>Ga0075029_100001331_pt1 | contig 14192 bp, 8 predicted proteins | sample LitLauG_LLR_2013_FD_71391 | JGI IMG/M metagenome (GOLD analysis project Ga0075029, IMG submission 71391) | Freshwater sediment microbial communities from North America - Little Laurel Run_MetaG_LLR_2013 | ecosystem: Environmental > Aquatic > Freshwater > Creek > Sediment | place: USA...
GTGTGCATCACTAAGATTCGCAAAGAGGGGCGGCGGCTTTTTTATGAAGAGGGTGGCAAGCGCGTTCCGATTCAACGGATTTACAACCGCACCATCGTCGACGAACTCGAACGCAAAGGCATCACACCACCGTTTGATTTTCGCGACGACCTCGAGGTCGAGTGGGCGGGGCATCCGAACTGGTACTTCCGGATCAGCAAGTATTCGATTCCTTATTTGAAGCATCCCTCGGTGCCGCGCACGTGGTTCCTGGATCAGCTCACGGATGTTCCCGCCGACCTGGAAAACTTTGTGTTGAAGCCCCTGTATTCCTTCGCAGGATTGGGCGTGGTGATCGCGCCTTCGCGGGCGGACATCGATGCGATTCCGGCGGCGAAACGTCGCGAATACATCTTGCAGGAGCGGATGAACTTCACGCCTGTCGTCGGGACTCCCCATGGCGCGACCAAAGTTGAACTTCGGATCATGTATGTATGGCTCGATGAGCTGGTGCCCGTGCTGACGATCGTCCGCATGGGGCGCGGGTTGATGATGGGCGTGGATCAGAATAAAGGCATGAAGTGGGTCGGATCGTCGGCAGCGCTGGTTGCCCCCTAGTGACTTGTGCGTCGGCGCCAAGTCGTAGGCGCAGCATTTAACTCAGTCCAGCCCAACAATCAAAAACAGAATCAAAAGCAAAGGCGGCGGACAAGAGTGTCCGCCCCACACGTCGTCCAGGCGGGACTCCCGGTCAAGGGACCATCCAGGAGAGGGCGGACGTGGACTGCAGATAAACCAGCAGACTCATTACCACAATCATCAAGACAGTCCAGCCAAAGACCTGACGGAACAGATCTCCTTCGCGCCCAGCCACGCCCACCGCCACAGCAGCGATCGAAAGATTCTGGGGAGAGATGGCCTTGCCACAGACTCCTCCAGAGTTATTTGCCGCACTCAAAAGAATGTCGGAGAGGCCCGCATGGTGAGCGGTTGTGACCTGAAGCATTCCGAAGAGGGCGTTAGTCGATGTATCGGAACCGGTCACCGCGGTGCCCAGCCATCCAACCAGCGGCGCTAGCGGAGCAAAGGCGCGCCCCGCGCCGGCGGCCCACATGCCGAGTGTGATGATCTGTCCCGACAAGTTCATCACGTAGGCGACACCAACCACGGCACTCACCGTGACGATAGCCCAGCGCAGTTGATAAAGCGTTGCCCGGTAGGTGCGGCAGAGAGTCTTGGGATCCAAGCCGAGCGCGGGCGTGACGATCAGGCCTGCGATCAGAACCAGGGAACCGGCGGAGAGAATCCATTCGAATCTGGCGGTCGCGGAGGTGACGAGCACTCCGCTGGGATCGACGACGTAAAGGCCGGGCCAGAGAAAAGTGGAAGTTGCCCGCGATAGCAGTCGATGAAGAGACCCAAACTGCGCCAAGGCCACTACGACGACCACGGTGAGATAAGGAAGAACGGCCAGGAATAGTTCGCGGTGGGAGACAGCGAGGTCGCCGGCGTTCGAGGGCACGGTGGACGATTTGTCAGGACGATTCGGTGCCGCAGAATCCGGGAGCAGAATCTGCGATGGAGACCAGAGGCGGAGAAAAACCAGGCAAGCAGCCGTCGAAATCAGTGCGGCACCGATGTCAACCAGCTCCAGGGGCAAGGTTACGGAACCGATGCACTGCCCGGTTCCGAAGGTAACTCCGGCGACCAGAGCGAATGGCCAGACTTGGCGGAGGCCACGCCTTCCGTCGAGGATGTAGACAAGGATCAATGGAACAAACGCTGCGAGGAACGGAGCCTGGCGGCCCACCATGGCGCTCAATGCGGAGGCAGAAAGACCCGTGATCTTCGCCAGCGTGCTAATGGGCAGACCGAGGGCTCCGAAAGCAACCGGAGTGGTATCGGCGATCAGGCAGATGGCGGCCGCTTTCACGGGCGGCACACGCAGCGCGATCAACATGACGGCGCAGATCGCCACCGGGCTGCCTCCTCCGGCGAGAGCTTCGAGAAGAGAGCCGAAGCAGAATGCGATCAAGACAGCTTGCACACGCAGGTCACTGCTGACAGCGTCGAAGCCGCGGCGGAGCACAAGGGAATGACCTTTGATTTCCGTGAGCTTGTACAGCCAGATGGCGTTGATTCCGATCCAGATGATGGGAAAGAATCCGATGGCTGCGCCTTCCGCGGCGCCGGACAATGCTTGCGGCGTGGGCATGCCATAGACTGCGACGGCGACAATCACGGAGACCGCCAGAGACGTGAGCGCCGCCCAGCGCGCTTCCCAGCGCAAGATGCCCAGTAGAACAAAAAGGGTGAGTAAAGGCATGAGCGCAAACAGGGACGACCAAAACAGGGAGTGCGCGACGGGATCGAAGATTTGCTGATACATGCGCAAGAGAAATTAGACTGGGATCTTGGAACCCGACGAACTCGACGACGAAACGCCAGCTCCAAATTCCTTCCGGATCGCCTCGGTATTCACTCCAAATGCCGGGATGCTTTTGCGCTCGGCCAGGCTGGTGCGCGGCACAGCGCGCTGCGGCAATCGCGCTGGCCCGGTGGGCGTATCGACTTCCGTCATGGTCAGGGCCGGGTGAGTAAGAAGTTCTTCCATCGAACGAATAAGGCCGAACGCGATCTGCGCATCCTGCACGCGGCGAATGAATTGTTCCCGATTGAGAGGGGCCAGAGCCCTGCGAATCACTTCATCGAGAGCTTCGCGATTACGGACGCGGTCCTGGATGTTGGAAAACAGCGGATGCCGCGTGACCTCGGGAGATTGAAGCACGGACGCGCAAAACCGCACCCACTCCGCATCGTTCTGGATGGAGATCATCAACGGCAGGCCATCACCCGCCGCGTAGGGTCCATAAGGAGCGATGGAAGCATGGTTGAGGCCAGTCAGTTGCGCCACTTGTCCGGCGTATTGCTGAAAGAGCAGGGGCACGGACATCCAATCAACCACCGATTCAAAAAGAGAGACGGCGACATGGCGTCCTCGACCGGTTTGCTGGCGTTCGAATAAAGCTTCGAGGATGCCAAGATACGCATGGAGTCCGGCACTGATGTCGCAGATGGAAATGCCAACCTTCGCCGGGCCAGCCGCGTTGCCGGTAACTGCAAATACGCCGGCTTCGGCTTGCACCAGGTTGTCATAGGCGCGCATGCCCGCATACTCGCCGGACTCACCATAGCCGCTGATGGAGCAGGTAATCAGACGCGGATATTCCGCACGCAGTTTTGCCGGACTTAAGCCGGCGCGATCCAGAGCACCCGGCGACAGGTTCTGCACAAACACGTCTGCTCGTTGCAGCATGTTGCGGAGAACGGCAAGATCGTCGGGTTGTTTGAAGTCAATCACCGCAGACTCTTTGCCCTGATTCAACCAGACAAAGTGCGTGCTCTCACCGTGGACCACCGAGTCATAGTGCCGAGCAAAGTCTCCCGCTGGCGGCTTCTCGATTTTGATGACTCGCGCCCCAGCCTCCGCGAGACGAGAAGTAGCGTATGGCGCAGCCACTGCTTGTTCGACGCTGACGACCAGCAGGCCGGAGAAAATTGCGTTAGCCGCCATCGTTCATTGCTCTCCCTGGCGGAAATCGGCGGTGGACAGCAACCTTTTTGCGGCCATGTAGACAGGACGCTCGATGAGTTTGCCGTCCAGTAGCGCAACGCCGCCGGACATGCGCTCGTAAGCACTCACGACTGCGCGAGCGCCCGTGATCTGTTCCTCGGAAGGGGCAAAGGCGCGGTGAATGGGAGCGATCTGAGAAGGATGGATCGCCGACTTGCCCACAAACCCCAGACGCGCGGCGCGGCGCGACTCTTCTTCAAGAGCTACTGGGTTCGTCGTATCGAGGTTGGGAGAGTCGATGGCGCGCAGTCCGGCAAGGCTGGCCGCATGCACGACCCGGCTGCGGGCATAAAGGAGCGGCTCCCATTCCAGGGCACAGTCCAATTCCACCGAGAGATCCACGCATCCGATCAGCAATCCCAGCATGCGGTTCAAGGGAAGCGCGCAGGCGATGGAAGGAGCGGCCTCCAGTGCACGCGCTGTCTCAATCATGGGCATCCAAGAAGGTTCCGGGCCGTTCGCCTTGCTGAGTAATGCGTCGAGCGTATGCAGATCCGCGGGAGAGTCGACCTTGGGAACGACTATCGGCGGCAGCCAGCCCGCATGTTCCTGAAGAGCCTGGACATCCTGAAGGCCCACCGGAGTTTTCAGACTGTTGATGCGAAGAACGATGCGGCTCTTGTAGTCGTCTTCCCCGCAAAGCCGTGGGAGTTCCGCCAACGTCAGCCGACGGGCATCGTCTTTCGCTGAACCGGGGGCAACCGCGTCTTCGAAATCGATACAAACCAGGTCGGCGCCCGCAGAAAGGGCTTTGTGAAAGCGCTCTGGACGATTGCCTGGCACGAACAAGAAGCTGCGACAGTAAGCGAGAGACGAAATCTGGCCGGAGTGAGAATGCACGCGCACCAAAATATCATGCCCGGGCGGAAATGTGGGGCAGGCGAGCCTAATCTCGGTTGACGGGATAGTGTGTAGCGAGTGCTGATGTGTACACACCCTTGACCTCCGAGTTGCGACATCGCCATTGTTTATGAGGTCGGGATCACTATGGCATGCGTCGGACCCTCGTCAAATGCGGGGATGAGCGAGGTGTCGTGTGGCGTTCAGATCAGTGGGCTTTGCGAGTGACGCGATCGAAGACATCCTGCATGCCCAGACTCCGAAGTCGCTCCGCATAAAGAACAACGTCTTTCCCTTTTTCTGCTAGTCGGAGGAGTAAGGACTTTGCTCGGGGGCCGGCGGAGGTGATGTTGTCGACTTCTTCTTGCAGGATTCGACAGGTTTGGCGGCTGACAATGGCCCGCCAAGCCCAGCCGCGAAATGTGGCCTTCTCTGTCGAATTCTGGGCTGGTCCAACAACAGTGGCAATGGGCCTGCTCAAGGACGCGATCCGATTGAAGCTGGATGGGGCGTGGCATCTGGTCAGAGGGGAGGATCAGTTCTGCCAGGGATATTGCGCCACGAGGCGATACGGATAGTACGTGGTCAGTTGCAGGCGGCGGAGCATACCGCGTTAACGTCAGAGGTTGACTTCGTGAACAGTTATGCTCAACAACTGGCTTACCGTATTCCTTTTTCTCCAATACCGAAGCCTCCAGAAAATACTACCGCTCAAAAAGCCGCCTCATGGGCGGGGCTGATTGCCATGTTCGCCATACCTGAAGACGAAGGCGGCTCATTGCTATCGCGCTGGGGCAGCGGCACGTGGGAAGGAGAAATGGCGACTGAAGTGAATATTTTCAAGCACTGGCAGGAGTACGGAGAAAGTGTGGAGGCAACGTCAGTCGAACAATACCTGAGAAAATCGGTTGAGTTTGCGAAGAACCTCAGAGGGGCGAAGTCGTATCCGATTGAGGAAACGGTCGGAGCTGGGGTCAAAGTCTATATAAAGCAAGGGAGGTTCATTATCATGGATGCAGCGGGTAGGATCGTATCCTTTGGTAAAGCAGGAATATGAACGTACGAGAAAGAGCTGCGATGATTGAACATAAGTTTTGGGGAGAGTCGGTCAATTCTTTTCCTTATGAAGAGCTAGCAAACCTACAAGACTGTGGTTGTTCAATCGAATTCCTTGTCCCACATTTAGACATATTTTTTTCTACCATTGATGGATATGCAGGGTCAGCTCGGACGTTGGAAGCAATAGATAGACAGAAGTTGTTGAACGCACAATCAAATCTGTCTCGATCTTTTTTTGAAATGTTTCCACAGTATGGTCCGTGTAGAGACCTGTTGACTGGCGCGGATATGCCTAGACTTCACCGCCGTTTTGTTGTGACCGAAGAACTGCGTTTGGAACTTCGTCAGTTAGTTGACGAGTTGGTAGGAAGAGTATGACCGCCAATTAGTCGAGTTGCCTGGAAAAATGACTCAACCATGCCAATAATCAAACACTCGCATTTGACGCGGGTCTGACGCATGTCATAGCGCTAGGAGCCGCATAAATACTAGCGATTTCGCAAAGCGTCGGAGAGGGGTGTGTACATATCTGCATTCGCCACACACTATCCCCTAATCTCGGTTGACCCGACCGCCGTGACACTCTACCATTACGCCTTCGCCGGCTAGGGCCCTCTTGGCCTGGCCTGCCCTGCGCCTGGAATCAAAAGCAAACCGGCGGACCGGAGTGTCCGCCCCACACTAGCTATGGAGATTGTCGGACAGACATTTTCCCACTACCGCGTACTCTCGAAGCTGGGCGGCGGAGGGATGGGGATTGTTTATGAGGCGGAGGACACCCGCCTGGGGCGCCATGTCGCGCTCAAGTTCATCCCTGAGCATCTAGCCAAAGACCCGCGATCTCTGGAACGCTTTACCCGCGAAGCGCGCGCCGCTTCGCAGCTCAACCATCCGAATATCTGCACCATCCACGACATCGAGGACAACGACGGGCACCCGTTCATTGTCATGGAGAAACTGGAAGGCGAAAGCCTTAAGCAGCGCATCCATGGCAAACCGCTCGACCTGGAAGATTTGCTCGATATTGCCATTCAGGTCGCGGATGCGCTCGCTGCGTCGCACGCCAAGGGAATCGTGCATCGCGACATCAAGCCGGCCAATATCTTTCTCACGCCCAATGGACAGGTGAAGATTCTCGACTTCGGACTGGCGAAGCTGGCCAAGGATGGCAGCGTCGGCACGACAACCGATTCGTCACTCGAGGAATCGTTGACTCAGGTAGGGGTGATACCGGGCACGGCCGTTTATATGTCACCGGAACAGGCACGGTCAGAAGATCTGGATGTGCGCAGCGATATCTTTTCGTTTGGTGTGGTGCTGTTTGAGATGGCAACCGGCAAAAAGCCGTTCACCGGAACGAATGTAGTCACGACCTTGCACGCGGTGATCAATTCGAAGCCGTCGTCGCCGCGCTCAATGAATCCAGAAGTGCCGCCGGAACTCGAAACCATCATCGGCAAGGCGATGGAGAAAGACCGCGACAAACGGTACAAGAACGCCACCGAGATGCGCGCCGATCTGGCGCGGCTGAAGAAAGGAACGGAATCAGGACTGCGCAGCGGACTGCGGCAGGCCGTGCAGATGCGCGGCGCGCCGAAGACGTTCCAGAAGACGAGTTCTAAGCTGACCTGGGTCACCCTTGCCCTGGCCGCGGCGCTGTTGACTGTCCTGGTTGCGGTAGGAGCGCGGATGATTCAACATCGCTCGTCTGCGGCAAACGCGAATGCGGCGAACCAGACGATTGCGGTCCTGCCCCTGCAGAACACTAGTAATGATGCGGAGAGCGAGTTCTTGCGGTTTGCGCTGGCTGATGAGATCGCCAACGCGCTGACCTATGCGCGTTCGCTAGAGATCCGGCCCTCGACCTCCACTCTGAAATATGCTGAGGAAGTCGATGCGGCGAAGGCGGGACGCGAGCTGGGCGTGGGTACCGTGGTGGCTGGCCACTTTTTGCGCCAGGGCAAAGCCGTGATGGTGACGCTGGAAGCAATCGAAGTGAAAGACAACCGGCTCATCTGGACCGGGACTTTGACCTCGCCGGTGGACAACTTGATCGCACTGCGAAACCAGATGGCAAGAAAAGTTCGACAGGAACTAGTACCAGCGCTGGGTATCACGCGAGGCGTGGAAGCAGGCAGCACTCCAGCGAATCGCGACGCCTATGAGCTGTACTTGCGATCGGTGGCCATTCCACATGAGGTCAAGGCGAACAAAGACGCAATCGCTACGCTGGAAAAGGCAGTGAGCCTCGATCCGAACTACGCACCGGCATGGGAGGCCTTGGGGAAGCGGTATTACTTCGATGCGATCTATGGAGATGGAGGCGAGGCTGGATACCAGAAATCCAACGACGCATACCACCGCGCGCTTACGCTGGAGCCGGGAAGGATCAGCGCGGCCGGGATGCTGGCGGAGAACGAAGCGGAGGGCGGAGACATCGACCGTGCTTATGTCGACGCGCGAGCGCTGGTGCTCAAGCGCCCGGATGCAGCCTTCGCGCATTTTGCGCTGTCCTATGTGCTGCGTTATGCGGGGCGACTGGAAGAGGCGCAGAGCGAGTGCGACAGAGCGTCAGCGATCGATATGAATAACAACTTCCGAACCTGCGCGCTCGCTTTTGCCGAAGCTGGGAAACCAGGTCGGGCGATGAAGTTTGTTGAGAACGATACAGGTTCGGAGTGGTCGAATGCCGTGCGAGTTTCCGTCCTGATGCGCGAGGGAAAGACGACGGAGGCTCAACAAGCCGTCTCTCAGATGACAGACAATCCCATGTGGATGCGAGGACTGGTCACGGCCTGCTTGAACAAAGCGCCGGCCACCGATATCCACCGACTGGCGGAGCAGGCGGAAACTGACCTGTTAGGGAAACAGAATCCTGAGATGAAGTATCACCAGGGCACGTTGCTGGCAGCTTGCGGCGAGAACCAGATCGCTTTCGTGTTTCTGCGCAAGGCCGTAGCCGGGAATTACTGCGCGCGGCAGGCGCTGCAGGCAGATCCGCTGCTGGCGGCGGCGCGCCAGGATCCGGAGTTCCGTCCGATTGAGCAGGCAGCCACCGATTGCCAGCAGAAATTCGCAGCCGCTCAGGGGATGAGCAAGTGAGGACTGTCGTTAAGTTTGCTCACGGAGCCGGGGTCGGGCAGTCCAAGAGATGGGTGGCGGTTCCGGTTTGACTTGCAGGCTAAAGTTTTGCGGACAGGGATGTCCACGCCACACGAATATAATTGATCCTTTCTTCGGGGAAAATCCATCAACATGGGCATGTTGGAAACAATCAGGAAGTTCGGGTGGGGATTACTGCGCAACGCGCACGGGCCAGCAATTCGATTGGTCTCACTAGCAATTTTGACCTCGGTAGTCGCCTTGGCGCAGCAAACCGCACCCAGTGCGAGCGAAGCAAAGGATGAACGCACAGCCAATCGTGCCGTCGAGCACTATTACGAACCTCTGCCGCAAGAAACCGGCGCGGCAGGCCTCAAGCTCATGCTGCGCAAGTTGCAGACAACCGGACGGCTGATGCAGGTTGACGCGCATCCTGACGATGAAGACGGCGGTATGTTGACTCTGGAGGCGCGCGGCAAAGGCGTTTCGACGCTGCTGATGACGTTGACGCGCGGCGAAGGCGGGCAGAACGAACTCGGCAGCAACCTGTTCGACGTGCTGGGCGTGGTGCGGACTCTGGAAGTCCTGGCCGCCGACCGCTACTACGGGGTGGACCAGCGGTTCTCGCGGGTCGCGGATTTTGGATATTCGAAGACGCCCGAGGAAACTTTTCAGAAGTGGCAGGGGCACGATGTCGCGCTGGCGGATATTGTTCGCGTGGTGCGGACGTTTCGTCCGGATGTGCTGATCGCACGATTTTCGGGCACGGACCGCGACGGGCATGGACATCACCAGGCATCCGCGATCCTGACGAAGGAGGCTTTTCGAGCGGCCGCCGATCCCAATCGATTTCCGGAGCAGATCAAAGAAGGATTACAGCCCTGGCAGCCGAAGAAGCTGTATATCGGGAACGTGTGCGGCTTCGGGGCCTCCACCTGCGATGCCGCGAACTACACGGTCAGGTTGAACACAGGAACGGAAGATCCTCTGCTCGGTGAATCGTACGTGCAGTTTGCGATTGAGGGGTTGCGGCACCAGAGATCGCAAGCACTGGGTAGCGTCTCGATTCCCAAGGGCGATCGATTTGCCTATTACAAGCTGGTGGATTCGGTGGTTGAATCTCCAAAAGACAAGGACGGCCACGAGCAGGACTTTTTCGACGGCATCGACACCACGCTGCCAGGGCTGGCGTCAAGGCTCGGGGATGAAGAGAAAAAGGTGCCTTGGGTGCGTGATCAACTATCTCAGATCCAGCAGCGGATCGCCGAAGCTGAGCACAACGCGGGTGGCGATTCGGCAAAGAACGCAGTGGCTCTCCTCGGCGGACGAAAGGCGACGGATGATCTGCTGCAACATGTTCGACAATCACCGCTGTCGGATAACGCGAAGGCATTGCTTACCAGCGAACTTGAGACAAAGCGAAATCAGATCCAGCAGGCAGCGAACATCGCGCTAGGAATCAAGTTGACAGCAACTTACGACGCCCCGCCCGCTACTGCTCCTGAATCGGCAGCGATGGCAGTTCCGGGAGTAAGTTTTGCGGTGCAATCATTGGGCTTTGCCAAGAGCGGGATCGTAGACTCGGCAAAGTTGATCTTGGAAGCTCCGAGTTGCCAACAGAGCGCGCAAGGAGCAAAGTCGGTCGATAAACCTTCGGTAGCCGAGTTCGATTTCCACATGACGCCGTGCGCCAAGGCCGGCTACACGCGACCGTATTGGCATCGGCACGATCCGGAGCGCGACTCGCTGCACACAATCGACGAACCCCAGTATCAAACACTTCCATTCCCGCCGCCGCCATTTCACGTGCGCATGGAATATGAATATCAAGGACTTGCCGGAGCGATTGAAGTTCCCGTCATGGTGCGGTTCAAACAGGCAGACGGAAGCGAGGGCGAGCACCCGCTGGCCATTGGCCCGGAATTCTCAATTGCGCTGTCACCGTCGAACTCAGTCATTCCCTCCGACAAACGCGGAAGCACGAGCGTAACGACCACGGCACGTGACCAGAGCAACGGTGGCGAAGCGCAGATTGCTTTAAATGTGCCGAATGGATGGCGAACGGAACCAGTGCATGAATCCGTTGCAATTCCCAGAGATGACTCAAAGGACGCCTCATTCCAAGTCTTCCCTCCCGAGCTAAAGGAAAGCCAGACTCACATTCGAGCGGAACTCACGAGCGGCAAGAAGGTCTACGACGAGGGATATACCCTGGTCACGCGCGAAGATCTCGGAACATTCTTCTACTACCAGCCCGCGATCCAACGAGTCAGCATCGTAGATGTGAAGGTTCCCAAAGATCTCAAAGTCGGCTACATCATGGGCGCGGGCGATAACATTCCTGCGGTGCTGGAGCAGATCGACATGAATGTCGCGATGATTCCGGCTGACAAGCTTGCCACCGAGGATCTGAGCAAGTACCAGACGATCATCCTGGGGATCCGCGCCTACGATACGCAGAAAGATGTGATCGCGAACAACAAGCGACTGCTCGACTACGTCCAAAACGGTGGACGCCTGGTCGTGCAATACAACACGATGGGATCGTTTGGGGTACCAATCGACTTCAACGCGGGCAAGTACACGCCGTATCCCACAACGCTCAGCCGGTCCCGCGTGTCGGTGGAAGAGGCGCCGGTGGTGATACTTGATCCGGCGAACCCGATTTTCCATTCGCCCAACGAAATTACGCAGAAAGATTTCGAGGGATGGGTGCAGGAGCGCGGTCTGTATTTCATGTCGCAATGGGATCCGCAATTCACGCCCTTGCTCGAATCGCATGATCCGGGCGAAAAAGAGCAGAAGGGCGGACTGCTCATTGCGCATTATGGCAAGGGGACCTATATCTACACGGGATATGCTTTTTTCCGTCAGTTACCAGCGGGTGTGCCGGGGGCAGTGCGCTTGTTTGTGAATCTGGTCAGCGCTGGTCGTTAGTCGCTGGTCGTTGGTCGTTCGGGGAGTAGGTGCGAGCGACCGATTGCGGACGACCGTGCGTTTCGCTCGCCAACGACCATCGACCATAGACCAACGACTTCGTTAATGACAATCAAAACGTCCGGCGATCCCACGGCAAAACCCGAACTAGTCCGCGGTATCGGCCTCGGCTCCGCAACCGCTCTCAACATGATCGACATGATCGGCGTGGGGCCGTTCATCACGATCCCGCTGATCATCTCGGCCATGGGCGGCCCGCAGGCCATGCTGGGATGGATACTGGGCGCGCTGCTGGCGGTCTGCGACGGACTGGTCTGGGCGGAACTGGGTGCGGCCATGCCGGGGTCGGGTGGGTCGTATCGTTACCTGCTCCAGATTTACGGCCCGCAGAAACTGGGGCGACTCGTTTCTTTTCTTTTTATCTGGCAGCTCTCCTTCAGTGCTCCTCTTTCGATTGCTTCGGGCGCGATTGGCCTTTCGCAGTACGCGGCATTCTTCTGGCCTCGCCTGGAAACCGTGTGGTCCACTCGCACCTGGTCGCTGAAGCTTCCCGTTGCCGGAACGCTGCAACTCAGTTGGGTAGCCATGCCGGCTACGTTTCTCGCAATTGGCGTATGCGCTTTGACCGCGTTTCTGCTCTACCGGCGCATCACGGCCATCGCGCGGCTGACCAAGGTCCTCTGGACTGGCGTGATGCTGACCATCGGATGGATCATTTTCGCTGGCTTGACCCATTTCAACGCCCACCGGGCATTCGACCTGCCTGCGGGAGCGTTTTCGTTTTCGTGGAACTTCTTTTCTGGACTCGGCTCGGCTATGCTAGTCGCCGCCTATGACATCGGCGGATACTACAACGTCTGTTTCCTCGGAGACGAGGTCAAGGAGCCGACCAAGAATATTCCCCGCGCGCTGTTGCTATCCATTCTGGCGGTCGCATGTCTATATGTAGTAATGAACGTCAGCATTCTAGGGGTCATTCCTTGGCAGGAACTGGCGCAGGCGGGTGCGTCGAACAGTAAGTTGTATGTGGTTGCAACCTTGATGCAACGCGTTTACGGAAATGGCGCGGCGGCGCTGATTTCGGTGCTGGTGATGTGGACGGCTTTCGCCTCGGTATTTTCCCTGACCTTAGGTTATTCGCGGGTGCCCTATGCGGCGGCACTCGATGGCAACTATTTTCGGGCATTTGCGCGTGTACACCCCGTCCACAAGTTTCCCTATGTTTCTCTGCTGGCTCTGACCGGTGTTGCGGCGCTGTTTTGTTTCCTCCGGCTGGCCGACTTGATTGCTTCTCTGGTGGTAATTCGTATCGTCCTGCAATACCTGGTACAGGCTGTAGGGCTGATCGTATTGCGTATCAAACAACCGGAACTGCCGCGGCCTTTCCGCATGTGGCTGTATCCTCTCCCTGCGCTGCTGGCGGCGCTGGGGTTTGTTTATATGTTGATCATGCGCAAGGATGCACTTCGTCAGATTCGCTACGCGGTGGTCATTCTGGTAGTTGGGATCCTGATCTATGCAGTCCGAGCCTGGCGCAACAAAGAGTGGCCGTTTGGAAAGGAGTCGCTAGTTCCTAGTCGGTAGTCGTTCGGCAGATTCCTGCTGCGCGACACAATCGATTGCAAACGACCCAACGACTAGTGACCAACGACTGATCTTATGGCGGAAATGGTCAACATTCCGGCGGGGGCGATCCCGGGGAGGCGTTCGCCCTCGGCTTGGGCGCCACTCGGCGAGCCACTTTTCCGGTCTCTATGGATTGCCTCCGTCATTTCGTACACCGGCACCTGGATGCAGAACGTTGGCGCCGGCTGGGAGATGACGCAGATGACCATGAATCCGCTCATGATCGGACTCGTGCAAGCTGCAGCGACGCTGCCAGTGTTCCTCGTAATTCTGCCAGCTGGCGCACTGGCCGACTTGGTCGACCGCCGACGATTCCTGCTGCTAACCCAGGGCTGGATGGTGCTAGCTTCCGGAACGCTGGGCATTCTCACGCTGACAAGTTGCGTCGGACCCTGGGTGCTGCTGCTGTTCACTTTCCTGCTTGGACTCGGTGCGGTGATGAACGACCCGGCATGGCAATCGATCACGCCGGAGTTGGTACCGACGGAACAGCACGCACCGGCGGTGGCGCTAAATTCTGCCGGTTTCAACGTAGCGCGAGCAGTCGGTCCGGCACTGGGCGGTGTAGTTGTTGCTGCGGTCGGTTGCGGCACAACTTTTCTTCTCAACGCATTATCCTTTCTGGGCGTAATCTTGTTTCTCTATCGGTGGAAGCGGCCCAACGGCGTTCCACCAAAGCCGCAGCGAGTCTGGTCGGCAATTGGCGATGGCTTCGTCTATGTTCGCGACAGCAATCTGGCCAAGTCGGTATTGCTGCGAACGGGAACGTTTAGCGTGGCGGCTGTGGCTATGTTAGCGTTGTTGCCAATCATTGCCCGCCCTTACGGTCCGAGAGGATACGGGGTGCTCCTCGGATGCTTCGGCTTGGGGGCTTTACTGGGCGCGTTGGTGCTGCCCCGCTTGCGCGAAGCGTTGTCGGTCGACGGAGTCGTGGGTGCAGCGATTCTGCTGTTCGCGGGGATGACGTTCGCCGCAGGCCGCGCAGATAACTTCGCTCAGATGTGCGCCGTCATGC
>Ga0075029_100001332_pt1 | contig 14188 bp, 9 predicted proteins | sample LitLauG_LLR_2013_FD_71391 | JGI IMG/M metagenome (GOLD analysis project Ga0075029, IMG submission 71391) | Freshwater sediment microbial communities from North America - Little Laurel Run_MetaG_LLR_2013 | ecosystem: Environmental > Aquatic > Freshwater > Creek > Sediment | place: USA...
TTGGAAAGCCATCGGAGAAATCTGCGACCTCTTCAGCGCACAGGAATGCAAAAACTACTTTGACGCCGCAGGGTATGGATTCACCTGAGCATCCGGCGCTCTAGGTTCCGCCACCTGGGCGCTTGTCGCCAGTTGGGTTTGTTGGATGCGCGGGTATTCGTCATCCGGTTCGCGAATCCGCTGCGCCCCCAGTATCGGATTAGCCCTCAATGTTCGCTGGCGAGCTAGGTTTTCCTGATGACTCCCAGAGGGATCCCGGAGGAGATGTCGCGGCCGCTAAAGCCGCCATCAGGCATTCCGACATGTCGGCTGCCAGCAGCGACGCGTTCGGCGATTCGATCATGCTGATGTGGTCGCCCGCGGCCGAATGAATTTCCAGCTCACGAGCCCGATTGCGCCAAAGACGATCATAACCATCATCACCCAGGGACGGACGGAAAAATATCAGTTTTTGCGCATAGAATTTCGGACGGTAGGTTACGCGCGCAAGCAGATGGGCGAGTGCGAGAGGCGAAAGATCGCTGTCGCTCATTAATGTGTGCACCGAATTACGCACAAATATTCTCCGAGAATAGAATTTGAGGTTCTCCATAGTCGAAGCCGTTAATATTCTTCTTCCGTGACGACCCAATTTCGCTGTGAAGGGTTCCGGTCCCGGCGTATCGAGCATGATGACGCATGCGACTTTTTCATATGCTTTAAGGAGATGCTGCGCGATCTCCAACGCCACCAGGCCTCCATAAGAGTGCCCGCATAGAAAGTATGGCCCGGCCTCCTGTATTGTCCGAATGCGAAATAAGTAATGTCTCGCCGTTTCTTCTACGTTGTTGTCTGGCGCGCTCGATTCGTCGAGGCCGCGAGGCTCGATTGCAAAGACCGGCATCGAAGTGCGAAGAGAGGCTGCAAGATCGGCGTAACGCTCGATCCCGACTCCAGTACCGGGTACGAGGAAAAAACATGGACCTGGCCGCCCGGACTTCAGCGCGACGAAGCGCGCATTTCCCGAATCGTGGTTCATTTCGGCTTGACTCTTTACGTTCGAAACGATGCTCAGCCCTGCTGATGGCTTCGCGGATACAGGGTCTAAGCTAACCCCTTTTACCGCATGACCTCAACCGAACTGAGTCGATTCTGGGGAGTTGCAGGCTGCAAATTGAAAGGACCGTCAGGTCGATGTCAAACAGGCATGATAAGCTTCGGCTTCGCCCAGAGGATGAAATCGAAGAACAACCCTGACGTTTGAATAAGGCGAACTATCCGTCTGCATGCTCTTTAATAAAATCAGCTGCCCGGTCGTACAGAGTCGCAATGCGCTTCGATAGAATGAATTCTTGCGCACGAGCGATTGCGCCGCGCGAAAGCTCGGCCATTTTTTTCGGCGATTCTAGTAGCTGGGAAATTGCCGCGGCTACCGAGACCGCAAGCTGTTCAGTATTCTGTCCGCTGCTACTGGCTCTGACGATCGCACCACAATCGCCTGTTACAATTTCCTTCGGGCCGCCCAGGTCGAGGCAGACGACCGGCAGGCCGTGGGAAAGGGCTTCGAGCACAACGAACCCGCCGCTGTCGTGGAGACTTGGGAAAAGCAACAGATCGTGGGTCTCGTAAAGCCTGAACAACTCAGCCTGTGGTACCCGGGGGATGAATTCGATCCGATTGTTGAGACTCCACGACGCGGCCTCGTGCTCCAGCCGCAAAAGTTCCGGGCCGTCACCGACAATTGTAAAGCGGGCGTCGATCCCCTTGTTCGTTAGTTCCGCCAAGGCGCGCACGGCTATGTGCACTCCCTTCCAATAGAGTAACCGACCAGCATAGAGGAACTTCGGCGGTTGGTTAAATTGGCGTTGCGGCACCGGGGGCATTTCGGTGAGGCCAAGCTGCGAAAAGACGACAGTTTTGTCATGCAAACTACCTTTGAACAGCTTCTGCGTGTCCGAGGTAGAGACGAAGATCACCGCGGCGTCTTGAAAGCCCCTGCGCACGATAGGATTAACCGTGATCGTAGCATTGGAGATATCGCGGATGCGCTCTAACAACCTGCCCCGAGCGCCCAAAGCGTCTCGCAGGGATCGGGGCGAAGTCTCGCCCCCTCCAACAGGGCCAATGATCAATGGGGTTCCGACCGAGCCCAGAAATGTCGGCGCGCGAATACCGGCCCAGGTCAGATGGTGGATCGCGTCAAATTTGACCTGACGCTCCAATTCGCGCGCATGGCCGATAGCTTTATATTGCCAGAGCAGATTATAGGTTCTTTCCCATTTGGGCTCGACGCCTTGTAAGAGCGGCCAACGCGGCACCTCGGGGAAAATCCAATGAATACCGGCAAGATCGGGGTTTTGACGACAAGCGGTCGCAATTGAGTCGCGATGAGCCGGCGACACGAACGCCCAGATCTCGTGGCCGAGTCGATGCGCCTCGGTCGCCCAATTCCATCCCACCGCATGATCGGAACCGAGGTTGGGCGCGCAGGCGTAGGCTGAGACCAGCAATTTCATTTTTTAGCAACTGACAACACGAGCGTCAGCCACTGCGAGAGAAAATATCGTCGCCACCCAGCCCTCACTTCTCGGACCTTTTGAATAAGTTACGTAAGACTCCGGTGATTGCCTCAGCATGCTGTGCAAAATACCGATATACGACAAACTCCGCAAGCAACACGGGGAGATAGTAAATATAATATGCCAGCCGTGAAAGCAATCGTGACTTGGAAAACAAATAGTGAGATCCAAAAAAATAGTGTGGGACCACCTTTCGCATTTTGTAGCCATAACGACACATGAGGGTGGCCACGTGAATAGGGTACCGTTTGTGCTCTGGATCGCCCCACGGGTGAACTTCAATCAAAAATGTTGTGGTCTGGGATTTCAGAAAGCGCCGGGATGACGCAAGAGCACGATATTCTGCCCCTTCGATATCGATCTTAATGAACGTCTTGAGCGTTTCGCTGTAAAGGTCGTCGAGTTTAATGCTGCGCATGTAAAGCACTGAGCCAGGAGCAGGGTCTTGCAAGGAATTGGACTTAGAAAATATGCTACTGGTCGTTGTACTTGCATCTAAATAGAATGGCAATGTCTCGTCGCTGTCCGACACTATATTATTTGCTATATGGAACACGTTGCGATGTGGGCCTTCGGTCTCGGCTTTTGCGATGGTATCACGCAGTAGGTCGATAAGATTGGAATTAGCTTCGATAGAGATGATTTCAGCATCGTACAGATATTTGTTAGCGAAATAGGTATACTGCCCAATGTTTGCGCCGACATCGATGAACCGTCTATGACCGGGTAGAACTACGGAGAGAGTATCGAGAACCGATTGTTCCCGGAGATCAAGGCCAAAGAATTCCTCTTTTAGAGACGAAGTTATTTCATTTGCGATGGCCATGTTCGCCAATCCCATCTTTGTAATTACCAAAAACCACGGGTGGCTCATTTGCGGTTGGCGTGTCAAATCTGCCGGCCCGCGAGATCATACCTCAACCGACGCTTCCGGGCGGGCACCGAGCCGCATCCTGCCTGTCTTGACTATATCGATGGGATGCTGGATAGCCTAGTCATCGAAATCCCTCGCGACCGGGCATACACGATTTCTTAGTGAACAGCTCGCCGCCGAAGTTGACTTCCGTTTAAGGCACCCTCGGAGATCAAGGTGTTTGCTCCCCATCTAATTTACGATTGTGTAGATGCCCTTAGTGTCGCAAATTTGATTTCCCGGACCGCCTGTCAATCATAGGCGCGAAATTGGCTCTTAGTTTGTCGGATACTTTCCGGTCCGGCGCCTCGCACGCGTTACCTGCTCATGTCTATGTACGCCGCGATCGCTCAGAATCTCGTCACCGACGCAGCCGTCGGCGTGAAGGCGCTACCTCGGCTTAACGAATTGATTTCAGCATGATCTGTTCCGGCGATAGCTTGCCCGAAGGCGGTGTGACTGAGGTTGAAATTGCTATCGTAGGAACGGGCCCAGTCGGGTTAGCTGTGGCAACGCGTCTGGCCGGTCGCGTCGGGCGCATAGCCCTTGTCGAAGCTGGCGGCCCTCAATTTGAACCGGCTCAAAACCTCAAATTTTTCAAGGCGGCGCAGATAAATGATCCCCGCCATTCGCCGACGGAATTGAATCGAAGAAGGATGCTAGGTGGAACGGCTTCCGTTTGGGGAGGCCGCTGTATTCCTTTCGATCCGGAAGATTTTGCGCCGGCGAGTGAGCGATTTGGATGGCCGATCGAGTTCGCGGAGATGGATGCCCATATTGCCGAGGCGCTCGAGTTCCTCGACGCGGGAAAACCCGAGTTTTCTGCAATCTCGGTCCTGCCGACGAATCCAGTTGTGACCGATAATGCCGCGAACGATCTTGTCGTCGATCGTATTGAACGATACAGCAAACCGACGAACGTGTGGCGAAAGTGGGCAACAACGCTGGCTCGTTCGCGCGACGTGACGGTCATCCACGGGGCTACGTGCACAAACGTAATCACCAACGCGGATGGCGCCCGGGCGACGGGGCTTGCACTCAGGACGACATCTTCGCACCGGTCCCACAAGATCCTTGCCTCCACGATCGTACTGGCTTGTGGCGGCCTCGAGACACCGCGGCTGCTGTTGGCCTCGCGCGAGAGCCGATCTTGCGGTCTTGGCAATGAGTACGATCTCGTCGGCCGCTTCTACATGACGCATCTGGTAAGCGACGCTCGCAATGTTGGCGCCCTACGCTTCGCCAGCCCCGAGACCGCCCGCGCATTCGACTTCGCCAAGACGCTGGACGGTGTCTACGGGCGCCGCATGATCCTGCTATCACCCGCTGCGCGAAAACGATACGGCATCTGCAATATCGTGTTTCGCCCAACCCGACCACCAATTGACGACCCGTCGCACCGCGACCCAGTGTTGTCGGCAATGTTTTTAGCCAGGAGTCATTTCATTCCGGCCGAATACATGCGCAGTCTGACTGTGGAGTCTGGCACTTCTCCCGCACTGATGTGGCGCGATCATGTCGCAAACGTCGCGAGGGGCTTCACCAGATTGGGCGGATTCAGTATCGACTGGATGCGAAGGCGCGTCATCGCGACGCGCAAGCTGCCGTCAGTATTCTTGTATCGGACGGACGGAACTTACCCTTTGGAATTCAATGCCGAGCAAATGCCCAATCGAGAGTCCCGGGTGCTTCTGGGCCACGAGACGGACTGTTTCGCCGTACCCCGGCTAGTGGTGGAGTGGCAAATGCGCGATAGCGAGCTCGCTTCGATTTGTCGGGCCTACCAGGCGCTTGCAGTCGCTGTCGCCGAAGCAGGTCTCGGCACAGTTCAACTGAACCCCAACCTAGCAAATGCCGTTCAACGCGCGCTCGTGCCCCAAGGAGGACACCACATCGGAACGGTTCGTATGGGCGCCGACCCCTCTACTGGGGTCGTAAACCGGAACGGGGAAGTGTGGGATACCCACGGATTGTTTGTTGCCGGCGCAGCGATTTTCCCAACGTCGGGCTTCGCGAATCCGACACTGACGGCGGTCGCGCTTGCATTCCGCCTTGCCGAACACTTGGTCCTGCTGAAGAAGACCGCAAAAAGCTCGTGAACTCTCGTTGCACGATTATTCGTATCGAAATCGCTGGGGGTAAATTATCACCATGCGTGTTGCGATTTTGGGTCTGCCATCATTGGCGCATTTCACGAGATCGCCGACAACAATTCGTTGAGGTGCCGGCGCGTGCTGACGCCTATGAGCGCTGCTGTGACGAAATCCGGAGCAATCGCGGCGGATACCGCTCCCCGCAAAGAGTAGGCACCCGGTATCAGACCTGATAGAACTTCACGCACAAAGACCCCGATGTTACGCCGGCGCACATGCTCAATCAGGTCGGTTCCTGAGAGCTCGTTCGCGACCGCTAGGGGCATTTGGAGTATCGTGATCGCTGGCATTAACAGCGCCGCTTCGACCTCGGCGAGCGACTCCACCGAAACCCCAACCTGTTTTGCCCAACCCGTGTGCAGCAATTCCTCTAAAAAATCCCGGATCGCAGGGTCGTGGAGAGTTTCTAGTGATGGGCTGTGCAATAGCAATCCATCGAGTTGGTCGAGACCGAGCCGGCGCCGCGAGCCCTCGACCGCGCAGCGCAGATCAAGCGGGCGGAAACGATGACTGACCGTAGCCGTGCGCGCCTTCACGACAGCGCTGCGCAGCCGCGGCCGCGACCGGATCAACTTCCGCAACAGCGGCTTGGCGAGCCGAATAATGCCGGCATGGCGGCCATGACGACCTCCGACTTTGGTCACGACAAACATGCGCTCGCGATGGCGAATTAGAAGGCGCGACAGGGTCCGCTCGCTGTCACCCTGACCATAAATATCGGCCGTGTCGAAAAGATTGACGCCAGCTTCGACCGCCGCCTCAAGAGTCGCTTCGACCTCGCGGGTCGGCACGGGATTGTTGATTGACGCGACGCGGCTGCAACCGACGCCGAGCACCGAAACGCGCGCACTGTGGCCGAAAGATCGCTGTTCCATGGTGTTGGTTGTTAAGCGAACGCAATAAGCGCGAGCTTCGGGGAAGGTTAAAACTAAGCATTACCTCAATGCTCTGCGCGGCGCCATGCCCTGATGCCCCGGCAACTGTTCACATGGATACGCGCCTTCGATTTGCGGCCAAAGCCGCCGCCAAAAGGTGTCACGTTGACTCTAATTTTCTCGGGCGGCGGTCTAGGACCTTGGCGGCAATCGGTGGCCGAAGACGGTCTGCACGGGTGCCGACAAGGGATGACACACGAAGGCTGCGCCGCAACGTTTCCTCCTTGCTTCGCCGGTGATCACCCGTGCGCGACAAGAAATAGCAAGAAAGTGCCTGTAGATCACTAATCCGACGCAAGCTTTGCGGCGAATACTGAACTACAATTTCTGTGGGACCGTCGGTTCGAGCTGGTCACAACCGCTGCCGAGCGACCCGTCAGCGTCCTCAACTTCCGGCATTTGCGATAGTTTCTGTCAGCGCCTTCGTGAACACGATCATTGAGCCACTACAGGGCAATATTTCGCTGTGGAGTTTTATGGGAAACTTTAATTCCTTGGAAATCTGTCTGTGACATTTTCTGAACACAAATGCAGGCGATAGCCGCCGCACCGCGGTGATCGTGGACGGAGGCGCCTCTCTTGCCCGGCGGCCCGTTAAGGAAGCGCGGGGCGTCGCCCAGCACTATAGCTGAAGCTGACCATAACGAAAATTGAATTTTGGCTTTTACGGGTGGAACTCAGAATTCCAATAACACGTCGAGGTAAGTAATGGGAATGAGAACCTTTTTGAGCGCGCCGATCGCTGCAATAGCAGCGGGACTTATTTTCGCCGGGGGCATCGTATCCGCCTTTGCAGCCTCGGGCGGTGTGCCGTTTATTCCTCTGCACACCTACTACATATCCCCAAATGGGAGTGACTCGAACAATGGCCTGTCGCCGATCAGCGCATGGGCGACTCCACAGCACCCTGTTGTGTGCGGCGATGTGATCATAGCCGCGGCCGGCAGTTATACGAACAGCCAATTTGGCTCTAATAGCTGGGGCACAGTCTCGAATTGTCCATCGACAACTGGCGGTATTGACGGAGCGGGGGGAATTCACGAGGCAGTATTGCTTTGCGCAGGACCATATATAACGAGCTGCAACGTGAATGGCGGGAACTGGGAGGCCTTTCGCATCGACGCGTCGAACTGGGCGGTTGAGGGGTTCACGGCTACGCAAGGACCTACATCTATCTTCGGCTGCTTCCTCGGAGCGCCAACGGGTTCTTCAATACTGCACCATATAGTCTTTATAAACAACATCGCGAGTAGTTGCGCTGTCGAAGGTTTTGGCACCGTGAATGGTGTCGATCAATCGGCTGTCGTGGGTGCGATCACCTACAATGCTGCGCCGAGCCAAAATAACTCCGGGATCTGCGGGAGCGGTATTTCAATGATTCCGAGCAATGGCCCCGTAGGCTCGCTCGCGATATCTCACGTCTTTGTCGCGGGCACTTTTAATTACAAGAACATTAATGCGCCGACGGGCGCTGGTTGCAATACGGACGGAGAAGGATTGATCTTCGATACATGGGGAGGCAGCGCTTACAAGTATGAAGGCGTAGTCGAGCAAAATGTTTGGTGGGCCAACGGGTCATCCGGTTTCGCAGCTTTCCCGCAGGGCAACGGGACCACGGATGACGCGGCTATCGTCGTCGTGTTTAACAACACGTCCTACGGAAATTATCAGGATCCAAATAATCCGGGCGCCGGGGAGCTTTTCTTAAACCAGATCTATCCAAAAGCCACAAACCAATACACCATCACAAACAATATCTTTGAAGCGACGCTGTCAAAAGCCCAGGGGGCCGCAGTGGACTGTTTTGGCAACTACAGCTGCCCCGCGGCTGTGATCAAAATTAGCGGCAATTATATCTGGAACAGTTTCGTTCCGACGACGACAACGACGGGCGGGAGGAACACGCAGGCTTCGTACAGCGGCAATGATCAGGGCGCGAGCTTTCCATGGGGAACGAATACTTACAATAACCCCGGCTTCGCGAATCCAGGCGGGCTGCCTACCGCAGCGCCCAATTGCTCAGGCTACACCAATACTACGGACTGTATGAATACCGGCTACCATGTCGCCGCGAACCTGACGCCGAGCGGCGGCGCAGTCGGGAAAGGGTATATGGCGCCAGGCTCATGCGCTCCTGATCCTTACTACCCGAAAATGCTTAAGGGCCTGGTTTATTTGACTGTAAGTGGATCAACCATCACCGAAAACCCCGGACTCATTACGAAGCCATGCGGTCTATGAGTCGCGAGGGCGTCGACGCCACCCACCGGAACCGAGGATGAGTGCCTGGATCGCAAGTGTATGGGAAGCTCGTTGCGCTTGTGCAGTACGAGAAGTCGGCTGACTTGCGGCAGTCAAAGGCACCGCAGAGAACTCTGGCTGCGGTAATTGAGCCGCAACCGGAGGTTTCGAATGACGATTGACCAGGATTGAAGCCCGAGAGGGGTGCCGGAGCGCTCTCCGATATCTGGCGCAGGCGCCCCTCGGGCGGCACGCAGGGACCGAAGCGGCAAGCAACGCGGGTGGCCGCGCTTGTTTGCGAGCGCTGTGGCCGAATAAGCTGACACCGCGAGCACGGTAACGGCGAGCCAACCAGGCCGGATCCGCGGAATTTTCACGAACTGCGGCGCGCTAATTCCGACTTCGCGAATTGCAACAGCGGCGCGTCTCTGTCCGTCGATCTTTTCTTGGGGCGGGTAGTTTTCTTGGGCAAGTGAAAGACGACGATGGTCACGCAGCTCCGTCACATTTGCTAAGTCGCTGATGTTGAACAAATTGCACCATCTGCGAGATCGCTGGTAGCGAATTGCCTCCCAATTCAAGAAATGCCGTCAAACCGCCGCAGGGATCCCTATACGAAGCTGCAGGCTGCCGATGCATCTATCATCGCGTTCGGCCCGATATTGACAAAAAGGTCGGATTAATTCAATTTTACCCTAACCCACAAATTCTGGGAATAAACTCTTCAAGCAATTCTTTTGCTGATTGCGGGCATCCCATTCCTTCAGTTCCGCTCCATGAGCCGAGTGGGCGATTGAAGGGCGGGCGACGAAAGATTGGAGAGCTACATGGCGCGAAAAAATGCCCAGACGCTTCAAGCTTTCAAGGATATCCAGTTGACTGCAATCGACTCGTCATTGCCAATTAGGCGCAGCAGGTTTGACGAAGAACATCGGGTAGATTGGGTTGACTACTGCAAAGGTCTCGGGATCTTCTTAGTTGTAATCGGACATGTTTTGGGAGGGATACAACAGAGCGGGGTCATTAGCGATTCTCTGAGGTATAGGCTCGTGGAGGACTGGCTCTACACATTTCATATGCCTCTGTTTTTCTTCTTGTCGGGTTTGTTTGTACAGCGGTCTATGCGAAAGCCCTTTGTTGGATTTATTTTTGACAAAGCCGCAGTTCTCGTCTATCCGTATTTTGTTTGGTCCGTATTGCAGGGAATACTTCAAACTTCGCATTACGCCAACAGTCCTATTTCTGCCACAGACCTGCTGAGAATACCTTACGTTCCAATCGGAGAATATTGGTTCTTATATACGCTGTTTGTTATAACGATAATATATCGCGTATTTTACCAATTTACTGCGTCTTCTATGGCGTTTTTCGGGCTGACAATCGTCTGCTTTATAGCGGAACGCTCGGGGATTGACGTAATACGATGGAATGTTGCGCATTCCGTCGCTTCGTTTTTGATATATTTTGGAGGAGGGGTCGCTATTGCCCAGAATTCAAGTTTAATTCGACTTAGAGAACTGGGAAACGCATCGCTTCTTGCGATCGGCGTCGGCGGATATGCGGTAGTTACAATTGCAGTTATGATTGGAGTTGGCGCTTATAACGATAACCAGGTTCTGGTATGGCCTTGGTGGACTATGGCGGGCATTGTCGCGACAATGGCCGTCGCGATTTTGATAAGCCGTTCGACCATATTTTCTTTTGTCAAGCTCTGGGGTCTGTTGTCTCTGGAGATCTACGTCGCCCACGTGATGGCAGCTGCAATATTCCGGGTTATACTGCAAAAAGCGTTCGGGGTCTCTGAACCGCTGTTTCACTTTGTCCTGGGGACTGGTATCGGAATTTATGCGCCAATACTCCTGGCTTATATTTGTCCATGGATAGGGGTGCCCTATGCGTTCACACTGAGTCGGTCGCGATTGCAGCCGTGGGTGGGAAGTCCATTTGGCATCCGCTCTCTCCCAAGCGAGCGGATCACGAGCAAGACTCGCTGATCGGACGAATACGGCCTCGTCGACAGAACGTACCTTTACGTTCTCATTCGCCCAAAAAACGCAACACTTCGTCGCATCGGATCAGGTCTCGTCGATGCTAGTCTAGCTGCCAGCTGGATTCCGCTCTACGTTGAAAATAGCATGCTCTCAATATGTGTCGCTGGCAAAATCAGCCAATTCCTTCAGATGCCGCTCACGCGCCGCCATGCCCGGCGAGGGTTCAATTCCAGCGACTCGAAACATTTCGTTCCACCGATAAACCCAATCGTGACGGAGCAGCGCCTCTCTCGCGTTTCGCGAACCGATCGCGGCCATTCGTTGCGGATCGGAATTGAGGGCGCGAAGAACAGCCAAAGTGTCGGACCCATCGGGTTGGATCTGGATAACAGCGTCCGGCCACCCGAATAATTCCTTATAGGAGTCGCAATCGGGAATTTGTCCGACCATGACCGCGCCCGCGGCCGCTCCTTCGTAATACCGATAGCCAACCTCAACTTGGCCCCGGGTCTCACGAAGGGAATCCATCTTCGCAGCCGCGACCACGAAAAACCTACTTCGCTTCGCTGTGTTTGCGAAGAGATCCCGATGTTGCCGGTGGTCGTGCACATTAGTGTTAGCAAAATTTTCAAGCGTGTCATACACATAGAAAAGCTCTCGCCGATCCGCCGCCTTGAGTAATTCGCCGTGGATGCCTTCGTATCGGCGTCCGATACTGTATACATCAATAACGCGGGCGGGCGGATCGGGAAGTGGGCTAAATCGAAGCGTGTCGATGCCGCCTGGAAGCCAGAAGCAACGCCGATTAGTGGCTTCGGATAAGACAGCGACGCTGCCCTTCCAGCCTGTAAATACATAGTCGAACTGACTGAGCGCATCATGCCAGTATTTGTAATTGTGTATCGAAGATACTAACATCTCGTCGATCCAGCAAATGCTAATCTTGCAGCGGCTTTTCCAACGTTTGATCGCATTGATGTTTGGAAGATCCCAATAGGTGTTGCAGACGGCTATGAATAAATCATAGTCCTCATTCAGTTGCACCTTTTTGAGCCCAGGATTCGCAAATATTAATTTCCTTGACACGTCGTGATATAGAGGTCTTCTGAGCCAGGCTTCATTGAACCACGCTCCCCAGCCCATATCTAAATGAATTAAATCAACGTCATTCATCTCGACGAGGACATCCTGCGCCTCGTAAAGGCTGCATTGGTAGGCCCTTCTTGTGAAGTTTCTCCAGGTTGGCATGCAAATGCGTGGCGGCGCGGATCGGGTATAGCCCGAGGCGGCCTCAGAGAGTCGGTTATTTTTCCTAGCAAATCCCATCTAAAGTAGCTCTCTGGGCTGCGGTTGTCCGCATTCTACTGACATAGTCTGCTTCTGCGAAGCAAGTTCCGTCCAAGCGGCAAAACTTAGATCCAGCGCCAAGTGACGATCAGTCCTCGGACATCTTCGGCGATGCGGTTCCAGATGCGATCCGGCCTTAGGTGGACGGCAAGGGCTTCCACTCCGCTGCGATAATGCCAACGCAAAAACCGACAATCTCGGAAACGCCGACCCTTCCGGCGGAGACGATTGCACGAGCAACTTGATGATATCTGTCTTGCCATCCGGGGCGCCATCCCGCGCTTCGTGGAAGCTCAGACCGCCACGGTGACGGCTGTCAACGCTGTCGACAAAACAGATAAGGGGCTATTCGACAATGGGTTTAGCCTGCTAAAGAGACATAGCGCGAAGGAGTCTAGCGTAAATGAGATTCAAAAGGCTGGTATTTGTGACCTCAGCCATCCTTATTGCTATTGGTGCGATCGGCGCCACCATTTTGTATTGGGAGGTGGAGTACTGGAGATCGGCCGCAAATATCGCAGACCTGTCGAATGAGAGAATTTGGGACGCGGCGGCGTGCCGGGCGCACGTCTTCTTGCAAAGCGCGGAGGGCGGAGGCTCCGAGCTTTCATGGGCCGAGCTTTGGGCGATGGTGCGCCCCGGAAGAGGGTTTCATTGTGCCGAAGGGACCAGTTTGGAAGGGCGCATCCAATATAGCTCGAGCGCTAGCGAAGATGATCGCAAAGCGGGCGCACGCATTTTTCGCGAGCGGTGTACGGGATGCCATGGCGCTGATGGATCGGGCGGTACAGTCGGTCCGTCCCTGACCCGATCGGAGTTCAATCACGGCGATAGCGATCTGGCAATTTACCGTGTGCTGAGGGACGGGGTTCCCGGAACAGCCATGCCGCGCGCCGGTCTGCCGCCGATCGACCTGCTGCAGATCACCGCCTACGTGAAAGCGTTACAAGCTCATGCCTCCCAGGATCATAAACCCGAAGCATCTCGCTTGGCGATTCAGGTGAGTCGCGAACGCCTGCAGGCCGCCGGAACCAAGACCGACGAATGGCTGACGTACTCGGGGGCATTTAACGGATGGCGTCACACGTCACTGGCCGAAATTACTCCCGCAAACGTCGCGCATCTCCGAATAAGGTGGGTAAAGCAATTCGACATCAAGGATCCGAAGATCGAAGCTACGCCCCTCGTGGTCGACGGAGCTATATTCACGGTTCCGGAAGCCGGGCACGTCTTGGCTTTGGATGCGAAAACCGGCGATGCGATCTGGGAATACAGGCGCCCTATGCCGGCTGACCTGCCATTGGGCTACGGCCCGGTGAACCGGGGACTTGCAATATCTGGCAGTACGATCTTTCTCGGCAGTCTCGAGGGGTATCTGGTCGCCATTAATGCGAACGACGGGAAGGTCGTTTGGCAGACGCAGGTGTCAAACCCGTCTGACGGCTACACCATTACCGGGGCGCCTCTCGTCGTAAATCATTCCGTCGTGGTCGGCGTCTCAGGAGGTGAGTATAAGACGCGCGGGTTTCTTGTCGCCTACGACGTATCGACGGGCGAACAACAGTGGAAATTTGATGCCATCCCAGGTCCCGGCGAGGTCGGGCACGAAACTTGGGAGAACGATGCCTGGCGGACAGGCGGCGGTGGTACGTGGGTCACCGGGAGCTATGATCCCTCGTCCGACCTGCTCTATTGGGGCGTCGGCAATCCAAGTCCGGCTTTTTCAGGCGACCTGCGCCCGGGCGACAACCTGTTCACCGACAGCGTGATCGCATTGCACGCGAGCACCGGCAAACTAGCGTGGTACTTTCAGTTTACCCCACATGATGAACGCGATACCGATTCGGCCCAGACACCGATTCTTGTGGATCTTTTGGTCAACGGCGAGGTCCGCAAGGTGATCTGCTGGCCGAACAGGAACGGGTTCTACTACGTCCTCGACCGATCCACGGGAGAGTTCTTGGTCGGGGCGCCGTTCATCGAGCTTACTTGGGCGAAGGGGCTTACCTCGACGGGACGGCCCATCCCCGCGGTCGCCGACAATGTATCA
>Ga0075029_100001333_pt1 | contig 14186 bp, 10 predicted proteins | sample LitLauG_LLR_2013_FD_71391 | JGI IMG/M metagenome (GOLD analysis project Ga0075029, IMG submission 71391) | Freshwater sediment microbial communities from North America - Little Laurel Run_MetaG_LLR_2013 | ecosystem: Environmental > Aquatic > Freshwater > Creek > Sediment | place: USA...
TTCATTCGGTGGTGCGGGATATCATCATCGGACCCGACAAACCGATCCATCGCGGCCGCATCGCCTACCGCTCCGTGTTCAGTTCAAACCTGTTGTCGAAGGAAATCTCACGATCGCACACCAAATGGTGGGGCGAGGACCGCCACATCGTGATCTATTACACGACCAGCGATCGCAGCCAGCTTTACTTCGTGACCAGCGTGCCCGAACCGGCCGACTGGATGACAAAAGAGTCCTGGTCGGCCAAAGGCGATGTGGACGAGTTACGCAAGGCCTATGCCGGCTTCCATTCCGAGGTGAGGATGGTGCTCGACGCCTGTCCGGATTGCCACAAATGGGCGATCCTGGAACGCGACCCGTTGCCGACCTGGAGCCAGGGCAGGGTGGTTCTGATCGGCGACGCCTGTCATCCGATGACACCCTATATGGCGCAAGGCGCAGCCACCTCGATCGAGGATGCCGCGGTGCTGGCGCGCTGCCTGAAAGACGTGCCGGCCGAGGGGATTGAAGCAGCATTCAAGCGTTTTGAAGCTCACCGCAAGCCGCGCACTTCAAAAATTCAGGAGATTTCCAGCGCCAATACCTGGATGAGCGGCGGCAACGACGACCCGGGCTGGCTCTATGGTTACGATGCCTGGAACGTCTCTCTGGACGAGCCGGCACCGACGCCTCCCTCCGCAGAGAAGTCGGCCGCCGCATGAGCAATTCAATCGTGTCGTCGTCGGGCAGCGCCAGGGCGCGGGACGGGATTTCGATCGCCTACACGCTGCATGCGGCATCGCCGCCGCACGGATCGTGCTCCCGCCCGCACGTCGTCCTGATCCATTCGCTCGCGCTTGACCGCAGCATTTGGGACGGCGTTGTGCCGTTACTGACCCCTCGTGCGGATGTGTTGGCGTTGGACTGCCGCGGCCACGGCAAATCGGGACGGCCCAGGATGAGGTTCACGCCGGAACTTTTCGCGGAAGATCTGGCCGACCTGCTCGATCACCTGAAATGGCCGCGCGTCATCCTCGCCGGCTGTTCGATGGGCGGCTGCGTCGCGCAAGCCTTTGCCGGGGTCCATCCCGATTCCGTTCAGGCTCTCGCCCTGATCGATACCACCGCGTGGTATGGCCCGACCGCGCCCAAGGATTGGCGCGAGCGCGCCGCCGCCGCGGCAAGCAAGGGGTTTCCTGGCCTGGCTGGCTTTCAGGCGACACGCTGGGTAAGCGATGCGTTCCGCGAGGCGCATCCGGAAGTGGTCCGCGCGCATCTCGACGTGTTTCTTGCCAATGATATCGATTGTTACAGGGCGACCTGCGAGATGCTGGGCGATGCCGATTTGCGGCACTATCAGGCAACGATCCGTGTGCCGACCAGCGTGATCGTCGGCGAAGAGGACTACGCTACTCCGGTTGCGATGTCGGAGCAGATCAAGGATGCCTTGCCTGACGCAACACTATCGGTGTTGAAGAACGTCCGTCATTTGACGCCGATCGAGTGTCCGGCGTCGATTGCCGAGAAAATGCTGGCACTTCTTGAAAGGGCACGATGAGATCCGATGCCGTCCAGCGCTCCGAGGCTTCCGCCGTTCCGCCACCCATGACGCCGTTTTCTTCCGAGGAGGCGGCTGCGGCCCTGATTGCGCGCCTGGAGCAGGTGCCGACCTCGCGCTGGTTTGTCCATGCTCGCGTGGTGATGGGAAGCGCGACATTTTTCGACGCGTTCAATGCGCTGTCGATCGCCTTCGTGCTGCCGATCCTGGTGCCGCTCTGGCACATCACGGCGCCGGAAGTCGGCATCATGATCGGCGCCAGTTATGTCGGCCAGATCATGGGCGCGCTTGCATTCAGCTGGGCCGCCGAACGTTACGGCCGCGTGCCGTGCGCGGCGGCCGCGACCGCCATCTATGCCTTGATGAGCCTCGCCTGCGCTGCGGCGTGGAGCTTCAATATTCTTCTGCTCTTCCGCTTCATCCAGGGCATCGGCGTTGGCGGCGAAATGCCGGTCGCCGCCACCTATATCAGCGAGCTTTCCAGGGCGCGCGGCCGCGGCCGGTTTTTCATGCTCTACGAAATGATCTTTCCGATCGGGTTGATGGTGACCGGGCAGGTCGGTGCGGTGCTGGTGCCGCTCATGGGATGGCAGATCATGTTCCTGATCGGCGGCATCCCCGGTCTGCTCATCGCGCCGCTGCTATTGCGATTGCCGGAATCCCCGCGCTGGCTGATCGGGAGGGGACGTTTCGCCGAGGCGGAAGCTGTGGTCATGCGCATCGAGGCTGCCGCCGACAAGGCGACCGCGGCGAAGGCAGATGCGTTGCCGCCCGCAACCGTGCCGGCGCAACTTGCGGTCCCGCCGCGCTCCCGCGGCAAGTGGAGCGAATTGCTGTCGCCTGCCTTTCGTGAGCGCACGCTGATCGCCTGGGTTTTGTGGGCTTCCGCGTATCTCATCGCCAACAGCCTCAACAACTGGCTGCCCACGCTCTACACGACCGTGTATCACCTCGGCGTTCCCGAGGCACTGCGGGCGGCCTCGATGACCAACGTCGTGCAGGTGGGGGTGGTATTGGTCTGCGCCATGGTGATCGACCGCACCGGGCGCAAATACTGGCTGATGGGCGCCTTCGGCCTTGGCGGAGCGATGCTTGCGGTGCTGGCGCTCGGCGGCACGCAGAACGTCGCCTGGGTCATCGTTTTCAGCACACTCAGCTACGGACTGATCGGATCGATAGCCGCAGTGGTCTACCTCTATACGCCGGAGATCTATCCGACCCGGATGCGTGCGATCGGAACGGGCGTCGCCACTTCATGGCTTCGGATCGCTTCCGCGATCGGACCGACGCTGGTCGGATTCATGCTCGGCAAGGGCGGCGTGGATTCGGTATTCCTGATGTTCGCGAGCGTTGCCGTGGTAGGCTTGCTTGCAGCCACGCGAATGATCGAGACGCGCAACCTGCGCCTGGAAGAAATAGCGCACTGATGTCGGCGATCGGGCGGTCATTCGACGAACGGCGGCGTTGATAAACGGCTCGTATCTCACCATCTTTGCTGTGACCATCGATCCTGATTTCGACGCTTTTTGCGCCAAATCAGATACAATCCAGCTTTGCCAACCGACAGGCCGTCCGCCAATGAACGCCAACGAACGCAATAACCCGGCACCGATCGACCCCGTGAAACTGGACCGACTCGCGGAAATCGCGATCAAGGTCGGGCTTCAATTGAAGCCGGGACAGGACCTGCTGATGACCGCGCCCACCGCGGCGCTGCCTCTGGTACGCAGGGTTGCCGAGCATGCCTACAAGGCGGGCGCCGGGCTTGTCACCCCCATTCTTTCCGACGAGGCGGTTACATTGTCGCGCTACCGTTTCGGACAGGACGATGGCTTCGACCGTGCAGCAGATTGGCTCTATGATGGCATGGCACGGGCATTTGCCGGAAATACCGCACGGCTCGCCATTGTCGGTGACAATCCGATGCTGCTTGCCGGCGAGGATCCGGTCAAGGTTGCACGCGCCAGCAAGGCCAATTCCATCGCCTATAAGCCGGCGCTGGAACGAATCGTCAATTTCGACATCAACTGGAACATCATCGCCTATCCGTCGCCGTCGTGGGCAAAGCTGGTTTTTCCGGAGGATGAAGAGACCGTTGCCGTCGCAAAGCTCGCGGAGGCGATTTTTTCGGCCTCGCGAGTGGATAATCAGGACGCGATTGCTGCCTGGCAGGAGCACAATGCGGCGCTGCTCGCTCGCACCGAATGGCTGAACGGGATGCGATTCGACGCGCTGCACTATTCGGGTCCCGGCACCGATCTGACAATCGGGCTTGCCCATGGCCACGAATGGCAGGGCGGCGCATCCACGGCAAAGAACGGCGTCACCTGCAACGCGAATATTCCGACCGAAGAGGTTTTCACCACGCCGCACGCAAGGCGGGTTTCCGGCAACGTCGTCAGCACGAAGCCGTTGTCCTACCAGGGCTCCATGATCGAGGGCATTGCCGTGCGCTTCGAAGAAGGCCGCATAGTCGAGGCGAGGGCCACAAGGGGCGAGGCGGTTCTGAACAAGGTTCTCGATACCGACGAGGGTGCGCGTCGTCTTGGCGAAGTGGCGCTGGTGCCGCATTCATCGCCGATCTCAAGGAGCGGGCTGTTGTTCTTCAACACCCTGTTCGACGAGAACGCAGCGTGCCACATTGCGCTCGGCCAGTGCTATTCGAAATGTTTCGTGGACGGCGCGAAGCTCACCCCCGAACAGATCGCAGCCCAGGGCGGCAATGCAAGCCTGATCCATATCGACTGGATGATCGGTTCCGACCAGATCGACATCGACGGTCTCTATGCGGACGGCAGGCGCGTGCCGGTATTTCGCAAGGGCGAATGGGCCTGAATCTGCAGCGCAGCCTGGTTGCTTTATCCGGGCCGCGCTTACCTTCCAACCAAGGTACGGATCGTCATCGATTTCCTGCGAATGGAGTTCATCGTTCAGGCATAAACGTTTCAGTCGAATTTCAGCCTGTAGACGTCGATCGCCGTTTTCGAGAACAACGCCGTCTTCTCCTGCTCGCTGAAAGTGGCTGCGATGCGCTTGAACGCGTTGAATATCACCTGATAGCTGCACTGGCCCTTGTCGGGCGGAAAATTGCTTTCGAACATGCAGCGCTCAGGCCCGAACGCCTCGATGCAGGTCTCCATATAGGGTCGCCACGCCACAGCCAGTTCTTCCGACGAAGGTGGCCTTGGGCGTTCGTGAAAATCATAACCGAGCAGGCACATGGCAAGGCCGCCGAGTTTCACCACGACATTGGGGCATCCAGCGATCTCCAGGATCGAGCTTTTCCAGGTTGCAAAAACCTCTTCGCGCCGGTTGGCATAGACGCCGGTGCCCGCGGGCCCGCCGCAATGATCGAGCACGATTCTCGTATCCGGAAAGGCACGGGCAAGATCGGTCAATTCGCCGATCTGCGGATGAAACAGCCACGCGTCGAAACTCAGGCCCAGCGGCGCCAGGCAGGCGAAGCCTTTTCGGAAAGTCGAATCGAGCAACAGGCCGCTTGGCCTTGCGGCGTACATGTGGGCTACATTGGCGTCGGCGTCCCAGGCGGAGGAATGCCGGATGCCGCGAAATCGTCCCTGGCCCGCCGATATCTCCGCTTCGAGCACTGCCTTTGCGCCTTCGCCAAGCAACAGGTTGGCGTGGCCGACGATGCCGGCACATACGGCGGCGGGGCCGTAGCCGCCACTCGCGCTCATCGCCGCAGCGCCGTTGGCGAATTCAACCTCGCCCACGGGCCGCAAGGCTTCCGGTCCCCGGGCGCGGTACATCGAACGGGCCTCGACATAAACCGTCGCAATCACGTTGTGACCGGAGGCGATGTCAGAGGCGATCTCGTCGATCAGATAGCGCTGGCCGCCGCGATCCCAGAGATGATGATGTGGATCGACGATGGGACGAGTGGGGTCGAGAATTTCCTCCTCGTGCAAGGCAAGCCAGTCGACTCTCGGCTCCGCATAAAGGCCACTTTTGGAGGACGGCAGCGTGCTTGCGATCATGGATGATTTCACTCCCTGCTTATTTTGTTGATGGGCGGATTCGATCGGTGTTTCAGACGCCGCGAAGCAGGATCACGGTCGGCGTGGACGGCAACGACTCACGTGAAATGCTGAAGCTGCGCTCGGTGCGTTCGTCGATCTCGAACTGCTGGCCGATTCTGCGCATGAACTCGTCGAGCGGTGTCGCAAAGCGGTGCATCGGCAATACGATTGAGGCGCGCAGGCGACGCGTGATCTCCGAGATGCCGTCGAGCGACATCGTATAGGTGCCGTCGATCGGCACCATCACGATGTCGAGCCGGCCGATCGCCGCGAAATGGGTATCGTCAAGCCTGTGATGCAGGTGGCCAAGATGGCCGATGCAGAGCCCGGCCACTTCGAAGATGAAGATGGAGTTGCCATCCTTGATCATCTCCGCACTGAAATCATCCATGTAGTAGCGGCGAATGTCAGTCGTGACGTTGCGAATATAGACATCGCCGATCCGCTCGGCGATCTGTGCCGGCTTGCCGTCTTCGCCCCAGCCGTGCAGCACGTGCGCAATCCGCGGATCGGGGAACAAGGTATAATGCGTGCTGTGCGCGCGGTTCATGGTGATGATGTCGGGCAGCCGCCCCGTGGTGTAGGCACCGCTGAAATCGGTTGCGATGCGGATGCCGCCCGGCGTGTCGATATAGTAGGTCGAATGGCCGGCATAGGTGATCGTGACTTCTTCGGCCTTCGCCGCCATGCGGCGAAGGTTGACCGGTGTTGCACGAGGCAGCGCTTCCGCCATCGCAAGGCATTCGCTGCGATTGGGGGCATCCTGTGCTGCCGCCGGCGCGGCCAGAAAGCCCAGAAAACCAACGACGACGGAAAGCAATCGCAGCATGACGGGTCCGTAAACCGGAACTTCAAGGCGCCCACTGTAGCGGCGAAATCCAGCTCCGTCATGGCAGCGCCGACGCATGCCTGCGCTGTTGTCGAGAGGGCCTCGAACCATCTAGATTAACTCTCGTGTCGACCCCCTTCGGTCGTTCGATCCCTCTCGCCTCGTCACCGGCCATTGTGGAGCTTGCAGCCATGGATATCGCGTCGCCCCGAGCGGCTGTGGCGCAGTCAGACGAGACCGCAGCACCACCACGCGCGCCCTCGACGCGTCGTCTGGAGCCGCTTCGTCACGTCGATGCCGGTGCGCTCAACATTGCCTATTATGAAGAAGGTCCGGCTGACGGGCCGGTCGCGATCCTTCTGCATGGCTTTCCCTACGACATTCACTCCTATGTGGATGTCGCGCCTCTGCTGGCCGGCAAAGGATGCCGCGTCATCGTGCCTTATTTGCGCGGATATGGTCCCACCCGGTTTCTCGATTCCACGACGCCTCGTTCGGGCGAGCAGGCTGCAATCGGCGCCGACTTGAAGGCGCTTATGGATGCGCTCGGCGTCAAGCGCGCAGTACTGGCGGGCTATGATTGGGGCGGGCGCGCTGCCAACGTGGTGGCGGCTCTGTGGCCGGATCGCTGCATCGGTCTGGTATCGGTCAACAGCTATCAGATCCAGGATATCGCCAACGCGATGGTTCCGTTGAATCCGGTGCGCGAGGTCGCTCTCTGGTACCAGTATTATTTCCAGCTCGAGCGGGGACGCGCCGGCCTTGCCGCCAACCGGCGCGAGATCGCGCGAATATTGTGGCGGCAATGGTCACCGAACTGGCATTTTGACCAGGCGACTTTCGATCGGACGGCGCTGGCTCACGACAATCCCGATTATGTCGATATCGTCATCCACAGTTATCGTCATCGCTTTGCTCGCGCGGAAGGCGATCCGCAATACGCCGACTTGCAACGGCGCCTCGCCGCGCTTCCGCCCATCACGGTCCCGGCCATCACGCTGGATGGCGACGCCGATGGCGTCATCCCTGCGACTGACGGCACCGCAACTGCCGCGAAATTCAGCGGCCGCCGCGACCATCGTGTCATCCCGCGTGCTGGCCACAATCTTCCGCAGGAAGAGCCGCAGGCCTTCGCTGCCGCGGTCATGGAACTGATCGAGGCATAAAGGCTCTCGGCCGTTACTGTCTACTCGCGCCGCGGGCTCAGCTTCCAGGTTGCGGCCAAAAGGCCGGTGGTTATCAGTCCGCTGATAGCCGCGGCCAACGGTATAGCCAGGGCAAGTGCCGCCGTCGCGGCCCATCCGATCGAGGAGAAGGCTTCAGCGAATGTCGCCAGCCGCGACGACGTCTGGCGGCGGCGAAACTGGCTACGGCGCGCCTGGACCCGAAACCACAGCTGGATCGCGGTCGCGGAGGCCGCGGCCATGACGACGCCGCACGCTGTGACGACGGCCTGCGTCGGCGAAGCAAAAATCAATGCCAGAACCAGCGGCGCGAACAGCGCGGCGATAGCGAGCAGCACCACCTCGATCTTGGCGCGGATCATGCGCGAGGGAGGCAGCGGCGCGCCAGCCACCAGGTCGGGCGCGTCCTCGCCCGAGATTGTGAGCCAGCCAAGGCCGCCGGCGAGTTGGCCTGCCGCCATCACGACCACGGGGGTGATCAGCACGATGGCGAGCGAACTGTCGCTGAAACTTCGCCACAGCAGCAGCGCGGGCGGCACCAGGTAGAGCAACTGCATCAGGGTCTGGGAGACCAGCCAGGGGTCGCGGCGCAGCAGCATGAATTCCTTCCTTCGCAGTGCCTGCTGCCGGGAGCCGGAGCGAAACGCTCGCCTGCGAGTTCCGTGGCTGGCCCGCGCGGCGTTCGCCGAGGCGCGCGCCGCAGTGTCGGCAAATCTCGCCGAGAAACCCGCCATTACTGCGCCGAGCAGCGACAGACCGAAGGCGAGCAGCAGCAGCAACGCCTCGCCGTCGCCGAACGCTGCGCGCGCCGGCCACCAGACGATGCTGTCGGGATCGGGTGCGAATGCTGCGGCCGCTTGCGAAGTCAAAACCGCGAATCGCGACAGCGTGCCGTAAGACAGGATCGCCGCTACCTGCAGCGCTATGACGAAACCGGCCCCGATGATCGCGGCAAGGATTTGCGCGACCAGCCGGGTGCGGCTGGCTCCGATCAGGCGGAACAGCATGACGGTGACGGCGATCGCCACCGCCGTGGCGCTTATGCCGATAGCGATGACAACGCCAAACGCCACGAGCCATCTGACGCCGCCCTTAAGCACAAGCACGTCGACGAACGGCGTCGAGAACAAAAGCCCCATCGCAGTGACAGACAACGCGATTGCCGCCAGGCGCACCGAAAATACGTTGGTCAGTTTGACCGGCGAAGACATGATCAGGTCGAGATCGGCGCGGGCATAGAATACCCGTGTCACGGATTCGATTGCCTGTGACAACATCAAGGTCCATGCCAGGAATATCGTGGCGGTGGTGACGATGAGCGTAGTCTTGTCGATGGGCCGCTGCAGGTTGGCGTATTTTCCGATCACGGCATAGGCCGGCAGGTGCAAAAGTGCCGCAAAGACCAGGAGGCCGACGATCGCGGCGCGTTTTCGGCCGCGACGCCCGCCTGTCATCATGGCAAGCCATTCGCGCCATGCCAGCCGGATCTCATGCCGGGCAAACCAGCTCAACGCGGTCGAATTCATGCGGCCGCTGCCTGAGTATCGACTAGCGCTATGAACACGTCTTCGAGGCTGGTGTCATTCCTGCCATTTTGCTGACGAAGCTCGGCGAGCGTGCCCTCGGCGACAAGTCGTCCCGAAGCGATCACGCCGATGCGGTCGGCCATACGCTCGGCGACTTCGAGAATATGCGTGGTCATGATGACGGTGTTGCCGGCGCGAACGCGTTCGCCGAGCAACCTCTTTACGTGGCGCGCGGATACTGCATCGAGGCCGGTGAGCGGTTCGTCCAGGATGATCAGGCGAGGATCATGGATCAGAGCGCCCGCCAGCGCCACCTTCTGGCGCATGCCTTTGGAAAATCCCTCGCACCGTTCGTGCAGGTTCGGTTCGAGACCGAGCGAGCCGAGCAATTGGCGCGCGCAAGCGTCTGCGATCGAAGGCGCAACGCCCCACAGGCCGGCGATGAATTCGAGATACTCCAGCGGGGTCAGCTTGTCGTAGATCATCGGCTCATCCGATACCCACGCCGTCACCTGCTTGGCTGCCACCGGATCGTTCAGCGCGTCGATGCCAAAGATCGAGACTGCGCCTGCATCGGGGCGCAGCAGGCCGGCAACCATCCGCAGGGTCGTCGTCTTGCCCGCGCCATTGGGTCCGAGCAGGGCATAGAACTCTCCCGGACGGATGACCAGATCGAGCGTATCGACCGCCAGGCGATCAAAACGTTTTGTTAACCCTTGCACGCGCAGGGCCGATTGATCGGAAGGCATTGGTCCGAATGATCCTGGTTTGAAGGCCGCAAGCGGACCTTGGACCGAAACCGTTTCGGCCGGGTGAATCGTGGCCGCCAAATTGCGTGGGCCGCTCAGGGCGATCCCTGTCTCCACAGTCGGCGGCGTGTTCGAATCGCAGCGCCAGCCGCCGTCGGCCTTTTGAAACGCGAAAGATTGCTTTCGGACGTCGTGGCGAGAGGAATGATTGCCGGCACGCCGCGCGGGTCCCGATTGATGCCGGCCGCCGCTGTGATACCATCCGTTCATGGCTCGGAGCGCCAAGCGAGGTGCTTCCCGGAATCGGACTATTTGATTTTAACCCACCACGTCCTCGATTTGACCCCTCAACGTCCTCGAAGCGGTGAAATGACAAGAACCTCTCACGCTGCCTGCGCGGTGCGGCGCTCGTCCGCCGGTTTTGTCCTCAAGTTCGGCCTGGTCCTGGCCTGCGCATCCTGGTTCGGCGCCGGCTCGGCGCAAAAGCTCGTCGATCCTAACACCGTTGCACCGGAATATCGGGAAGCCGCCGAAAAGCGGCGCGCGGAGCAACTCAGGCTGCTCGCTTGCGCAAAGAAGGCGGACGAGGCCAAGGTACCGCGCAGGGACCGCACCGAGTATATCACCCATTGCGCTGACAAATGACGATCGCAACCTCGCCAGCAACCGGTCCCGCTTAGTCGGACGGCGAGGCCAGGGTCGCCGGAAGATTGAGACTCGCTGCGACCGCCTGGGCGGTCCCGTTGCGGGGTGAACCAGCCAGCGGCAGGGCGTCGTCGTAACGCATGACGCCGCGATCATCGATGACGAACAGCGGCCGCAAGTTCCTCAAGTCGGCGTCCTCGACCATCGCCATGCGACGGTTGTCCAATGCGAGCCAGCGATCCTCCAGCCGCGCCATTGCAACGGCATGATCCTCGCCTCGAACGGTGTCGCGGATCACGACGATCCTCAGATCATCGGGGGAGACGCCTGCCATGCGCAGCGCAACGAATTTTGCGATCGCGTAGTCCTCGCAATCGCCGGCGCCGGTGGTAAAGGTGTCGAGCGGCGAGCTCCAGACATCGATCTGGCCATGCTGGGCCATGTCACTCATCGGCTTGATCGCCAGATTGATCGCTCGGTTGATCTCGCCGAGCCGGGCACGACCCTCGCGAGTTCGCGCACTATCGACGATAGCGAGGAAGCGCAGGGCAGCCGGCGATACGCAGCCCGCGCGGTCGCCGTCGCAAAGTGCCAATTGCACCCGTTCGTCATCGAGTTTTCGCTCGACCCCCAGCCATTTCTCCCGCAGACCGCCGCCGGAAATTCTTGACGCGAACAATCCGAACGGCTCAGCGGATTTTCGCATCAGCTCCATTGCGCCGGGCGAAATCAGCGTGCCGGCGGCAAGATCCGATGCTGCTCCGAGCCACACCATGGAAAAGGCGAGCACGAGTACGCGGCATGCCCGCGAGCGATTGAAAATTCCCATCTGATACCCCCTGTCCGGGCTTCGGCCGGCTTGTCAGCCCGCACGTGACCGGATCGTTTTCGGCTGGGATGATGGGCTGGGGAGCTTTTGTTCTGCTTAAAGGTGGACGTTGGAGCCGGGAAAGTGAGAAACAGGCTGAAATTTCCCTGACCTCGGCCGCAAAATTTCTATGGATCGCGTTTGCGGGCACGGGAAGCAGCCGCTCGAGGCGTGTCATGATTGCAACGCCGGCCACTTTCGGCCGGCCGCGGCCCTTTTTCCGCGGGACATGGCTAATCCGTCAAAAATCGCTGCCTCTGTTATCTAGATCACACTCTCGGAGCTGAAATTGGTCCAGATTTCGACCAAGATATGCCTGAAACAGCTAAGAAAAGTATCCGTAATGGATTTAATACTCAAAAGTATATCAAACGGCATAACTGTTCGATCTGTAGACAATGGGAAAGCTGAAAATGCGGCGGCGAATACTTGGTTTTTCCGGGATTTTGTAGAAATGAGGTGGCGGCTTCGCTGGTTTAGAGGAAGGTTCCACAAGCAGGAGATGGTTTCGCGATCCTCTTTCAAATGATAAGGGAAGCATAGACTAATAAAATTATATAACGATTAACCATTGCAGGGGCTCAGTGAATTACTCCGGTAAATTCGACGCCAAGATCTCGACGGACGGTTTTGGCCTGCATTCGCCCGGCCACGTCCACGTCGAGACGGTTCACGCCACCCAGGTTCCTGCCGATGCGATCGTCGTTGAGGACGCGCATCTATTGTTCAACGCGCAGTTCAAGCGCTCCGGCGTCGATCTCGTCCTTTCGAAAGACGATTCCGAACTGGTGCTGCACGACTATTTCAAGGGCGAGAAGCGCGCGACGCTGGCCTCGCCCGACGGCGCTCATCTCACCGGCGATCTCGTCAATGCACTGGCCGGCAACGTGCAATATGCGCAGGCGACCGACGGCAATGCCGGCGCTGGCAAGGTCATCGGCCATGTGAGCAAGCTGGCCGGCACCGCGACCGCCGTCCGCAACGGCGTCGCCGTGATCCTGCACAATGGCGACAACGTCGAGAAGGGCGACGTGGTCGAGTCCGGGGCGAGCTCGACGCTCGGCATCACCTTCATCGACGGCACGGTGTTCGGCCTGTCGTCGAACGCGCGCATGGTGCTCAACGAAATGGTCTACGACCCGAACGGGTCGAACAATTCGTCGCTATTGAGCCTGGTTGCGGGGACCATCACCTTTGTCGCCGGCGAGACCGCCAAGCACGGCGACATGAAGGTCGACACGCCGGTTGCGACCATGGGCATCCGCGGCACCGCGGTGCTGTGCGAAATCGACTTCCTCGTGCCCGGCCAGGGAACGCCGGACGCTAAATTCCAGGTCCTGATCGAACCGGACGGCTCGACCGGTTCCTACATCCTGTTCGACAAGACGACGCTGACACCGCTTGCAGTCGTGGACACGGCGGGGACGCAGATCAACATCTCAAACGGCATCCTGAGCCAGACCTCAGCTCCGCTGTCGCCCGAGGTGCAAAAGCTGATCCAGGACGTGTTCTCGCTGAAATTCTCCGACAACTCGAACACCAGGTCGCTTGATAATCACACCGATACGCTGATCCCGCAATCGCTGGTACCAATCAAGCTGGCGAGCGGCGTGACCGCGTTTCCGCTTTTCCTGAGCCTCAGTAGTTCGACATCCGGCGCTTTGTCGACAACTCAAAACGGCCCGGGAATCCCTGGCAATATTCACATTGACCAGCCACCGACCATAGCGCTTTCCGGCGACGCCGCGGTTACGGTGCACACTGGCGCATCGCAGGCCACCGGTTTTGACACCGTTTCGGGTACGGTCAGCTTTACCGACATCAATGCCGGCGATCTTCCAACGGTGTCGACGAAGTTCGTCTCGTTCAAGCTGTTCGACGCGCAACACAACGACATCACCGCGACCCTGACGTCTCAACAACAGGCGCAAATTGCCGCTGTCGAGGCCCAGCCTGTCGTGACGCCCAGTCCCGGCAACAACAACAATGGCTCGGCGACGTGGACTTACAGCGTTGCAGACACCGCCTTCAATTTCCTCACCGCCGGCGAAACACTGGCGCTGACCTATAATGCGATCGTCGACAATAATTTCCCGCCGCAGGATCTGACTGCCAGCGCGCCGTTCACCATAACGATCTCCGGCCCCAGCAACGTCGAGTGGATTCATCCGACCAGCGGTCTTTGGAGTGTCGGCTCCAATTGGAGCACGGGCTCGGTTCCCACGGCATCCGACGACGCCATTATCCCGGCCCAGAATATTCCCGGCGGCACCGGCCTCTATAACGTGACGATCGAGGCGCCGGCGTTTGCGCGCAATCTGACATTGAACGCCAACGACACGACGGGCGCGCAAGTCACCAATGACAGCACCCTGACGGTCGGCCAGATGCTGACAATCTTCAACAACGGCGTGCTGAACAACTCCGGTACCGTTACTGTCGGCAAGCTCGAACTCTTCGACCAGAGCCTGCTGCAGAATTCCGGCCTTATTACGCTCGGCCAGGGCGGCGATTTCACAGAATCATTAACGATCACGAATTCCGGCACCATCGTGCTTGCCGGCGGCACCCTCAACGTCCTGACCGATATCGATAACAGCGGCGGCACTATCGACGTCGACAGCGGCACCATGCTGAATTTGAAGGGTGTCGCCATCACCGGCGGCACGATCAACGGCTTCTTGGGCGCCATCAACGTCACCGCCGACAGCTCGATCAAAGGCGGCGAAACCGATGCTGTGTTGAACAATGGCGGAGTGACGGTTGAAAGCGGCGTGACGCTGACGCTCGATAACGTCTCCGCAAACT
>Ga0075029_100001338_pt1 | contig 14142 bp, 19 predicted proteins | sample LitLauG_LLR_2013_FD_71391 | JGI IMG/M metagenome (GOLD analysis project Ga0075029, IMG submission 71391) | Freshwater sediment microbial communities from North America - Little Laurel Run_MetaG_LLR_2013 | ecosystem: Environmental > Aquatic > Freshwater > Creek > Sediment | place: USA...
GGATAATTTTCGGCGGCAGCGGCGCGGGCATCTGGGCCAGGAACAGCTCTGACATTTCCGGCGGAATCACCAACAGCGGTACTATCTCCAGCGGCAACGTCGGGATTTATGTTCAAAGTAACAGCGACATCTCGGGTGGTGTGCACAATCAGGCTGGCGGGATGATCACGGGGCAAACGGGCATCTCTGTATCCGCCAGCAAAATCTCCGGCGGGATCACGAACGCCGGGACGATCGATGGTACGGGCGGGACGGCGATATCGCTTGTCGGACTGACCGGACCGACTCCGATTACCATCAGTGGCGGTCAGATCATCGGCGACGTTTTAGATAATGCTCCGGTAAACGGGTTCTCGCCGGTGACAGTGACCGGCAATTTCACATCGCAGGGTAACTTCAGCGTCTCCTCGTTCAGTGTTTCTCCGGGTGCTGCCTTTACCTTCGGGGCCGGGAATAATGTGACCAGCAACAGCGCTGTTTCCGATAGCGGCACAATTGTGGTCTCTGCCGCCGGGTCCTCGATCACCGGCGGGTTGAGCGTGAATGCAGGCGGAGTCCTGACAACCGGCGGCAGTTTCGCGGTCAACGGCGCTCTCACTAATGCGGGCACCATCACCGTTGACAACGGCAAGGTACTGACGGCCACGACATTTACTGGGAGCGCAGGCAGCGCACTGAACATCCAGGTGGGCCGCGCGGCGGGTACCCTGACGGGCGGCGAACTGGTGGCCACCGGCAGTGCTGTCGATCTCAGGAATACGGCGCTTGCCATATCCATTGTTGCGGGTTCGCAACAGCTGGCTAACGGCAGCACGCTCGTCATCGCCAACGGCAATGCGGTGGAAGTCGCTGCTGACGATCCGCTCAAAGTCACAGATAACGCTTCCTCCCTATACAAGTTCACCGTGACGCCGGGCAGTGGAGTCACTGCCGACGATCTGCTCCTTACTGCAACAATATCCCGGAGTGCTGCGACAGGTCCCACGGTGGACGACAGCGGCAGGACGGCAGCACTGGATGTGTCGGACAATGTTCTGGCCCTGACGGAAGGACGGCTGACGGCTCTGCGTGACGGGGATTACGAGACCAACCGGGAAAAGACGGCACGGGTCGAGGCCGGCAGCAAGAGCCGTGATGGCGCAGCGGGGGAACCCAACATGAGCGGCATGGCGGCGGGGAACTTGCCGCGGGGCGCGGATGCGTGGGGCGAGGCGTTCGGGCAGCATGCCGACCAGGGCGAGCGGGATAATATTGCCGGGTTCAGCGCCAGCACGTGGGGCGGCGCGGCCGGGATCGATACGCGGAATATCGCCGATGACGTGGTGGCCGGTGTGGCGGTGAGCTACGGGCACACGGATGCCAGCTCGGACAATGCGAACACGACGGCCACAGGCGTGGACAGCTACCAGGTGACGCTGTACGGGGATTACGATCCGATCGGGGAGAGCTACATCGACGGCATGGTGGCGTATAGCTGGAACAGGGACGAGACAACGCGGCACGATGTGGGCGGAGTCACCGGGCTGGACGCCCATGGCAGCTACGATGCAGACCAGGTGGCGGCGCAAGTGGAGGCCGGGCGTGAATACGCGGCCGGGGAGACCATCCTGACACCGGACATCATGGCGCATGCGGTCTGGTACGGTCCCCGAAGTTACACGGAGAGCGGAGCAGGCGGGGCGGACCTGAATGTCAGCGGCAATAACCAGACCCTGATCGAGCTGGGCGCTGGCATCAAGGCAGGGTGGATATACGGGGAGAGCGACGGCTCCATCATCAAGCCACAGATCCGGGCGGGTTACCGGTATGCGCTGGTTGACGACAGAATCGAGGACACGGCTCAATTTACCGGCGGGGGCGGGACCTTCACGACCCAGGGACCTGATCCCGCACGCAGCAGCGTGAATCTCGGCGGCACGTTGCGCTACTACACCCCGTCCAACTGGAATTTTACCGCCAGCTATGATTTCGACTGGAAGCAGGACTATACCGCGAACGCCGGTTCTATCAAGGCGGGGTACAGGTTCTAGGTTTGTCTTGCTTTGGAGTTGCGCCCCGGCGCAACAGTTCGCGCTGGTCTCGGATTTGCAAGATACGGAGAGGAAAAGATGAGGCGGCGCGGGATGTTAAGCGGGCGGGGCGGAGGGAATGATGCAAAGCCGAATGGCAAGGCAGCTCTCTTTCCTTTTTGCGGAAGAGGACAAATCCTGTAGATTGTCCTATGATGCGTCGCCTTCGGTCCAGGGGGCAGAGCCCCAACCTTTGAAGACGGTGGCCGGCGAGGACAACCGAAACATACCAGGCATGAATTCTTTTACTGTGACCACAGGACCGAAGCTGATGCCGGAGCAGGGCAGGAAATACCGCCTGATTACGCGCGGCGACATGGACGGGCTGGTCTGCGCCATCATCCTGAAAGAGCTGGATGTCGTAGCTGAGGTCCTTTTCGCCCACCCCAATGACATGCAGCACGGCAGGATCGAGGTCGACGCCGACAACATCACCACCAACCTGCCCTATGCAGGAGATGTCTATATGTGCTTCGACCACCATGCCAGCGAGGTTATTCGCGTGGGCGAGCAGGCCAGGAACCACATCATTGATGCACAATCACCGTCCAGCTCGCGGATCGTGTTTGAGTATTTCGGCGGGCGGGACAACCCGGCGCTGAAGAACATCACCGATGACATGATGGAAGCCGCCGACCGGTCCGCTTCCGCCCGCTTTACACGGAACGATATCCTTCATCCCGAAAGGTGGATTCTGCTCGCCTTCATCATGGATGCCCGCACCGGGCTGGGGCGTTTCCGCGATTTCACGATTTCAAACGACGAGCTGTTGATGAAGATGATCGACTGGTTCCGGGACCAATCCATCGACCATGTTCTGGCATTGCCGGATGTCAGGGAACGGGTCGATCTCTACCTGAAGCACAAGATCCAATGCCGCGCGCAGTTAGAGCGCTGTTCGACCCTGCATAAAAACCTGATCGTCCTTGACCTGCGGCGCGATAAGATCTGGGCCGGAAACCGCTTCATGATCTACGCATTGTTCCCCCGGTGCAACATCTCCCTGCACATCCTCCGGGGCAAGAACGGGCAGAACACGGTATTCACGGTCGGCAAGTCGATCCTGAACCGCACCAGCAACACGCATGTTGGCCGGCTGATGTTAGAGTATGGCGGCGGCGGGCATGAAGAGGTGGGCACCTGCCAGGTCGAAAACGACCAGGTCGGAAGGGTCCTGCGGGAACTCATCTCCCGCATTAACGCAGATGGTTAAAGGGTGCTGGCATGACGGATAAAGACATGGCCGTGTGTGTAGACAGGGCGCTGTGTGTGGCGGCGTGGGATGGTGATACAGAAGCCGTCGTGGCGTTGCTGGACGCCGGAGCCGATGTCCACGTTTGGGCGGACGCGCCGCTATGGGAGGCCGCGATGAGGGGCCATGCCGAGACCATGAAGGCGTTGCTCGATGCCGGGGCCGATCAAGACATCGCGCTGGTGGTGGCGGCGGAGAACGGTATTGTCGAACTGGTCAGGGAACTGCTTGCCAGGGATGCCGGTTTCCGCACATCAAGGGGCTTGGCCCTTTTGATGGCGGCACTGGCTCTCGCGGCCGGGAATGGCCACACGGATACAGTGCGGGCTTTGCTCGGGGCCGGAGCCGGTCTCCATGCCGGCCGGGATGAGGCCGGGCGGCGGGCGGCGGAGAGCGGCCACGCCGATACGGTCAGAGTTTTGAAGAAGTGGAAGCCGAGCAGGAAGAAAAAGCCCCGTGCCGGCTCGCGGACGGCATAGGGGCAGCGAGCCGCGCGGGGTGTGGGGCCGGAGCGGAACCAGTAAAGCGCTGTCGGCGATTTGGGCAGCGGGCTGGACGCCCGTGCCAGCTACTACGCAAACCAGGTAACGGCGCAGGCCGAGACTAGGCATGAGTAAACGGTTGACGGCATGATCCTGACGCCGGACCTCATGGCGCACGGGGTATGGTACAGCCCGCAGAGCTACACCGAGAGCGGAGCGGGCGGGGCGGACCTGCATGTCAGCGGCAATAACCAGACTCTGCTTGAGATGGGAACCGGTATCAAGTTGGGGTGGATCATAGCGGATGCCGCCGGGACGACGCTCAAGCCGCAGTTGCGGGCGGGTTTCTTCCCGCTTTCTACAGCCTTGTCTTTAATTTCGGTGTCGGTGCCTGGCAGCATCAGAGTGTCCACTCAAAAACAGCGTGGACACTCTCATCGTGCCCACTCCCGGATTAAGTGGACGCCTGGGTAGCACCACTATCACTGACATTTTGAGGGATTTTCCGAGGTTGTGCTAGGCGGCCTACGCCGGAGGAATACGGTCTATCAAGGCAGGGTACAGATTCTAGCAGCCTGCTAAATCGTATCCCTTCGCCGTAGGCCGCCTGTAAAAATATCGCGAAATATAAGAGAGTATCGCTAGTGGTCGCCAATTAGGTGTCCACCTATTTTTAAGTGGACACCTATTGATGCTTAGCGACAGCACGCGAAGCGGGCCGAAGAGGTCCGGGACAGGACGGCGAAGCCAGCTCGCCGAGGGGCCGCGGCGGCGTTACGACCTCGATTTTAAACGCCAGATCGTTAAAGAGACGCTTGAGCCGGGTGCGTCGGTGTCGGTGGTGGCGCTGCGTCACAACATGAACACGAATGTCGTCTTCCGCTGGCGAAAAGAGTTTCGCGAAGGCCAGCTTGGCAAAGGCCGGTTGCCGGAGGCAGGGTTCGTGCCGATCCATGTTGCAGAAGACGTGGCCCCGGTGCTCGCATTGCCGCCCCCTCAGAAACCGGTTGGCGAAAACGTGAAAGCAGCCTTGCCTGCGGCCGAGGGCAAACGACCGGGCCTGATAGAGATCGAGACCGCCGGCGGGGTCAAGCTGCGGATTGAAGGTCGCGTGGATGACAGGGCGCTGCGCTGTGTGCTGGCGGCGATCAGGCGGCTGGCATGATGATGCCTGTGGTGCGCCAATGATTCCGGTTCCGAGCAACGTGCGGGTCTGGCTGGCGGTCGGGCGAACGGATATGCGGCGCGGCATGAACGGACTGGCTCTCCAGGTACAGGAAACGTTGAAGCGCGATCCTCATGCCGGTGACCTTTTTGTCTTCCGGGGGCGCAGCGGCGATTTAATCAAGATCATCTGGCACGACGGGTTGGGGATGTCGCTGTACGCCAAACGACTGGAGAGGGGCCACTTCATCTGGCCATCACCGGTTGACGGGGTGGTGGCCATTTCTCCTGCTCAACTGGCTTATATGCTGGACGGGATAGACTGGCGGAATCCGCGTTTGACGGTTCGTCCGCACATAGCCGGATGACTTGCCGGGTGATGCATTTTCTTTGGGATTTCTGTCATTTTTTAGGAGTCAGGCGGGCGGATTCATGATTCACTTTCGTCATGGATTTGTCGCCCGATATTCCCGATAACATTGAAGCGCTCAAGGCGGCGCTGATCGCAACACAGACCGAACTCGCAACAACCCAGGCCCGGCTTTCTGACGATCAGGCGCTGATTGCCCATCTGAAGCTGGTGATCGCGAAACTCAACCGCGAGCGCTTTGGGCCGCGCTCCGAGCGCACCGCCCGCCTTCTGGACCAGATGGAACTGCAACTGGAAGAGCTGGAAGCCACGGCCACCGAGGACGAGCTTGCCGCCGAGAAGGCATGCGCCAAAACAACGAACGTCGCTGCCTTCACACGCAAGAAACCCTCGCGCAAGCCGTTCCCCACCCATCTGCCCCGCGAGCGGGTTGTTATCCCCGGCCCGTCATCGTGCGCCTGCTGTGGCGGTACGCGCCTGTCCAGACTGGGCGAAGACATTACCGAAACACTGGAGGTCATTCCCCGCCAGTGGAAGGTGTACTGGGCCGCATCGCCGATCATCCCGCGCACCGCATCGCCGAGCTGCTGCCGTGGAACTGGCGAAGCACCACGACGGCGAAGGCAGCCTGATCATGGCAGCCATCACTGCGGTCTATACCATCGACCGCGCCGCCATGATGCTCGGCATCTCGGAGGACCTGCTGCATAGAATTGCCGGCACCATGGACTTCGAAGACGGCGTCCTGTGGATCTGCGGCAGCACGGAGGACCTCACGCGGGGCTTTACTGAATTCGGCATTGAAAATATTCGCGAAATTCTCGATGACCCACCGCAACTGGAGTACTTCCTTCACGACCAGTCCTGAGCCGCCGCGTGGTTCACCGCATGCTTACCATCCCTCGGTGCTGTTTGTTGAATAGTTGGGTTCATGGCAAATCGATAGTGATGACTCATGCGCGACTTGAATTGTTTGCGACGGACGCCGCTGAAACCGGGTTCGGGAAGGCGGAGCAGAAACCACCTTGGCGTAAAGGTACTGCATAATCCTGTACGTCTGCTACACACCTGCAACAGATATCCCCACAAAACTACTGCCGATGACGAAGGGCAGGGTTACGGCGGCGGGTGGCCCCTCACTTCCGCCCCGTGACCGGCGCGTCATGGTACGAACAGCGGACATTCACGGTCACGGATATGCAACGTGCGGGAAGGAAGAGGTGAGGAGCGACAACGGTTGACGGCTTTGGGTATGTACGAGTCGAGACCACTTGACGGGTTCGCAGGACCATGCACAATCCCGGAGGTATGAGAAGAGAAAAGCCGGTTATCTCGGTCGAAGGTATCGCCGCCCGGACCCGGATCTGCCTGATCCGGGGCAGGAAGGTAATGCTCAGCCGGGACCTTGCTGCGTTATACGGGATTGCCTCGTCCACTCTCAACCAGACGATCAAGAGCAACATTGAGAGGTTCCCCGAAGATTATGCGTTCCAGCTCACCCGCCAGGAATTCAAGATCCTGCTGACACAACTCGCGATACCTGGTACAGGGCGGGGCGGAAGGGGCAAGCTGCCCTGGGTTCTCACTGAAAACGGTGTCGCCATGTTGGCGATTCTCATGCGCGACAGGAGAGTGGTTCTGGTCAACAGGGCGATTGACTGGCACCCCGAGCGAGGGCGACCGACGATGAATGCGAATACGTGAGATGGAAAGCGACCCATCGCCTCTCTTTTGTTTCCCTCGGTCGTCTTTGCTCGTCCCGCAAGTCTCGTCCACCCCGCTTCGCGGGGCAATCTTATTAAATAGTGCACCTTCGTGCGCGGGCGAGGCAAATCTGTGAGAGACGCGCACCTTCGTGTGCCAGCGCCTCTTTGCGGACCGCGAAAGATTATTGCTTTCTCATAACACCAGACAACTTTTAGTTGACATATCTTTTCTGGTGTGGCACGGTTTGCCTGCAACGTGCAATCTCGTGACGGGCGTTTTTGCGGTTCTTCGTTTCACAGCCCGAGTAATCACTGCACGCGTGTAAAACAGCCATTGAACTTGAGTGTTCAGGGTTGCTTTTGCATGTTAGGCCTCGGTATTTCCCGACCACAGCATGACCATCCCTGAACAACGCTCCTGAAGCGGACGGGCATTGCTTTGCCGCTGAAGGAGTACCCGTTAACAGAATTTGAGAAGGAGCATGTTATGGAAGTGGTATCGAAACTGAAGGACAGATTGTCATCTTTGGACAGATTTGAGGCAGTAAAGGAGTTTAAGCGTGCACCACTTATGTGCGCCAGTCTTTTCGCAGCGTCGGCTATGGCACTCTACAGCGCCTTTGGATTTGTGGCTAATGTTAATCACCTCGGCCAATCGATAGACACACTTGAACAGACCGTTGAACAGTTTGGCCACCATCAAACTTCTGTCACCTCGACAGTGCAATTAAATGAGCCGTAAGTCGGAGGCGGCTTCCGCAAACGGGTGGACCGTCAACAGCACAAGAGCCGATGGGAGGCGTCACGCAGCGAAGCTGCAAGGGACAACCTAAAAAACGGAGGCCAGTAGGCCGACTGCGGGAAACCTTAACAAAGTGAGAAGGAGATTGACATGGCCAAGAGACGTTCCCCGCTGGCAGCCGCTTTTGTTTGGGCTGTTGTGGCGGGTGCAAGTTGTGGAATAGGGGCCATTCTTCACGAAAGCGCCGATCACGTAGCAAGTGATGCGGGGCTGGCGGCGGGGGTGGCAGGCGTCGTCGCGTACTCCGAAAGGAAGCGCATTCCTTACATTTAACACAAGAGCCGTGATAGGAGCGTCGATAGGCGCGACGCGGGAGAACTTAACAAGAGAAGGAGGAGGTTATGTTGAGAAAGAACACGCAGAAGGACGGTCAGGTCGGCGTCGGTAAAGATAAGGTCGAGATCGGCCAGAACAGCAATGTCGTCGTGTCTACCAATGAGGTCGAGCAGCTTCTGAAGGACTGGATAGCGCGCAAGGGGAACACTTCTGCGCCAACGGTACCGCAACCGGGGATGAAGTAGAAACCGTTAACAACATTTGAGAAGGAGAGGAGCATGAAGTCGTTGAGGAGTTGTTTCTACCAGGCCGTGTCGCGGCTGCCAGGGTTCGGCGCGGAGTATCTGAATGACCGCTTCATCACGGCCGCAAGGCGCGGACGCACGGAGGATGTGAAGGCGCTTCTCGCTGCGGGAGCCGATGTCCATGCACAGGACGATAAGGCGCTGTTGCGGGCAGCGCAGAATGGGCAGACGGAAACCGTTACGGTTTTGCTCAAAGCCGGGGCCGATGTCCATGCAGGGAATGATGATGCGTTGCGGTTTGCGCAGTTTCGCGGTTACACCGAAACCGTGGGGGTTCTGAAGGACTGGAGGGCGCGCGAGGGGAACACTTCTGCGCCAACGGTACCGCAACCCGGGGATGAATTAGTCAGTGGACCGTTAACAACACAAGAGCCGATACACCGCATTTGCGGCGGAGGGACAGAAAGAAGAGAGCCGCGATAGGAGCGCCGAAAGGCCCCGTCTCGCTCGCGAGACAAAACGTTTCTAGAAAGCGCACTTGTGTGCGCGGGCGGGAAACCTGAACAAGAGAAGGAGAAGGTCCGATGCCGCATGTTACCGATGGTTTCAATTCGTTTCATGGGTCAGCCGCCCAAGTTGAAGAGTTTATACGCAACTCAAGATCTGACCTCAGCCATCCTGGTGAAGTTCAGGCGAGGCCAGCTTTTGAACTGAAGCCCGGCGACGAGATGCCGGACGGCACGGTCTTTGCGGGCATCTCTCCCGACACGGGCAGGGCGATGTATGCGATGCCTGCCGATGCGCCGCTGACATGCACGTTCAATCAAGCGCAGAAATATGCCGCAAAGCTGGATGCACTTGGCCATCAAGACTGGCACGTGCCGACGAAGGGCGAGCTGAACGTACTCTACAACAACCGCGCCGCCGTTGGCGGATTTAAAGAGGCGTGGGCGGCTCCCGCCAACTGCTACTGGTCGTCGTCGCCCAACAGCGTCAACGATGGGTGGGTGCAGCGGTTCAGCGACGGGCTTCAGAGCAACACGTACAACGCCTCGTCCCTGCGCTGTGTGCGGGGATAACGGTTAACAACATTTGAGAAGGGGAAGAACATGCCGCATACCACCGACGGGTTCAATTCATTCCATGGGTCAAAGGCTCAGGTCGAGGATTTTCTGCGCCGCATGAACGCTACTCACGCTCATGATGCGGGCGCCCGGCCGGAGCCCAGTGCTGAAACTCCTGTCGGCGCGCTGGAACCGAAGGGCAGCCCGAAGGTCGGCGATCTGGATGGCAGCGGGGTTTACGTGGGAAAATCGGCGACAGATGGCAAGGACCTGCACGCAGCACTCGCAGACGAGCCGGGAAACCTGAACAAGAGAAGGGAAAAGAGCATGTCGGGAGAGAGATCAGAACAAGATGTTCAGGTGAGCGTCGGAAAGGATTTCGTCATCATGGGATGCGACCGTGTCGAGGTCAGCGCCGACGGGAAGATAGTAACGGCCTATACGAAGGACGGCGTTGAAACCAAGGCCGCTTCCGGTGCAGCCACGCGCGAAGGCGCGATTTCTGAAGAAGTTGTCCCGCGTTCGCGGGACGGGAACATCCACATCAGCGCGGATTTTAAGACGGTCGTCCTGAATGGCGCGGTCATCGAACGTGCCGTTGACGGCCACCTTGTGATCTCATCGCCCGGCACAGTTATCACCAAGCCCGGCCCGGCGAACGAGAGCGCTTCAAAAGCCTCGCATGAAATCGGCGCTATAGAAACCACCGGCGAACACAAAGGCGAGATATACGGGGGCATCTACCCTGCCGACAACAAACCGATCTGGTTTTCGGCGGCACCCAAGCTGATGGATCATTATGCCGCCGCTGCGTGGACCAAGGAGCAAGGCGGTTCTCTGCCGACAAGGAAGCAAGGCGATTATCTGACGACCCTTAAAGGCAAGGGCGGCGCGTTCACGGAGATTTTCAATCGTGGCGGCTCGTTTCCCGCCGGGTTCGTCTGGTTGGCGGAGCCTTACGACGACAACCGGTACGACGCTTCTTGGTGCCAGCAGCTCAGCGACGGCGACCAGCACTACGGCTACGGCCGGATCGGTGAGCTGCCGGTCCTGTGCGTAAGGAGATAACTTTGACTGAGCGGAGGTGAGTGAGTTAACAGCATTTGAGATGGGAAAGGACCATGACTGAGGCAAAACAGGAAATGAAGGTCGGCCCAAAGGTCGGTGATGTGATGAAGGACGGCACGATCTTCGCCGGGATTTCTCCCGACACGCATAAGGCGATGTATGCGACACCAGCCGATGCGCCGCGGGTTTACAACTTTTATGAAGCGGACGAGTATGCGAACAACCTTTGCGCCCATGGCCATCGGGACTGGCGCGTGCCAACCGCAGATGAACTGAACACACTCTACGAAAACCGCAACGAGGGTGCGCTAAAGGGGACATTGAATGAAACTGGTTTGTTTCCCGCAGGCTGGTACTGGTCGTCGTCGCCCAGCCACCACCTCCACAACGGCGCGTGGGCTCAGCGCTTCAGCAACGGGGACCAGGATACAAACTACGAGGACCACGACTCGTCTCTGCGCTGTGTTCGGGGGTGAATTGTTCGGGGTATCTATTGTGATGCGCATTTCTATCGGCGGGCACCGAGGACGGGGTATGACTGACAGTTCCTTCGCTCAAAGACGTAACGCGGGACAAGCCGACATTCCGGAGGAGAACACGCTCGAAAGTCTCTTATCAGCCTTGCGCTCAGGAGCCGATTTCATCGAGACCGACGCGATCGCCACGGCCGACGGCGAGATCGTGCTGGCCCATTCGAACGATCCTTCGATGCATATTTTCCCGCCGCTGGAGGGGATTCCAGGCAAGCGCTACATCGATGAGATGACGCTCGCGGAAGTGCAATCCCTGCATATTGGCTCCTCCGGGCAGGGGAGAATCCCGACGCTGCGCGAATTGCTACGGGCCATCGCCGCCGAATTCCAGGGTTCAGGCACGATTCTCAACCTTGAGCTCAAGGGCATTCAGGCAACGCCGCGGGCGACGGCACCGCCCCTGTCAGGCCCGGTGCTGGAGACCATCCGGCAGGAAGGCTTTCCGCTGGAGCGCGTTCTCTTTTCCTCTTTTTCTGTCAGGACCCTGGAGGAACTCACAGCACTGGAGCCTGCGGCCAGAACGGGACTATTGTTTTACACTGCACCGCCCGGCAGCAGCTACGCAGACACAGTCCTGTTCGAGGACGGGAGCGAGTTTTACATTCCATTTCACAAGCCCAATATCGAAGCAGCGCTCCGGCGCTTGCCGAAGCTTGAGGCTTTGATCCCAGAGATTCAGGACCTGACGCCGGATACGGTCGAGCTCGCCGCCCGCAACAGGCTTGCGATCCTGACCTACGGCTATCCGGAAGAATCTCCGCTCAAGAGCCGGACCTTCGCCGAGGCGGCTAAACAGGCGGTGCGCCTGTGCCGGCAGCATGATGTGAAGCTGGGACTCATCACGGATTTCATAGCAGATATGGGGCAATTAATCCGGCAAGAAATGCCGAAGGCGCCGGGCGGGCCGGGTGTGCAACCGCCCTAGTCTAGATTACCCTGCGCTCACTTCGCTCACGCAACCGAACGGCCGGGCGGACAATAGCGTTCCGGGAACGTACCGCGAAGCGCCGCGCCCGCGGTGTGTCAGCCAGGGCAGGGTCGCAAATCTCCGGACCTGCCGGTTTTTCTACTCTTCTACCCTGCCGCGCCGATCCCTCACGCTCTTCGCGAAATATAATTTTTTTCTTAAAACCCGCACAGTTTTAGTTGACGTATCAGGTCAGACGTGCCAGTTTTCACCTGCAACGTGCAATCTTGTGACGGGCGTTTTTGCGGCTCTTCGTTTCACAGCCCGAGCAATCACAGCACGCGATGTAAAACAGCAATGAACTTGAGTGTTCAGGGTTGTTTTGCATGTTCAGTCTTCGGACTCTCTCCCGATCACAACATGGTCAACCTTGAGCAACGCTCCTGAAGCGGAGGGCATTGCTTTGCCGCTGAGGGAGTAGAGCGTTAACAAGATATTGGAAGGACATTGACATGGATGTGATAGGAACTTTTGTCGGAAGCGGCTTTACCGCGCTGTTTACGGCGGCGGCGGTGGGCCTCGGTTACGGTACAGAACAATGCATTGTCGGAATTTTCAATGAAGTTGTAAACAAAGGGGCCTCTGGCGGTGATGTTGTGATGGCAGCCGCTGGCGCTCTCGCGGTTGGCGGCCTTACCATGCTGGCCTCGGGAGGAACGATCTGGATGGGAAGAAATACACTTGAGTCAGTTCTGGACCGTTAACAGCACAAGAGCCGGCAGGAGCGAAGCGACGAGGGAGAACTTAACTAGAGCCGCAAGAGGCGATGCGAGCTTTGGTGAGCGAGGGACAACTTGACGAAGGTCGTAAGGCCGACTGCGGGAACACCTAACAAGAGAAGGAAAAGGATCATGAAGAAATCAGGCTTGGCCGCGAGTTTTGCCCTTGCCGCCGCTTTTATCCTCAGTGGCTGCGTTGCGCAACACGCTGCCGTCGCGCCTCATCCCGCACGGATCGGCATTCAAATGCAAAATGGCGTCTACGCGGGGATTTCGCCGGATACGCACAAACCGTTTTACACGACTCCTGCGGATGCGCCAGAAACCTATACATGGAGCGAAGGCACGGCATATTGCAGCGCTCTGGACGCATCTGGCCATAAAGGCTGGCGGGTGCCTACGCAAGGCGAACTTAACGTAGAGTTCAATAACCGCGCCTCCATTGGCGGCTTTAATCTATCAGGTTCGTATAACGCCGGGTGGTACTGGTCGTCTTCGCCGAGCTTCGGTAGCAATGCGTGGGCGCAGCGCTTCATCGATGGGTATCAGGGCAGCAGCAGGAGGGACAGTCGCTTCGTCCCTGCGCTGTGTGCAGGGATGAGTTTAGGTTGAACCATAAACAGCATTTGAGAAGGAGAAAAACATGGCTAAGGAAGATACAAAATGGTCGGCCTTAAGGGACGCGGTCAAACTGGCAATAGAGAGCACTGAACACCGTGAGTGCCGCGAGCGCGAAGAAAGAAACCGGAAAGACTGGAAAAGCCTACGTGGCTCTGTCGGCGGTCCCGGCATCGGCAGATCGTACGGCCCCCATTAGGCACCTCCTGCGTGCCGGGTAAACAATTCAGTCGCGTAGTCATCAACAAAACGCAAGATGGAGAAGGTCATGGCAGAAGGCAGCGGCAAAGCAAGGGAGATAGATCTAGGCCACGATTTCGGCGATGTCGTCGTGAGAGCGAACGGCGCGCAGGTCACAATTGGCGCTAACGGGAGCCTACATGGCCTTCCGGCTCCGGCGAACGATACCGCAAGAGCCAAAACCGCGCCGGAGCCTGGCCACGAGATGGAAGACGGCACGATCCTCGCCGGTTATTACGAAGGGAAACCCCTGTACGCGACGCCCGCCGATGATCAGCTGACCATGAGATGGGAGCAGGCCATCGAATACGCCGCGAAGCTGGACGCACACAGTCACAAGGATTGGCGGGTGCCTACGCAAGGCGAACTTAACGTGCTGTGGGAAAACCGCAACAAGGGCAAGCTGAAGGGAACATTTAACGAAACCGGCTCGCTTCCCGCCGGTTGGTACTGGTCGTCCTCGCAACTCGACCTCGACAATGCGTGGGCGCAGCGCTTCAGCGACGGGAGCCAGGGCCACTTCGACCACTACTCCGGGAACTACAACTCATCTCTGCGGTGTGTGCG
>Ga0075029_100001339_pt1 | contig 14138 bp, 10 predicted proteins | sample LitLauG_LLR_2013_FD_71391 | JGI IMG/M metagenome (GOLD analysis project Ga0075029, IMG submission 71391) | Freshwater sediment microbial communities from North America - Little Laurel Run_MetaG_LLR_2013 | ecosystem: Environmental > Aquatic > Freshwater > Creek > Sediment | place: USA...
CTACATCGCTGCGTGGGGCGAGGGAGCTGACCGCCCCCTCGCCCCACTCCCCGGTTTACAATCCTTTCCGGCAAAATAACTGTCCCTAATTTCCTTGTCTCACGCGAGGGGTGCAGTTCAGTGCAGTTCATCCGTCTGTCCCCGGTTCCCCCCCGGTTTCCCGGCCATTGACCTGTCCGTTTGTTGCCTACAATCACAAGATTGTCTGCCTCTGTGATATCTTGCGCGCAGACACCTTGAGCCCAAAATCTACATTCGTGAAAAGAAGATTAATTCGAGCATTCGCGGTAATCGCAGTGGTGTGGGTGATTGCCTGCGGGGCGCTCTACGAAATCATGCGACAGCCGCCGGAAACATTTGCGCGGGCCATGGCGCGAATACCGGGGCCGGTCGCATTTCTTGTCCTGCCTTTTGAGACGTTGTGGACGCACGCTCGCGGCGGCGCCTTGCAGGTTGGCGATTCCGCGCCCGATTTTTCACTGATGAAACTGGACAAGAGCGCTTCGGTGCGGCTGTCCACCCTGACGGCGCAGGGGCGTCCTGTGGTGCTGATTTTTGGCAGCTACACTTGACCGCCTTTCCGGCGGGAGGTGCCCGCTCTCAATAAGCTCTACGAGCAATACGGGAATAAGGTCGCTTTCCTGGTGGTGTACATCACGGAAGCGCATCCGAGCGATGTTTGGCAGATGCAGAGCAATATAAAGGATAGTGTTGTTTTTGCCAGCCCGAAGGATGAAGAGGAGCGCGCGCTGATGGCGGGAGCGTGTGTGCGAAAGTTGGGCATCCAGATTCCCGCGGTGATCGATGAATTCGGCAACTCGACCGAGCAAGCTTATACGGGCTGGCCCGATCGTCTTTACTTGATCGACGCCAAGGGCCGGGTCGCCTACAAGGCCAAACCGGGTCCGTTCGGCTTTAAGTCCGACGAATTGCGCGCGGCGCTGGGCAGGCTGGTAAATTAAGCTGGCCCCGTTGCATTTTCGGGTGCGATGCGTTTGAGTCCAAGGTATTGCTAGCGGCGGGAGATTAGAGGCCATCTCATAATGAACCGAAGGGATAGACTGCCCGGGCCCTCAGGGGCTAAAGCCCTCGGATTTATTGGCTCTGGGCGGCAGGACTGAAGCGGTGCCCTAGCCAAACCGATTTATGAGATAGCTTCTAGAACTAACAATAAGGAGGCGACCAGAGATGAGAAATCCTGTTCAGGTAGTGGCCGCATTGGCTGCTCTATTTTTGCTGCCAGGTTTCGGTCCCGCGCGGCCGGACGTGCCGGAAAGTTTGAAAGCCCCGGCGGGCGAGGAAGTCGTTCTCGCGGCGCATGCTACGGGCGTGCAAATCTATGTGTGCCAAGTCGAGAGCGAGCAAAAATCTGCCTGGGTGCTGAAGGCGCCCGAGGCGGAGTTGACCGACGCGGCCGGGAAGACGATTGTGCATCATTCCGCCGGGCCCACATGGAAGCACATCGATGGAAGCGAAGTGACCGGTAAGGTGGTTGCCCGGCAGGATGCGCCGAAGGCGGGTGCGATCCCGTGGCTGCTGTTATCGGCGGCGAGTCACACTGGCGAAGGCATTTTGGCTCGCGTTACGACGATCCAACGCATTCTTACCGACGGCGGCTTGCCGCCGAACGCTGCCGATTGCAGTTCCTCGGCGAAGGGCAAGGAGTCGCGGAGCGCCTACTCCGCCGATTACTATTTCTACGCGCCGACCCCAGCACCAGCCGCGAAAAGCGACGGTAAGTGACTGGCTCTAAGCGCTGACATTCAGTGTGCTGCGACTTCCATAGACCTTTTCCAACACCGACGTGGTGTTGTCAGGCGGGCTCGCAGAAGGGCCATTCGAATTCAGGCTGCTCAGGCTGCTGAGCAAATCCGCAACCAATTGCTCCGATTGGGATGCGGCATTGATCTCGTTTGTCTGCGACGGCGAGTTAGTGTTCTTCAGATCGGCCTGCACCGTCGCAAAGACAGACTGAGCGGTAGATAGATTTCCTGAACCGAGCGCGCTGCCAAGCGCCGCCAGATCGGTGGAAAGTTGCGAGTTGCTGTATCCGCCGCTCCCGCTGGCCGCCGCCAGGCTCTGATTCAGCCTCAGCACGGTCTGAAACGACGACTGCGCGCTTTTCAGGTCACTGGATGCCAGGCTATTTTGCAGGTTCTGCAATGCCTGCTGTAGCTGGTTTGAGTCGCTTGATGAGAGAACGTACTGACCGAGACTGACAGCCGAAATCGAGCCGGTGGCCATGGTTCCGCCTTCCCCGAGAGCGTTAGCCCTGCGCCCGCTTGTCTATGCCATCGGCAGTCTCGCCCAGAAGCTTTAGGGCAGAGTCTCGTCCAAAATCCAGAGGACCCCTCTAAAGAAACAAAGCACTTATGGGCTACTCTGCCGCGGTGCGCCACGGTAGAAGCACGGCCCGCCGCCCTACTCGCCCCTTAACAAGAATTGTACAAAGCAGTGACGCCGCGTTGACAACCTGCCACCAGCCACGGAACTAGCATTCGATGGTCAGCAGAAACTGAAAATTTGTGTTCTGCGTCGGTCTCGCACAATCCAAGGAGGATTCTGTTATGCAGCGTTGCAAGATTAGTTTCACAATTTGCCTCGGCCTCGCCGTACTGTTCACTACGAGCGCAGCCCTGGCGCAGTATCAACTCACGAATCTGGTTTCGAACCAGGTCGGAGCGGCAAAGCACGACGACCCGCTGATGGTGAACGCCTGGGGACTCACTTATGGCCCGGGCGGACCTTTCTGGCTCAGCGACAACGGCTCCGGTTGGTCGACACTTTACACCGCCCAGGGAGTCAAGAAGGGCCTGCAGGTGGTGGTTCCATCGGAAAGCGGCGCAGGTCCGGGTTCGCCGACCGGGATTGTCTTCAACGGATCCAATGGAGAGTTTCAAGTGCAGGGGTGGCAGGCGTTCTTCCTGTTCGCGACTTTGGATGGGACCATCAGCGGCTGGGCGCCGCAGTCCAATCCGAACGACGCCCTGATTGCGGTCGATAACTCGGCGACGGGAGCGGTCTATACCGGCCTGGCGATTACCAGCAAACCGTCGGGAAACTTTCTCTATGCCGCCGACGCGGCCAACAACAAAGTCGATGTCTATGACGGAAGCTTTAACTTCGTCACCTCGTTCACCGACACCGCCCTGCCGGCGGGCTTCGCGCCGTTTGGCATTCAGGACATCGGCGGGCAGGTCTACGTAGCGTTTGCCGGTCCTACGGGTGGCTACATCGACGTTTTCCAGGAAGACGGAACGTTCGTGCGCACACTCGCACAAGGCAAACCCCTGAACCAGCCTTGGGGTCTCGCCGTGGCGCCCAAGAACTTTGGCAAACTGAGCAACACGCTGCTGGTTTCAAACAACACCAACCACGGCACCATCAACGCCTTTAATCTCGAGACCGGCCAGTTTGTGGGCACGGTCAGGGACACGAACGGCAAGAACATCGTCATCGACCAACTCTGGGGAATCGCATTCGGCGGGGGAAGCGCAAATAACGGCCGAACCAACCAACTCTTCTTCACCGCCGGTCCGGACGGCAATCAGGCTGGGACATTCGGAGTGATTAACCCGAAGTAGTTGTCCGCATTCTACGAACGCGAATGGAACGACGCAAAAACAATGCAACGAGGCCGCCGGAGCCGTGGCGGCCTCGGTTGTTTGCTCTCTCAGGGGCAGTCGCTCAGTTTCGCAATGGACCGAGAAAAATCGTGCACCACGAGGGACCACGAAGATTTTTCGTTTCAGGAGCTTTCCTTCGCGAGCCTTCGTGCCCTTCGTGGTTATGATTTTTCTCTGCTCTATGGCGAAATTGAGCGACTTCCCGCCGGAAACCGAGCGCGGTTGCAAAGGCTCAGATCGTGCATTAAGCTGAACTCTCGTACACCAAGCCGGGATGGCGGAACTGGCAGACGCAGCGGACTCAAAATCCGCCGGACTTCGGTCCTTGGGGGTTCGACTCCCCCTCCCGGCACCATCGTTAAAACCTTACGATTGATGCGATCATCAGACAACGAGACAACGGAAGGTTCGACGGATTTTAAGGGCAGCCACATACAAAGCCAGCTTTCCAGGAATACATAAGTCCGTCTACGCGGTTGCCACTTCTGTCACGACGGTTCTTGTTCTCAATATCTTGATGAACCCGTCGCTTACCGTGTGATCTTTGCTGTCAACTGAACGCTGAATGAGTTCCTCCCGCAGATTGTTTGCTTCCGGGAGAGGCAGGCAGATGGCAAGGAGGAAGTAGACACCTCTGAATCTTGGGTCGTCTATGTACTTCTTCTGTCTCTCGATGTCACCAACAAACACCTGAACGAGGAAGAAGTCAACGACCTTGTCGTGACGGAAATACCAGCGCGTGACCATTGCGCCCTTGTCGTCAGAAAAGACGCGCGGCACGATAAGCCTGTATTTCTTGAGCGCTGGTTGTTCAGCAATTGACTTGTCGGGAGGTAGCTCCCGCTGGTCATCCAGGCGCATCTGAAATACGCTCTCGGAGAACCGCTTCAAGGGAAATTCCTGACCTCCATGGGTCCGGCGGTATTCTTCGGCCGCTAGTTCGTATTGTTGTTCCTGTAACGAAAAGAGGTTCGGCACCTTGCCATTAGCTACCATCTGAACCACGACGCTGAGGTCCATAGGATTCGACAGGACGCGTTTTGTCCACTGCAAATCCTCGCCGGGCTTCTGGGCATTGAAAGCGGTTGCCAAAAAAGTGGCGCAGGCAGCCTTATAAGCATCTCCCCTGACCGGCCCACTCCTATCTAAGGTTGGTTCGCGGGACGCAAGAAACTCCTCAATTCGCTCGGTCTTCAGCGGCAGTAGCGTAAGCCTCTCGATTCCACTCGGCGGGGTCCAATCGAACGGCTGCGTTGCCAGAATGATATTGGCACTGCTATTTGTGGAGAAAAAGCTTTGAATATTTGCAACTGTAGTCGGCGACACTTCATTCAACCCATCGATACAAATGTCCATAGCGCCACTGTAGATGAGGCTTCTCAAGAAAACCAAATCACTAGCTGGACCCGCGAGTTTCTCCCGAATGCCCTCAACGACTCCATTTCCGCACTTGTTGGCGGGAAGAAAGACGACAACGCGTTTCGAGTTCGCGATGACGTACCGCAGGAACATAGTCTTTCCCAGTCCCGACTCCCCCTCGATCACTATTCGGCCTCTAAGCGCTGGGACGGCATCGGTAAGAGGCCCGATTTCTCCGGAGGGCTTCCTTACATCCGAACCAGCGAAGTACAACTCGTCAAAATTCTCATTGACGCCTGCGTCCTCCACTAAAGCGTCGCGGAATGGCAAGAAGAGTCTCGCGCGAAGGAATGGGGTCCAGAGAAGCAATTGCTCAACATAGAAGAAGCCTGCAATTTTCCTCACCCATTTGTTCCAGAAGAATATTGCCTGAATCTTCGCGGATTTTGGGTACAGGAAAATGAAAACCGTCCAGAACAGACTGTGAATCAGAAGAATTTCCCCGGCGCGGATTGACCAATGCTTGGTTCGGATCGAAGCGATGACGGCTGCAACAGCATCAGCACGCGTGGAGACTGGACCACCTACCTTTCGAAGATCATTCTCTTGTTCTTGAAGCAACGCGATGTCGGCCTCGCTCCATCCGAGTCCAATCGATTTGATGACAATGGCAGTTTGTTCTTGCAGGTCGTTTTGCAGTCTGGGGAGTCCGTCGCTAGGACCCCAAGCCGTCGCAAATGCTTCAAGGAGTCGAATGCCATCCTCGTGAGTAAGCGATTCGGGTAGATGCTCCGGATAACCCAACCAGGAGATTAGGTCGTTCTTTTGGGCGTCCCCACCGGCGCCGAAATATGCGAGAGCACGCAGCTCGGCACTGCGGGATGTGTCGTCATAGATGTAGCTCAGTAGTTGGAGGATTTCTCGCTCGCTCAGCGGGCGCAGACTCACAATGGAGGGTTCGATTTCAAATCTGTTGGTTTTTAGGTGGGTCACTTCCAAAGGAACAGCGTTATCCATCTTCAACGCAATGGCTACTTCGCCGAACGCCGCCGGATTCTGAAAGCCAAACCACCGCTGGTCATCATCCATGAGGCTCAGAATCCTGCCCGCATACTGTTGCGCGTGCATAAGGCCCAGGGCTCGAATAGCGTCAGCCGAAGAATCTCCTATTGTGTTAGGAGGCCCCGCGGCTATCTCCATGATTTTTTGTGCATAATTTGTAGCTTGCAGCCTCCCCAACGCGAGACACGCGCTACCTCGAACTGACTCGCTAGGATCACTAAGGTATGCCGCGACGTTGGGAATCTGCGCCTGATCTCCAATTTCTCCGACAGCTTCGATAGCGCCAGAGCGTATGCGCTCGTTCTTGTCTTTTAGGAACAGCAGAACAGATGGCAGTTGGTCCTTCGCTTTCAAGTTCCCAAGCGCCGTTGCCGCCGGAGAGATTGTGTACCTAGTCTCGTCCCGGAAGTGCTTGACCAAGTCAGGTGCAGCTTCTCTAGCCCCGATTTCGCCCAGGATGAGCATGGCTTGCTGGCTGCCGCGTCCGTTCAAGGCAGCAATTAGCTTAGGAATCGCAGATGCTGGTTTTAACTCAGCGAGGAACGCCCTTGCTGCCCTCGCCACGCAACGCGGAGTGTCGTTCTCAGGGTCGAGAGCTAGGTCGACCACGCTATCCGCCATTTCTGACGCGCCTAGCGAGCCTAGGGCTTCAATTGCAGCACAGCGACGAAATTCGTCACGCGCGTCTCTTGCATACTCGACAAATTTCGGCTTCAGATCGGAAGCCCCCATAACGCCAAGAGCTAGTATCGCTTCCTGTTCCACCCTCGCGTCCTTTGCATTCGAATCCAGGAGTCTTTCCACATCCGATCGAGGAACTTTGACCCATCTCAGCTCTCGCAGACGCTCCAGGGCTAAGGCCTTGACCAAGTCGCTGGAATCTTGGAATGCGGCCAGAGCTCCTCTAACCTGCCAGTCATTTGGTGTCCCGTCAGTCGCATTGATGCATTTTGGAGAATTGAGAAACAATATCGAGAGGCAGGCAAAGCAAATGCAAATACGGCACGTGCGTGCAATCATCGCTGGTCTCTGAGAAGAATCTTTGCAGGGTAGTTATCGACTGCGCAGTTTAGCATGAATCGTTCCAAGTGATTGGAGCAGCACACCTCGCTACCGCGAACTGAGAACCTACTGAAATCCCTGTACACTACACACAGCTGACCAACGTCTTTCCGGATGGAAAAGTGAAAACCAGTTTTTTCGAACTCTTTAAAATCGGCATCGGACCGTCGAGTTCCCATACCGTCGGACCGATGCGTGCCGCCAGGGAGTTCGTCGTCCAACTGCATCGGCAAGCGCAGTGGAGCGAAGTCTCAAAGGTGTGCGTCGAGCTTTACGGGTCGCTTGCCCTGACCGGCAAAGGACACGGCACCGATCGGGCCATCATTCTCGGGCTGATGGGTGAACGGCCCGACGAAGTCGATCCGGCATCCATCGAGCACATGCACAATGAAGTGCGCCGCTCGGGGACGCTGAAGTTGAACGGCATCTGCCCCATCGGTTTTGACGAAACACGCGACATCATTTTCCATCTCGACCAGACCCTGCCCGCCCACTCCAATGCCATGCGCTTTACCGCGTTGAACTCGGCCGGCAACGCGATTGCTTCGGACATCTACTACTCCGTCGGCGGCGGCTTTATCCAGAAGGAAGGCGATGAACTATCCCCGAAAGCGGCTCGGCCGGAGGTCCCTTTCCCTTTCGGCAGTGCCAACGACCTTCTCCGTATCGGAGACGAGCACGGGCTTGCCATCTGGCAGATCGCGCTGGCCAACGAAGCGTCCTGGAAACCCGAGAGCGAAGTTCGCGCCTACGTGGCTCGGGTCTGGAGAGCGATGGAAGAATGCCTGGACCGCGGTCTGCGGACAGAAGGGATTTTGCCTGGCGGACTTAAGGTGAGGCGCCGGGCTCCGGCGTTGTTTCAGAAGCTCAGCACCCAGAGCGACACGGACGCGCTCGCTCCCATGGACTGGGTGAACGCTTTCGCCATGGCAGTCAACGAGGAGAATGCCGCGGGCGCGCGGGTCGTGACCGCGCCCACCAATGGCGCCGCCGGAATCATTCCCGCCGTCGGACATTACTACCTGCAATTTGTGCCGGGAGCTTCGGAGGAGGGAATTTTCCAATACCTGCTCACCGCGGGGGCCGTCGGTATCCTCTACAAGGAGAACGCTTCCATCTCAGGGGCGGAAGTCGGGTGCCAGGGGGAAGTCGGTGTTGCCTGTTCCATGGCGGCAGGAGGCCTGGTGGCGGCGTTGGGCGGCGACAATCAGCAGATTGAGTACGCAGCCGAAATTGGCATGGAGCACAACCTCGGCATGACGTGCGATCCAATCGGCGGACTGGTGCAGATTCCTTGTATCGAACGCAATGCCATGGGCTCCGTCAAGGCCATCAATGCCTGCCGCATCGCCATGCGCGAAACCGGCGAACACAAAGTTTCGCTCGATCAAGTCATCCGAACCATGTATCAGACCGGTATGGACATGAAGACCCACTACAAGGAAACGTCGCTCGGCGGGCTCGCTCTGAACATAATCGAATGCTAATCCGAAGACCGTTGCGGGAGAGGCTTCCTTACTTGTGCCGCGTTTTATTGCGCTGTAGAGTAATGAGTCCAGAATGTGTTCGTTCCGCGCGTATGGATCGCTAGGGTCAAGAAAATGAAAGCTCTTGTAAAAAGCAAGCGGAGTGTTGGCCTCTGGCTCGAAGAAGTTCCCGAACCTGAGATTGGTATCAATGACGTCAAAGTCCGCGTTCTTCTGACCGGGATCTGCGGCACCGACCTGCACATTTACGAATGGGATGCTTGGGCGCAATCGACTATTCCGGTGCCGATGGTCATCGGCCACGAATTTGTGGGCAAGATTGTCGCGGTCGGTTCGAACGTAGCCGACTTCCAGGTCGGAGAACTGGTCAGCGGCGAGGGTCATGTGGTGTGCGGACGCTGCCGCAACTGCCTGGCCGGACGACGCCACCTTTGTGCTCACACGCAGGGCGTCGGCGTGAGCCGCCCGGGAGCGTTTGCGGAATTCATCGTGCTCCCCATGTCCAACATTTGGAAGCACAGCGAGGGAATCGATCCTGAAATTGCCGCCATCTTCGATCCCTTCGGCAACGCCGTGCACACCGCTCTTTCGTTTCCAGTGCTTGGGGAAGACGTCCTGGTCACGGGGGCAGGGCCCATCGGAATCATGGCAGCCGCGGTGGCGAAACACGCGGGAGCCCGCTACGTGGTCATTACCGATGTGAACCCGTACCGGCTGGAGCTGGCCGCCAAGCTTGGCGTCACCATGGCGGTTGACCCACGAAAGACAAGTCTTAAGGAAGTGCAGCAGAAGCTCGGCATGCGCGAGGGATTCGATGTCGGTCTCGAAATGTCCGGGAATGCCGCCGCTTTCCGAGACATGCTCGCGAACATGAGCCACGGGGGCAAAATCGCGATGCTCGGCATACCTGCGGGAGAGATGTCGATCGACTGGCATCAAGTCATCTTCAACATGCTGACCCTCAAAGGTATCTATGGCCGGGAGATGTACGAAACCTGGTACAAGATGACCGTGATGCTGGAGAGCGGCCTGGACATCGCGCCGGTCATTACTCATCGCTTCTCCTGGCGGGAACACGAGCAGGCATTCTCCGTTATGCGTACTGGCAACACCGGTAAGGTGATTCTGGATTGGCGCGATCTCAGTTGACAGAGCGATAATTCATCGCCGCGGCGCAGCTATGGGCGCTTGGCCGAATCCATTGGGCGGCCCCAAAGTGCCTGTTGGCGGCTGAACGCCGAAAAATAAAAAAGGGCACCGCCCACGCGGTGCCCCACCTACCAGCAACTCGACTTACTTATTTTCGTTCAGCAATCCGGCGCCAAACTCCTTGCGTTGTATCACCGGACGCGCCGCTTTGGCAGCCGCGACTGCCGGCATTGCCGCTGCCGCTCCGTAGCGCTCGAGCAGCACGGGCACCATCGCGCCTTCCGCTTCTTTCACAAAGGTGAGCTTGCTCTCACCTAACAGATCGATGCGGATGAAATCTCCCAGCTTGACCTGTCCAGTCGCCACCAGGTTGGCCAGCGGAAACACCAGATGCCGTTCAATCGCCCGCTTCAGGTGCCGCGCTCCATACTTCGGATCCGTGCCTTCGGCAAGCAGAAAGCTCTTTACCTGCGGTGTGCAGTTGAATACGAACTGATGAGCGCCCGCGGCCATCAGTACCCGCTGCTGCACCATCCCCAGTTCGATTTCCAGGATCTGTTGCAGGTGCTCGGAGCGCAGCGTCTTGAATACGACCACTTTGTCGATGCGGTTCATGAACTCGGGCGCAAACTTGCGCCGCGCCGCATCCACCGCCGAACGGGTAATCTTGTCGTCGAGCGAGTTATCCACCTGCACCGCTCTCGGAGCGAAGCCCAGGCCGCCATCCACCAATCCGTTCATTTCGGCGGCGCCCAGGTTCGAGGTCATGATGATGATGCAGTTCGAAAGATCGACGCGGCGGTTGTCGCCCAGCGTCAGCGTTGCCTTGTCCAGGATTCCGAGCAGCAGTTGCCATAACGAATCGGAAGCCTTCTCGATTTCGTCGAACAGCAGGATCGACAGTTTCAGCTTTTCCGTGTGCCACTGATTGAGCGCTTCCTGCGTCAGCAGAGGATGCGTCTCGCGATGTCCCAGGTATCCCGGAGGCGAGCCGATCAACTTCGCAATCTCGTGCGAGTGCTGAAACTCTGCGCAATCGATCTTGATGCAGGCGCGCGCGTCGCCGAACAGAGACTCGGCCACGGCTTCCACCACCCGCGTCTTGCCGGAGCCGGTCGGCCCCAGGAACAGAAGATTGCCTACCGGACGGCCCGGCGCATTCAGGCCGGCCAGAAACATCTGATAGATCTCCGCGACCTTCTCGATGGCCTGATCCTGACCCACAATCTTGCGGCGCAGGGCGGTCTCAAAGTCGCGAGCGTCGTTGCTGCGGCGGTTCGGATCGAGCACGGTTGCCAGGTTCGTTCTCATCGTTTCGGGCCCCTTCTTCCTTTCCGGGATCTTCGTGTTCTCTGCCAGATTGCTCATTTTTGTCACTCGGTAGGAAGCTTCGATTTCCCCCACCCGCTCCCTCCTTGTGCAAGCCGCTAGCCATCCTCCGAATGCAGAGTAGTCTCCCATTTCTCAGCGGTTTAGATGCCGCTAGCTCATCCCATGTCCGACTGCCTATGTCGCCTGCAGCGTCCCCAACAGCAATACTTTGCAGACTGCTGGAACTTTGCCGCTGCGTTCAACCGACCTAACGCCCATGTCTGGTAAGCCATAGCTCCGCTTGGCCGGACGTAACTAGCGGCCAGGTTACCGCCGGCGCAAACTGGAAACAGATTTCCTCTCTGGAGAACATCCTTGTCCCGATTTCCAGCCAACGAACTCTCTATCGCCGGCATCGCCGCTCTATCGCTCCGGGTTGCTCTTATCGCCTTCGGCCTCTTCTCCTCCAACGCGGCAGCAGTACAAAACCCACACGCCGCGCAGTTGGTGCAGGTGAAAGCCAGCACCACCCAGAAGCTCGACCCTCCGGCGCCACTGATCGCGCCCCCCGGCTCAGATGTTTACCTCGCCCAGCGTGGAGACAGCATTCCTTCGGTCGCCCGCAAGTATCTCCGGCGGACAAAATACCTCACCTCGTACGAATTGGCCGAAGCCATCCGCTCTGCCAACCACAATCGCCAGGGAGTCTTCCTGAAATCCGGAGAGCAGATCATCATCCCCGGAATTCTGGAATCGCCAATTGTAGAGAAATCAGTCCCAGTTGCAAGAGATTTCGAAGTCCGCGCCATTTATCTGACCGGGGTGATGGCAGGCAGCGATCACGGCGAGCGCATTGTCCGACATTGGCGTGAAGTTGGCGGCAACGCAGTTGTGTTCGACATCAAGGATAGCGACGGCATCGTCAACATCGCCTTCGACCACCCGCTAGCCACGGGCCAGCGCCACTATATTTCCGACCTGCCCAAGCTCATTCACTTCCTGCACTCCGAAAACATGCACGCCATCGCCCGGATCGCTATCTTCCGAGATGAGCATCTCGTGACCACCCATCCGGAACTCGCCGTGAAGTCCCGCAGCACCGGCCAGCCCTGGCGGGAAAACGGCAAGCTGGTCTGGACCGATCCCTCGAACCCCAAGGTGCAGGACTATGACATCGCCTTAGCCAAATTCGTAGCCCAGGCGGGAGTCGATGAAGTGCAGTTCGACTACGTGCGCTTTCCGGCCGAAGGCGACCAGAAAGATGCTGCGTTCAACTTCCAGATCGATCATCCCGATGCTCCAACAAAAGTACAGCGCTCGGAGGTGATCGCCAATTTCCTTGATCGCGCCTATGCCCAGCTCCATCCCACCGGCGTCTTGTTCTCGCTCGACGTTTTCGGAGTCATGGCATGGCAGCGTCCAGTCGATCTCGCGCACACCGGGCAGGACATCGTAGCCATGGCGAAGCACTGTGACGTGCTCTCGCCCATGATCTATCCCTCGCACTTCTTCGGCATGGACGGCATCGCGCACCCCGGCGACGCGCCCGAGCACTTCATCGGCGAGTCCATGGACCGCTTCAAGCTCATCACTAAAGACAGCGGCGTGGTGATTCGTCCCTGGCTGCAGGCCTTCGCCTGGCGCACCAAGACTTATTCGCCGAAGTACGTTGAAGTTCAGATAGAAGTGGCGAAACAAAAAGGTGGGATCGGCTTTCTTCTCTGGAACGCGAACAACGATTACTCGAAGCCTTACACTGCTATGCCGGAAATGCGTGCCGTCAAGGGTCGCTATTTCCGCGGAGACGAAGTAGGCGCGACGCCCGAACCGGCCGCGGCCGCGCCCGTTGCCTCAACAGCTACACACGCCACTGTCACAGCGCCCAACACAAATGTCGAGACGGGGCATTCCTCGTCTTCCACCGACAGCGCCCACCCTGCACAGAAAATCTGGCGGCACTAAACGCTCCGTGCATCGTGTTCGATGGAGAGCCGTAAACAGGTGAAAGTCACGTAAGTCAGATTGACCGCCTTAGGAGCACTGAAAGTTACTCGTGCCTTAGCGCCTCAACCGGTTCCATGTGGGCCGCTTTCCATGCCGGCCACAGGCCCGCCGTGATTCCGACAAAAGTCAGAATCACGAATGCTGTCAGCATCACGCTGCTCGAAGTCTTCAGAAAGATATCGCCTTCATGATTGGCGGTCTTATACATCGCCGAGTACAGCGGCATGGGCGGGATGGAGTGCGCCAGTACGACCGAGACCAGCATCCCTACCGCGCCGGCGGCGAAAGTCAGCACCAGGGCTTCCACCAGAAACTGCCAGGCTATGTCGCGATTGCGGGCGCCGAGGGCCTTGCGCAATCCGACTTCTTTGGTGCGCTCGGTCACGCTTACCAGCATGATGTTCATCACGCCCACGCCTCCGACTCCCAGCGTCAACATGCCGATGAATCCGAGGATGAGCTGCAGGGCGAGCCCGAATTGTTGAATGTCTTTCGAGTCATCTACCGTGTCCCACTCGGGAGTCGATTTATCGTCTTTGGGATTGAAACTGTGGCGGCGCGCCAGCACCTCTCGCACCTGCGCCAGAGCCGCTTTGTGCTGCAGCGGCAGAACTGCCTGAAACACGATCATCTCGGGATCGCGCTTGTCGTTAATGTCGCCCATGCTTTCGAAGGGCATGAAAAAGTTCTCGTTGTCAGGGCCGTTGTTGGACGAATCTTGAATCTTCAGGCGCAGCAGGCCGATCACTTCCCAGCTTCCTCCGTTGATGGTTACGAACTCGCCGACGGGATCGCGATTGCCAAATACTTTCTTCGACGCGTTCGGACCCACAATCAGAACGTGGCGGTGCTCGGTAAAATCGCTCTCCTCGAAGTAGCGGCCTTCGGCAATATTCAGTTTGCGCATCTCGCCGTAGGGATACTGCACGGCCTTGGTGGACACAGTTACTACGCGGTCGCCATACTTGTAGCCGAAGTTATCGTCCCATTCCCCACTGACCAGGCGCACCAGCGGAGCTTCTTCGCGGATGGCCTGGACATCGTCGTATTTGAAATGGATGCGTTTGCCGGCGCGCTG
>Ga0075029_100001340_pt1 | contig 14117 bp, 9 predicted proteins | sample LitLauG_LLR_2013_FD_71391 | JGI IMG/M metagenome (GOLD analysis project Ga0075029, IMG submission 71391) | Freshwater sediment microbial communities from North America - Little Laurel Run_MetaG_LLR_2013 | ecosystem: Environmental > Aquatic > Freshwater > Creek > Sediment | place: USA...
GAGCTCTTCGGTGATCAACCTGTCGACCTCGGTCAGCGGCCTCAGCTCTTCGCTGTCGGCGACGAATTCGACGGTGTCGAATGTCTCGACGTCGACAGGTTGATCACCGAAGAACTCAGGCCGCTCACCGACGAGGAGACGTTGGTCAGCGAGGAGCTGATGCCACTGACCGACGTCGAGACGTTCGACACCGTCGAGTTGGTGCCGGACAGCGATGAGCTCAGCGCACTGACCGACGTCGAGAGGTTGACGATCGACGCGCTGGCGCCGCTCACCGAAGAGGACAGGTTGCTAAGTGACGAGCTGATGCCGCTCACCGAGGTCGAGACGCTCGACACCGTCGAATTTGTTCCAGACAGCGACGAACTCAGCGCGCTGACCGATGTCGAAAGATTGATGACTGACGAGCTCAGCCCGCTGACCGAGGACGAAACCCCGCTCAGCGACGAACTGATTGTGCTCACTGAACTCGAGACGCCACTCAGCGACGAGCTCAGCCCGCTGACCGACGACGACAAACCGCTCAGCGACGAGCTGACGGCGCTCACCGAGCTCGACACACCGCTCAGCGAGGAGCTCAAGCCACTGGTCGAAGACGACACAGCGCTGAGCGAGGTCGACAGGCCCGAGAGCGAAGTCGTCACGCCGCTGACGGAGCTGGAGACGCCGCCGAGCACGACGTCCGTCGCGTAGAGCTGTGAGCCATTGATCGCGTCGGTGGAGCCCGCGCTCACCTGACCGGCCGCGACATTCTGGATCTGGCGTTCATTGCCAGGGCTGCCGACCGACACCGCGCCGTTGGGCATGGAGCCGGCGAAGCCGCCGTAGGTCACTCCGCCGATCGTCGCCGCGCCGACCTGCGTCGTCGCCGCCGTGATCGAGTTGGAGCCCAGGGCCACGGAATTGGCCTGACCGGCGCTGGCGTTGGCGCCCAGCGCGATGGCGTTGGCGGCGCTGGCGATCGCGCCATAACCCACCGCCGTCGCATTGGCGCCGCTCGCCAGGGTGTCCTGGCCCAGCGCCGTCGAGTTGACGCCGCTGGCCACCGCATTGTCGCCCAGCGCCGTCGCCGACGTGGCGTTGGCTACCGCGTTGGGGCCGATCGCCGTCGTCAGATCGCCGGCGGCGTTGGCGCCGTAACCGAAGGCCGAGGCCCCCGCGCCATTGGCCGAGGTCGCCGGACCGGCCGCCGTGGAATTGACGCCCGACGCATTGGCGGCGGCGGCGGTGGAGTTGACCTGGTAGTACTTGGCCAGCTGCGAGACCGAGCCGGACACATTGGCCAGCGATCCGGAAACATTCGAGAGCGAAGCGCTGACCCCGCCCAACGAGCTTGAGACGTTCGTCAAAGACGTGCTGACGCCGCCAAGCGATGAAGAGACGTTGGTCAGTGACGTGCTGACGCCGCTGATCGAGCTTGAGACGCCGCCCAGAACGACGTCGGTGGCGTAGAGTTGCGCGCCATTGACCGCATCGGTCGAGCTCGACGAAACCTGGCCGGCGGCGACGTTGGTGATCTGGCGACCGGCGCCCGGGGCGCCGACGGAGACAACACCGACCGGGTTCCCACTTGGGAAGCCATAGGTCACCCCGCCGACCGTCGCCGAGGACTGGGCGTTGGCCGCGCCGCTGGCGATCGCGCCCTGACCCAGGGCCACGTTGCCGGCCCCCGTCGCCGTCGCGCCTTGACCCAGAGCGGTGGCGCCATTCGACGCACTGGCCGCCGCGCCAATCGCCGTGGCCGTGGCCCCGTCGGCGATCGCGCCGGGTCCCACCGCCACCGCCGTCGCGCCGTTGGCCGTGGCGTTGGCGCCAGCGGCGTAGGCGCTGGCCCCGTTCGCCGTCGCGCCATATCCGGTCGCCGTGGCGTTCGAGCCCTGCGCGAGGGTGTCCTGACCCAGCGCCGTCGCGTTCAGGCCGTTGGCGACCGCGCCATCACCCACCGCCGTGGCGCTGGCGCCATTGGCCGCCGCGTTGGCGCCCAGCGCCGTCGCCTGGGCGCCGGTTGCATTCGATCCGTAGCCGAACGCGGATGCGCCCGAGCCATTGGCCGAGGCGCTGGGGCCAGCGGCTGTGTCGTTGTTGCCCAACGCCGTGGCCCCCGTAGCGCTGGCTGAGGCGTTCACGGCGAAGAACTTCGACCCGCCAGTGGCGACGTTGGTCAGCGAGCTGGAGAGATCGGCCAGGACCGTATCGGTGGCGTAGAGTTGCGAACCGTTGATTGCATCCGTCGACGTCGCCGTCACCTGACCGGCGGCCACGTTGGTGATCTGGCGGCCGGCGGTCGATGTTCCCACCGACACAACGGCAGACGGATTGCCGTTGGCGAAACCATAGGTGATGCCGCCAATCGTCGCCGAGGAGACCGGCGTCGCCGGGCCGCTGGCGACCGAGCCTTGGCCCAAGGCGACATCGCCGGCGTAGGACGCCGTCGACTCCGCGCCCAAGGCCAGACTGTTGGCGCCGTTGGAGATCGCATTGGCGCCGATCGCGACGGCCGGTCCGCCGACCGCGCCGCTGGCCGTCGCCCCCGCGCCAATGGCCACATCCTGGCCGCTGCCGGCCGCGTCGGAGAAATAACCGACGGAGATCGCTTCGCCGCCCACCGCCGAGGCGTTGGCTCCGGCGGCGTAGGCGTTGGTCCCGTTCGCCGTGGCGCCGAAGCCCGTCGCGGTGGCGTTCGATCCTTGAGCGAGGGTGTCCTGCCCAAGCGCCGTGGCGTTCACGCCATTGGCGACCGCGTTCTCGCCAAGTGCGGTCGCCGAGGCTCCGTTGGCCACAGCGTTGGCGCCCAGCGCCGTCGCCGCGCCGCCGGTCGCGGTCGCGCCATAGCCGAACGCCGACGCGCTGGAGCCGTTGGCCAGCGTGGCGGGGCCGGCGGCCGTCGTGTTGGCCCCGAAGGCGTTGGCGCCCGCGGCGCTGGAATTCACCTGATAATATTTCGCGAGCTGGGAGACGGAACCGGAAACGTTCACGAGCGAACCCGACACATTCGTCAGGGACGTGCTGACCCCGCCCAGCGAACTCGAGACATTCGTCAGCGACGTAGAAACACCGCCAAGCGAAGCGCTGACGCCGCTCACCGATGTAGAAACGCTTACGAGCGAGCCGGACACGTTCGTCAGCGAAGTGCTGACACCGCCCAGCGAGGCGCTGACCCCGCTCACCGACGTCGATACGTTTACGAGCGAACCCGACACGTTCGTCAGGGACGTGCTGACCCCGCCGAGCGACGTCGAGACATTGGTCAGCGATGTGGAAACACCGCCGAGCGAGGCGCTGAGGCCGCTGACCGACGTGGACACGTTCACGAGCGAGCCCGACACATTGGTCAGCGATGTGCTGACGCCGCCCAGCGACGTCGAAACGCCAGTCAGGGATGTGCTGACCCCGCCCAGAGAGGTCGAAACGTTGTTGAGCGAACCGGACACGTTGATCAGTGACGAATTCAGGACGGTGACCGATCCGGACACCCCGCCGAGAACGAGGTCGGTGGCGTAAAGCTGCGAGCCATTGATCGCGTCGGTCGACGACGCGGTGATCTGACCGGCCGCGACGTTCTGGATCTGCCGCGCGCCGGCGCCCCCGCCGCCCACCGAAACAACGGCGCTGGGCGACGTGCCCGCGAAGCCCCCGTAGGTGACTCCACCGACAACCGCGCTGTTGGTGGGGGTCGCCGCCGTCGTCGCCGATCCCGCGCCGAGCGCGACGCTGTTGGCGATGCTGGCCGAGGCTCCGGCGCCCAGGGCCACCGCCTGATTGGTCGAGGCCGAGGCGTTGGCTCCCATCGCGACAGCATTGGCTCCACTGGCGGTGGCGCCGGCGCCACCGGCGAATCCGCCGACAGCGGAGGCGCTGGCCCCCGGTCCGAACGCCACCGCGTTGGCGGCGCCGGCGTTACTGGCCGTGCCGATCGCCACGGCGTTGGTCGCGCTCGCGTTCGGCGCGCTGGAATCAAACTGGAAATTTCCGTTGGCGCCGTTGGCCCCCGCGCCGATCGCGATGGCGTCCTGGCCCGTGGCCTGGGTTGAGTTGCCCAGGGCCAGGGCGTTGGTGCCCGTGGCGCTGGCCACATTGCCAAGGGCGATCGTGAAGTCGCCGCTGGCGGTGGACTGACGCCCCTCGGCGATCGACTCTCGGCCGCTGGAGACGTTCACCACGCCGATGGCGATTGAGGAGTTGCTCGAAGCGGTGTTGCCGAAACCCAGGTCGGTGCTGTTGGGGCCGTTGACCTCATTGGCGTAGCCGATGGCGATGCCCGGAAACGGGGCGACGCCCGAGGTGTCGGTGAAATTGGTGATGTTGATCTGATTGGTGTCGCCGATGGCGATGCCCGACGAATTGCCGGCCACGTCGGTGTTGTTGTTCGCGCCGATGGCCACCGAAGCCAATGAAGCGGCGGTCGATCCCGTCCACAGCGTCAGCGCCCCCACCCCGTTGTGACTGAAGAACCTCTCAAAAGCGTTGGAGAGATTCGACGTGCCGATGACCGAGCCCGTGCCGATCCCTACCGATCCGGGGACGATATTGGCGCCCGTTTGGGTCGCGCCGCCGGCCAGGTACTGGGCGAAACCGGCCTGGGGCGCGGCCATAAGGCCAAGGCCCGCCAGGAGCGCCATCGCGGACACCCCCACCGTCTGCCGACCGACCACCGCCGACACCCAGCCAGGCTCGCCGAGATGAGGGACGCCGCCCGCGCCGATCGCGCCAACCGCCGGGTCCCGGCCTTCGCGCATGACACTGCAGGCCATGCGAAGCGCCTGAAAGATGTGGCGCCGGTCACCCTGGGCCTGCATCGGGTCGAACAGGAAATCACGCTCGGGCCGACGGTTCGAGAACGGCGCATTCGACATGGATCAGACCCCTGGAAACCTCGGGGTCGACCGCGCGGTGTTGCCGTACCGCGGGTGTGCCGATCCACCCCATCACGCAAAATTTATCGGGACAGAGGCGGTCACCCCGCCGAAGTCGTACAGTTTTCACTGTAAATATACGTAGGATTCAATGCAATCCGCGTCCGGGGCCGCTCGCGCCAGCCAGGGCTTTGGCGGCCAATCTGGGACCAATTGTGACGAAAATTAAAAGACTTGACGAACCGATCAGGATCCAGCGGTGACTGCCAGAATGGAAATTTCAGGATATGAATATAGGGAAAATACCTAATTGACGGTCGCCAGCATGGGTTTGCGGCAATGTCGGGGGCTCAGTTCGACTTGCTTCTTAGCGTCTTCAACGCGCGGGGCGTGACGACCAAGGCGGCTCTGGCGGGCTCACCCCGCACTCATCTTTTCGCGTTTGCGAAACGACCGTCGCTAACCTTTCGTTAACACCTTCTCTGACCCGCGAGCTTTTACTTTGTAAGCAGACCTGCCGCGACACTTCGCCGCACCTCCGCTTCGTCAATTTACTCAGCGCCTTGTCACATCTCTGTCGCGACGGGCTCGGTTCGCGAACGCGACTGCAAACCACTCGACCTCATACGGCGGCGAGCGCGATCGGCCTACGATCCCCGGCGACCTCCTGCGTCCAGATCGCGCGGTAGAGGCGCTCAAGGTCGCGCGCGAATCCCCGAGTGTCGAAAAGCGGTGAGCCCATTCGGGCCTCGCCAACCCTGGTCCGCAGAGTGGCCAGGGCTGAGCGATCGCGCGCCAGATCGACCACAAGGGACTCGTAGGCTGCGTCATCCTCGACGATCAGGTCCGGCAACCCCACGGCGGATAGCAGACTGGCCGCCACCCGCGAGGCGAACGAGGGCCCGATCTTCGTCACCAGCGGCACGCCAGCCCAGAGGGCGTCACTGCCGGTCGTGTGAGAGGTGTAGGGAAAGGTGTCGAGCGCGATGTCGGCGCATTGCAGCCGTCCCAGGTGGTCCTTCTGCGAGAGCGCGGGTGCGAAGAACAGGCGATCGGCCGCGACGCCACCGCGTTCGGCCTCGGCGCGAAGGTTGTCGGTCGCCCATCGATTGGTCTCGAAGACCCAGAGCACCGCATCAGGCAATTGGCGCAGCAACCTCATCCAAAGGGCGAAGGTCTCCGGCGAGAATTTGTAGCTGCGGTTGAAATTACAGAGGACCAGGGCGTCGTCGGGCAACCCCGCTTCACGGCGGCTGACGGGCGGACCGATCTCTCGCCGGTCGTCATTGGGCTGATAACAGTGCGGCATCAACGCCAGGGTCTCGCTGTAAGCGTCCGCCTGGCTGAGCGGCGTCACCACCGGGTCGCCAATCAGATAGTCGGCCAGTCGCGGAGCGCCGAGGGTGCCCGGATATCCAAGCCAGCTGACTGTGATCGGCGCGGGCCGACGGGCCTGGATGCCCAGACGGTTTTCCTCGGTGTAGCCCTTGAGGTCCACGAGGATGTCTATCCCGGCCTCGGCGATTTTTTGCGCCGCCGCCTGATCGGACAGGGCGTACAGGTCGACAAACTGGTCGCTCGCGGCCTCGGATCTCGCCCTGCCCCGGTCGGCGACGGGTCGCCCGGTCGAAAATCCGTGGACGGAGACCACCGACTTATCGTGGGATTCCAGGACGCCGTTGAACAGCCATGTGGTGGCGTGGTCGGAAAAATCCGACGAAATATACCCAATCCGCAAGCGGTCGGTCGGCTTGGGCGCTCTCGTGACCAATGGCTGGCGCGCGAGGGCCTCGCCGTGGGCGCGGGCCGCAAAACCCTCGGCGACCCGGCGGTGGTCCCTCGGCGTCAGGCTGGGAATGATGAGCATCTCGAAAGGACCCATGCCCGCCGCGTCGCCGCGCCGCACAAGATCCGTCACAGCGGCCTCGGTCGCGGGCAGATCCGACCAGTCGCACAGCATGCGCTGGGTCAGCATCAGCTTGCCAAAAGGATGGGCGTAGCCGGGATCCCGCGCCGAGGCGCGATAGGCTTCGACGGCTTCATTGGGCCGCTTCAGGTCGACCAGCAGATTGGCCAGATTGTTGAGAATGAAGAGGTGGTCCGGCGCATGCGCCAAGGCGGCGCGGTACACAGGCTCGGCCTCGGCCAGCCGTCCGAGACCGTGCAGCAAGAGGCCGAGATTGCACGCCGCATTGGTATCGGCGGCGTTGTAGCTCAGAGCCTCGAGGTAGGCGGCTTCGGCCTCGGCTTTGCGGCCGGTCTCTCCGAGAATGAGTCCGAGGTTGACCAAGGCGTCGGGATTGCGCCGATTGAGCGCCAGGGTTCGTCGGTACAAGGCCTCCGCCTCTTCGGCCCGTCCCTGGTCCTTATAGAGATTGCCGAGGTTATAGAGAGCGACCGTGTAGTTGGGATCGGCGGCCAGAACGCTCAGAAACGCCGCTTCGGCGCGGCCCAAGTCACCATTATCCTGAAACACCCGGCCAAGGTTCACCTCGGCGGACAGGCACCCGGCGTCGAGTTCCAGCGCTCGCTGGTAGGCCAGCACCGCCTCGTCCTTGCGGCCCAGAGCGGCATAGAGCAGTCCGAGGTTGTTTTGCACGTCGGCGAAGGTCGGCTCGGCCGCCAGGGCGAGGCGGAACGTGTGCTCGGCTGCCGCCAGGTCCCCCATGCGCTGGTGACAGATCGCGGCGATGTTGAGCAGCGGCGCCGTCCTGGTCTGATCGGGTAGCGCAGCCTCGATCAGCGCGATCGCCTCGGCGTGACGCCCTTCATGCAGGAGGCTCACCGAAGTGGAAAAGACGTCCTGGTCCATGACGGTCGGTTCTGGCGCCTCATGAGGGATTCGACGTTCACCCGGCGCGAGGTGAGTGTCCCGATTGGGGGTGGCTTGCCAGTCGCCGGACTGGCGCCATACTCCCTTTAGGCTGGCGACGGCGAGGGCGACAATCCATGAAGATTCTTTTGGCGTTTCGGACCCGGACACTGTCCACGATGGCGGTGGTCGCGGTGATGGCCCTGGCGGGATGGTCCGCCGCGTCATCGTCGACGGCCGCCCAGCCGAGGCCCGGCGCCAATGAAATCCTTACGTTATTTCGCTACACGATGCTTGCGCTGGACACCGCCGACAAGACCGGGAATTATTCCGTTTTCCGCTCTTTGTCCGCGCCGGGCTTCCAGGCCAACAGCGTCGAAGCGATCGCGGCAAGCACCAAGCACCTGCGCGCGCGGCGAATCGATCTGGCGGAAATGGCGGTGCGCAAGCCGCGCTTCTCGGCCCCGCCGGCCGTGGGGCCGGACGGCGTGCTCCATATGAACGGCCAGCTGCTCGCCGGTCAGACCCTGCTCACCTTCAACATGGGCTATATGTATGTCGATGGGACCTGGAAACTGAGCGCCCTGACTCTCGGCTACCCCACCGAAACCGCGGCGGCGAAATAGTTCGGCACTTCAGCGGACGTAGCTCGCGCCGTTGATATCCAGTGCGGCGCCCGTCATCGACGGTGGCGCGTCCAGGGCCAGATAGGTCACCGCTCCGGCGACTTCTGCAGCCGTCGCGACCCGTCCGAGGGGAACCTCGCCGACAATTCTCGTTGCGTCCGCGGACGACAACGCTTCGGCGGCCATGTCCGTTTCGACAAACCCCGGGCAGACCGCGAAGGCGAGAATTTGGTCCGCCGCGTAGCCGCGCGAGATCGTGCGTGTCATGGCGACCATGCCCGCCTTGGAAGCCGCGTAGTGCCAGTAGTCTGGCGAATCCCCCCGCCAGGCCGCGCGGCTGGCGATATTGATGATTCGCCCGCCCATGGCCCGGGCGCGCCAATTCCTGACCGCATGGCGCGACAGTTCGGCGCTCGCTCGCAAATTGATCGTCCAGTCGCGTAAACCGGCGGCCGCCCAGGCGGTGTCGTCCATATCCAGTGGCGCCGGCTCGTAAACGCCCGCATTGTTGATGACGACGTCGATGCGACAATCGAGCGCGGCCAGCGCCCGAGTCCACAGACGTCCAGCCGCGCCGTCGGTGGCGAGATCCTCTCCCAAAAAGGCGCCTTGGTCGGTGCGCGCGTGACCGCAAACGCGGGCGCCGCGCGCGGTAAGATTCTCCGCGATCGCCGCGCCAATTCCACGACTGGCGCCGGTGACAAGGATGTGGGCCGTCACAGCTTGCATTGTTCGATCCTAGTTGAGCCGCGTCATGATGTTCGCGACGAAAATGAAGCATCGCGCGGCAAGAACGGTTGGAGTAGCCTTCGCCCGTCGCAAAGCAAATCGCCTGGGAGGGCGCCATGAGCCTCGTCGAACATCCAAATACAGCGGGCCTGATCGCACGCGTTCAAAACATCCTCTTGAAGCCGAAGTCCGAGTGGGAAGTGATCGATGCCGAGTCGGCCACGCCCGTGGGACTCTATCTTGGCTACGCTTGCATTCTGGCCGCGATTCCGCCGATCGCACGTCTGATCGGCGGACAGGTCTTTGGCTACGGCGCCTTTCTCATTCACTTCCACCCGCCGCTGCTGTCGTCGATCGCCAGCGCGATCGTGGGATATGTCTTGGGCCTGGCCTCGATCTTCGTCTTCGCCCTGGTCATTGACGCTCTGGCGCCCAGCTTCGATGGCCGCAAGGATTCGACCCAAGCGCTCAAGGTGGCGATCTATGCCTCCACCGCCAGCTGGATCGGCGGCGTTTTCAGCCTTGTCCCCGCCTTGGCTCTGATCTCGGCGCTGTTTGGTTTCTACAGCCTCTACCTGCTCTATCTCGGCATTCCGGTCTTGATGAAGGCGCCCCAGGAGAAGTCCCTCACCTACACCATCGTGGCGATCGTCGCGGCGGTCGCAATCTACCTCGTCGTCGGACTGGTGATGGGCGTAGTGGCGAGCGTCACCGGGGTGATTTCAGGCGCCGGCCTGGGCGGCATGGGCGTCTATTGACCCCTATGCGCAGCCGAGGCCCTAGGCCGCGACCGGAAACGTAGGCCAACGCCCGACGATCTCGCCGCCGTCGTAGGCGGCGAGATCGCCATATTGCAGGAACACACCCTCGCTCTCCGTGGGTCGGAAGAAGATGTAATCATCCTCTTTCAGATCGACCTTGGCCGACGAGGTCAGCATGGCCCGATCGCCGTAGAGCTTGCTGAAGCGCACGCCGGGGGGCGAGATGGGCTCGGCGTCGCCATAACCATAGGCGAAATAGCCTCTGCGGCTGTTGGGATCGATGAAGTTCAGCGCCCCGGCGGCGCCCTCAAGGCTGGGTATCAGCGCCTGGTCCATGCGCTTGAGCACAGGTTCGGCGATAAAGGCGGCCGGGATGTGCGCGGTCAGGGTATCGAGATCGAAGTGCGTGGGTTTCACGAACGCGGAGCCGATGGCGACCTCGTTGGCGACCTTATCATTCAGGTGCAGGCGATAGGTTGGACTGCCCGCGGTGTTGAGGGTGCGCGCGGGATCGTGACCCAGGGCCGCGACCAATGCGGCGTTGGCCTCGGCGTAACGGCGCTTGACGCGCGCGAGCTCGGCGTCCTTGAACGGCACGCCTTCCACCTGGGCGTCATACCCCATCAGACCGGTGACAGTGACCAGCGGTTCGGCCTTGGCCAGCGCCAGGACAGCGGCGACCGCCTGGGCGTCGGGCAGGCCGCCGCGATGCAAGCCAACGTCGATCTCAAGATTGACCCGGATCGGCGCGCCGCGGGCGCGCGCCACGGCCGCGTATTGGACGAGGCGCTGGGGACTGTCGACAAGCCACTGCGGGCGGGCGGCGGGCGATGGATCGCCAGCGCGGCGACGCAGGAACTGATCCACCAGCATGGCGGGCAGCGGACGGCCAAGCAGGACATCGGCGCCCGAAAAGTCCCGGGCAAGGGTCTCGAGCATAACGCTGTTGAACACCATCAGCCGGTTTGTGTTGGCGCCCCGCATGACCGCCTTGAGCAGTTCCGGCGCCTGCAGGGACTTGGTCACGACCCGCAGCGACAGGGGCGTGGGTCTTAACGCGGCGTTCACCGCGCCGATGTTCGCGGCCAACCGCTGCGTGTCGACCACGAGAGTCGGCTCGGCGACGCCAGCGCGCTTCAGGGCCTCCGAGAGCCGGGCGAAGTACGCCGGATGGCCGCCGGCGATCTCGGCCCTAGGCCATAGCGCAAATGCGGCAAGCGCGGCGCCGCCGCCGCCAGCGGCAAGCAAGGCGCGGCGAGTGGAAATATGCGGCATCGCGAATCCTCACCCAAGGCTTCACCGCGCCCCAGATGAGGGGCGCCGTCTTCTTCAGCCGACCTTTCGCGCGCGCCCTCGAGGCCGTCAGGCGTCGACCCGCTCCTCGGCGGCGACGAAACCCTTCCAGTTGTTCATATATTCGATGAACACCGGGCTGAGGCGCTCCTTGGCCAACCAGCCGCGGGTGACGGGCAGGGCCGCGACCTGGAAGTTGGCGTCGGCGGCGGCGAGGTTGGGGAAGTCGTGGTGCAACACCCCTCCGCGGCCAATGACCGCGAAATCGCAGCCATGGGCCAAGGCCTGACGGCAACGCTCGGCCGACGTGAGTTTGCCCGCGGCGCCCATGCGGGTCTCGCCCCGAGGCAGCTCCATGAACCAGTCGACCAGCGGCTTGGACGCGTACTCCGCTTCGACCGGCGGCTTGAACGTGTCCCACAACGACATGTCGATGTAGTCGAGCTTGTTCTCATTCAACAGACGCTGAACCAGGGCCAGCTGTTCGCCAAAACGCAGGCCAAAGCGCTCAGGCGAAATGCGCACGCCGAGCTGAAAATTGGCGCCGGTGCGGGCGCGGATGCCGTCGATGATCTCGAAGAGCAGTCGAGCGCGATTTTCCGCCGAGCCGCCATAGCGGTCTTCGCGACGATTGGTCTCAGGGCTGAGGAAGGCGCAGAGGATGTAGCCGTGGGCGCCGTGCAGCTCCACGCCATCGAACCCCGCCGTCTCCGAACGGACTGCGGCGGCGATGAAATCCTCGGCCAGGGCTTCGACCTCGCCCGTGGTGAGCGCACGCGCCCCGGTTTCCGCATCCTCGGAAGGACCGTGCGGTGTCTCGCCGATCAGCGCCTTTGGCGAACGGATCCCCGCGTGGTGAAGCTGCACCGACGAGACCGCGCCTTCGGCGCGAATCTTGGCGGCGAGGCGCGTCAGGCCGGGCAGATGCTTGTCGGAAAACACGCCGAGCTGGCCGGGGAAACCCTGGCCCGTCGCCTGCACATGGGCGGCGCAGGTCATCACCAGGCCGAAACCGCCCGTGGCCCTGTAAGTCAACCAGTCGAATTCCTCATCCGAGAGCGTTCCGTCCGGGTGGCTCTGGCAGTTGGTCAGCGGCGCCAGCATGAAGCGGTTCTTCCACGCGGGGCCGCGCTTCAATGTCATCGGAGCGAAGAGGTCGGTCATGCAATGTCCCTGGCTGGCGGCGCCGCTATTATTGGCAAACCCCTACCGGCGTGGCGGATTTGCGCAAGTCCATTCCGGGGGCGGAACGGCGGCGAATCCTTCGTGTTTTTCTCAGTCGGCCCGTAGAAACTCGATGATCGCTGCGTTGGCCGCGCGGTCCTGCAGCATGAACATATGACCGCCGTCGAAGAACCTCAGGTCGGCGCCGCGGATGCGTTCGGCCATGGCGTTTTGCGTCGCCGGCAGGGCGATGCCGTCGAAACGGCCGGCGGCGATCATCACCGAGCAGGCGATCTGACCAAGACGGTCCCAGGTATCGTGCCCCGCCCGCGCCTCCAGCTGGCGCAGGGCCCCATGGGCGTGGCCGGGTTCGTCGGCGTAGGGGTCGGCGGCGCCGAACGCTACCCACCGTTCGTATTCCTCTGGATTGGCGGCGGCCCAGGCGGCGTCGCGGCGGGTGTCGGAGATGGGTATCAGCAGTCGCGAACGCTCTAGCCGATCCATATGCGCGATCTTGTGGAAGGGGTAGGATCCGCCGCCCGCGCCGCCAGGCGAGGTGCAGGCCAGAACAAGGCGGCTGACCCGCCCGGGATGTCGCAGAACCAGCTCCTGGGCGACCATCCCGCCAAATGAGACGCCGAGCACGCGCGCGCTGTCCCACCCCACGTGGTCGAGCAAGGCGGCCGCGTCATCGGCGTAGTCGCTCATCGAATAGAGCCTGTCGGGTTTCGCGGACTGTCCCAGCCCACGCTGATCATAGGCCAGAACGTCGAACGCCTTGGGATAAGGACCATCGAACAGGTTGGGACGATTGCGCAGATCGCCGCCGGTGCCGGAAATGTACAGCAGCGGCGGCCCCTCGCCCTCACATTCGTAGTAGAGGTCGATGTCGCCCACGCGCGCCAAAGGCATGTTGTTCCTCCCCTTCGAACAACTCCGTTGTATTGAGGGATAGCGATCAGCGTGGATAATCACAAACCCGCCACCACCGGATGGAACACCCCATGGCCAGACTTCCCGCCGACATCTTCACCGAACAGGACGACATCGACGTCGACACCCTGGCGAACCTCGGCCCTTTGACGGCCCTGGCGGGGATATGGGAGGGCGCCAAGGGCAAGGATGTGAACCCTTTTGGCGATGGACCGCGGCGTCAGGACTACGTCGAGCGCATCGAGCTGCAGCCGATCGACCCTCAATCCAACGGTCCGCAACTGCTTTACGGCTTGCGCTACCACACCCGAGTCACCAAACCCGGCGAGGTCGAGACCTATCACGATCAGGTCGGCTATTGGCTCTGGGAGCCGGCCACCGGCCTCATCCTCCACTCCCTGACCATCCCGCGTGGCCAGAGTCTGCTGGCCAAGGGGCGGGCCGAGGCGGCCGCGACCTCTTTCCAGGTCAGCGCGCGGCGAGGATCAACCGAAAACGGCATCGTCTCCTCCGCCTTCCTGGAAGCCGCGTTCCGCACCGAGTCATTTACCCTGAACGTGACCACGCACACCGATGGGACATGGTCGTACAGCGAAGACACTGTGCTGAAGGTGCGCGGCGAGCCGGAGCTGTTCCACCACACCGACGCCAATACGCTGACGCGGATCGCCGCGGCGACGCCGAACCCGTTGGCGCGGTAGCCCTCAGCCCGCCGCCAGCCGCTCGCGGAATAGATCGCGGGCGGCTTTGAACACCTCGAAGGGAAACTTTATCGGCGCGCCGGCGAGAGCGGCGGCGAGCATATCGATATGAGCGGCCCACCCCGCGGCCGATCGGCCGGCGTCCTCCCCGTCTGGCACGCTAAGCGTCAGGGTCAGACCGGTGGCGGCGCCGATCGGCTCAAGCTCGAAGCGGATCGGCCGGTCAGGTTCGCCCGGTCCGCTCC
>Ga0075029_100001344_pt1 | contig 14082 bp, 39 predicted proteins | sample LitLauG_LLR_2013_FD_71391 | JGI IMG/M metagenome (GOLD analysis project Ga0075029, IMG submission 71391) | Freshwater sediment microbial communities from North America - Little Laurel Run_MetaG_LLR_2013 | ecosystem: Environmental > Aquatic > Freshwater > Creek > Sediment | place: USA...
AATGAAAGAAGAGTATCAAAGATATAACGATGAAATAAAACAATATTTAAAAGAATCCTAATATGGAAACAGCACAGACAAATTTTTTTCAAGTAATACCAAATTCACAAATGTACACTGATCTCAGACATATTGAGAACTCTCTTGAATTTGGTGGTGATGTCATTGATAGAGAACATATGCTTATTGGTATAAAGAACACAATCAAGGCTGGTTACAAAATTGTGCCACCTGAGCCAGAATTACGAATTGATGATATTGTTCTCTATAAAACAGACAGTAGTAAAGGTATCCCTATTCTCGGTCGAATAGTAAATATTAAAATGGATGGTGATGTAAAAATTTATGTCCTAAAGAATCTCAATGCACTTACCAAACTTGGTGAAGCTAATGCTGAAATAGCAAAACAACTTGAGAATGCAAGTAAAAGGAATTATGATCTTCAAGATCAAATAAACAAGTTATACAAACAAATTCCACCACAAAAGATTGATAGTCCACCGTTGACGCTCAATGATGTAAAGAAATTCAGTGTATGGAAATTCTTAAGATGGAGAAAATTATGAAAAATAAATATAGTATTGCTACTACTTTTTTTATAATTGGCTTTTTATTGGAGATGGTCATACTTAGAAGACATTATCCATACTCAATACTTGTTTTAATAATTGAAATTATTGCAGGTTATTTCGTATTAATGCACGATGAATCAAAACCCACCAAACACTTTTAAATGTATTGTTGCAGGTAGTCGTAGATTTACTGACTATGCATTAATGAAACGCAAACTTGATAACATCTTTGCAAATGTTGAAGGTGATATTGAGATCATAAGTGGAACAGCACAAGGGGCTGATACGTTGGGCGAACGTTATGCAATTGAGAATGGTATGCAAGTCAAACGTATGCCAGCTAATTGGGAGAAATACGGACGCAGAGCCGGGTATGCAAGAAATGAAGAGATGGCCAAATACGCAGCACCTAATGGGGGTTGTGTAGTATTCTGGTTAGGTAAGTCGGCTGGTTCAGGTCATATGATTGATCTTGCAAAAAAATACAAACTTAAACTGAGAGTGATCGAATGTTAAACTCGTTGTTGAAAGAACACACCAAGTACTATTTTAGCACAAGAGAAGATCATCAGTTTCTTGTTCTTAGAGTAGACCCTTCGGTTTATGTAGTATCTAAGCTGGAACACTACAAAGGTTCGTATTGGTTCAACAGTAATGGAATATCAGTAAAGGCCGATACGGTGCGTTGTGCTTCACTTAATGATTTGGAGAGTGTAAGAGTACAGTATAGAAATGAACCGCTTGTGAGAGGAATAATAGGTGGTTACGGGGTTACAAATACTCCCTTTGTTTATGTGTTTTGGGATCGTGTACCAATGAAGAAAGGCACATTCAATTTCAGTAGTTATACACCAAATAATGGTAGTCAACAAGGATTCCCTTGTGCATTACCAGATGCTTATCAGTTGATTTTGGAATAAAACTGGACAGTTTTGGTGATATGTCCAATTTATAGGTAAAAACTGGACACGTTTATTTGAGTTTTACTACCCAACCATCTTCTTGAAACCTTAAAACAAAATTATCAATGGTCATCGGACGATCCTCTGGTTTTCTAAGATAGATTAAACCAGTTTCACATTCCCTTGTACCGAGAAGAATAATGTGTGTTGAATTTTCTTCAGCAACTTTAATGCGAAGCCCTGCACCACCTTCATTTTTTAATGAGATGTGCATATTTTTTGGATTGACAATATGTAATTTTTCCTTAAGAATACCACACACCTCATTAGCGTAATCAACTGTGTTTTCACCAAGGGGAATTATTGTTATTCTCATACTCCAAGATAAGAGGCTTTCACTCCGTTTTTATCGCAAATGACAAACCATGCGCTGGTTACTGGAAATTCTTTCACTGTTAAATTAGTGCAGGTGAATTGTTTGTACTTGAATGGATCATACTTTATAATTGCAGGAAGATCATTTTGTTCTGCAGAAGTACCCATACCCGAAGTACCATACTTACCCTCAATGTAAGCGTGGAATTCTTTTCTCTTGGTTTTGACAACTCGCTCTCTCCCTTTTTGATTCACAACAAATGTACAATTACCAAGGCAAAGTCTTTGAGCATGAGCTACAGTCAATCCATTTTGTTGAATAGAATACCAGACACCCTTCTTTGTAAGATTACGGAAAACACGAATAGGCTTCTCCAAATTAATAGTTCTATTCTTAAATGAATAAACCTGATTGTAGTCAGCGTATTTGTTTTTCGGAACTTTGAGAAGTCCATCTTTTGTAATACGGCATTCCATTAGAATGTATCTTTTTTGAAGCCCCATTCCATCGGGAATCCTTGTGGCACATGCGACCATTCAACTTGCTCATCACTGAGTAGTTTATCTCCGAACTTTACAAAGTCCGAAGCTGGTGATTTCAAATCCTCTGTGAGATAAATGAACTCTTCATTTTTCCCAACATTGAGTGAGTGAATGATTCTTACTGTTGTTTCCATTGTATTGTGTGTTAAATTTTTTCGAGAGTAAGCATACAACCTTCGCGGGATGCTATCTTCCAATTACCTTTTGGTAGATCAATGTTTCCATTGTCAGACATATCTGGAAGATACCACCTAACCCATGATATTTCAGGAGTAAAGTTTATTATTTCAGTAATGGCTTGTTCTACGATTGCTACGGTGGTTGTCATGATTGCATTGCATTTACTTGTTCGAGAATTTCGATTGGGGCATGTACAGCGAAGTATGTTTCAAATCGTTGCATTGCTAAATCTTTATCAGTGCCATTACGATAGAGCATTGCAGTTAATGAATTGAATCGCTTTATCAATTCAATGATAACTTCTCTGTCTTGAATTTTTGGTTGTCCATCCGCAGGTATTTTACCGTAAAGAATTTTTACTCGTTTATCAGTAAGTGTGTATGGAAAATTGAATGAATGTTGTGGTGTATGAAAGCTTACGGCCTTGTCTCCAATTTTGAAAGTAAATTTCAAAAGACATAATGGATTTTCAGGTTTGATATTAGGATTGAATTGAATGATCCTCTTACATAAAAGAACAGGAGTATGATCGATTAATGCACGTAAGAATTGCTTTTTTGCATTGTGAAATTCTTTCTTAAGAAAAAAATGATTTCTGTCTTTGTTTGTTTTGAAGAAATCAGATGCATCCCTTGAGAGCAATGCCAATCCGAGAAATAGTTGATTCTGTGTCATAGTTATTTGTATACTTGGTAGAGTCTCCATAAATCACCCTCATCAAACTTATTCAATTCATCAATGCACCAATCCCAATTCTCATTCCATTGGTTTCCATTGAATTTCATTAGGCCAATTTCTGTGAACTTATTACAAATATCCATTGTGGGTTTTGTAGATTTCACAAGATTGATAAGGTCGGCCTTGTTGAGCGTTACGGTCATAAAATTTGTATCTGTTTAATTACGACTACATGAATATTTATTTGTGGATTTTCTCTTTTTAAGAATTCACTAATTTTTTTATTAACATCATCAGTTGAAAGATGATCATCACAAAATTGAATGAGTCCCTTCCTTTTACCCCATGATTGATTTTCGGTATCGGGTACGGAGTATCTGAATTTGTATTTGAATAGTCTCATCTTAGATGTGATTTAAAAACAGTTTTTGTTTTGCAACGGCAAGAAACTTTGCCACAACACAAATGATATATAGTGCAATCAAACCGAACACACCAACGATGGGAAAAAACCAAAGGATGAAAAGCTTCTTGTATTCGGGGTTCATCATTTGCTTTCTGTACTCAGGATTTATATCGAGCTTAGGCGCGATGTAAATATACTTCTTAATGTAACCAGCCTTTACCAGTTTAATGGAAAGATCACGGCAGATGAAAAAATTCAAGAAAAATACCATGCCGAATATCCAAATAAATCCTGATGTTGGATGTGGAGTGAAAACGTAGTCAAGTAAGAAGTCCATAGTTTTGATGTTTTTGTGTTTCTTTTAAGGTATTATACGCAGTCTGGCACATAAAGTTGTCATAATTATTAGATATATTTTATCTTTTTTTAAACTTTTTTTGACCGTTTACGTATATTGCGTCATGGTGAAATTCAAGCTCCATAAAGCCTCTTATCCGCAAGGATAACGTATATGGAACAGTTATAGCCTGTATTTTAAAGACAATGAGAAATTTGACATATAAAGTACGTGGATTCCGAGTGCATCCAATGTATCAATCGGAATCAATTGTTGAATGTATAAGATATATACAATCACAACCAAAAGGATTTCACTATGTGTTAGTAAGTCCATTTGGATCAAGGTTAGATGTGATTGTTTAAAAACCACGCCCGATGCGGTATCTTTCGGAGTCAAGAATTGTGGTAGAAGGCCACCAATGTCTATGTCTGCAGCATGACTCGTAGGACGGAAATAGTTCAAGACTTTAAAATAAAAAAAAATATGAATAGAAATTTAACACTATCACTTCAAAAACAAATTATCGAATACTTTTCAAAGTATGACGATAAAACATTCATTCAGATTGTTGATGCTTTTGTGTATAATACTCCAACAGATAAGAATAAAGAAATCTCTAACATCCTTCAAAATTTTCTGAAGGATAATGGTATTGAGGAAGCTTTTGTTAATTATGTTTCTGATTTGAGAGACAAGAATAAATTTTTTAAACGCTCATCGTTCAGTGAAATCGGAATAATCGAAGACATCAAGTCGGCAATGCTTAATGCTTCATTTAATCGTTTTAGAAATTCCACACTGATGCCGAACGTACAAAAAGAGTTGGATGATTTAAAGGAATTGGTAATAAAATTCATGAGTCCAAAAGATCATGAAGAATTCGATGAGGCAATAGATTGTTTAAGAATGATGGACTGGACAAGAAGAACAGATTTAGATGAAGATTGAAAATATCATATTGCAAAACCATAAAGACGATTCAATACAGAAGAAAATTATTTTGTATAATAATGAAGCATTTACTTATTTTGACAGTGGATTAACTCGGCATGTCTTCGTAAATTCAGACAAAACCAAAGTCATTAAAATTCTTGTAAATAAAAATTCAAAAGACTTCAATACTGAGGAAATTGAAATTTATAAGAATGCCAAAGGTGAGATTCGTGAACAAATGGCAAAGACAAAAATTGCCCTTAACGGATATGTCATTGAACAAGAATTTTGTAGCCCAATAAAATTTGATGATAGGGAATTGACAATTGCTCAGATGCTATTTGCGTCTTCTTGTCGTAATGAAGTAGGATGGACTAAAGAAGGAAAGCTTGTATGCTTTGACTTAGATGAATTTAAACGTTACTAAACAAATAACAAATGAAAAACACAATTAAAATTCTGAAAGCAATTTGGGAGTGTATTTTTTGGACAGGACAGATTTGGCTCATCGCTTATGTTTTTCTTGCGATGTGTAATTGGTCGGTCTATATTTCACATTGGGGTGGGTTCTCTCATTTCCTTTGTGCTATTGTGGTGTTTGCCACAATCATTATGTCTTGGCAACACATGAGTAGTGCTATCATGAAAGTTAGAGCTAAAGATATATGATAAAGAAGATTAAAACTTTCAAGGAAGTTCCATACATCATCGACAAAGTTTACAAGACTAAATTTCAAACAGGTGATATGTTCTTACTTAAGAACGTAGTAACAACCAAGGAAGGTAAAATTGTTAGGTTTGATGGTATTTATGTAAAGAGTCCTCATTTAGGTATTTGTCCTATTGGAGCAGATCGTTTAATAAACGAAATGATTGAGGAAAGTGAAATAGAAGTTTGTAGTGAATGTGGTGAGCCGATACATGGTTGATAGATTAACAACTATATTATGGCTAACATTGACGAATTTCTTGGAAAAATTGTAGAGAGAATAACCGTATCACCCGATAAGGAAAGGATTACTTTTGCCTGTAGATATGGTGCGCAATATGCTATGTACCATGAACAAGACTGCTGTGAATCAGTAAGTATTGAGGATATTTGTGGAGATTTAGACGATCTTATTGGCTCTCCTATCCTCAAGGCTGAGGAAAGAAGTTCTTCCGATACTTTCGAAGGTAGACCTGAAAGTTCTGAATCCCATACGTGGACGTTTTATTCATTTGCAACTATCAAAGGATATGTCGATATTCGTTGGCTCGGAGAGTCGAACGGATATTATTCAGAAAGTGTTACCTTTGAAATTGAAGCTGAGGAAGACTATGAATTGAGAAGGGAATTTGATGTTTATACCGTAGAAATAGAGGATTACGTTAAAGGTGATGAATAATGTTAAAAGCGTTGATTAAAGAACTTGGAAATGCAACACACTATGTAGATGGTAAAGATGTTGCATATGAATATCGTAAGTTCACTATTCCTGTCATTGAATTTAATGAAGCTGTAGCCATCATAAAAAAACATTATCGTAAACATAAAAAACAACATGAAAGTAAGCGGAGACAAACTAAGTGAAATCATTGACGATCTTACTCAAGAAGAACTAATTGATTTTGGAAGCACCAAAATACAAAAAATAACTACTGGTGTTCTCGAAGGTTATAAAGTTAAAATAACCCGTGATGGGGAACATAAACATGATGGTCAATTTGTTGGTTATACGTTTGCCTTCACATCACCCAAAAAGATTAAAAGTACTGTGCATACTGAAATGTGTTTATGTGTAGGTTGGAACTTTTGCGGGAAATCATATACAATAAAGTAATCATGAAAATTGATTGGCTAAAAGAAAGAACTCATCGTAACCTATGTGGGTATTGTAATACGGGAAGTTTCACATCATCTCAATGTGATGGTGGATGTTTTACGCGAAAGGATTATGACCCTATCTTAATTAAGAAGAACAAGATAACACACCTTCTTGATCAATTGAAAAAAGTAAAACAAGATAGAAGAGCACTCGATAAAAGACATATAGACGTTTCAAAAGAATTACTAAAGATAAAAAATTCAAATCCACTTCCATGTTAAAAAAATATAAACGTTGGAAATGGGGCAGGGATTTTGAAAAATCTATGCGTAAATGGAGAATTGAAAATGGTTATGCGAAACCACAACCATCATTAATTGAACAATATTTCAAAAAATGGTATAAACAATTAAACAAAAAGTGGAATCAGAAAATTGGAATGTGGGAAACTTGTTTTATTGTAATTAATAAAGTCAAAATATCGAAATTAGAAGTACGTATGTTGTACAAGGATAAAGTTTATAGAACATTTAAAATCTCCATCATATGATAAACAAAAAAGTCAAAGAAAAAGAAGAATCTCATTTTGAAGACATTGATAAGGTTGTTACTTGTAAACATCCTTCACACAAACCGCCTATGCATCTTCATATCCCTCAAGGTAAGAGATATGTACACATTTGTCCAGCTTGTGGCAATAAACAAATTCTTGAGCCACCACAATACAGCTTAAAGACTCTCACCCAAAAAGATGGTAAGTACGAATTTGTTGGTATAGCGAGAGATAAATTCACAAAACAAGTGCCAATCAGACAGGGTTGTCGAAATACACAATGTTTTTGTACTGGTGCATGTGATAAAATAATCGGATGGCGAGATAAAACAGAATTGGAATTACAACAAGATCGCATAAATGGTTTGCTACATTAATGAGTATTTGGCAAACGATAGCGTATGCATTTGGTTTTATTATATGTTGTATCATCCTGCGCTTCTGGTGGGGTATAAATCACTTCTATAAAAAATATCCCGAATACTTTGAAACTGAAAGGGATCGTGAATTCAAATGTTACGATAAGGAACTACAAAAATATCTCAAGAAAAAAAAGTATTGGATTCTATGAAAAATATTCAATGTCATTCATCAACAACCAAAGAACAGGTGATTGAATTCATTAATGCACATGCTGGTAAGAAAATAAAATTGCATTATGAGAGCAATATGTATCCATATTGGGGAGATGATCACATTGATGAAATTTTACTTGATGAAGAAGGTCTAAAACAAGCTCTTGATAAGGTAAAGAAATACTACATTCATAGTGTTTCGGAAGCATAAAATTTTTTAATTTATTAACGTGAGATCAGTAAATCTGTAACTATTTATTGTTAAATAATATTAATGATGAAATTGCAAGCAGTTACTGTATCGGTAAATTATTCCGATTTTTTAGTTCATATGTTAGAAGAGAATGCACACTTATTTGATAAGTGGGTTATCGTTACAAATCATAAAGATAAGGCCACCAAAGAATTATGTGATAAATACAAGAATGTTGCTTGTGTTCAAACAGATTCATTCTATAAGGATGGAGCTAAGTTTAATAAATTTGCAGGAATTAATGATGGACTTGTTTTTGTTGATAATGATGCATGGGTATTATTTATTGATAGTGATATAATTCTTCATCCTTTAACAAAACGAGTACTTGAAAATGTTGATTTAGATAAGAAATTTATTTATGGAATTGATAGAGTTAATTGTGTTGGTAGAGAATTGTGGGAAGATCATAAGTTTAAGAGAAATCTCTTAATTAACAATTGGTTGCTAACCAATGCAGGGTTTCCGCTCGGTGCAAGACTGGTTCATTATTATGGTTATGAAAATGGTGATGGGAAATTTGCTGGTTGGAATCCTCTTGGTTTTTTTCAGTTAGCACACAGATCAGCTTTTGATAAATATCCACAAAATTCGGTTGGTGCAGATCACTGTGATTTAGTTTTTGCAAGACAGTGGCCTAGAAAATATAGAATGCTCATTCCTGAATTATTGGCAATACATCTCGAAAGTAAATTTACGATAAAAGGTAATAATTGGCTTGGACGAATTTCTCTTCCTTTTGAAAATAATGTCAAGCCAACCTTATGGTATTATTTGAAAATCTTTTTCAGACGAATTATTCTCTTTAAGAATATTTTCATCCGTAAATATTTATCATAAAAGAATTTCTCGATAGGGGTAAAGAATGTAACTTTCTTATAAGCAGTTGCTTTGATATAGTCAACGGCAGTAGATATTAAATTCAACCTTGAAGCCTCACCTTTGAGTTTATAATGTAAAGCACCATATTTAATTGTACGATGTTCATTAACATGTTTTATGAAAAATGATTTCTTGTCATTCAAATCCAATTTCTCCGATAATTTTTTCATGTACGCAATAGTCTCATTTAACTTAGCAGTGAATTGCTCATGATCATAAATGTATGATAAGTCTTTTGGAACTATATAAAATCCCGTGTCAGGAAGAAGTGCTGTTTTAAATCGGGCTGGTAAATCTACACCTCTCCGATGATCTTTTGATGCATATAACACCCAAACTTTTTTTCCATTAATTGTACCTTCACGTAATGTTGTGTGCACAGAAAGATGATATAAACATTTAAATTTTTGTGGCTTCTTTAACATCTCATAGTATTGTTTATCTGTGAGATGAATGTCGAATCTTTCCTTCAATCTTAATTTGAAGTGGGCGATGTGTTCTGCTTCGGATTTGGTTAATCCGTGTGGGTTTTCCCTGCGCCTGATGTATCCTGTGCTTAATGCCATATTGGGTTTATACGTTAAAAACGCCAGAAAGTTATGAAAATTAATCATAACTTTTTTGTAATTTTGACGTATAATACCGTATGAAAACAATAAAAGCCCAACCCAAATTTACTGTAGGTACAACAGTTCGCTTTAAAAAGCCTGATTTGTATGGTGAAACAACAGGTAAGATCATCGAAATCGAAAAGATTTTTCAATCCACTCACGATGACGGTACTTTTGATATGAGCGGATTGGCTCATATTGAAAGAGACATCTCTTCAATCGCAATACCTTACGAATTTGATGGGGAGACTTTGAAAATACATTATCCGTCCACTAATTACGGTAAAGGAAGGACAGCGAAAGCAAGATTTCATCGATTCGCATATACAGTTGAGTCGGCAAAAATGAGAACGTTAATGCCTGAAAAATTCATCACACCAATATCGTAAATATGAAAAAGCAATTCCAATTGATTTCAATGAATGGGGATTTAATTCCAAGGAATGTTCTGTTCATGTACATCGATGTAGAATCCAAAAAACTTTATTTGGTTGAAGATGTTGATGGGGTTTATATTACATATGAACTTTATATGGATTATGAGAAACATGTTCCTTCATCTTTCTTTGGAAAGACTAAAGTTATTCTCAAAAATATCGCAGTGTGGTGTGGAGAATCGGATGATGTAGTAATTGAGAATGGAATAAAAGCTAATTATGGCGATGTGTTTTTAGGTGCGCAAAATAGATCGAAAGTAAAACTGACGCTCGAAGAAATTGAAAAATTCTTGGAGAAGAAATATCATTTTGAAGCATGATAAAGTTAACAAAAACCGAAGAGGATATTCGGAAAGAAATGTATAAGCGATGGCCTGATAAAGGCACTGCAGAACAACAGTTGATTAATATGTCCCATCGTATTGGTTTTTATGAGTGCTGGCAATTTGTCAACGGAACATTTGATAATCAAGAAAAGGAAAAGAAGAAAATTGCAAAATCGATTTATGATAGATTAATGAAAGATCGCGAAAATAAAACAATATGAAACTCAAAAAGCCGATAGACTTATCAACTACCTTATTCAATGACATTAATTTTGTAAAAGACAAAATGATGATTATTCGTAATGCGATGTTTCGAATCACTGACGTGGTAATGGAGGATGTGACTACGGTAAAAACCAAAGGAATATTTAAATCGAGAAAAGTGCCTGTCACCAAAACACAATTGATTGAAATTAGTATTTGGGGTTGGCATCCAACAAAGAAATTTTGGGGTACATTAGATGAAGATGCTATACAGCGATTCTTATGGTTCAATGATCTGGAACAAGGTCGTCATAATTATGTAGCATTCAAAGAAGCATTGGAAGATGTTGGATGGGAAATAACAAAAAAGAAAGTTGAACCAGCACAAAATGAAAAAGACAAATAAATTTCAAAAACGAATTGATTTGTATAAATCATTTATTAAGGAGAAAAAGATTTCTCCTTTGTCTGTTCCCGCATACGAGAAAGAAATCAAACTTCTCAAGAAAATCATTAAACTCTTGAGTGAAGATAAAATGACTCCACGAATCTTTGATAAATTAAATCATCGATATAAATGGGATGTCTCAAAAGAATTGAAGAATGTTCAATGGCTTTGTGATACGTGTGGTGCAGACCAAGGAACTAAGCCACCTGAAAGAACTTTAGAATTAGTGTGTTGTAGCTATTGTGATCAGGAACTTACGCATCGTACTGGTGGAGGCCAGAGTGATCCTTTCTATTATACATTCAAAAAGAAATAGTTATGCAGTTCATCATTGTTGAAAAGAAAGAAAACTTTAACCTTCACAGTGCGGTTAAAATGATCAAATTGCATTTGAACATTTCCTCTGAAAGAGCATTAAAGTTAATAAAAGATATTGATAGGCATCCGAAAGATTACATATATGATGGCCAAGATTTAAAAATTGCATTGGAAGATTTTTATGCAATACAGTATTGGCGTGAACAAGAAGAAGAAATTGAAGTTGAAAAATGGCCAACTCCTGATCAAATTCAGGAAGCAGAGAAATGGGAGCAGTCCCTTCCCGAAAAGGAAAAAGAGTACGTTAGAATGATTGTTTATCGAGATAGCTGGAAACCACCAACAGGATAATATTATGTCAAAGAAATACAAGGAAAATTTCACCGAAGAAAAGCTTAAAAAAATTGTAAAGCTTCGTGCGCATAAAGCAGCAATTAGGGTAACCTTTACTATGGATTACCTTATTCCACATTACGAATCTAAAACCCCTGAAGAAATTGCTAAGGAATGGTTTGAAGATTTCCAGCTATATGGTAGTCATGCATACAGGGATGGAAGTAAGATCGGTCATTCAGAACAAGTCGTTAAAGTAAAAATCATCAAGTAATGGAAAAGAAAAAATATCCAATCAAAGAGGGTGAATATGCATTGTGTTGGTATTATAGAATACCATCAATGCCGAGAGAAGGACTCGAATTGTATTACTGTAAGGTAATTAAAATGAATTCTTCATACGCTACATGTGAATTATATTTTGGTGATAAATTCAACCCTTATTCCGTTAAAGGAACGTTTAATGATGTATGTGTTGCCGACCTTGTAGAATTTGATGGTAGTCCCATACCATCAAAGCCTGAGCCAAAACAAGGAATCCCTACTTCATTAAAATCTCAAGCACCTACCTTTAGATATAATTTAGTGAAAGAATATAGTGAGACAGACATAATGATTGCATTTTGTGCTGGCTTCGAAAAAGGTAAGGGATGGGAAGAAATTCCTCCAAAAGAAATGCCTTATGTTTTTTCTAAATGGCTTGACAAATTCAAAAAACATAATAACGATGCGCGACATCATACTTATTAAATCTTGGTATTTAAAACTTTACCGAGAAGCAAACAAAACCAATGTAGAAGTTCATTCAAACTACAAAAAATTACTTGTTGACATCCTAACCTTAACAAATGGAAAAGAGAATAGTAAATTTGAATCAGCTTCACAAGAGGCTTGCGTTAACAACTGAACAGAAAGAATTGCTTACTGAAGCATTAGAAACTCTAATGAGAAAGTATGAAGTACTCGCCAATTATGTCCGTGATAATAACAATAATGAGAGAGGATTTCATTACGGTCATTTTACGGGTGTTGCTGATGGATTGAATAATGCATACAAGATCATCAATAATATTGATGATGATTATAATCTCCCAAAACCAATACCTAATGAATAACGAAAATCAAGTATTAGATGCGTTCATGGGCATCAAAGCGGAGAAAGAATACTACATCACTGAATGGACTTCCGATCATGCTCGGATTGGATGGTGGAAAGAATCTTCTATAATGGAAGAACATGGTATCTCACATAGTAGTAAAAACAAAGATGATTGGCATTGTTCGATTCAAGAAGAAAGAATATTTGCCAATAAGTACCATAGAGATTGGAATTTATTAATGGATGTGCTTCAAAGAATAGAGTACACAGTTCCATTAGGTTATCTCCAAAACAATCCATACTATAGGATGATCAGGAAGGAAATCCCCGATCTATTAAAGACACATCAAGCTATCGTTGATTTCATCAAAGACTACGCAAGTAAAGACCCAACCATTTTGGCAGCGTAATATTTCCTTGATTGGAAAAGTTCATTAAGATTACTATCTTTGTTTTGCTTTATCTATTAATAATGTTTACAACCAAATAACAAAAATATGGCACAACAAAAAATAGTAATCACTTCGGATGCTAAAGAGATCAATGAGCAAATTGCATTGGGATGGATTGTTAAATCCGTTACAGCCCAACATGTGGCTATCGATCATGGTAATAGTAATTTAACTGCTATTGCTGAGAAGCCAGCGATCAGGGGATATTTTTGTTTTCTTCTTGAAAATTTCAGCAAGTAATTATGTTTGGTGTTTGTCCTGAGCGGTATATTGTTAGGAAGGATAAATCTTCCGATATTTATTATGTGTGGGATTGGTGGTATGAAAGAAAAGTGCAATTCTATACAACTTCATTCGAACGTTATTCTTTTTTTCGTACTAAAAACATAATGGAAGAACGATGTAGAATTTTGAATAAGGAAATCTACTTATACAACCAAGCAATAATGGAATACATCAATGCCAGCAAATAGATATTTAGTTTTAGGGTGGCATGGAAGTCCTTATTATTACATTTGGGATTGTTGGATGGAGTGTAAGGTAAAATTATCTGATTGTTTAGATATGGTTTATAGTGCGGATAAATCATATGCGGATAATTGTTGTGAGTTTCTTAACTCAGAAATAAATTTATATACTGAAGTAATTAAAGAATATTGTGGAGAGATATGAAGTAAGACAAGTAGAAAAACAATTCACCGATGGTGTAGCGAGAATGATATTTGTCATTTGGGATAATGCAATTAATGATATGTACTATTTCAAAGAATCTGAACATAACTTTAAAGCATCGCCAGTTGATTTCCGTCTATTACATGCATTGTGCAGATCGCTTAATGTCGAGAATGATTTAT
>Ga0075029_100001345_pt1 | contig 14082 bp, 21 predicted proteins | sample LitLauG_LLR_2013_FD_71391 | JGI IMG/M metagenome (GOLD analysis project Ga0075029, IMG submission 71391) | Freshwater sediment microbial communities from North America - Little Laurel Run_MetaG_LLR_2013 | ecosystem: Environmental > Aquatic > Freshwater > Creek > Sediment | place: USA...
GATAATACATGTTCGGCAAATAGGTTGCAGGCTCACCGAACGTGTTCTCGACCCACGAACAGAATCGCGCCGAGTTTCCGCCGATGTGAAAATTGGATGTGGATCCCTCAAGCTGCAATCCTTCTTTGATGAGGCGGATCCCATTGGTATCGGCCTGGAGGAATCCCACATTCGAATGCGATACCACGGCAAATTGAACATCCGGATGCGTGGCCGAGAGATAGGACAGGGTCGGCGTGCTCACCCATGGTGCCGAGATCACAACATGTGTGGCGTCCGGGTTCTGTGCGAGCGCGAGTTTAATATCGCCCTCATTTTTTAGTGGAATCACCTGCGCCTTAATGCCGATGCGATTGAGCACCTTGGCATTATTCAGGGCGGCGACACCGAGGCCGATGTGCGAGATGCCAGCGATCGCAGCAAAGTTTTTATAGCATAGCAGGACGTGCAGCGCGCGGTGCGGGTGGCGATTGGGATGCGTGTATTGAGAGGGCGTGTGGATCATGTCTCTTCCTTTGGTTTAGGTTAGTTTTTAAGTCCGGTTTTTTCTTTTCCATTGTAGGCATCAATGCGAACCGTCTTATTGGTTCGCACGGCGCCCTCAAGCGTTGGCATCGATCGATTCTGTGAGTGTGCGAGATCAATCATCGCAAGCGTGTCCTTGACGAAACACATGCCACCCCAGCCACGTTTACCGTCGGGTCCGGGGACGCGATTGCGTTTGATCAGATTTCCAAACGGCATCGCCATTTTTACGGCCTGATCAAAAACCTTCTGTTCGCCGGCGAGATCGTAAACCTCATTCAAAAATGAGAGCGTCACCGGCAGAATGCAGTTGTGAATGTACTTCGCAAACTCGGTGGCCTCATAAATCGGGCTAATGATGATTTCCACGTTGCGCCGGAGAATCTTTGCGTAAAAATCGCCGACCTCCATGGTGTCCTCGGGCCGACCCGACAACAGCACCGCCTCCTGATTTCTGAAATCCTCTTTAGCGGTCTTCTCGCATAGAAATTCCGGATTGTGAACCAGGCGCAGGCGCGGATAGGCGGCGGCGATCAGTCGCATTGTGCCGGGACGGACCGTGGACTTGATCGCCACGATTCCCTTGTAATTCATTTCATCAAACCATTTGCACGTCGAATAGATCTCGGTGAGATCCTGTCCACCCGTGACCGACGTCGGGGTGGGAACGCACACAAACGCCATCTTCGTATCGGTGATCTTAGTCGGGAGCTCGTTTAGTTCGGGTTTGTATTTATCCCACGCGGAGATTTTGCACGGTCTGGATCCAGCCATGACCGCGCGGCCTACGACACCGAGGCCGATCACGGCGATGTGCGGAAATTTCATGTTCTCTTCCCCTTTTAGGACAGGGACGCCCAGCGTTGCTTTAGGCTTTGGATTTTTTCGGAGCGGCCTTCGCTGGAACGTCGGCTACACCTACAACCTTGCCCAAGGCTTTCAGATCGTCAAGTGATCCGTTGAATAGATTCCCGTCACACGACATTGATCCGGGATGACCAACACCGGCGACACGCTGACGATCGGTGTACTGCCAGAAGGTCCATTTCGACCACGCGCGGGGAACGTGCGGCGCACGCACGCCATAATTCGCGACCCACAGGGGATATTTAGCAAACTCCGATGTGGCCGCGTCACCGAGGTGCGAGGCGCCACCATACACAATCGGTGTCATGCCGAACAATTTCTCGACGGTTTCCAGGAATGTCAGGGCGTCCTCTGGCGATGCGACACCGCCGCTGTACGATTCCCAATCCATCACGGGTGGCAAATCGCCAGGCGAGAGCATTCCCACCTGATTAAAAAAGTCATGCGCCTGCTCAACAGGATTGCCAACGTGTAAAAAGTGATACGCACCACGGATCACGCCGTTCGCTGCACACCCGACCCACCGATTGTTGAATGTCGAATCGATAAACGTCAGACCCTCGGTGGCCTTCATGAAGGCAAAGACAATACCGGCCGCCTTCGCCACCGGCCAATTGACATTCGCATTCCATTTCGAGAGATCAATTCCCTGAATCATTTGGATAGTTTCCCTTCTATCTTAGCTAGACGTTCGGTCAGTAGACGCTCTATGGTCGTCAGCTTTTCCATTACGCGTCCGTCGATCTCGACCACCTTAGCCTCGCTGTGGTCCTGACGCTTCTCAAGACGCATAATGTCGCGCGCATTTGTTTTCGAAAGTGATTCCAGGCGCGAGAACCACGCGATCATACCAACCACCGATACGCCCAGAATGACCCAACCATCGTCTAAGTGAGGGAGTTCCATTATAACGATCTTAGTTTTTCCACCGCCCACTGCGCAACAGTCTGTGGGTCCGGGAGGCGTGATTCCAGTTCTTTGGGCGTGGCCTGATCGAATCTGGTCACAAAATTGTAGGCCGGGTTCATGTACTCGTGTCGGTAAATCCAACCGAGACTCAGATTTTCCATCCGCCATCCCCACTTGACATATTCCTTATCCGTGTCGCAGGACTTTCTCCAGTGCGTGATCGCGTCCGGATGTTTGACGGTGGACAAAAATCCAATCCAGGCATGTCCCGCCGCTGCGAGGTGCAGTGGTGCCGAATCATTCGTGATGACCACCTTGGCCGAATGTAGGAGGGCCGCGGACTCCCGCACCGATAATTTGTGTCGTAGGTCATCGCATCCCACCGTGCAGACATCCACCACCCCGCGTCCGTCGTGAGTCGTGCCACCGATGAGGGTCGGCCGGATCCCCTCACCGATCAGGGACGCAAGGACCTCATTCCACCAGCACACGGGAAACGTCTTTGATGGCCAGCTCGCACCGGGATGCACGACCACCTCGCGCGACAGATGCTCCTTTTCATTTCGAAGATCCAACCAGATCGCACGGTCATCCACGGGCAACTGATTTCTAAATAGGCCGATAGATATGTAGTCCACAATCTGCGTGTTGAAATTTACGATGAATTCCGAATTTAGGTCCTCGCCATCGTAGTAGCATCGCAGGGTGAAATACTTGTCCCATTCCGGCGTGGTGGTCTTCAGATCAATGATCTCGTGCACGCCGTCCATGGTTTCAAAGAGCTCGGGGTAATATGTGGCCACCGTGAGGCGATCAAATCGCTTGGTGCCGTATCGGATGGCGGGAATCGAGCACACCACATCACCGAGAGATTGTGGGGTGATGATCAGAACATTTTCCAGGAGACCACGATCCTCGGCCACCAGGCGGCGCACGCTCGGGATCATGACCGCAGGAATTGCGATGTTACCCTCATCAGTAATTTCTTTTTGAAGTCGAACTAGCTCAGGCATCTTCTTCATCCTTCTGGTCGGTTTGACCATTTTTATTTTTATATTCCTCGTAACGTTCCTCGCGATCAACCTGACAATTTCCGGTGAATCGCAGGCGCACATAATGACCGCGCGTCGATACCACCTCAATGCGAACGATGCCATGCTCAATCAAAATCGCCTGGCCGACCTTTCGCGTGAGAACTAGGGATCCCATGTGCCTGCCTTCTATAATTTCAAGTATGAGTACGTGATACCGGAATCAAACCGAAATCGATTGTAATAGGTAAAATTCGAATCATGCCAATGTGTGTGCGGGCTATGCAGGCGCATGGGTAAATAGTCGTCGAGCTGGTGTGGCGCAAACTGCATGAGGACCTTCTTGTTCCACACACGCGGATAACACGCGGCGATCCACGAGAGCCCGGAGTCGCACCCAATAAAGATGCTCCCGCGCGCGATGTGCGTGACGGCATCCCAAATGTTGTCAGATCGTCCATCCACCGAGAACCACAACGGATCGTCCTTAGCGCCCACCTGAACCGTCATTGGATACACGCGCCTGATGTGTTCGACGATGTCCATGGAGAATGATGGCTGAGATACGCCACACGGATGCACCACCGTTGCGCCACTAGACGCTGCGTCCTCGAATCGATAGAGCCTCGGGTGTTTAAGTCGGGCCGGGATCAGGCCGAACATTAGGGCGTTGCGTTCGGCGAGGGAGGTGAAGGTCGTGCGGCCGAAATGCAGGATCGGCATGGACACGGCGGCCGGGTCTATAACATCGTCAGCATCCACATCACGCACAACAAATGGATTGTAGTCAAAGACCCAACAGCGATCCACATCGACCAATTTTTGACCTGTAGCAAGATAGTAGTTCTCCGGGACTGAAGTGAATTGAATCTTATCGCCGATGCCACGGCAATTCTTGAGTGTGATACCCTTCATTTTTTCTCCAGAGCCTTCGAGGCCACACAGTAAACCCAGTGGTGAACGAAGTCTTCAGGGCCGGGCTTATACTCCTCGGCCAGCTCCTGGAGCATGAGGTCCTCGATCTCGGCGCGGGCCTTGTCGAGTGCCTCTTGAAGTTCTGCTACTGTGCTCATCGGGCCTCTCCGAAGGATAGCTCCTTAAGCAGATCCTCGTAGTCCTTGAGCGTTTGATTGTACTCGTTGAGGGCCTGGCACTCTTTGGAGCGCGCGAGACTAGTCGCCTGCTTGCACTCTTCCCAGTATCGATATGCGGCCTTCAGGGCATCGTAGTGATTAGCGAGTTTGGTTGCGTCCTCAGTCATTTTTCCTCCGGTCGCAGCCACAGAGCGACACAGTGGCCGATCATGAAATAGGGCAGATACAGCGACGTGAACGGATATTGGGTCGAAAGGTAGTGAACCAGCGCGCACAGACCTATCGATACCGTGATGACTGCGAGGAGGCGTAAGAATGCTTTTATCATTGGCAACTCCATCCTAAGAGTAAAAGGTCGGGAATTTATCCCGACCTTGAGAGTAGCCACGCAAATATTCGGTTGTCTAGTTTAAATATCTAGGCGAGTGACCGTGATAGCCGAGTAGCTGGAGCCACCGTTCGAGATATTGTAAACGCACGTTCCAGAGCCATTCGTTGAGCGCACTTCAACCGACCATTGGATGTTCGTCTGGTCGGCGCTGTAGTAGTACGTTCCATCAAGGAATGATGAGGCACCAGGTCCAGAGCTACCGCCGACGCCCGTGTTCAACTGAGCCAAGACAAGGTTATTCGTGATGTCCCGCAAGCGCGACTCGCAGTCGAAACCGTTCGTCGAGTTGTATAAGTGACCCGTCGCCGTGATGCGATAGTATCCCGCCGGTAGATACGCGATCTTGAGCGCGTAGTCGTTTGCCGTGGCACCGGCCAGAGCTACTCCATAGAGCGTCCGGCTAGTCGAATATCCAGTTCCCGTTACCGCGACAAATGAGGTGCTGGTAGTTGAGGTTGCCGTTCCACCCGGTGCGTTTGACTGGGCGAAGAATCGTCCGAAAGGGAATGGCGGGAGGGTCAGGGATGTCGCGTTGCTGGTCCACGTACCCGCCGTTGCCTCTGTGATATTGATGCGACCAATGGTCCTGATGGCCTTAGAGGAACGTCCCGTGCCCGAATAGATTTGGCTACCCGCCGTTGCGGAGCTGGACATCGTGGTTGAGGTCCACAGCACCCCTTCATCCAATTGAGCCACACCGCTCACGGCTAGTTCAATGGTTCCGGCGTTATTCAGAGCGTAAACGTAGAGGTTGCACGGGATGCCGCTCGTGCATCCCAATGTCGCACCGGATGATACGACCAAGCTGGTCGATGATGTCGCGTTTACATCAGAGTAGGTACCCGTGGCGAGTGTTGAGCTGCGGAACGCCACGCGACACGGTGCCGTGGTGGACGGGTCGTTACCGGCCTGATTCTTGAGGGCGATAGTCAACTGGTTGGATCCGACGGACGTCGCGATCGTGCAGTCCTTAATGTCATACGGCGCCGAATTCTGCGTGTTCAGTTTGGCGATCGTGATGGATCCATCCGGTATTTTATAGGCACCGAATGCTGACTGTGCGGCAAATAGGAGAGCTAAGATTGATTTTTTCATTACAACACATCCCATGAGGTTCCGTTGTTTAACAGCGTTACTGATTCGTAAAGATTCGCCGATTCAATCGTGTAGGTGTTCGACCCGTCAATATTTTCAGCGCCGTTGCCAGCGATGGTGATCGTCGAGCCGTTTGACGATACGTTCTTGACGACTATGCGATGTCCCGTGGCGGTCGAGGCCACGGTAGGCAGGGTCACCGTGTATGCGGTGGATCCACCACATCGGACGACATCATCCGTGGATAATATGTTCGCCGTGGTGGTGACCGTCCTGATCCCGTTTCCAGACCGTTTCCAGTTAGTCGTATCGGTGACCGCGTTGTTCGTGTTGGAATCTGTCAAAGATATGTAGAACGTTCCGTTTCCACTTGCGTCCGTGACCACGGATCCCTTGTAGTACGTGGTTCCAGAATCCCACTCAGGCACCCCGGTTTGGAGAAGATATCCGAGCTGATTGAATGCCAACCAGAACAGCGAATTTACGTCTTCCAGGGCCGCCGAATTATCGCCCACCACCGCGCTGAACAGACCACCCAAGAATACTGATAGGGCCTGCACGTCCGCCGCCGTGACTGTAGCGCCGGTGTATCTGACGGGTGAGTTCGCTGCGAAACTCCCGAACTGCGAGAGCTGATTGGTCCCCGCAGATGAGGCAAACGCTTTCTGTGTTGATCGTGTAATTTTTGACATTCCCTATCCCCTAACTGGTGAGACCATCATCATAAATGAGCCATGGTCGGTCCATGTGATAAAGGTCGTATGTATTAAACGAGGTACTGATCGCCTGCGCGTGATCGTAAGTCCGAAACCCGAAAAAACTGCCAATGCTCGATGAGTAGACCGACATCGCGAGCTGAACACCGGCCGGTTTCGGCAGGAGTTTTTCATTGATGAATAGCTGAGTGAGGCTCAGCGACCCAACCGACGTCGAAATGAAATAGCTGATGTTCATGTTCTTACCGTCGAACACGTAGATCTGGCCGGGGAAATAGAGATTCAAGAGATTGTTGATCGTCGCAAGCGAACTATCAGAAATGTTGCGGATAATGCCAATCTTGATAAGGGACCGGAAATCCGTATCGTTCAGCGATATCGCAGAACTGAATCCGTATCCGTTGCGCGTGACGCCCACATATTTGCCCAGGATGTCGAGCTGCACGCCCACGGCGGTGTCGATGCTAAACGCATCCCGCACGGTCAGAGGCAGGGTCACGTCCGTCTCGGTGAATGTCGCCGTGACGGCGGATCCGGAGGCCGTAAGCGTCGATGTGCCGATGGTCATCATGGGCGCGGGGAATACGCTCACGCCGGTAAACGTCACGGTCAAACCCGAGGCCAAGGATCCGGTGACGGTGGCGCTCGCGAGTCCCGAGATCGCCTGCACCTTAGTCTGAATGGTGCCGATCGAATCATTGTAGGCGATTGAGGCCGACGTATTTCCGTTCCAAGATAAGGTGAACGATCCCGCCGTCGGTGTCGCCGAGAACGTAATCACCTGTACCGTCGTTTGCGGTAGAATGGCCTGCGAGACCAGCGCACCAATGTGCGCATAAGCCTTCGGCATCCCGCGATATTGCAGGATCAGCAGGTTCTGGTAATACGTCACCAAATCATTCGGGCTCATTAACTCACCGTGATCGTGCAAGTTGCAGTGTTACCGAGGCCGTCCGTCACATGCACCACATCAGTTCCCGCAGTCGATGAGGTGTAAAGACCCGTCGAACTATTGATGGATCCAGCACCGGACGTCATCGCGTAGGTCATCGTCCCGTAGCCACCCCACACCGAGAACTGAATCGTATTCCCACCGTGCGCGATGTTGGCCGTCGAGACATACGTCGATGATCCCTCGCCACCAGATACCGAGAGCGCACCGCCTGCGGCGACCAGCACCACCGGCGTGAGAATGATGTTCGCAGCGAGAACGACGAATTGCTTATTCTTTGTACTCGGCTGCAAGGTGTTCGCATACACACCGTTATAGGTGGTGCAGAATCCCGCACCCGTCACCAGAGCGTTCGGATCGATGGCCTGTATCGCCGTGCCCAATGAGGTGATGTCCACCTCCTGATAAACACCAGGAGCATACGTCTTCGGGAGACCCGTGCTGGCATTGACGATGCCGAGATAGTTCGGAACATTCACGCCATCGATGGAGCTTAGTGTCGCCTCAATAAATAGATTTTGTGTGGTGACGTTGTCCCAGTAGACCGTAAATCCAACACCGTTTGGTTGACTGACGTTGTACGATTGAGATCCATACATGCCACATCCCGCCGAACGCTTGAGATAGATGGCGTTTGCAATGTCGGCCGCCGCTGCACTCCCGCCCACGATGCACCAGATGGAATGTCCCGGCACGCCGGATCCATCCGTGGTCCCGGTGACGTTCTCATACACAAACGCGGCGGACACTCCGCTCACGTTCTCAAGGGCAGCTAAAAGGCTCTGGACGAATCCCGTCGAGGCTAAGGCTACGGATTTTTGACGGCGCACGCGCAGGGCCGCGTCCGTTTCCTCATTCGTTCCAAGCGATGTGTAGGTGGAGGGATTGTTAATCCCCGTTACACCGAGCACCGAGGTGACGGCCGAGGTGATTGTTCCGATGGTGGTCAGAATGGCGCCGGGTGTGGCCGACTGAAATGCAAGCACATAGGATCCGGTGGTGAGGCCCGTGTTCGTCGTCTGAAGTTGCCATTGATTTCCGGCATTGTCCTGAACGGTGTAAACCTGTTGCGCGGTCTGATCCAGACCGTACAGGTTCACGGATCCCGTGGTGGAGATCGTGATGGTGACATTCGTCACCGTGTACGTTCCCGCCACGCGCTGAATGCCATTGATCGCGACACGCGCATCCAATGACGATCCCAAAGCCTTATCAGGGTCGAATGAATTGTAGATCTGCATGAGTAGCTGAGCTACGTCCATGATCCCCTGGGCAAAGATGTACATCATCTGGCCGTCTGGAGTATTCGCACCCAGGTTGATATTCGTGCCGTAAATCGACTGAAATGACGATGTCAGCGAGGCGATGATCTCGCTCTGCTGAATTGTCTGAAGACCATTTGAGTCTAACTTATTCGGCATATCACACCTGTCCTACGTCGTACTGAAATGCACCCGTCAAGATTCCATAAACCGTGTTGACCTGGTATCCAATCGAGATCTGACGCGAGGCATTCAGTTTCGCATAGAGCTGGAGGATGCCGGTCACATTATTCGTGTTCAGGATAGTGTTGGAGACGGCCAGGTTCAAGCTAACCGGCGAATTCTCGCCGAAGTACGAAAAGTAGTCGATCCCCTGGCTTAAGGCGAAGAAACAATCGCCGAGAAACGACAAAAGTCTAGTCTGGATGTCGAGGGCCGTTGCCTGCGGACTCCCGGTGGCGTCCTTCACGTAGTCGTTCGGACCCTTACCAAAGAGCCAATCGCCATTTGAATCGAGTCCACGCATGATCGCCATCGTTCACCTCATTCCAGTAGAGCGGCCAGTTGTGTTGCGTATGTCGTGAGCGCCGTCGCCACGGCCGGGTTCAGCGGTGTAGCCACCACCGGCACCGTGTTTGCCAAGGTCTCGAGCTGCGTCAGGATGTTGGCCAGGATTGTGCCGAGAGACTGCGTTTGGTTTTTAATCGTCGCCTTATGCGTGGTGGGATTTAGGCCCACCATGACGGTTCCATCGGTCAGGATGGCGCGCGTGCCGTCGAACGATGCGATGGCCTTCTGCTTGGATCTAACGCCCACCAGGGCGATGCCATCGGCCGTGGAATGCGTCCGTGGCGATGTCAGAGGCTTAGACGTGCCGTCCTGGTACCAATCATCGATGGACCGATCATTAAACAGAATCAGGCATTCATCCCCGGCCACGATCGGCATCTGGAGGGACACGGATCCGCCGCCCATGACGACGACTGGACAATCCTTCAGGACGGGATACTCCGAATAGCGTGGCACGGTCTTACCGTCGGGACCGGCGACGAATGAGGTCTTCTTGTAGAGAATCTCGATGTCCGCGGTCTGCGTGGCCGTATTGAATTTGGATATGCGGCCGATCGCGTGGCAATTTAGCGAGACCATCACATCACGCTTGAGATTCTTCAGCACGTCGATCAGGTCTAGATCACCGACTTGTTGTTTATATGGCATCATAAGTCTGGTCCAATCGTTAGAGCCTCGTTCGCAAACACCCCGATTGATGTCACGGCCTCGCCGGTCACACTGTCCGATATGATCGCCTTATGCGAGACTGATCGCACGATGTAGTGTCCATTGAACGATCGATCGGCATAGCTGTCGAGCTGAATCAATTGCCCGACGTTGATCCGGGGATCAAAGAGAATGTCGAAATTCAGAAACGTGTCCTCCAGAACCGGCACACCCAGGAGGCCGCTCGCGCTGTTGATGACAATCGGCGGATCCGGCAAATAGTCGCCATCGCCGAGCACATGCGCCTGGCCATTGTCGATAAAGAACCCGCCGCCGGTCACCTGATCCAGAATATCCGTCCCGTTACCGGAGAATGAATTCCCGCGCGTCAGATTCGGCATCGAATTGTAGGAGTCGCCGATGTGGCCAAGGGTCACGCCGGGCAACGCCGTCACCAGGCCCTGAACGACGTCCTTAAATGTGGATCCGCCATCCAATGGCACGCTGACATCGCCATTGGCAAAGGCCGCACCGCCATCGTAGCCCACGAGATTCGTGACGTAGGTCGCGCCCTCGCGCACGCTGGATCCCTGCATGAGCATCCCGGTAAAGATGATCGGCATGTTGTCGCCATATCCCGCGCGCAGGGTCATGTCGCGTACATCCCAGGTTTCCCACTGATTCTTGCGAAGATCCTCACGGATATTCCGCGAGAGATTGAAAATGCTGATCTTGCAGGAATTTGCACTGGACAATGTGTTCCGGGTCACATCGAACCGGATCCCGAGCGGTAGCGTGATGGTGATGATCTGGCCACCACGATCCTCAACGCTTAGGGTGTAATTCCGCTGAAATTTATCCATTACCGGATCCCGTCAGATACAGGGCGTAATTTTTCACATCGGTCTGGGTGAGGACATAGAGAATCGACGTCGCCGTGGAGAAATCCTGTTGCTGTGTCGGCTCACGATTTCCCATGGTGTAGCACGCAAGCCCAAAGGGAATCTGATTCTTGAACTGGTGGAGCATGTTCGGGCTATTGACGATCCGGATCCCATTAAGCTGAAACGTGTTCTGGTTGGTGTCGGTGTACGTGAGCGATGTGATGAACCATCCATATTGTTGAGGCATGAATTCGATCGACATGGTGACCTTGGATCCATCCGGGAGGACCAGGGTCATCTTCTGTTTCGGTGCGCTGGTGATGTGCTGAATCTGTAGCATTTTCAGTCTCCTATGAGATCGACGACGCAATCGCATCGCTCTGTGGGAGTACATTCGAGACGTCCAATGGTACCGATGACCCGTTATTCACCTCATCCGAGCTCATGTGATAGAGACGGCCCTCATTATCGCTGGTCGTGAGCGTTTGCCCGGTCTTGAGAATATTCCCGGCAAATCGGATCATCTTGAACGTCACCTCAAAATTCGTGATCGTCCTGGTGTCCTCGCCCTGGATGGCGCGCAGGCTCATGATGGCCATGTCCTTGAAAATCGCCCACGGAGTTTGGATCGTAAACAGCGTGCGCGATCGCCAGTAACCATAAAACAATTGAAAGGCCACCTGTTGCTTGGTTTGGTTTCCGGAGATCACACCGAGCTGCGCATTGAACGCCGTCAGACCGCTCCCGGTGATGGTGTTGAGGCCACCTCCACCCGTGATCGATGAATAGGCGGCAACACCGGCATTGTAGGCGTTCACGCCGGTCTGATAGAGCTGGAACGCCTCATTGTACGCGATTTGCGCGCTGATCGAGAGTTGCGGTGCATAGGCGCCGATGAGGGTCAATTTGTCGATGTACTGTTTGGCCGCCTGAAGGCTACGCGGAATCACATTGTTCAGCTCGCCGATGTACCCGCTCACCGTGATCTGTTCAGGCTGGAGTGTAATGTGATCCTGAATGTGCGTGTTATCCTCGACGACGTGATCGGTGATCTCGCTCACGAGGGTCGCGGTGTTCTCGCCCTCGGTATCAAAGACCAGGGTCGGTGGCGGTGGTGCCGTGACGTTGTCCACAGGTGGTTGGTTCTGTGGTTGGTACCCGATCATTTTCTGCGGGTTTACCAGGATCAGATTCGAGAGAGACTGCGCAGCGTTTGCCGCCGATGAGATCTGTGAGATGTCCATTACTTGGTCCTCGCAAATTGATGACCCGCGATCTTATTCTGGTGTTTGATCGCGTCGTGTGCGCCCTTAGCCGCCTCCTTATGGGCTCTCTCCACCGCGCGCGTGTCCTTCGCATCACCGTGATGTTGAATGTTCTGCTGAATGTTGACGTTTGTGTTCCCGGCCGCTGCACCCGGCGCATCGGCGTATCGGTGCGGAGTCTTTAGCCAATCATCGGCCGACCGAACCGCTCGGCCCACCATCGTGTCCTTGAGCGGTTTACCAAAGGCAGAGTTTTTTTGAAAATCCGCCATCTGTTCGTCGATGTACCCGGCCCATGCAGCAAGACCGCCCTTATTTTTATCCGGGCTCAGCAGGAGGTCCCACCCCTTGAAGATCATGTTAATCACTTCGAAGACCTTCAGCGATTCGCCGAGTTTGATGAGGGATTCGGTCAGTTTAATCACGCTATCGGTTATCATCGAGATGTTCTTGACCATCTCAAGACCGTGTTTGGCGTTCAGATGACCAAATGCCATCTCAATTTTATTGCCAAGGTTTGCCCAGGCGACCTGGTTCTTCTGAAGTGTGCGCGCCTCGCCCTCATTGTATTTCGGTGCACGATCAAAATTTTTCTGATTGAACACGCCCTGAAATAATGCCGACTGCGTGCCCTCATTGACGCCCAACTGGGATAAGAGCTGGCGCATCACGGCTGGATTAATCTTCTGGGTCGCGGTCTGAAGTTTCTGCAGGATCCTAAACGCGCTATCAGGTGCCTTTAAGTCCTCTTTGCTGAACCCACCGACGTATTTTGAGAGGTATGCCAGTGGCGCATTCCCATGACCCAACAGCATATTGGTCATGGCGGATTGGATCCCCTTGATGGACGATGTCAAATCCTCATTGGTGACACCGGCCTGGCGCGCAGCGTATTGGTATTTCTGAAGGGTCTCGAGCGACATGCCGGTGACGTTCTCGAACTGGACCAATGAATTGCCGGTGTTGTTCGACGCGGCCGTCATCCGTTCCAGGGCGTACATCGCGCCGAGAATACCGGCCTTGGCCTCCAGGGACATATCGCTCAGCTTGGAGAGGCTACCCTTTAGACCCTCGAAACTTTTCTTCGAGGTCTCGGCACCTTTTACCATGATTTCGACGAATAGTTCCCCGGCCTTCACGGTTTACTCCTTATTCAGTTCAAGGTACGCACGTTCATAATCAGCGAGGAACTCTTCGTAGTAAAGAGCCTGGACCACGGAACGTGCAGGCATCTCCTGGGCCTCGGCCAAGGACGAGGCATAGCCCAATTTTACCATGCGCAGCTCAAGGAGCAACGGGTCGTCGTCGGCCTCTACTTTAGGGAGCCTTTTATTTTCGGTAAAACGCTCTCGAACTGTGAGTAGAGGCTTTTCGTAAAAGGGAGGATATTCTCCTTGGCCACCTCGATGCACGCAGGCATGTAGTCGCCGCGCGCGGCCTCGGGTTCCCAGGTGTCGTCAGATATGCGTCCGTCATTATAGAGCGCACGCTTGAAACAGACGTCCAGGGCCGCCTCGATCTTCTTCGAGGAGAAGGCCGTGCACATCAGATCCTTCATCAGATTGACGTCGATTTCGGTTTCGGCATCGATTTTGAGGGCCCTGGCCTCTTCGAGAATGGCTTGGTACAGGGCACGCGCGTCGCGGAACGGTGCTGGTTGAATCTTGAGAACCGCTCCCGACGGCAAGGTGTACTCTCTCATGTTCTACTCCTCTGGTTTGAGGTAAATTTCTCGGATCCGTTTTATTTAGGAGATCACGCGCGAGACGGTAGCAAAGTGAATCTTGTAGATGGACACCGATTGCTCTGTGTCGCCCTCCACATTGGATTTCACCGAGACCTGTTCGTCAAACACCCCACCGGCGACGATGTA
>Ga0075029_100001346_pt1 | contig 14078 bp, 14 predicted proteins | sample LitLauG_LLR_2013_FD_71391 | JGI IMG/M metagenome (GOLD analysis project Ga0075029, IMG submission 71391) | Freshwater sediment microbial communities from North America - Little Laurel Run_MetaG_LLR_2013 | ecosystem: Environmental > Aquatic > Freshwater > Creek > Sediment | place: USA...
CGACGGGAGGGCCCAATGCACTGGCCGAAGTGCTCCCTCGCATCTGTTCTGATTTCCCGGTGCCGATTGTCATTGTGCAGCACATGCCGCCAATCTTCACTCGCCTGCTGGCGGAACGTCTGGCCAAACAATCGTCCATCGCTGTTGAGGAAGGCCGAGCCGGAGCACTTGTGAACCCCGGACATGCCTGGATTGCGCCCGGGAACTTCCACATGCAGGTGAGCCGCGCGGTGGCGGATTGTCGTCTGGCGCTGAATCAACTCCCTCCGGAGAATTCCTGCCGCCCCGCGGTTGACGTCCTGTTTCGATCAGTGGTCGAGGTTTACGGCGCGCACGTTCTCGGAGTTGTCATGACGGGCATGGGCTCGGATGGCGTCCTCGGGGCGCAGCACATTCGCGATGCCGGCGGCAACGTCATTATCCAGGACGAAAAGTCTTCTGTGGTCTGGGGAATGCCAGGCTTGGTACACGCATCGGGTCTGGCCGATGCCGCCTATCCGCTCGACCGGTTGGTGACTGAGATCGAGCGCTGGGTGTTGCAAAGCCGCGGATCGTCCTATCCCGTTGCCGCGACCAGACCGCATTCCATACTGGAGCCTCGCACTCAATGACGACTGCCTCCCAACTCTCTCCCGCACGGCCCGCAGCCAAAGGCAGTGCGCCCGTGGATCCCCTCTACCGGCAGATTCGCGATCTTGTGTACAAGGTCTCGGGGATCTACAAAGCGGAAGAAAAGCTCTACCTTCTCGCGGACGGATGCACACGACGGATGAATCTTCTGCAGGCGCGCTCCCTGCGTGATTATTGGGATCGCCTTACGGCCGCACCTTACCGCGATGTGGAAATGCGGGAACTGCTGAACGAAATCACCATTGGAGAGACGTGTCTGTTTCGCAGCCAGCCGCAACTGGATGCCCTGCGGAAAGTCATTCTTCCCGAACTGCTGGCCGAAAGAACCCGGCAGATCACGAAGCGTCTGCGCATCTGGAGCGCAGGGTGTTCCACCGGAGAAGAACCCTACACGTTAGCGATGAACATGCTCGAGGAAAACGAGAAGTTGCTCAAAGGATGGACGGTCGAAATTCTGGCCACCGATCTGAACGACCGCTCCGTGGAGACCGCCAAGGCCGGCATCTACGGCGGCTACGCCTTGCGCTCTACCATTGACTACTTCAAGCGGAAATATTTCTCCGCTGTCGACGACAAGAAACTGGAAGTACGCCCCGAAGTAAAGAAACTCATCACCTTCAGCCGCCTCAATCTGCAGGACGATTCCAAAATGCTTTTCATGAAGGGCATGGATCTGATCTTCTGCTGCAATGTGCTGATCTACTTCGATGCCACCTCGAAGTCTAAAGTGATTAACCACTTCTTCAGCAACCTGAACTTCGGCGGCTATTTTTTCCTGGGGACGTCGGAATCGCTGATGAACCTGAACGATAAGTTCCACCTGGTTCATTTTCCCGGCGCTATCAGTTACTGGAAACCATCCCTGAGCAGCGGAAAATTATGACCAACTCTCACGATTCCATGATTCGCGAACGGGTGCAGCAGATCGAAACCATGCCCGCCATCCCGGCGGTTTTCCTCCCTCTGCTGAAACTCCTTGGCAACTCGGACGAGGTGGACGTCGATGAGGTCGCCCGTCTGGTTTCTTACGACGGCTCGATCGCAGCCCAGTGTCTGAGGATGGCCGGCTCCCCGTTGTTTGGGCTGGCGCAGCCGCCAAAATCGATCAAGGCGGCGGTCATCAGTCTGGGGCTCCGCCGGGTGGAAACTATTCTGCTGACCTGTTGTCTGGGACAGGCCTTGCCCGCCGGAAAATGGCTGCTCGACCCCAGCGTCTTCTGGAGACACTCCCTCGGATGCGCGCTGGTTTGTCAGAAGCTGAGCGAAAAGCTGGGCGCTTCCGACCACGAAAAGGCTTACACGGCAGGACTTTTGCACGATATCGGGTTTATCGTCAGCTGTGTCGCCTTTCCCAAGGACTTCGGACGCGCCCTCGAAGATGCGTGTAATGACGGCATTCCACTTCACGAAGCGGAATTCGCCACCATGGGATTTACTCATTGTGAGACTGGGTTCGCGCTATCGCAAAAATGGACTTTGGCCAGCGATCTCAGCGACGTAATCGCCCACCACCATGCGGTCGAGCAGAGTGCGAACACTCCGCCCCTGGTTGCGCTTGTCCACCTCGGCGATTTGCTCTGCCGCATGCGCGACCTCGGATACGGCTACTACGAACGGCAGAAAGTGGATCTGGTGTGCGACCCTGCATGGGAAATCCTGCTTCGCGAGTACCACGATCTGCGGGATGTCGACCTGGTAAGGTTCACTTTCGAACTCGATGACGCGGTGGAAGAAATCCACGCCCTTGTGGCGAGTGTCTTTGGAACTGCCCCGTCGATTTCACGCAACTGAAAATACGAACGCGGATGGAATACGACCATCCGCGCTGTAGAAAATCACTTCGCAACCAAACTCCGTCAGCTTACCAGCGCAGTCCGACGGTGATAGGCAGGACAATCGTCTTGCCGTCGCTGTGATAGGCGCGGTGGTAGCGCCCTTCTACAAAGATCTTTGCCTTGTGGAGGTGGTTCAGTTGGTAAGTGACGCCTCCTCCATAGTTGAAGCCGCCTGCGTCCTTTGTATTGGACGACATCGTCTGCGCGAGAACATTTCCGAAAATATCCCGCTGGATATCCCACCATCTCCAAGCTGGCTCATAGAGTGTCCCAGCTTGCAGAGTTCGGCTAGGAACCGAAACCGTGCGGCGATAGAAACCCACTCCGAAAATGCCGTATGCCCCCAACTTCCCAAAATGCTTTGGGACGGTCACGATCCCATCCAAGCTGAACGATTGCATATTGCCGCTTTGGTTCGTCAAAGACTGGGGGATTTTCACGCTCTGTCTGAAATTCAGGTCGTACCACATGTATTCGCCGTCAACGCCGAACAAACGGTTGAAATTGATTCCACCACCCGCCACGCCATGCCAGGAGTTGCCCACATAGCTGGCGACGTCGCCGCGTCCAATGCCGAGCCCACCGCCCGCCACGAAGTTATAACGCTTGAAGTTTGATTGGCCCTCGTTGTCTTGGGCCGAGGCTGATGCCACAAGTCCGCAAAAAAGAAGCACCGCAAATATCCGATAACTCAAATTCGATTCTCCTGTGTTGTAGCGCCGTATCGCGCAGATCTCCATCGACTGCCGGTAGTGCTGCCCTTCCGCTCAGCGCTTTTTTACTTTAGATGCGCGCCCAGAACTTGAAACGCGGCATTTCTGCGCAAAAACTAATTATGCCTGCTATCGGGTCGCGAGGCATGGTTGATCTTTCCGTAGAATACCGGCCAGTACTCGCGCAGCATGTTTCCGCCCGCGCGGGTCGCAAGATCCAAACCAAAACGCAGGAAGGTATCTCCGACGGTCCGATTGCGCTCCGGCCAGTAAACGTTCGCCAGCCCTTCGGCCATCGCTGGCCCCGCCAGACCGGACCAGTTGGTTACATCGCGGCCGTCGTCGTTTCGCGTCACGAAGACCCGCTGCACCGAATATTTTATCGCGTGACCAAAACTGGGACGACTTTCTGGATAGAACCGCGGGTCCAAATGCAGCGCGGACGCCAGAATGAAAGTGCCGAAGAACTCACTCGACGACTGCCGCGCCATCGACGATCCGAAGCGTTTGGCGTATGCATCCCACCCCTGGCCGAAACCGGTCGGCGAGTTGTCCGCCTGACCAACGGATGATCCCAGTGCCGCCCATGTGATCGTGTGCACGGAAATGCTGTTGTCCACAAACAACTGGAATTTCTGTCCCGGCGACAGCGGCTGTGTGCTCGCCGCGATGTCGGGGAAAACGATGGACTTCTCCTGCAGCAGGTTATAAAGAGCCACGCTCGGGGCGACCCCGGGGACTTTCGACGCGGCACCCGCACTCTTTCCCCCCGACGAAGTATCGCTCTGCGGCTTCTGTTCCTGGGCAGCTACCATGCCTGTCGCACAGCACGCGATCACACAGAAAACGACAAACGCGCCCAGCGCGCGCGTGGAATGGAATGCGTGAGTGGATCGGGTGGCAGAGTTTTTTCTAGGGACGCTGATTTCCCGTTGATTGAGCATCGCTAGAGATTACTCAATCACGAGCGCCTCGGCAAACGCCTGGAATCCTAATTTTCTCAAAATGAGCTGCTTGGCCAATTCCAAAGCTGAAATCCGGATTGCGGAGAGCTGATTAATCAACCTCTCCTGCGCCTCCCGAAAGGTATTCCAGCAACTCACCGACGGTTAGACCCGACTTCAGCAACTCGATCATTTGCTCCGGAGTGACCCCGTTCTGTGCGCCCAAGGCCACGATCTTCCCTACCGCCGACTGCAAAGCTTCTCTTTGCTCAGTACTAAGTGGCTCATCCGAATTCTGGATGGTACTTAAGAGCAACTTCGGATCGGCAATCATAGCAATGCTCCGCACTCGAAGCGGCCCGCACTCATTGCTATGATCTGCCGATCTCACGCCGCATGCTGTGACGGCGCTTACGCTAATTTGTGATGAAGCGGAAACATCCCAGAGCGCAGGTTGCCTTCTTTGGAAGCATCCCAATGATCCACAAAAGTGGACCGCAAGCGGCACACCATCCCTTACTTATGAGCTGCGCTTGGAGCGGTGCAGGTCTGGTCGAAGGCGGCTTTCAGGTCGGCGGCAATCGCGGCGGCTTCACGAGTCTCAATCTGGTGCCGATGCATCATGTAAATCACTTTCCCGTCACGCAGAATTGCGATCGATGGAGAAGATGGCGGCTGTCCGGCAAAATGTGCCCTTGCACGGGCTGTAGCTTCATGATCCTGCCCGGCAAAGACGGTCGCGATACGCGAGGGCTTGTTCGCATTCTGCAGGGCGAGTCGCACTGCCGGACGCATGCGCCCGGCGGCGCATCCGCAAATGGAATTTACAACGATCATCTTTGTGTCGGAGTCCGCACCGCCGCCGACAAAGTTGTCTACATCCGCGGCACTGCGCAATTCTTCGATTCCCAGACGCGTCAGTTCTTCCCGCATCGGAACGACCATTATTTCGGGGTACATGAGATCTCCTGGATATTACGGTATTGAGTCATCGGATCATTGAGGCATTGAATGATTTCAATGACTCAGTGATTTCAATGATTTAATGGCTCAATGATTGAACGACTCAATCACTCAACCATACTATAGAGCGACATTAGCCCCATGACGATGCATGAAAATGTTCCGCTAGCGCCACTGACCACACTGCGGGTGGGCGGAGCGGCACGCTATTTTGCCGAGGTGACGCGGGAAGACGAGGTGGGCGAAGCCGCTCAATTCGCCAAGACTCGCGGCCTTCCCCTCTTCGTGCTCGGCGGAGGCAGCAATCTCGTCATCGCCGATGCCGGCTGGCCCGGACTGGTGCTGAAAGTCGCCATCGGCGGAACGGTCAGCCCAACCTTGCAGAATGCCACCAGCAAAGCCGTGCTCTTCAGTGTTGGCGCTGGTGTCGACTGGGATGCGTTCGTGGCCCAGGCCATTACCCAGAATTGCGCCGGCATCGAGTGCCTGAGCGGCATTCCGGGAAGCGTCGGAGGCACGCCCGTGCAAAACGTCGGAGCGTATGGGCAGGAAGTGTCCCCCACAATCGAGTCGGTGCGAGCCTTCGACCTGAAACAGGACCGCATCGTGGTATTGCCCAATCCGGCATGCCACTTCCGCTACCGGTCCAGCATCTTCAATACCACCGAGTGCGGACGTTACATCATCGTGCGCGTGAACTACCGTCTGAAACGTGGAGGACCTCCGAGCCTGAAATACGCTGATCTGCAGAAGCACTTCGCCGGCAGCAAAACGCCACCCTCGCTGGCGGAAGCTCGCTCGGCGGTGCTGGGCATCAGGAAAAGCAAGGGCATGTTGATTGTTCCCGGGGATGAAGATTGCCGCAGCGCCGGATCGTTCTTCAAGAACCCCGTGCTGAGCGAGGAACAGTTCAAGGAACTGTCTACGCGCGCCGAGGCGAAGGGAATGGAGATTCCGAGCTATCCCGGCCTCGATACTCAGCGAAAGGTGTCAGCGGCTTGGCTGGTGGAGCACTCTGGATTTGCCAAGGGATATACGGCGGGCACAGCGGGCATCTCGCACAAGCACGCGCTGGCATTGGTGAATCGCGGCCACGCGACGGCCAGTGATATCGTGGCCTTGAAAGAAGAGATTCAAAGGGGCGTCCAGCAAGCTTGGGGAATTCTCCTGGAACCTGAGCCGGTGTTCGTAGGATTTTAACCGCGGTACCGCCGGACCGATAACTCAATGCGTCAATGATTCAATAAACAGAGGGCGGCGCATCCCGGAGCCGCGGGTCCCCCATGCCGGCCCAGAGGTGTCCGTTACCGCGGGATCCGCCCTCTCTTCCTATCGGCAAAGCCCATCTTCCCTTTAGAAATTTATTGCGAACGAATCCTGCCCGGCACCGTTCTTTATGAACAGGAGCCAGCGTGATTGCAGAATCCGCAGTACCGGGCGAGGCCCTGAAGTTGGCGCAGAAAGCCTTGGCCCAGCAAGACGGCGACTCGCTGGAAACAGCGGTGCGCGAGCACGCCCGGCTGGTCTATCGCATCGCCTACTCGGTTCTGCGCAATTCCGCTGACGCAGAGGACGCAACGCAAGAGGTTTTCCTGCGGGCGCTGCGCTACGGGAAAAAGATCGCCCGCATCAGCGACCAGAAGGCATGGCTCGCGAGGATTGCATGGCGGGTTGCAGTCGAACGGCACCAGGCTTTGACGAAAACGTCGGCCAGAGCGGTCGAGGCTCTGGAGTCGCTGGTATCGACGGGGCGACCCGCCGATCATGCGCTCCTGGAGCAGGAGCGCAGCGCAGTCCTCGAACAATTGATTTCCGCCCTTCTCGCACAACTGCGAGACGCGCTGGTGCTCTCGACCCTTGAGGAAATCGCCCCGCGAGAAGTCGCGGAAATGCTCGGAATCAGCCAGGCCGCGGTCCGCTCCCGGTCGTTCCGCGCGCGAGAGATTCTGCGGGACAGACTTTTGGCCCTCACCGGGCCGGGGATGTGGATATGAGCGATGCAGATATGAAGATCGATCCGATCAAGAGAGAGCGTGCGGTTGACGCGTGGCTGGAGGCAGCGCTCCACCACTATGGCAAGGTCGAGCCGAGGGCGGGCTTGGAAGGCCGCGTTCTGGTGAGCCTGCAGGTTGAGCGAACTCGTACGACTGCTCCGAGTCGCTGGTGGTGGGCAGCGGGGTTGGCAACAGCGCTGGCGGTAATTGCAGCGACGGTCTGGGTCTGGCAAGGCGGCCGCGAAGCGAGACGGATACATACGGCAGGAACCACGAATGCCAGACAGCATGAAGTGGCAAACACCCGCCCACCTGAAACTTACTCAGCAAAGAAAGTGACACAAAGGTCCAAGCATCGGCCGATTCATAACGTCGTGGTGGCAACTACACCAAAGATGGAGCAGTTCCCTTCTCCGCAACCGCTGAGCGAACAGGAGAAACTCCTGATGAGCTACGTGGCCGGGGATCCGGAGAAGGCAGCGCTGGTTGCACAGGCCAGGGCTGAAACGCTGGCGCGGGATCGCGAGGAAGAAGCAGCCTGGGCGGTAAAGGACAACACGGAATGAGAGTCCAATTACGGACTGAAATTAAGAGATTTCACAAGGTGGACAGCACAAACTCAAGGAGAATCAAAATGACGAAGAAAATGATCGCCGCGGGTGCACTGATGATCATGCTCGTGTTCACAACTGGGATGAACCGGGCGTGGGCCCAGGAGTCAGCCAGTTCAACCAAGACCAACGAACACGAAGTATCTCGGCCAGAGGAAGCGTATCGGTTGGATTTCTCCATCAACGAATTGGAGGACGGCAAGAAGATCAACACCCGGCAGTATTGCATGAACCTGAGCGGGGACGATTCCAACGAACTGAAGATTGGCACGCGCGTTCCGGTCGAGGACAAGCAGGGAGTGGTGCAATACATCGATGTCGGAACGAACATCGTGGGCCGGTTGCACACACGCAACGGCCAGCTGGAGTTAATTGTCCACACCGACATGAGCAACTTTGCGATTCCGGAGCAGGTGCAAGGGCACGACTCCCACCCGGTCATCAGGCAGATGAAAATCAGCGGCAGCACGGTGGTCCTGCCCGGCAAGCCAATGGTCATCGGCAGCGTTGATGATCCCAACTCGAAGCGGCAGTTTCAGGTCGAAGTGACCGTGACAAAGCTGCGGTGACAAAGCTAAGTTAGGTGGAGCGAGCGGCGCCGGGCGGGTCTATGCCCCATCGGCCAAGCGCCTCGCTCGCTCAAATATCTTCACGAACATCGGCCGCGTCAGCTTGCCGGTGTTCGTGTTTTGATTGGACGGATGATAAGTCGCCAGTAGGGTGCGCCCGTCCGGCATGACGTATTCCGCGCCATGTCGAAATTCATACTCACGCTTGCGGGTGATCACCTTTCGTCTCAGCTGGTAGTTGAGATAAGCCTCGAACCCAATCTTCCCCAAGGCAACGACGACCTTCAGATTTTTCAGTCCGTCGATCTCGCGATCCAGAAACGGAGCGCAGTTGGCGAGTTCTTCCGGAAGTGGCTTGTTGTCAGGCGGCGCACAGCGTGCTGCAGCGGTGATATAGAGCCCCGTCAGCACCTGCCCATCGTCGCGCGAGACTGCCGTCGGCTGGCTGGCAAATCCAACCTCATACAGAACGGGATACATGAAGTTTCCCGATGCATCTCCCGTAAAGGGGCGGCCCGTCCGATTGGAGCCATGCGCGCCGGGAGCCAGCCCAAGCACGAGAACGCGCGCGTGCGGATCCCCAAAGCCGGGTACCGGCTTGCCCCAATAGTCATGGTCGAGATAGGCGCGGCGCTTCTCGCGCGCAATGCGCTCGCGGTACTCGACAAGACGCGGACAACGGGTGCAGGCCACGACTTCGGCATTGAGAACCTTCAGCCAGAGCGGGACGGCCATCACTCCATTGTATTTGGTTGTATGGCACGGACACTCTTGTCCGCGAAAAGCGTGCGGTTAATAGAGCTGCGGTGGCTAAGCAGGAAAACAACACCAAGACCAACCGCACACCCAACGCCTGTGGACAAGAGTGTCCGTGCCACACCAAGAACCTCGCCCGTTACTTTGGTGGGTAGAACTTCCCCCTCCGCCGTTTGACGTTATTCTTCGGGAGTCTTTACACTCAAAGATGCGGCACAACCGCGTTGTTGCGAAACAATTGCCGCAACGGTTGTAGTCCGCGCCGCACTTGGAAAGGCAACTGTGAGCCCCACAGAAACAAAAGAGAGCACCACGAAACGCGAGATTGAAGTAGAGATTCCGGTCGAGGAGGTCACCCGCCAGACCGAGTCGCTGATCGAAAAATATCAGAAGGTCGCCCGCATCCCCGGCTTTCGCCGCGGACATGTTCCGGCGTCGATCATCCGCCAGCGCTTCTCCGAAGAAATCAAGACCGACATGGTTGAGGCGCTGATTCCGCGCTTCTTCCGCCGAGAAGCCGAACGCCTGAGTCTGCACCCGGTGTCGCAGCCGCGCGTCACCGACATGCACCTGCACGATGGCGAACCGCTGCGCTTCAAAGCAGCGTTCGAGGTGCTGCCGGAAATCAAATTGTCCGGCTACAAAGAACTGCGCGCCGAGAAACCCGAGATTGCCGTTTCCGAAGACGACGTGGAAGAAGCGCTCAACGACCTGCGCGAGCGGCATGCCAGTTTCGATCCAGTCGAGGGCCGCGCTCTGGCGGACGGGGACTTTGCTCAGGTTTCACTCGACGGCACACCCAAGCCTGGAGGAGAGAAGCCTGGCGACGAAAAGTCCGGCGAGGGCCAGCCCGTGCACATGGACGAAGTGCTGGTCGAAATTGCCGGCAAGAACACCATGCCCGAATTCACCGAGCACCTGCGCGGGACCGTTGCCGGAGATGAGCGGACCTTTGACGTAAATTATCCAGAAGACACGCAAGACAAGCGGCTCGCCGGCAAGACATTCAGCTACGCCGTGAAAGTGCAGTCGATCAAACAGAAAAGCCTGCCGGAATTGAACGACGAATTCGCGAAGAAGCTGGGAGAGTTCCAGACTGTCGATGACGTCCGCAAAGCGATTCGAGAGCAGATGGAATCGGAGCGGAAGAATCAGGCAGAACACGATACAAAAGAAAAGCTGGTCGGCGAGCTGATTCAGGGGAACGATTTCGAAGTTCCCGAGTCGCTGATCGAACAACAGATCGACATCCGCATCGAGCGCGGTCTACGGGCGCTGGCGGCACAAGGTCTGACTGCTGAACAGATGAAGAAGATGGACTTGAACCGGCTGCGCTCCGGACAACGCGACCAGGCTGTCCATGATGTGAAGGCCGCGCTTCTGCTCGAACGGGTGGCCGAGGAAGAAAATATTCAAGTCAGCGATGAAGAGTTGAATCAGGAACTCGATTCGCTGGCCAGGCAGGCAAAACAGACGTCTGAAGCTGTACGAGCTCGTTTGACACGCGATGGGGGCCTCGATAGGATACGAACACGAATCCGCAACGAGAAGACCCTCGATTTTCTGTACCACCAGTCCGCGTAAGTAAGGAGTCATGATGCGGACAATTTCGATCCTCCCCTTAAGCAAAGACAGAGACTGAAGGGCGGGAGTGTGAAAGGGCGAACGTGAATTCCAATTCCAACTCCAAAGACGCGCACATGATGCTCGTTCCGATGGTGATTGAACAGACCGGCCGGGGCGAGCGGGCCTATGATATTTATTCGCGCTTACTTCGCGATAACATTATTTTTATCGGTACTCCGATCGACGACAATATTGCCAACCTGGTCATCGCCCAGATGCTGTTCCTGGCGCAGGAAGATCCGGAAAAAGACATCCAGCTCTACATCAACTCGCCGGGTGGTTCGATCACGGCGGGGATGGCGATTTACGACACGATGCAGTACGTCAAGAATGACGTGACCACCATCTGCATCGGCCAGGCAGCCTCCATGGCGGCGCTGTTGCTTTCTGCCGGACAAGCGAAGAAGCGCCTCGCGCTTCCGAATTCGCGCATCCTGATTCACCAGCCTTCAATGGGCGGACTTTCCGGGCAGGCGACCGATATCGACATTCACGCCCGCGAAATTCTCCGTATGCGGGAGATTACTAATCAGTTACTCTCCAAGCACAGCGGCCAGAAGCTCGATAAAGTGGAAAAAGACGTGGAACGCGATTTCATTATGAATTCGCAGCAGGCAAAGGAATACGGAATCATCGACGATATCATCTATAAGACACGATAGAGGATATGATCGGCGTTCGTGATCAGAATCGGGCAGACGGTCAGGCTCGATTGCGAGTGGCGCTGGCGTTAGATTGATTCATGCAGGCAAAACCGGCAGCAGGCGGCAGCCAGGCCACCAGAAAGGGAGTAGGGCCCAGTGAAAACCAGATCGGGTTCGGAAGAAATGTTGCGCTGTTCGTTCTGCCATAAGTCGCAGGACGCGGTCGCGAAACTGATCTCGTCCCCCAGCGACTATCCCCGGGCATATATTTGCGACGAGTGCGTCGCCGTCTGCAACTCCATTCTCGAAGACGACCGCACCGCGACTCCAACGGCCGCTGTTCCCAACCAACTGCCGAAGCCGCAGGAAGTCAAGACGTTCCTCGACGAGTACGTGATCGGGCAAGAGCAGACCAAGAAAAAGCTGGCCGTTGCCGTCTACAACCACTACAAGCGTATCTACATGAACCGTCAGCGCACCGGCGATGGCGTCGAGCTGACCAAGTCGAACATCCTGTTGATCGGACCGACCGGTACCGGCAAAACGCTACTCGCCCAGACTCTGGCTCGCATGCTCGACGTGCCGTTCGCCATTGTCGATGCGACCACGCTGACCGAAGCCGGCTACGTTGGCGAAGATGTCGAGAACATCATCTTGAAATTACTGCAGGCTGCGGAAGGCGACGTCAGCCGCACCCAGACCGGCATCATCTACATAGACGAAATCGACAAGATCGGACGTAAGGACGAGAATCCGTCGATCACCCGCGACGTCTCCGGCGAAGGCGTGCAACAGGCACTGCTCAAGATCCTCGAAGGCACGATCGCGAACGTTCCGCCGCAGGGCGGCCGCAAGCATCCGCATCAGGAATTCACGCCCGTCGACACGACCAACATTCTCTTCATTTGTGGTGGTGCGTTCGTCGGACTCGAAAAAATCATTGGACGCCGCATCGGCAAGAAGGCCCTCGGTTTCCGCACCGGTGCCGAAGAAGAAACCGATCAGACGTTAGCATCCTCGAAGCGTAACTTTGAACTCGTATCCGAGGCGCAGCCCGAGGATCTGATCAAGTTTGGCCTCATCCCCGAATTCGTCGGCCGCCTTCCCGTCATGGGTGTGCTCCAACAGCTCGACGAAAATGCGCTCGTCGAAATTCTGACGCGCCCGAAAAATGCGATCGTCAAGCAATACCAGCGCCTGTTCGAGTTTGAAAATGTCCGGCTCAAGTTCAGCGACGATGCCAACCGGGCCATAGCCCGTCAGGCCATGGCCCGCAAAGTCGGCGCTCGCGGACTGCGTATGATCCTTGAGGAACTCATGCTGGAACTGATGTATAGTCTCCCCAGCCAGAAGAAAGTTAAGGAATTTGAAGTGACGCGCGAGATGGTGGAGAAGCGGAATGTCTCGCTCGCAATGATCGAGAAAGCGGCAAGCTGATTGGTCGTTGGTCGATAGTCGTTGGTCGTTCGCCAAACCGAATTGCGAGCGACAGGCGACTAACGACTAACGACTGAACGCCGACCAGAGACGGGAGACTGAGTTGTCGAACCCAAAGGAAAAGTTCGAGAGCAAGAAACTGCCGATGATGCCCATTCGGGACGTCGTCATCTTCCCTTACATGATGACTCCGTTCGTGGTGGGCCGGGAATCCAGCGTACGCGCCCTCGAAGAAGCTCTGGCCAGCGATAAGAAGATATTCCTCGCCACCCAGCACGACGCCAGCATCGACGAACCCAAGGCAAACGACATTTTCCAGGTCGGCACCATCGTCAATATCGTGCAGAGCCTCAAGCTTCCCGACGGAAACATTAAGGTCCTGGTTGAAGGAATCGAACGTGGCAAAATCCTCCAGGTGGTCGAAACCGACGGATACTTGCAGGCCACGGTACGCGTCGCCCGTTACGCGACCGAAACAACCGCCCAGATCGAAGCCGGCATGCAGCGCGTTACCGGAATGTTTGAGCAATACGTAAAGCTTTGCCAGTCGCTGAACTACGAGACCATGATCGCCGCCGTGCGCATGGAAGACCCGGCAAAACTGACCGACACAATCGCCGCCAATCTGCAACTCTCGATTGAAGAAAAGCAAGGACTGCTCGAAATCTTCGATCCCGCCGAGCGTCTGAACCGCATCGGCGACGTACTCGACGTCGAAATCGAAAAGCTCAACATGGATCGCACCATCCAGTCGCGCGTCAAGCGCCAGATGGAGAAGGCGCAAAAAGAGTACTACTTAAACGAAAAGATTAAGGCGATCCAGAAAGAACTCGGCCGCGGCGAGAAGAGCGAATTCGACGAACTGAAAAAGAAAATCGAAGCTGCAGGCATGCCGAAGGAGGTTCGCGACAAGGCCGTCCAGGAACTCAAGAAACTGGAAGCGATGCCGCCTATGTCCGCCGAATCGACTGTGTCCCGCAACTATCTCGACTGGTTGCTGGCCGTGCCGTGGAAGAAGCGGTCCAAGGAAATCCGCAACATCTCCCGCGCCGAGAAGGTTCTGAACGAAGATCATTACGGACTCGAGAAAATCAAGGAGCGCATCCTCGAATTCCTCGCCGTTCGCCAACTGGTGAAGAATCCCAAGGGCTCGATCCTCTGCTTTGTCGGACCTCCGGGCGTCGGCAAGACTTCTCTCGGAATGTCGATCGCCAAAGCTACAGGGCGCAAGTTTGTTCGCATGTCGCTCGGCGGCGTGCGCGACGAAGCCGAAATCCGTGGCCATCGCCGCACCTACATCGGCGCCCTGCCCGGCCAGATCATCCAGATGATGAAAAAGGCCGGCACGAAGAATCC
>Ga0075029_100001347_pt1 | contig 14075 bp, 17 predicted proteins | sample LitLauG_LLR_2013_FD_71391 | JGI IMG/M metagenome (GOLD analysis project Ga0075029, IMG submission 71391) | Freshwater sediment microbial communities from North America - Little Laurel Run_MetaG_LLR_2013 | ecosystem: Environmental > Aquatic > Freshwater > Creek > Sediment | place: USA...
GATTCGCTCCTGGAAGGGATCACGGACCTGGCACCGGGTGGCGAGGTCAAACTCGGTTTCCAGAGCCATTTTCCGCAGCTGGAGACCAAGCTCGCGCTGCGGGGTTCGGATCCGGCCGAACTCGTGCGTAGAATGGCGCCGATCGAGGCCGAGGTGCGGAAACGTCTGGGCCATTTTCTCGTGGCCGAAGATGACGACACCTTGGAAGGCCTCGTCCTCGACGCCCTCAAAGGCAAGGGCGCATCGTTGTCCGTCGTCGAGACTTTCACCGGCGGTCGGATCGCCGCAAGGCTTGCGCAGCACCCCACCGCCGATGCGGTGTTTCGCCGCGGATTGGTGGCTCTGGCGGGTGCCGAGATCGAGGCCATGCTGCATCTTGACGAGGGAACGCTGACGAGCGGCCCGTTGACTGAAAGTGCACTGCGGGACGCGGCCCGCGCCTCACTACGGGTGACTCACACGACCTGCGCACTCGTAGCGCTTGCCGACCAGGCTATCCACGCGGACGAGGCGGCCCTCGGCCCCGCCCTGTGGTTCGCCATCGCCACGGGCGAGCGCGTTGTGGTGCGGAGCAGTCAGTTGAAGCGCTTCGGCGATCAGGAGTTTCTGCGGGCAGGAGCTGTGGAACTGGGACTCGACAGCCTGCGTCGTCTTCTGCAGGGTTTGCCGATTGAGGAAAAGAACGATTTTGGCTGACAGGCTCTCCGACGGGGAGAGCGGCGTAGCCAACGGCCGATGTGGGCCTGAGGAGGGCTTAGGCGGACGCAGGCGAGGATTCCAGCGTGACGGCGCCGCCGCGCAGTCTCGTGAAGACCATGGGACTACCCCGATGTGGCATCGCCGCCCAGCTGCGTCGTCAATATCCGGGCACTATCCAGGAGCGACTTCTGAAGCTTTGGAAGGCCGCTTCGCCTCAGCGCTCCGCTCGGGCCGATCACCACCAATGCGTGGCTCAACTTACCCCTCGTCCAAACCGGGGCGGCGAGCACCGTCAGCCCGGCCATGTAGTTTTCCTCATCGAGCGCGAATCCCAGAGCGCGGGTGCGTTCAACCTGCGACCGCCAAGCCTGAAAGGTCGGCGGCTTATCCCAGCGTAGCGCCTTGAAACGGGTCTCAACGTCGCCCTCCGGATGACCTCCAAAGGCCGCAACACAACGCCCGGTGGCGCTGATCAGCGCGGGGAAGCGGCTTCCGATCTGCATGCTGAGCCGAATGCTGGAGTTTGAACGAGAGACGGCTACGACGACAATGTGTTGCAGACCGACAATGCGCATTCCGGCCACAGTCACCCCGAAGGACTGGCCGATTTGGTCCATGAGAGGTTGCGCCAGCTCGGTAAAATGGTTGCGCCTCAACCACTGCTGCGCAATGGTCAGTACGCCAGCCTCTTGAGCGTAGCGCTTGGTGTCCCGATCGAAACTGACAAGCTCCTCGGCGACCAATGCCCTGAGCAGGTAGAGGCAGGTGCTGGGAGCCAGGCCGAGCACCTTCGCAATCGAATGCACGCCCAGCGGCGAATCCCGTTCGCCAAGCAATCGCAGGATTGCCACGGCTCGTGAGATCGCCGGTGCCTTACTCGCCGCCACGGCCTGTGCGAGCTGGCGATCCAGGGACAGTGTATGCCTAGCGCGTCGCTGAGTGATCACCGGATATCCCCGTCATGAACTTCGATTTCGCCCCTGAGATCTCAAGGCCGGTCAGGAACTTGCCGGCGGCATGCCAGGCCCGCGGCGACTTCCGACGTCGTTCAACGATTTGAACATAGGAGTCATATACGGAACAAGCCGCAGGCAATATGATCACATGAGCGAGGCTCCCCTCGAGGACGATGAAGACATGCCCACCTTCGACCCGGAGACCGCGGCCACGGCGCTGGAGCGCGCAGCAGGGGGGTCGCGTTGATGGGAAAGGCGACACCGTGGTCCATCCGCGGCGCGGACCTGCACGACAAAACACACCTTGGCGGCGAGGCGTCCGACGGGGCGGCACATGCCAGCGCCGAGTCCTGGCCGCCCGCGGGGCGCGCATGGTTCGCGGTGCTGCTGCTGATGGGTGCGCTCTTCATGTCGACCATCGACCGCAGCATTCTGGCTCTGCTGGTCGACCCCATCAAGCGGTCGCTGCACCTCAGCGACACCAGGATTGGGCTTCTGCAGGGTGCTGCGTTTGGCCTGTTCTTCATGCTGATGACATTCCCCGCCGGCTGGCTGGCAGACCGTAGCAACCGCATGCGCGTGGTGGCGTGGGGAGTCGCGCTCTGGTCCATCGTGACGGCGCTGTGCGGATTGTGTTCCAGCTTCACGCAGCTGTTCATGGCGCGCATGGGGGTGGCCGTTGGAGAGGCCGCGCTCCAGCCGGCAGCACCTTCGGTCATCGCCGACTATTTCGCCCCGGAGCGCCGCGCCCTGCCGTTGAGCTGCTACCTGGTGGGCGCTGGCATGGGGGCGGGAGTTTCGTTGCTCGCGGGCGGATTCGTTGCCGGTCTCGTGGGCCGCCTTCATACGGCGGCAGTCCCGGTTCTTGCTGCCTTCGAGCCCTGGCAGATCATCTTTTTCGCGGTCGGCCTGCCTGGATTACTGGTCAGTCTGCTGCTGTGCTTCGCGCGGGAACCGCCGCGCCGCGAACAACAACGCACTGAGGGCACGCTGCACGAACTTCTCCAGGCGCTGCGGGCGAGGCGAGCTGTGCTGATACCTCATTTTGCCGGCGTTTGCCTCTATCAGATCTATACCTATGGGTATGTCGCCTGGATGCCCGCGTACTTCATGCGCCGGCACGGATGGACGATGATCGATGTGGGTCTGCGGTACGGTGTGGTGCAATTGACCTTTCCGATGGCCGGCGCGTGGGCCGGCGGCGTGCTGAGCCGGAGCCTGTGGCGCCGCGGTCGGCGCAACGCAAACCTGCTGACTGGAGCGCTGTGCTTCGGGGCCATGACCCTGCCGGCAATCCTTGGAACGCTGGCACCCAGTGCCTGGGCGAGCGCCCTGCTGCTCGGGCTGGCGATGGCATGTGCGCAGGCCCCGGCGGGCGCGAATACGGCTGCGATTCAGGAAATCTTCCCCAATCGCCTCAGGGGCCGGGTCACCGCGCTCTACTATGCCTCGATCGCGTTGAGTGGCATGACAGGTGGACCGCTCATGATCGGGCTGCTCAACGATCACGTATTTCGCAGTGCCACGGGCGTGGGCAGTTCCATGTCGTTAACCGCACTGCTGACCCTGCCCCTGGCTTCAGCGCTGCTGTTCATCGCTGCCCGGCGCCGAATGCGGCTAGATTCGATCAACTGACAAACGGCCGGCCCGACGACGACCACGACCAGGCGGGGTTCATGGAGTCCGACCCGGGACCGCCGGTTGCACCGTGTTCATTCTATTGAATCCCGGTTGACAGGGCTGCATGCGAATGCAATCGTCGCGACGAGATTTAGAGACCAAGAGCGCCAATACCCGCCAGGTCCATGCGTGATCGCCTGCCAGACAAGTCAGGCGGCGGAGGCATCGACCGCGACTGCGAGGGGGCCCAGCCGGCAGGAACTGAGGCTCACCGGGGCAGCCATGCATCGAGGAGGGTGATCGTGACGAGGATACGGCATGCACTGGCGAACACTGAGTACCACGCTGAAAGCGCGAACTCGGTCCGCGTGGTCGACAAGGATAATAGATGGGGTCGGTTCGACCGCTATGGCGCGTGGCTCGAGGGTGAGATCCGGCAGTGCGACCCGCAACTGTGCATCTGGCTCACGGGCCTGGTCGTCGTGCAGGAGCGGGGCAGCATGCCTGCAATAGCCGCGAGGGACAGAGAATGAGCAAGCGCGATACGTCGACGCCGGAAATTCGGCGCAGCCCGGGGGTTTCATATCAGAAACTTCTGGACCAGGATTCGCGGCCGGTTCCCGACCACCTGCGCATCGATACGGCGCTGTATCTCGGCGACAGGGATATCCCGGTCGACTGCTACATCAATCCGGAGTTTCATCAACTCGAGAAGGAGAAGATCTGGAAGAAAGTCTGGCAGGTGGCGTTGCGGGAGGAGCGGATTCCGAACGTCGGTGATGCAGATGTCTATGAAATCAACGACATTTCGATCATCCTCATGCGCGTCGCGCCGGACTCCATCAAGGGCTATTACAACGCCTGCCTGCACATGGGGCGAACTTTGGTGGAGCGTCCCTGCAACCTCTCCGAGATCCGCTGTCCCTACCACGGCTTCACCTGGCACGCGGATGGCAGGCTCAAGCGCGTCTACAGCATGTGGGACTTTCCGCAGATCGATGTGAGCAAGTTCAATTTGCCGGAAGTAAAGGTGGCCACGTGGGGCGGATTCATCTTCATCAACATGGACCCCGAATGCGAGCCGCTGGACGCTTACCTCGGCCAGATGAGCCAGCACTTCGACAAGTACGCGCTCGCGGAACGCTATACTGCCGTGCACGTGATCAAGGTTCTGCGCGCCAACTGGAAGACGGCGCAGGAAGCCTTCATGGACGCCTATCACGTGGTGGCGACGCATCCCCAGGTTCTGACCAGCACCGGCGACGACAACAGTCAATATGATGTGTTTGGGAATTGTTCGCGCGCGATAACGCCGTATGCGGTTCCAAGTCCCCACCTCAACTGGACGCCAAGCCAGGACGAAATCGCGGCAAACGTCTACAGGCCCAGGGATTCATCGCCGGCGCTGGCGGCGATTCCTGCCGGCAAGACCTATCGGGAAATCGGCGCCCAGAATGCGCGCGAGCAACTGCGCAAGGTGATCGGTGACAAGGCGGACGCTCTTTCCGATACGGAGATCCTGGACGCGTTCTACTACACCGTGTTTCCCAACCTGCATCCCTTCATGTGCTATACCCAGACGGTGCAGTTGTTCAAACCCTACAACGATCGGCACGACCTGTGCACGATGGAAATTCTGCATCTGCGTCCGTTCAAGGGACAGCGGCCGCCGCCGGCGAAGCCTCGATTTCTCAGTGCGGACCAGGATTTTCTGCAGGCGCCGGAACTCGGCGTGTCCGCGGCGCTCCTATGTCAGGATGAGTGGAACGTCGAGAAGGTCCAGCGCGGCATGCATACACTTCGCATGACCAAGCCGGGCCTGACGTTGGGTATCTATCAGCACACCCAGGTGCGCCACTTCCACAACCTGTACGATCGCTACATGGGAGATTGAAGCTTTCGCGCCGGCGCGGGCGATCTGCTTTCCGAACGGGTCATGACCGCCGGCTCCGCCGCGCCGGGGTTTGCCGTTCTGGCGCCTCGGAAAGCGCAGTAATGGCCGGTCCGGCCATTCCGGGTACAGGAAACGCATGAGGTAGCAAATGGCGGGACTTTTCTTTGAAGAATTCAAGGTCGGGCAGAAATTCGTGCATGAGATACGTCGGACCGTACTCGATGTGGACAATCTGTTGTTCTCGGCGCTGACCTACAACCCCGCCGCCGTGCATATCGATCATCACTATGCTGCAGGTACGGAGTTCGGGAAACCCCTGGTGAATTCAATCTTTACGCTGGGCCTGGTCATCGGCCTCAGCATAGCGGATACGACATTGGGTACTACCGTGGCAAATCTTGGGATGTCGAAGACGACTTTTCCAAAACCTGTCTTTGTCGGCGATACGATCCGGGCGGAAACCGTCGTTGTAGATCTGCGTCCGTCCAAGTCGCGCCCCGGGCAGGGAATCGTCGAATTCGAGCATACGGCTCTTAACCAGCGGGACGAGGTGGTCTGCAGGACGCTGCGTGCGGCCCTCATGCTGAGAAGGCCGGAGTAAACGTGGATAGGCTCGTGGGGGTCTTGGCATCGGGCGCCCCGTCCGGCGCTCCACCTTCGGGCATGGGTCGAGTCACTGCAGGCAATAACCGTGGAGCCCATGATATGAAGTTGAACGAACTGGAAAGCCACGTGCTGGCCTATTTTCTATCCAATGATGCGCTGGATTTCTCCATTGACCCCAGGTTTCACGAGCGGCGGATCTTCGTGGAAATGTTCGAGGATCGAATCTATTTCGGTACGCGGAATTTTTCGAAGGCTATCGGGGGTCGACACCCGAACGTCGCAAATGAACTGGTCGATAGTCTGATCGAGAGTCAGGCCTTGTCTACGACCACTGACCAATTTACCGGCGTGGCACACAAATTTGACAGCGGCAAGTATCGGGCCTGCATTCAAAGGTTGATCGATACAAATGAAATCTGCCAGCGGGCACGCGCACGCGGTCCGCAGTTCTGGGAAGAGACCTTCGCTCGATTGGGCAACGGTAGCGGAGTGGTCTAAGACATCTGGATGGCCGGCCGGGAAGAGCGGTTCGCAACGAGCCGGCTGGCCTGCCGAAGTGTCGCGGTGAGCGCGGCGTCCGCGGAGGGTAGATGGGGTCACTATCAGGGAAGGTCGTTCTGGTCACGGGCGCCAGCCGCGGCATTGGCAAAGGCGTCGCTCTCGCCCTCGCGGCCGAAGGGGCGACGGTCTACGTGACGGGCAGAACGGACAGGACCGGCTCCGGGCCGCTGCCTGGCACGGTCGGCGAGACGGCTGCGGAATGCGATCGGCGCGGCGGCCGGGGTATCGCGGTCCGAGTCGATCATGGCAAGGACGGCGAGGTGGCCGCGCTGTTCGAGCAGCTTCAACGTGAGCAGGGTCGACTGGACATTCTGGTGAACAATGCCTGCCAGCTGTCCGAGGACCTGATCGTGCCAAAGCCGTTCTGGGAGAAGCCGCTGTCGAATTGGGAAATGTTTGACATCGGCGCGCGCTCAAACTTCACAGCCGCCTGGCATGCGGCGAGAGTGATGGTGCCGCAGAAATCAGGCCTGATCGTCGCCATCTCCGGTTACGTCGGCGCAACCTACAATTACGGGGTTGTATTCGGCACTGGAAAATCTGCCGTTGACCGCATGGCACGCGACATGGCCATCGAGCTCAAGCCGCACAACGTGGCATCGGTTTCGCTGTGGCAGGGGCTCACGTTCACGGAGCGGGCCGAGCGGAACCTGGCACGGAATCCTGCGATGAAGTCGCAGGTCATTACCAGTCCCGCCAACGGTTGTACTCCCGAGTTTCCCGGGCGGGTGATCGCGGCCCTTGCGCGGGATCCTGCGATCATGAATCGCTCGGGTGGCACGTTCATTGCTGCCGAAGTTGCGCGGGACTATGGGGTCACGGACATTGACGGGAAAAGCATCCCGTCACTTCGCGCTCAGCGCGGAGCGCCAATCTGGGCGCCCGTTTAGCCGGAAGCGGACGAAACCATTTCAGCTGGAGTACACAGTCATGTCAGAACCGCGATTTGACGGGCGCGTGGCCGTCATCACCGGTGCGGGCCGCGGGCTGGGTCGGAGCTACGCCCTGCTGCTCGGGTCCAAAGGGGCAAGAGTTGTCGTCAACGACCCGGGAGGCAGCCTGGCGGGCGAAGGCATTGATGCCGGACCGGCGGAGGAGGTGGTGCGCGGCATCAAGGCAGCGGGCGGCGAAGCCGTGGCTTGCACCGCATCGGTGGCGACACCGGCGGGAGGAGATGAAATCATCAGGGCGGCGTTGGAAAGTTACGGCCGGATCGACATCCTGATCCACAACGCCGGTAACGTTCGGAGCGCGCCCCTGAAGGAAATGACGCAAGCGGACTTCGATACGGTTCTGGATGTCCACTTGCGAGGAGCGTTCCATGTTGTACGGCCTGCGTTTGCCGCAATGTGCAGGCAACGGTACGGCCGCATGGTGCTGACCTCGTCGATCGGTGGCCTGTATGGAAATCCACTTCATCAGGCGAACTATGCCGTGGCCAAGACCGGCATGATCGGACTGTCGAACATGGTGGCGCTCGAGGGCGCGGCGGAGGGTGTGAAATGCAACATCATCGTACCTGCCGCCGTGACGAGGATGGCTGAGGGCCTCGACATCTCAGCCTATCCCCCAATGGGGCCGGATCTCGTGGCGCCCGTGGTGGGGTGGCTTGCGCATGAATCCTGCTCGATCACTGGGGAGATGCTCGTTTCAATCGCCGGACGCGTAGCGCAGGCCTTCTTGGCCGAAACGCGCGGCGTGTACCGCCCGGTGTGGTCCATCGCGTCAGTGGGTGAACAGATCGAGGCGATCCGAAACCGGGAAGGGCTGTTCATCGCGGCGGCCGTGCCCTCGGGCTTCAGCGATCATATTGCCTACAGCTTCTCGATGGCTCGGGCCGGCGTGGTCCCGTGACGGAGTAGAGCCCGGTTACGGCCGGAATTGGCGTTACCTCCGGGGTCGAGCACGTCATCATTGGTCGGTGAGCGCGTCCTTGAATTCACGGAGCCAGAGGGCAAAAGGATGCCGGGCGTAGTCGACGGTTACCAGAAGTCCTGCGTGGCCAAGCTCCTCCCGGCGGCGATCAATGTTGCCACCGATAGGCGCTCCGGTCGTGTTCAAGGCCGGTCGACGCAAACACATCGCCGCGCAGCGCGCGCGCAGGGGCCGCACTCAGGACTACCAGGCTTCTCTGCCGCGCAGCAATAATTCGACCAGCATGCCAGCATCCTCGGCGGCTGCGACATCGGCGCACGGGGCATCGCTACTGCGAAAGTCGAGCCATCCAGACAGCAACGCCATAAGAACCTGCGCGACCCGCAAAGGCTCCTTGGCACGGATACCCTGCGTGGGACCAAATTCAGCAATGTCATGCGCGATCAGATCCAGCATCTGGGCCTGCCCGTAGAAGCCGAAGCGACCGTTGCGCTTGCCTGAAAGGCCTTCGGCGGTGGCAAAAAGCTTGGTGAACGCCCGCACTTCGGCCCGATTGGCCCACACCAGCATGGTCGTCACGTATTGCTTGAGTCGTTGAGGCAGATCATCGGTCAGCATCGCATTCTGTTGCGAAGTGATGCCTGACCATGCATTGACCCGTTCGACCAGCACGGCATTCAGGAGCGCGGTTTTGTCGGCAAAGCGCCTGTAGAGCGTTCTTTTCGGAATTCCCAGTTTCGCAGCCACAGCTTCCATGGCAGTGCCCTCGAAGCCATCCTGGAGGAACATCTCGGCAGCCGCCTCAATGATCGCCTGCGTGATGGCAGCGGACTTCTCCGGGGACGGTTTCCCTCGGCGTGCCGCACGTGGCTTGTTTCCGCTCCCGCGACGCCGGCCTCTCGACAATGGGCTTTCTCTCGCCGGCTTCATTCAAAGTGACCTCTGACTTCGACGGTCGGGTCTACGGCGCCGTATCGGCGACGTCGAAGCCGATTGACCGCCAATTAGGATTATAATATACTATCCGTATCTTTAAAAGACTGACTGGAAATCCGGAGGTCGTGATGCTCGACAAGATGACCAGTGGCGACCACATGCTGCGGCTCTGGCTGTTCCTGTTCGTGGCAGCGGGCATCGTCGGGGGCATCGTCAGCGGCTTCCTCAAGGCGCGCAAGATCCAACCCAATGGATTCAAGTGGAAGATCTTCCGCCATGAGGTGCTCATCGCCGTGGTCACGATCACCATATCGGGCGCCATTATTGGCCAGGGCACAGCCTGGCTGAAGGGCCACGGCTGGATTGTATTTCACAGCGAGCCTGCCGCTTGGTGGCAGATCGCCCTGGAATACCTGGCTTATTTCTTCCTTTTCGACACCTACTTTTATTGGCTCCACCGCTGGATGCACAACGAGCCGATTTATCGCTGGGTCCACAAGCTGCACCACAGGTCGATCTCTCCCAATCTTCTGACCACCCTGTCAGTGCATCCATTGGAATCGGTCATCAACGGCGGCTTCGTGCCCCTGTTTCTGGCACTTTTTTCCATTCATGATGCGACCATGGCTCTGATCGCTCCGACCAATATCATCATGGGTCTTTACGTCCATTCCGGATACGAGTTCCTGCCGCGCTGGTGGAACAGGAGCTGGGCCACCAAGTGGTTCATCACGGCGACTTTCCACGACCAGCACCATCGCTTTTTTACCGGCAATTTCGGCGGGTACACCACCATCTGGGATCGACTTTGCGGAACAATGCGGCCCAGATTCGAAAGCGATTTCCGAAAGGTGAATATGCCCGTTGCCGACGCTTCCCTGAAGGCCGATTGGGCTGGCGAACCCGGCTGAGCATCAACTCGCTACGTGTGTTTCGACGCTGTACCCGTTCGTGCGTCGTGCGCAGTGGCCGCAGCTGCCCGGAATTCATTTTGGCCGGGTAGCCATCGGCTCTGCGGTCGCGTCAAACGTGGCAAACTCTCATCTGAATTCAGGCGGGGAGGGCTCTGGAATGGTCACACTCAATAGACGCCATCTGATCAAGACAGGCGGCGCGCTTGCACTCGGCGCAATCTATTCCGTAGGAAGCCGAATGGGCGCCGCTGCGGAGCCCGTACTCCCGCCCGCTCCGCCGCCCGGAGAAATAGATCTCCTCGCACGGGTACATCCGGAGCTGAGGGCGGCGGCGGCGCGGGTGCCGCAAATGCCGGACAGCTTCTCATTCTCCGATGCTATCCTGCCTATGGTTCGTACCTCGGCGGCCTCGCGCACGCGCCCGCCGCTCCCTGACGTACCCTACGTCGAACGTAGGATCGCTGGCTCAAAGGGCGCGCCCGACCTGACGGTCTACGTCATCAACGCTCGGCGCGACACGCCACGCCCCGCCATCCTGCACATGCACGGAGGCGGCTTCTTCATCGGTTCCGCCAAGGGCGAGGTTCCCAGCCTGCAGGAAATCGCGCGGGCCCTCGATTGCGTCATCGTCACTGTCGACTACCGCCTTGCTCCGGAAACACGCTGGCAGGGGTCGCTCGAAGATAACTATGCCGGCCTGAAATGGCTGACTGCCAACGCAGCTGAACTCGGTGCGGATCGTTCGCGCGTCGCCGTCATGGGCGGCAGCGCAGGAGGCGGGCATGCCGCCTTGCTGGCGATTGCCGCGCGGGACCGGGGCGAAATCGCGCTCGCTGCCCAAGTGCTGCTTTACCCCATGCTCGATGACCGTACCGGAACAACCCGTAAGGTTTCCGATCACATTGGTAGACTCGTGTGGCGTCGGCAGGACAATGCGTATGGCTGGCGTTCGTTTCTGGGGCAGGATCCCGGTGGGCTGACGTCAGCGGCCGGCGCGGTGCCCGCGCGCGTCGAGAACCTTTCCGGTCTTCCCCAGACCTTTATCGGGGTGGGGGCCATCGACCTCTTCGTCGATGAAGATCTCAATTATGCACGGCGCCTGGCTGACGCGGGTGTCCCCACCGAAGTCCACGTGGTGCCGGGTGCCTTCCATGGCTTCGACGACGCTGCACCGGACGCTTCAATCACAAAGCAGTTCACGGCCGCGAAACTGACTGCGCTCCGACGTGCATTCGGAATCCCTGCGATCGTCTAGCCAACGAAGGGGACAATGTAGCCCGGCCCCAGGATTCGACCGCACCCTGGACCGGCCGCGTATCGTCCACGGCGTGCGAAGCTGCATTGGCAAGGGCCTGGCCCCTCCACGGCGGTTTGTGACCCCCGAAGAGGCGGGAGCCTGAGGTTCCTGGGCACCGGTTGATACCCCGCAGGCGCGCGACGTACGGTTGCCGATCCGCCGCCTCAAAAATGCCCTGGGACCGCGCACGCAGAAGGATTAGAGTCATCGGAGCGGAGCGCGACATATTTGCCGAACTGCTGGGAGGAGAGCCAGTGATAGACCAGCCTGTCGAAATCAAACGTACCTATTGCCGGATATGCATGGTGCACTGCGGACTCGTTGCCGAGGTGGCCGGTGAGCAGATCCTCAGAGTACGGGGCGATCGGGACCATCCCTTGACGCATGGTTATACGTGCCCCAAGGGCTGCGCGACGGGCAAGGTGCACCACCTGCCGGGTGCGATCACCCGACCGATGATGCGCAAAGGGGGCAATCTGGTCGCGGTAAGCTGGGACGAAGCCCTGGACGATGTCGCTGCGAGATTGCGAAAAACCATCGACGAGCACGGCCCCAATTCGATCGGCATGTATTTCGGCAGCGGCCTCGGTCTGGACTCCCTGGGCTACCTGATGGAAGAGGCCTTTTACAATGCGCTGGGTTCGCCGCCGAAGTTCTCGCCGCTGACCAACGATGGTACCGCCAAAGTCATGATGTCCGGGGCGATGACCGGCTTCTACGGTCTGAACCCCAAGACCGACTATGACAACTGCGAGATGCTCATCTATGTCGGCACCAATCCGATGGTCAGTCATGCTCACAATACGGGCATGTTCAACCCGGCCCTCTGGATCAGATCGGTCGCGAGGCGCGGTGAGGTGTGGACCATCGATCCCGTTTTTACGGAGACGGCGAAATTCTCTACCCGCCACATCGCCGCCTACCCCGGCAAGGACTATGCGATCCTGGCGTGGCTGACCCGCGAAATCATCGATGGCGGCCCGCTCGATCCCATGCAACGGATTAATGGTCTGGCGGAATTGCGGGCCGCGCTGGACGGGTACGACAGGACCAAAGCGGCTGAAATCGCCGGAGTGTCCGAACAGGAACTCGAGGATCTGCTTGCCGCGATTCGGCGGAAAGGCCGGGTGTCTGTCGAAACAGGCACGGGTATCACCATGTCTGCCGGCTGCAATATGACACAGTGGTTTGCCTGGCTCATCATGATCCTAACCGGCTCAATGAATCGGAAGGGTGGGCGTGGTTCCATCCCGGCTTCCTGTTCCCGTTCGAACAACTCGAACTGCCACTGCTCGGCAGCGCCTTTACGGCCGGGTCGAACGTACGCCCCGACGTCAAGGGGATTGTCGGTGACTGGCCCTGCGCCGTGCTACCGCTGGAAATTGAAGCCGGCAATATTCGCGCTCTGTTCAACTTCGGCGGAAGCATCGTCCGTTCCTTTCCGGACACCAACGCGCTCAAGGCCGCGTTGCCGAAGCTCGATCTGCATGTGAACACTGAAATCGTCGAGAATGACGTGACGCCGTTCTGCACTCATGTCCTGCCCACCAAGGGCGCGGTGGAGCGCGCGGAATTTACCCGCTGGGACACCCTGGCCTGGAATGTGTCGCTCCAATATACGCCACCGCTGGTAAAGCCGATGGGTGAGCGACGCTCCGCGTGGTGGGTGTTGTCGCAATTCATGAAGCGGGCGGGACTGCCGGTTCCGGATTTTATTCCGCACGATGACCGGGTCGAGGGCGCCGACGAACGATTGCTTGCGAGGCTAATGGGGAGCGCGCGCTGCAGCTTTGAGGAGCTGAGGGCGAAGCGATACGTCGAATTTCCCATGGAATTCCCGGCCCCCTGGGTCGACAGACATTTCGAGCGGATCGGCGGTTGGAAACTCGCGCCGCAGGAACTGCTCGGACAGTGGAACCAGATGCGCAGTGCGGATGAGTCGGCAATGGGCCAGCCAAAACCGCTGTGCTACAGCTCGCGACGCCAGCGGCGCAAGTTCAACGCACAACTCAGTTTCCTGGGCTCACCGGCCGATATCCTCCTTCATCCGGAGACAGCGGCGGCACATGGAATCGTCGAGGGGCAGAAGGTCCGTGTGCACAATAAGAGCGGAGAAATCCTGCTTACCGCGAAATTTGATCCGAAAATGCGCAAAGGTGTCGGATCCATTCCGCATGGCCACGAAAGCGCAAACGTCAATTACCTCACCAGCACGCAGGACATTGATCCGCTCGGAGGGATGGCGTTATACAGCGGCGTTCCAATTGAAATTGCAGCAATATCGTAGAGTTTGAGTGGGGACCAGCTGCGTACGGACCTGCGCCGGTTGCTTGGCCCGTAAATCTCACCGAAGTTGGCACACGGAACCACTTCCATGAGGACATTGCCTATTCACGCAAGGGCGTCCTGGGCCTCATGTAGCGGACCCGGCAAGCGCCGCCGGCGCAGATCGTTGGCCTTGCGGTCGATGGAGACGGCGTCTATGTCCGCTGAGCGGACTGGCGCGTTGCCGAACGGGATAATTTCTTCCGCGCGATCCGTCTGGAGGAGTTTAAAAGCAAGTAGAAGCCGCGACCGCATTCTCGGGAATTCTTCGGAGCCGGCCGTTTGCATCTGCCGAGGGCAAGCCATCACTGCACGCGTCGATTCCCGCTGCACCTGCCGTCCTCAGGTACGCAAGTGTCCCGAAACCGGGGGGATGAAGACCCGTCCAGGAA
>Ga0075029_100001348_pt1 | contig 14073 bp, 13 predicted proteins | sample LitLauG_LLR_2013_FD_71391 | JGI IMG/M metagenome (GOLD analysis project Ga0075029, IMG submission 71391) | Freshwater sediment microbial communities from North America - Little Laurel Run_MetaG_LLR_2013 | ecosystem: Environmental > Aquatic > Freshwater > Creek > Sediment | place: USA...
TGGTGGAGGTAAGGAGATTCGAACTCCTGACCCCTTGCATGCCATGCAAGTGCTCTACCAGCTGAGCTATACCCCCAAAGGTTCAACAATGTTAGCAGTTGCCCTGACTCCTTCAGGTCGGCCTACGGCATCAGGGCTTCGAAGAGTTCCTCGGGGTGCGACAGGAACGGGGAGTGGTCGCTGTGCAACGAAATCGATTCGTCACAGCGTCCGGCCATCGATTCCTGGAGCGATCCGTCCACGGCGAAGTCGTCGTCACAGCGGATGTACCGCGTCGGGACAACCAAATCGGAAGAACTGCGCGGGGAGCGGAAACTTCTGATCGTCTGGGTCGAGAGCTGAGACGTCGCCCAGGTTGAGGTGTCCGAATCGCAGTGGTTGTAGAGCGCGCGGGCCACCAACGTGGGATCGAGTCGAAGGTGATCACCCTCCACGAGCATCGCTTCGTCGAGCAGGGTTCGCACTCTCACCTCTCGTGAGGCATCAGTCGCACTCTGGCCCGGATGTGGCACCAGCGCGGCGATGAAGACGACGCGCTCAAGATTGGAGATTGCGGTCGCTGCCTCGGCTACGACGGCACCTCCGTAGCTGTGACCGACCAGGACGATCGGTCCGGCGATGGTCTGGGCTGCTCGCTCCACCTCGTCGGCGTCGTCGACGAGTCCGGTGGTCGGTGCAGCTTTCAACTTTGATGACGGCAGATCAACGGTGCGAAATGCCACCCCATGGTGATCGAGGACCGGGAGCAGGTCGCGCCAGCACCACGACCCTCCCCAGGCACCGTGCACGAGTAACAGGGTCGGACTTTCCACGTTTACTCCTCTCACCCCGAGGTTAGGCCGTTGTTTCCCTAGAATGTCCCAATGGCCCGTCCGTTCGACGTGAAATCAATTGAAGCCAAGTGGCAGGCCCGCTGGCTGGACGACGGCACCTACGAGGTCGACAACGACGACCCTCGTGAGCGCTTCTACGCGCTGTGTATGTATCCGTACCCCTCCGGGACCGCCCACCAGGGCCATATTCGCAACTACACCTTCGGAGACCTTGTGGTCCGGTACCAGACGATGCGGGGCAAGGCGGTCTTGTCGCCATTCGGATTCGACTCCTTCGGCCTGCCGGCCGAGAACGCCGCCATCAAGGCCGGAAGCCATCCGCGGATCTTCACCGATGCGCGAATGAAGGAGCTCAAGTCGTCGGTACGTCGACTCGGGGCGGTCTACGACTGGCGACGCGAGGTCTTCAGCCACGATCCGGGGTACATGCGATGGGCCCAGGCCATCTTCCTCGCGTTCTTGAAAGCCGGGCTCGCGTACCGTGCGCAGGCGATGGTCAACTGGTGCCCGGGCTGTGCGACCGTGCTCGCTAACGAACAGGTCCTGGCCGACGGCACGTGCGAACGTTCGGGCGACCTGGTCGAGCGAAAGAATCTCGAGCAGTGGTTCTTTCGGATCACGGACTACGCCGACGAGTTGCTCGACGACATCGACGGGCTCGAGTGGCCCGAACGCGTCAAGACCATGCAGCGCAATTGGATCGGTCGAAGTGAAGGGGTGGAGTTCGACCTGGCCCTCGAACACGACCCCACGAAGGCCCTACGGGTCTTCACGACCCGCCCCGACACCGGTTTCGGGGTGACCTACGCGGTCGTGGCCCCGGAACACCCATTGCTCGATTTCCTGACCACGCCCGACGAACGAGATCAGGTCACAGCGCTCGTGGCTCGCGCGACGGTGGCGAGCGAACTGGAGCGAACCGCGTCCTCCGACGCTGGTTCGGGTCTCGAGAAGCGTGGTGCCTTCACCGGTAGCTTCGTGATCAATCCCTTCACCGGTGCGCCCGTGCCGGTCTACGTGGCTGACTACGTGCTCGGTACCTACGGGACCGGCGCGATCATGGCGGTGCCGGCCGAGGACGACCGAGACTTCGCCTTCGCCACGGTGCACGGCCTTCCCGTGGTCCGGACGACCGAGCCGCCGGAGGATTTCGAGGGTGGTGCCTACACCGGCGAAGGGCGGCACATCAATTCAGGCTTCATGGACGGAATGGACGTGAAGAGTGCGAAGGTGGCCGCCACGGCATTCCTCGCCGAACACGCCAACGGGGTCGTCAAGGTGAACTTTCGGCTCCGGGACTGGCTCGTCTCGCGGCAGCGGTTCTGGGGCTGTCCGATTCCCATCGTCTACTGCGACAACTGCGGGACCGTCCCGGTGCCCGACGATCAGCTTCCGGTCGTCGCCCCCGATGACGTCACGATGGACAAGACCGGTCAGTCACCTCTGGCGACCCACCAGGGATTCCTCCACACGACGTGTCCGGTCTGTGGCGGTCCGGCGCGCCGAGAGACCGACACGATGGACACGTTCACGGACTCGTCGTGGTACTTCTTGCGTTACGCGGACCCCTTCACCGATGACAAGGCGTTCGACCCCCGTGAAGTTGCCAAGTGGATGCCGGTCGATCAGTACATCGGCGGGATCGAGCACGCCATCTTGCACCTGCTCTACGCCCGCTTCTATCTGAAGGCCCTGGTGGACATCGGTCTCGCCGACGGACTGCCTCGCGAGCCGTTCCGACGCCTGTTCACCCAGGGCATGATCCGCCTAGACGGATCGAAGATGTCCAAGTCCAAGGGCAACCTGATCGCGCCCGAGAAGTACTACGAAACGGTCGGCGCCGACGGACTGCGGCTCTTCCACCTCTTCGTCGGTCCGCCGGCCGACGACGTCGACTGGACGGCCCAGACCGAAGAGGTCATCGAAGGCTGCGGTCGATTCATCGACCGTGTCTACCGACTTTGCCAGTACGACGAGGTCAACTTCCACGAAGGGGTCGACGACGGCGACCTCGCGGTGCGTCAAGCGCTACACCGGACGATCGCCAAGGTGACCGAGGGGTTGGAGCGCTGGAGCTACAACACCGCGGTGGCGTCGCTCATGGAGTTGCTCAACACGATCTCCAAGTGGGCGCGCAGTGGACACGGAGCCAACCGCGAGGTCCTCGACGAGTCGATCGAGGTCATGTTGAAACTGCTGGCCCCGATGGCCCCCCATATCACCGCCGAGATCTGGGAGACTCGTTTTCCGGATCGTCCCAGTGTGCACCACCAGGCCTGGCCGGAGGCTGATCCGCAGATGCTCAAGCAGGAAACGGTGACGATGGTGGTCCAGATCAACGGGAAGGTTCGAGCCCGCCTCGAGGTTCCGGTCGACATCAGCATGCGCGACGCCACCGAGGAGGCGCTCGAACACGCCACGATCAGTGCCGCGCTCGCCGGGGCGACTCCGAGCCGGGTGGTCGCTCGACCGCCGCGATTGGTAAACATCATCCTCTGATGGCCAAACACTCCGATCGAGCCGCCGAGACGACGGTGACCATCGAGCCACCCCGGTTCGATCGGCCCGAGGTCGAGATTCGGGCTTCGTCTCGGCGCAAGAAGACCGGCACGGCCCACTGGTCCGGCAGCCGGATCGTGGTGCAGATCCCCGCTCGAATTCGCGGTAAGGAGCGGTCCGCCTTTGTCGAAGATCTGGTGGAGCGCCTGCTGACCCAGCGACCTCAGAATGCCGCGGGAGATGCCTCGCTGGAAGAGCGGGCGAGGGTTCTGGCCGAGTTGTACAACGACGGCGTGGTGCCGTCGTCCGTCCGCTGGGTCAAGAACCAGCAGTCGCGATGGGCTTCGTGCTCTCCGGCCTCCAAGGAGATCCGGGTCTCCAACCGCCTGCGTCAATGTCCCGAGTGGGTGATCGACGCCGTGCTGGTCCACGAATTGGCCCACCTCCAGGAGGCCGACCATTCAGCCAGGTTCTACGAGATCGCGCAACGCCATCCACGCCAGGCGGAGAGCGCGTTGTTCCTCGAGGGCTACGCCCTCGGGCTCGGGCTGCGTATCGAAGAGGGCGACGTCAAGGACTAGGCGATGCCCAATTGGGCTCGGATGTCCTCGGGGACGAAGTTGTTCTCGCTGGTGCTCTCCGACTCCACCAGTTCCACGAGCTTCGCGGCGACGTCCATGGGGTCGCGTTGGCCGGTGGTGACGAACTCGCCGATCATCCGAAAGAGTTCCGCCTCCGAACCGTTCAGTGAATCGTCTCCGAACCACTCCCACATCGATTCGGCCATCCGATCATTGAATCCCGTGAGGTAAGGACCGGGATTGATCAAGGTGACGTCGATGCCGAGTGGAGCGAGTTCGGCCCGCATGGTCTTGCCCATCGCCTCGAGGGCGTGCTTGGTCATGGCGTAGGGACCGAACGCCGGCGCCGGCAGGACGCCGGCGATCGACGACATGATGATTATCCGACCGCGACGCCTCGCGACCATGCCCCGGAGCACGACCTGGGTGACGGCCAGGGTGCCAAAGACGTTGACCTCGAAAAGGTGGCGGATGCGATCCATCGGGATGTCGGCAATCGGCCCGGTCTCGCCGGCGCCGGCGTTGTCGATCAGGACATCGATCTCCCAATCGCTGGCATTGTGCACGTCGTCGGTCGTGATGTCGAGCTTCTCGACGCGGATCGTGGGCGCCTCGGCGCGCAAGGTGACGGCCTGATCCTCGGACTCGGTGGTCGCGATGACCCGGTGTCCGCGTTCGTTCAGTAGCAGCGCGGTGAGTTTGCCGAATCCCGATCCCGCGCCGGTGATCATGACGGTCTTGTTCATGACCAGCACGTTAGGCGATGATCTCAGGTTGCTTCGCCCCGCAAGAAGCGCTCGAGCTCGGCCGCCAACTCGTCGGGACTCGGCAGTTCCTCACCGAGTGACGTGCCCTCGGTCTCGTCCGCCGCCTCTTCGAGCTGCTCGACCATCGAACTGTGCTCGGGATTGTTCGTCACCAGGTCGTCGACCCGCTGGCGGGCCTCCTCGGCCGAAGCGCGCAGGTGACTCGCGTCGAGGGTCAGTCCCCCAATGCGCGCCAGGCCATCGATAAGCGCAGCTGAAGCCTGGGGGTAGGGCATTGAAGCGACGTAGTGCGGGACCCGGGCCCACAGGGTCACGATCTCCATGTCGACTTCGGAGAATCCCAGTTCCAGGGCCGCACTGATCCCGGCGGGTACCTCGAGCTCGCCCTTCACCGATCCGATGGCCGCCAGTAGGTGGGCGCTCGTCGCCGGTGCAGTACCGATCACCCGTACCGGACGCGTGTGGGGGGTCGGGGCGGGGAAGGCGCCGAGGCCGACCGCGAGTCGGACGTCGAAGCGTCCCGCCGCGTCGGTGACCACGTCGACGAAGTCGCTCCAGTGGAAGTCCGGCTCGGGACCGACGAGAAAGATCATGTCCGCTCCGTCACCGTCACGTCCGTAACGGAGTTGGATCTCGGGCCAGGTCAGTTCAGTGGTGACGCCGTCCACGATTCGCGCCAGGGGCCGACGGGCCCGCTGATCGATGAAGTACTCGGTGTCGAAGGTGGCGAGCACCTCGGTCTCGATCGTGTCGAGGAGGGCCCCAATCGCGTTGCTGGCCCCCAGACCGGCGTCGATCCAACCTTCGAGGGCGAAGACGAGCACGGGTTCGCTCAGGTCGGGGTCAGCGAGGAAGATGATGCGGTCGTAGATTTCGTCGTCCATCAGAGTTGCTCCAAAGTCTGTTTCGCCGTCTCAGCCAGCATTGCTATATGAGTCGGAAATTCGGCGACGCTGCCCTGATCCCCGGCCGCTGCCCCGGCGCTATATCGCGCGAAGACACCTTGGAGGATGCAGGCCAACTTCCAATAACCGAATGCCTGATAGTAGGCGACGCGACTGACATCGAGATCCGTATTCGCCGCGTAGGCGTGCAAGACCTGATCACGCGTGGCGAACCCTGGAGCGGTCGTCGGCGCGGCACCGAGGAGTGCGGCCGTAGGATCCGACGGTTCCGCCCAGTAGACGAGGAGCATGCCCAGGTCGGCCATGGGGTCGCCCAAGGTGCAGATCTCCCAATCGAGAATTGCCTTCACCGCCCCACTCTCGTCAAGCACGGTGTTGTCGAGGCGGTAGTCGCCGTGCACCACCGCCACGCGTTGCTGCTCGGGGATCGTGGCGGCGAGCTGTTCGCCGACTCCCTCGACCAACCCGTTGTGATCGACGCCCTCGACCCGCATCTGGTCGTACTGGGTGCGCCAGCGCCGCAGTTGGCGCTCGATGTAACCGTCGTGGCGGCTGAGCGAACCGAGTCCCGCCTCGTTGACGTCGACCCGGTGGAGTTGGGCGAGCGTCGCCGCCAGGTTGTCGCCGATCACGCCACGCGTGGGCAGGTCGAAGGTCTGCTCGGCCTGGGCGCGGTCGCGCAGGATGGCTCCCTCGACGAACTCCATGACGTAGAAGGGGCGTTCGTTCACCGACTCGTCCACGCACAGCCCGAGCGGACGAGCCACCGGTATGCCCTGGGGGCCGAGCGCCGAGATGATGGTGTGCTCACGGACCATGTCGTGCGCGGTTGGCAGTACGTGACTCGTTGGCGGCCGGCGAAGAGCGTAGTTCTTTCCTCGGGCGTCGGTAACTCGAAAGGTCAGGTTCGACCGGCCGCCGGCGATGAGATCGAAGTGAAGCGGCGCCACGGCTCCGACGTGTTCGCCCATCCAGGCGCTCACTCGCTCAACGTTGATTCCGACGACGGCGCTCTCCATAGTCGCCGAGGCTAACAGCGGACTGGACCCCCTCCAGCGAACCTCGAGCACCGTTAGGCTGGGCGTCGTGAGCGACGTGACTGATGCCACTTTTCGAACCGCGGTGATCGAACGGTCGATGACCGTGCCGGTGATCGTGGACCTGTGGGCGGAGTGGTGCGGCCCCTGTAAGGCGCTCAGTCCGATCCTCGAGAAGGTCATCGGTGAGACCGGTGGACGGGTCGACCTCGCCAAAGTCGACGTGGACGTGAATCCCGAAGTGGCCCAGGCTTTCAGGGTCCAGTCCATCCCCGCGGTGTTCGCCATCCACGAGGGCAAGGTCGTCGATTCCTTCGTCGGGGCGCTCGGAGAGTCCGGGGTCCGTGCCTTCGTGGAGAAACTGGCACCGGGCGCCACCGTGGTCGACCAGTTGTTGGAGGAGGGTGACGAAGCATCGCTACGCGAGGTCCTCGCTCGCGACGCGGACAACGTCGAAGCGGCGGTCGCCCTCGGCGACTTGCTGCGTCGCAGCGACCGGCTTGACGAGGCCGAATCGGTGCTCGCACCGTTCTCGGGCAACCTGTCGGCGAAGACGGTGCTGGCCCGGGTGCGGCTGCAACGAAGTGGGGTGACTCTGGAGGGCGATCTCGACCTCACCTTGGAGCACCTGCTCGAACGCGCTGCCACCGACTCCACCTCGAAGGACAATCTGCTGGAGATGCTCGACGCCCTCGGCCCCGAGGACCCTCGCTACGTCTCATTCCGGCGCCGGCTCGCCAATCGTCTGTACTAGTGGAGATCTTTCGGCCTCGAAGACCGCTCGAGGTGGCGCTGGGCGAGCGCGTCTTCGACGTCACTCACCGGGCCCTCGTCATGGGGATTCTCAATCGGACGAAGGACTCGTTCTTCGGACCCGCGGCGACCTACGACCTGGATGCGTTTCTCCGTCGGGCCGAGAGCCTCGTCGCCGACGGCGCGGATCTGCTCGACGTCGGAGGGGTTAAGGCGGGGCCTGGTGAAGAGGTCTCCGAGTCCGAGGAGCTCGACCGTGTGGTGACGGCGATCGCCGAGCTGAGACTTCGATTCGATCTACCTCTCAGCGTCGATACCTGGCGCGCCTCGGTCGCCCGGGCCAGTTTTGAGGTGGGGGCTTGCGTCGGCAACGACATCAGTGGATTCGCCGACCCCGAGTACCTCAAGGTCGCTGCCGACCATGCGGCGAGCGTCGTCGCGACGCATATCCGCCTGCGGCCCCGAGTGGCCGATCCCCATCCCGCGTACGACGACGTGACCTCGACGGTCCGTGATTTCCTGATCGCCCGACGAGACCGGGCTATTCAAGCCGGTGTGCGAGCGGATCGGATCATCATCGACGCCGGCTTGGACCTCGGCAAGACGGCGGCGCAATCGCTTCAACTGTTGCGCGATTCGTCGAAGTTGGCCGAAATTGGGTCGCCGCTCCTGTTATCGGCCTCCAACAAGACGTTCCTCGGGGTCATGTTCGACCTTGCAGTGACCGAACGTCGGGAGTCGTCGCTGGCCGCCACGGCACTCGGGATTGGCGCCGGTTGTCGTATCCTTCGGGTCCATGACGTCGCAGGAACGGTGCGCGTGCGCGACGCGCTCGCGCGGGTGATGGAGGCTGGGCGGTGAGTAGTCCCGTCGTCTGCGTCGTCGGCACCGACGCCACCATGGTCTACGATGCGGTGCACAACGTCGTCACTGCGGCGTTGGACAATCTGGATCCCTCCTTCGCCCTTCAGGACTTCACGGTGAAGGACGTCACCTCGGCGGGGGGAGAGTCGGCGATGCCTCGCGTACTCGAAGCCCTCAACACGCCACCGTTCCTCGTGGAGCGCCGGGTGGTGGTCGTTCGCGACGCTCAAGCACTGCAGGCCGACGAGGTGGCCGCGCTCACCCAGTGGATGGCGATCCCAGCGCCGGGAGTGATACTCGTGCTGGCCGTCGTGGGGGCCAAGTCACACAAGCTCGTCAAGGCCGCTCTCGAGGTGGTGGAGGTGAACGTCGGATCACGATCCGGAGAGCGGGTGGCTTTCGTCGAATCGAAGCTCGCCGAGTACCGGGTCAGCGTCGACCATGCGACGGCACAGCACATCGCCGAACAGGTGGGTGACGACGTGGCGCGCGTGGACGCACTCGCCAGAACCCTTCAGTCCATCTACGGCACGTCGCCGCTCAACTTCGCGCAAATCCAGCCCTATCTGGGCGACGCCGGGGACCTGCCCGAATGGGACTTGACCGACGCGATCGACGGAGGCGACTCGACCCGGGCGATCGTGGTCGCCCGGCGCATGCTCGACTCCAAGGGCCGGGCCGGTCTCCAGATCGTCAATCTGCTCCAGCGCCACTACCTGCGCATGGCCCGCCTGGAGGGTAGCGGAGCGCGCGGCGCAGACGATGCGGCGACGGTGCTGGGTATCAAGCCGTTCCCTGCCGGCAAGGCGCTGCAGATGTCCCAGCGCCTCGGCACGGCGCGCATCGCCACGGCGGTGCACTGGATCACCGAGGCGGACCTCGCCCTCAAGGGTGCCGTCAGTTACGGCGGCAAGGACCTAGACACGGATATGGAGAAGACCGAGTTGACCGTCGTCGAGGTCCTGGTGGCGCGACTGGCCCGGATGACGTCCGCGGCCAGACGGCGTTGACGGACTGGCCTAGTCGAACGCTCATCGAGATCGAGAAGAGGGTGACCTCAGCGAGCAGGGCTCATTCGGTCCCGAATCGTGACGAATGGAACCACAACGAGATTTCGAATGCGTCCCGCGGCCCGATTTCGCCGACGACTGATCCGAAGTTCGGTTAGGAGTTGTTCTTGAGTGCGGCGATGCGCTTCATCAGGCCGCTCTTCTTGTTGGCGGCTTGATTCTTGTGGATGACACCCTTGGAGGCTGCCTTGTCGATGCGCTTGACGGCCGCTCGCAGGGCGGTCTCCTCGTTCTCGGTACCGACCGCGGCGACGGCGTTCTTGGTGCGCGTGCGAACTTCGGACTTGATGGCCTTGTTTCGCTCGCGGTCGACCTCGTTCTGCTTGTTACGCTTGATCTGGCTCTTGATGTTTGCCACGAAAAACCTCGTTATCAGTGCTCGGAAACCGTCCGGCGGGCTTATTGATGCTAGCAGACGGTCCGGTTCGCCTCCAACGGGACAACTGAAGGATCGCCGGGTAGCCTTGCTAGACCGTGGCAGCTCCAACTTCGACCGTAGATTTCAGCAAAATCCGCAACATCAGCATCATTGCTCACATCGATCACGGCAAGTCGACCCTCTCCGATCGGATCCTCGAGATCACCGGCGCTGTCGATCCGCGTCTGATGCGCGCCCAGTACCTCGATTCGATGGATATCGAGCGCGAACGCGGGATCACGATCAAGGCGCAGAACGTCCGGGTCAACTACGAGGGCCACATCATCCAACTCATCGACACCCCGGGACACGTGGACTTTGGCTACGAGGTTTCGCGGTCACTCGCCGCTTGCGAGGGTGCGGTGCTCCTCGTCGACGCCAGTCAGGGAATACAGGCCCAGACCCTCGCCAACTGCTATCAGGCCATCGAGAACAATCTCGAGATCGTCGCCGTCCTCAACAAGATCGACCTGCCGGCCGCCGATCCCGAGCGCTGCAAGGAGGAGCTCGAGCGGGTGCTGGGCCTGCCGGCCAGTGAGGTCCTGTCCATCTCGGCGAAGACGGGCCAGGGGATTGACGAGCTCCTACGCGCGGTCATCGAACGGATTCCGGCGCCCCAGGGCGACCCCGACGCGCCGTTGCGCGCGCTCATCTTCGACTCGAACTACGACCAGTATCGCGGCGTGATCAGTTCGATCCGGATCATCGACGGCACCCTGCGCGACGACACGCGCATCCGAATGATGCAGTCGGGTTCGAACCACGAGATAGAGGAGATCGGCATACGCACGCCTGAGATGATCAGCGTGAAACGCCTCGGCCCGGGCGAGGTCGGCTTCATCGTCGCGGGCATCAAGGACGTGGGTGGCGCCCGTTCGGGCGAGACGATCACCGAAGCCAACCGGCCCGCGAGTGCACCTCTCGAGGGCTACCTCGATCCCAAGCCCATGGTCTTCTGCGGGATCTACCCGATCGACGGCGACGATCTGGCCGATCTGCGCGACGCCCTCGACAAGCTCAAACTGAACGACGCGTCGATCACCTACGAGCCGGAGTCCTCTAAGGCACTGGGCTTCGGCTTTCGCTGTGGTTTCCTCGGGCTCTTGCACATGGAGATCGTCCGCGAACGGCTCGAGCGTGAGTTCGACCTCGGCATCATCGCGACGGCTCCTTCAGTCGTCTACCGGGCCTTCCTGACCGATGGCACCGAGATGCTCGTCGACAATCCGACCGAACTGCCCGATTCGAGCCGCCTGGATCACATCGATGAACCGATGCTCGACATCTCGATCCTCACGCCTTCGGAGTATCTGGGAGCGGTCATGGACCTCTGCCAATCGCGGCGCGGTGAGATGGTGAAGATGGACTACCTGTCCACCGAACGGGTCGAACTGCGCTACACGATTCCCCTCGCGGAGGTGGTCATCGACTTCTTCGACGCATTGAAGAGTCGAACCAAGGGTTACGCCAGCCTCGACTACGAGCCGAGCGGTTACATCACTTCGCAACTCGTCCGCGTCGACCTGCTGATCAACCACGAACCCGTCGACGCCTTCTCGACCATCGTCCACAAATCCAACGCTGACTACTACGGGCGCCGCATGGCCGAGCGGCTCAAGGAGTTGATCCCACGCCAGATGTTCGACGTTCCCATTCAGGCGGCGGTGGGCGGTCGGATCATCTCGCGTGAGACCGTGAAGGCCCGGCGCAAGGACGTGCTCGCCAAGTGTTACGGCGGCGACATAACCCGCAAGCGCAAGCTGCTCGAGAAGCAGAAGGAGGGCAAGAAGCGCATGAAGAACCTCGGACGCGTCGAAGTCCCCCAGGAGGCCTTCGTCGCCGCCCTCAAACTCGAGGACTGATCAGTAACCCGTCGATCCGTCGATAAGTTCGCGCAGGATGTCGGCGTGTCCGCAGTGGCGGGCGTACTCCTCGATCATGTGGATCAAGATCCGACGCAAGTTGACCTCTCGACCGTAGTAGGTCGGCGCGGCGAAGTCGGCGAACGTGGACTCGAACCAGACCCGTTCGACGAAGGTCTTTCGACGTGTCAACCCCGGCTGGGAAAGGTTCGACGACCCGACCGGACGGCGCTGTAGACCTCCCGGACCCAAAGCGGAACACTTGACGATCAAGGTGGCCCGGTAGAAGTCGGTCCACGCCGTCAGCTGCAACAGTTCGCCGCCATTGTCGGGCGGTTTGGGGCGGTCAGGGCGTTGGATGGATTCCGTGAACTGACCCAAGGGCGTCAGGTCGGAACCTCTTGGCACTCGGTAGAATCGACTGCTAACAAGGAGAGAGATGTCCCGTCGTACAAGTGCGAAGAACAACGTCGCCGGAAGCGACCTCGACGAACGCAAGGCGACCATCTTGGAAGCCGTCGTCGTCGAGCACATCGATACGGCCCAGCCCGTGGGCTCGAGCGCGGTTGCCGCGAGTGCGGATCTGGACGTCTCTCCGGCCACCGTCCGCTCCGAGATGGTGACCCTCGAACGAGAGGGCTACCTGGCCCAGCCCCACACATCGGCCGGCCGCGTTCCTACCGACAAGGGGTACCGGTACTTCGTCGACCACCTCAAGTCGGGAGTCCTCGGCGATGCCCAACAGATGCAGGTCAGCGACTTCTTCAAGGGAGTGCGCGGCGAGGTCGAAGGCGTCCTGGAACAGACCGCCTCGTTGCTCAGCCAGCTGACCAACTACACCTCGGTGGTAGTGGGGCCGAGTCACGCGCACACGTCGATTCTTAGCGTCCAGCTCGTCAACCTCGACTCGCGCCATCATCTGCTCGTCACGGTGTTCTCCGACGGATCGGTCAGCAAGCACAGCGTCCTGCCCTCGATCGAGGCGACCCACGTCGAGGTGACCGAGGCGTCTCGTCAGTTGAACGCCCTGCTCATCGGGACCACGCTCGAGAACCGCGTGCAGGTGCCGTCACGTAACGACCACGTCTCGACCCTCGTGCGTGAATCGGTGAGCGTGCTCCACGCCGAACAGCCCACGCTCGATGGCGAGCAGGTGTTCATCGGTGGTTCCTCACGGGTGGCCGAGGTCTTCAACGGAGTCGAGACCGTGCGCAAGGTGCTCGGCATCCTCGAGCAGGAGCTGCTGGTCGTCTCGCTCGTCCAGGACATCCTGGATCAAGGACTCTCGGTGGCCATCGGATCGGAACACGGTTTCGAGCCCCTGTCGAGTTGCGCTGTCATAGTGGCTCCGGTGACGATCGACGGCGAGCCGGCCGGTGCGGTCGGGTTGCTCGGCCCCACCCGGATGAAGTATCGCGAGGCGATGGCGGCCGCCAAGGTCGTCTCCGAGCACCTGACGAGCCACTTCGCCAACGAGGAAGACCGTGGCTAATCCAGACTTGTACGCCATCTTGGAGGTCGAGCCGACCGCGACCCAGGAGGACTTGAAAAAGTCGTATCGACGACTCGCGCGCCAACTCCACCCGGACGCCAATCCCGGAGACCACGAAGCCGAGGCGCGGTTCAAGGAGGTCTCCCAGGCCTACGAGATCCTCTCGGACCCGGATCGTCGGGCCAACTACGACCGCTTCGGTTCGGACGTCGGGGCCGGTGGCAATCCCTTCGGTGCCGGTTCGGTCCAGGACATATTCGACATGTTCTTCGGCGGGATGGGGGGTCATGCCCAACAGCGTCGAGGACCCCAACCCGGTCCCGACGCGGAGATCTCCCTCGAGATCTCCCTCGACGAAGCGGCCTTCGGAGCGACCCGCGAGGTCACGGTGAACCTGCCGCACCGTTGCACCTCGTGTGATGGTTCGGGCTGCGCACCGGGAACCTCGCCGGTGCGGTGCGAGGAGTGTTCGGGCACCGGAGAGGTGCGCCGGGTCCGCAACTCGATCCTCGGCCAGATGGTCACGTCGATGCCGTGCTCACGTTGCGGCGCGATGGGGTCTCGGATCGAGTCGCCGTGCGGCGATTGCCGCGGTGAGGGCCGGCGCAACGAGACCACGACGCTCACGGTGCAGGTTCCCGCCGGGGTCGAGGACGGTTCGACCATGCGACTATCGGAACGCGGTCCGGCCGGCCCTCGGGGAGGTCCGAACGGGAGGCTATTCGTACACTTGCGGGTGCGCTCGGACGACCGGTTCGAGCGCCACGGGGACGACCTGCATCACGAAGCCCACATCTCATTCACCCAAGCGGCGTTGGGGGCGACCATCGTGGTTCCGACACTGAGAGAGAGCGTCGAAGTGGAGGTGGCTCCCGGTAGCGCTACCGGTACGGTCCACCGGATACGCCACGAGGGCGTTCACCACCTGAACGGGCGGGGCCGCGGTGACCTCTACGTGCACTTGAGCATCGACGTTCCGTCGGAGCTCGACG
>Ga0075029_100001351_pt1 | contig 14061 bp, 11 predicted proteins | sample LitLauG_LLR_2013_FD_71391 | JGI IMG/M metagenome (GOLD analysis project Ga0075029, IMG submission 71391) | Freshwater sediment microbial communities from North America - Little Laurel Run_MetaG_LLR_2013 | ecosystem: Environmental > Aquatic > Freshwater > Creek > Sediment | place: USA...
ACCTGGCCGTCCACGGTGAAGTAAGGCTTCTCGAAGTCCTTCAGCAGAATTGAAATGATCGGATCGTTCAGCACTTTGCCGTACGCGGTTCGAATCGTCTGATTCAGCTGGGGCACGGTCTCGCCGGCTACGTGCACGTCGCCCACACCGCGCAGGGTCACATAGCCATCCGGTTGAATGGTCAAGCTTTGGTTGAACTCCGGACTCAATTCAAAAGAAACGTCGAAGGAATCTCCCGGCTGCAAAATATAACGAGGATTGCGTTCCTGCAGTAATGAGGTAGTGTGGCTCGTGGAATCTTTGGAGGCAGCATCTGCTACTTGAACCGCCGCACTTTGCGTCGGCTGCTGAGACAGAATTGCGCAAGGCATTCCCAGCAGCATCAGACAAAAAAGCAATGCAGACTTCCGGCTGGCCATCCCTACTCCTCCTCCGGGCTTACCGCCCGGCGCGGCCGTCTGGATCGACACGTACCCTTTTCCTATTGTATGCAAGCCAAGGCCCCGTTAAACAGATTTCTTGATGTTGTGCTGGCGGATCTTGTAAAGCAGGCTCCGGTAGCTGATTTTCAATAGTTTAGCGGCCTGCTTCCGGTTCCATCGGGTCAGGTTGAGGGCCCGGCCGATGGCCAACTGTTCCATCTGCGCTTTCATGCGTCGCAGCGTAGGTTGTTCCAGACACCCGACCATCGCCTCAACTTCAAGAGGCAATCCTTGTCCCTGGCTGGTCATGCCACCCAGGTTCACGATTCCTGGCAGTTGTTTAGTCAGTTCTGCTTCGCTCACAAGCCGCTCCTCGGTTTCTATGAGTTTATGTTTGCCGGGCTGGAGTGGGGCTGTACGGGGCCTCTCCCTCGCCCTATCTTGTTGCTATTGCTTGACTTCAATTACATCCACCTGATAACCCTCGATACGAATCGAGATCGACTTGGCGATGGGCTCGACCGTAATCACCAGACTGCGGTCGCCGTTCAAGCTCGCCAGGATGCCCTCCACGCCGTCCAGCGCGCCGCCGCGCACCCTAACCCTCTGTCCCGCTTTGAGATACGGATGTTCGACTGTCGGAACGTCGGCTGCCAGCACTCCCTGGATGCTGCGAATCTGCAGCTCCGGTATCGGGGTCTGCTCCCATCGTGGCCCCACGAAACCAACGACTCCGTGCGTCTTCAATATCCTCAACCGGTCTTCAGTTGATGGGCTGAACTTCACGAATGCATATCCGGCAAACAGCGGCATTTCCACGCGCTTTTTGCGATCACTCCACTGATGGACTTGTGCCACCAACGGGAGGTAAGTCTCGATTCCCTGCTTCTGCAGCTGGCTTGCCGCGACCTTTTCGTGGCGGGATCGAAGCCGAAGGGCAAACCACAGCAGAGCGGGTGAATCTGACGGCTTGTCCAGCGCCTGTTGAGTTGCCGTATTCACAGCTTCGCCCTCTGAGTCACATCCATGTGACTGACGGTTACTGTAGAGAAACCTCGGTGCCGCCGCCGTTGGCTCAAGAATTCGCGGCCATACGCGTTATGTTTTGTACCAACTTTGGGGGGATAAAACTTCTGGCACTTTCGCTACGACAAGCCGTGGGGTCTCGGCTGTTTCCTTGTCGCGACGTTGTTTAATTCTATGCCGACGTCGCAAAATGTTGCAAGTGGAATAAAGGGAGGGAGAAGAAAGTACCCATGCTCAGACCTTAGCCTGCAGGATCCTAATTGATTGATAAATCAGCAACTTAGTCGATCTCTAGCGGGGCAGCATGAAGCTGAGACTCACTTGGGCCTGCATCGCAACCGGTTTTCCCGCCACAACCTGCTGCCGAAAACGCCATTGCCGAACCGCCTCTGAAGCGGCCTGCGCCAGCAAGGGATCTCCGCTGTGCGGCTTGATGCTTTGCACCAACCCATTCGGGCTGATTTGCACGTCCAGTAGAACTGTGCCCTCGATCTTCAGGGAGATAGCTTCCGGAGGATAGCGAGGCTCGACCCGATAGATCACGTTACGATCCACATCGCTGGCAGGCAGCTCGATCATCGCAGCTTTTTGAACCGTTCCCGCTGGTACTACGGGGGAAGCTGAAGGGGCCGAGCCGTCGGGCAATAGACGGAACACCTCTTTGCCTTTCTCAAAAACCTGAAGACTGCCAGGCGGCAGAGGCGGTGGCGAATCCGGATGGTGGACAGCCGAAGCATCTCCAGAGGCGGACTTAGACGCAGGCCGGGAGTAGGTTCCAGGCGTCTCGCCCGGAGCATGATTGTCGGCGACAGACAACTGCGCATTCGCTGGGGCTTGGCCAAGCGTGGACGGTGCTGCGTCCTTCGATGTAGCGGCCGCGCTGCTTGTGGGGGTGCCACCAGTTCTTGTCCTTCGAAAGTTTGGATGCAGGATCACCACCGCAACCAGCAAAAATGCGCAGAAAACAATTGCGGCACTGAGCACGATACCGACGATGTCCCTGCGGGGAGGCACGACCAATGCGGATGGACCATTCTCGGCGGGGCGCTCCAACGCGGGCTCCGGCGGCTTGCTGTGCACGGTCTCTTCGAGACGGAGCTCACTCACCGTTGGCGGGACAGTTTCGGGAACAGCAGGAGATGTAGCCACGCGTTCCAGCTTGTGCAACACCCGGCTCGACAACGCGATGAGCGTCTGCTCATCGCGGTCTGCGAAAGCCCGCGCGCGCGAGGAAAATAATTCAAATACACCTGCCACGGTTCCCTGCCTCACCAGCGGGAGGAGCAGCAGCGACCGGATACCTAACTGACGCGACGTGGAGCTATCGACGCGAGGATCGTTGAGGGCATCTTCACAGCGCTGGATCTCTTGCGAACTCACGCACAGACCGGTAAGACCGCGGTTTATTTCGAAGCAAGTTCCCAGCGCGGGCGCGGTGGTCCCGACGCTGGCCCGGCATATCATCTCGTCTTTGCCGGCGAGCGCGATGGCCGCGCCGGTGGCGCCGGTTGCGAGGCAGGCTTGCTCGACAATCAGCTTCAGTACAACATCTAGCCCGGAAGACTCCGAATTCGACGCACCGGCAGGTGGTGCCGGAAAAAGCGAAACCTGGCCTTTCTCATCCCCAGGCAACGGCCTGGTTTTGACCGTCAGTTTTGGTTTTCCCCGGCTCGGCGCAGAAGGTCGTACCGATTCTTGCGGTTTTGATTGACCGAACAAGGAACGCATAGACTAAGGACCACGTGCCAGAAATCCGCTTTAAGCGGAGTGTCGCCCCAAACGAGAGGGTTGTCAACTTCGTTTGACGACGTTCCGGCTCCGAGCGAGCAAATATCAGAGGTCAAATTCCTGATTTGGCAAGCCCTGGGGAAGTCGTGCGGCCTGAAACGCAATGGGAAAAGAGTGGGGTGTACTTTGGTCTATTCCCCATCGAACGGCAAACCTGCTAAACTTTACAAAAGTTTGGGACATTGAATTCCAATCATCAGTCGTGGTTCCTCCCCTCGTGATCCCTGGATGCGCATGAAAACAGACGCCTTCCAGTACATTGAATTCCAAGGGAGTCAGAAATGCGGATAGCGGTAGTGGGTTCCGGCTACGTGGGTTTAGTGGCAGGTGCGTGCTTTGCGGATTTGGGCCACGAGGTCATCCTGGTCGACAACGATCAACGCAAACTGGCGGCGTTGCGCGCCGGCCAGACCCCGATTCATGAGAAGTTCCTGCCAGAACTGCTGGCTCGCCACCGTGGCCAGCTCTTAACCTTCTCCGACGACCTGCAAGGAGCGGTGCGGGCGAGTGAGGCGATTTTCATCGCCGTCGGAACGCCCCCCAGCGAAAGCGGCGAGGCCGACCTGTCCTACGTGGAATCCGTGGCCCGGGAAATCTCGGGCGGCATCAACGGATACAAGGTGGTCGTTGAAAAGAGTACGGTGCCGGTCTACACCAGCGAATGGGTGCGCAAGATCATCCTGCGCAATGGAGCCGACCCGGAGTCGTTCGATGTCGCCTCCAATCCCGAGTTCTTGCGCGAAGGGACCGCAGTTACCGACTTCATGTATCCCGACCGCATCGTGATTGGCTGCGACACGCAGCGTTGCGCGGACGTTTTGCGCCAGATCTACAAGCCGCTGACCGAAGGAACCTACTACACCCGCAACGACGCAATTCCTCAACCGGACCGCACCACGATACCCGCTCCTATCATCGTGACCAGCACCAAGAGTGCTGAGCTGATCAAACACGCGTCCAACGCGTTCTTGGCGATGAAGATTTCCTTCATCAATGCGGTGGCTTCGGTGTGCGAATCGGTGGGTGCAAATGTCAGTCAGGTCTGCCACGGAGTGGGCACGGACTCCCGCATTGGGCGGCGGTTTCTGAATCCCGGTATCGGCTACGGTGGATCGTGCTTTCCAAAAGATGTGATGGCCTTCCGCGCGGTGGCCCGCGAGAACGGGTATGACTTCCGCCTGCTCGACGAAGTCATGAGCATCAACGAAGACCAGCGCCAGCGCTTCCTGCGCAAAGTGCGCAGCGCGCTATGGACACTGCGCGGCAAGAAGCTTGGCGTCCTCGGGCTGGCGTTCAAGGGGGGCACGGATGACATTCGAGAATCCCCGGCCCTGTTCATCGCCCAAGCGTTATTGCAGGAAGGCTGCAAGATCAAGGCTTATGATCCGGCCGCAATGGAGCGCACTCAGGAAGTGATCAGTTCGGGAATCAAGTATGCGGAATCAGCCTATGAAGCGGCCGCAGGCAGCGACGCGCTGCTGATCCTGACCGAGTGGGAAGAGTTCGCGAACCTGGATCTGGACCGCTTAAAGAGCGAACTGCACTATCCGATCGTGATTGATGGCAGGAACTTGTACGATCCCGAAGTCATGGCGTCCCACGGCTTTACTTATTACAGTGTGGGACGGGCGGCGACCCATCCGGACGGAGTTCCGATCGGCGCCCTCAAGAACGGCGTCGACAAAGCATGACAGGAAAACGCGCGTTAGTCACCGGGGGCGCTGGTTTTCTAGGTTCCCATCTCTGCGATGCGCTTCTAGGCGAGGGCTGGAGCGTAGTGGCGGTGGACAACCTGCTCACCGGCCGCCGCGTCAATCTCGAGCACCTGCGCCAGGAACCGCGCTTTGAACTGGTAGAGCGCGACATCTGCCAACCATTCGACGCGGGCAAAGTGGACTATGTTTTTCACTTCGCCTGTCCGGCCAGCCCTGTGGATTACACCATCCACGGCGTCGAAACGCTGCAAGTCGGCTCCCTTGGCACCTTCCACGCACTCGATGTGGCGCGCAAGTATGGGGCAAAGTATCTGGTCTCATCCACTTCGGAGTGCTACGGCGACCCCCTCGAGCATCCTCAAAAAGAAACCTACTGGGGACACGTAAATCCAATCGGGCCGCGCTCGGTCTACGACGAAGCCAAGCGCTTCACCGAAGCCACCACCATGGCCTACCACCGTTATTACAAAGTGGACACTCGTATCGTCCGGATCTTCAATACCTACGGCACGCGCATGCAGCTGAATGATGGACGCGTGGTCCCGAATTTCATGAAGCAGGCATTGCGCGGGGAAGATCTGACCGTCTATGGTGACGGCAAGCAGACGCGCAGCTTCTGCTATGTCAGCGACGAGATTGACGGCTTCATGAGGCTGGCGAAATCTGACGAACATCTTCCGGTCAATATCGGGAACCCGTCGGAGTTCACAATCCTGGAGTGCGCAGAACTGGTGCTCAAAGTTACTGGATCGAAAAGCAATATCCGCTATGAGCCCCTGCCGCAGGACGACCCCAAACAGCGCAGGCCGGACATCAGCAAAGCAAAGACTCTATTGGGTTGGGAACCGAAGATAGACCTGGAGACCGGCTTGCGTAAATCGCTGGAGTATTTCCGGGCTGCGACCAAGGCTGAAGCTGCGAAGTAGTTAGCTCTCGGCTTTTTCTGCGGCCGCGACGATGTCTATCAACTGCTGCACCCGCTCCCGATCCGGTCTGGTGTCCAGTCTGAAAGAGACTCCCATGCCGTATCCGGGATGACTGGATTGCACCTGTCCGCTTACATGGACCTTCAGGTCGTCTGCCCGAAGCGTTATCTCAACGAATGAGCCCACGGGAAACGCCATAGGCATTTCCAGGTAGCAGCCACCGGGACCGACGTCGTTCAGGTTGCAGAAATTCCGGACGGAACTGCCTTTGAGGAAGACCTCGGCGCCAATTCTGCAAGTGTAGCGAGGCAAGCCGCGGCGGTCGCCAGGATCCGACAGCAGGCGCTCGGTTGAGGCGGCGTTCTCCGGCTTGGGCCGGGCAGAATAGCGCTCCGCGTCCGGCGAGAGATTTTCGCGCGTTTCCGAGCCTTGTGACGGTGCTTGAGTTTGGATTTCAACCGACGGAATCGCGACGACTGTCGGACTTTTCGCTCCAGTGAGTTGCAGCCACTCCTTTAACAGTCGGCGCGAGGCCTGGGGTACATCCTTGAACTGGATACCGGCTCGTCCATTCCAGTCCTGCCACATCACTTGCCCCGAGAGACGCACGCTGCTGTTCTGGCCGGGAAGCTGGAATTGGAAATAGACTTTGCCGCTGGGCGGCAACTTCTTGCCAAAGTGCATGGCCAGGCCGTCTTCGCCCAGGTCCACGAGAGTGGCTTTCTGTTGCTCGGCGCTGGCGTAATCAATGCTGGCGTGGGCGTGGACGGGGGCGCGCTTGCTGCCTCGCCGCTCCTTGCGCATCAACGCTCGGGCGGCGCGCAAACTGTTCACTGCGCGCTCGCGGGTTACCGGCTTGTAGATCACGAAGTTTGCGCCGAGTGAGAAAAGTTCGCGGAGGTTGTCCTGGTTTTGCAGGATGGCCACGGTGAGGGTCGCATTTTCCCGGCGCGCGGCTTCGGTCTCGCCGAGCAGGTGCCGTACCTCGCTGAGGGACTCGCAGTCCAGTATGAGGGCGTCGAATCGTTCTTGGGAGAGACGGACCGCGGCCCGCTCGAGGTTGTCGCAGACCTCGACGTCCAGCTTGAGGTCTTCAAGAACTCCTTTTAGCAGCGAGGCCGCCGCCTTGTCCGGGCACACCAGCAGCGAGGTCAAGGTCATGGGGCTATCGTATGGTTCCCTTGGTTCGCGTCTCAAGTTACCAGGGTCATCTCGCAACTCTGCTTCGAGCAGCGTGAGTTGGCTTAAGTCCTTACAGGGGCTTTATTACACCGGTAACCAGCTCGATTACAGAAGGCCAATACATTTCCGTTACACCGTAGTGCTTTGACGGGGGGTCTGCCGGTTTCTACGATGACATTGCCCGCCAACTGTCTCCCGCGCGGGCACTGGCATTGCATCTATGAGACCTCGCGGACAGCAAGGATGGTCGCTGCTGGAAATGATGGCAGTCATCTCCATCATTTTCATCATTACAACGTTCTCGGTCATGGCATACCAGCCGATGAACAAACAGCAGCACGTCACCGACGCCTACAACTCGTCCCTGTCGACGCTGCGCTGGGCGCGTGACCAGGCCGCTGCCGACATGCGCATCTATTGCGTGACTTTCACCGCGCCGGGCACCATCACGGTCACGCAGAACAATCCGGGCGGACCGTTACTGGTCACCACGACGTTGCCTTCCGACATCACGTTTCACGTCGAGCCAGGCGTTCCTACGTCACCCACGGTGGCGCCCACAACGCCGGACGGCTTTGGGACTGCCGCGTACGCATTCGATCTTGACCAGGCCATCGGCGGAGGCGGAGCCACCATCTACTTTTATCCCGACGGAAGCGCGCAGGACGCAGCTCCGAACGGCGGCAACATCGACAACGGGGTTATTTATTTCGGGCGGGTCGGTGACCTGACCAGTTCCCGCGCCATCACCGTGTGGGGATCAACGAGCCGTTTACGCGGTTGGCGGCTCTATCAGAACGGCGGCGGCGTACTTTGGAGGCAACAGTGAAGATCAATCAACCGAATCGATTGCGGCGCTCAAATCGCGGTTTCACGCTGGTGGAAGTCATGGTCTCAATGGCGATCCTGACCATCAGTTCGCTGGCGCTGCTGGGAGTGTTCGGCGTTGCAGTCGCGGCCAACCAGACTTCACAGCAGAACATGATTGCACGGCAGCTGGCATCTGAGGCTATGGAGAGTATCTTTACCGCCCGCAACACTTCGCAGTTGGCCTGGGCGCAGATCAACAATGCGTCCAATGGCGGAATCTTCACTGACGGTTCGGTTGCTGTGTTGTGCGCGGGGCCGGATGGAATCATCGGCACCGCGGATGATGCCGGCTGCACCCTGCCGTCGGGTGTCACTTGTCCCAATGCGGGGGTTGAGTGCCTGGTGGAACCCGGTCCGGACGGTGTTGTGGGCACGGCGGATGACATCATTCTCTCCCTGAACAATTACCGGCGCCAGATCCAGATTCAGACCGTCGTGGATGCGAATGGAAACACGGTGCAGACGCTGCGCACTGTGACCATCACCATCACGTACACCACGCCAAACCTGGCACAAAAGACCTACGTGTTGAACGAGTACGTGTCGTCGTACCGGTAGAGAGGCAACCATGCGCAACAGGAACAAGAAAAACCGAGGCTTTTCTCTGCTGGAGCTGATGATCTCCATGGCAATTGGTTTAATCGTCCTTGCCGGAGCGGTGTCGCTCTACAGCCAGGCGGTCAAAGCCAGTTTCTTAACCTCCGAAAAATCGGAATTGCAGGAAGATTTTCGTGCCGCCGGCAACGTCATGGAACGTGATATCAGCCTGGCTGGGGCCGGTGCCATGGGACAGCAAGGACTGGCTGCGGGCGCGGTCGGCCTGCCAGCCGCGACCGGGCAGCTTCCGGTGTATCCGTGCTATACCTCTTGCACATTAGTGAACGGGACCGCTGCCGCCTATCCCACTCTTACGGGCTCGCCAACGGCACCGTTCTTGTACTCGATCATCCCCGGCCCGAACCTTGGAATCACGATCAACGCGGCACAGGGGCCCACCGACATCCTGACAGTGTCTTACACGGACGCGGCCCTGGCGTTGAATTGCTACCAAGGCACCGCGGTCTCGAGCGGCGGCACGACCACAGTTACCTTTACGCTGCCTGCGACGTGGCCTTCGATCTGTACTCTCCCTCCGGGTCTGTTGGTGCCGCAATCCCTGCTGGATCCGGTGGTGGGGCTGAAAACCGGTGATCTGGTCATGTTTGGAAGCCTGGCGATTGGGTCGGTTACGACCGTCGCCGCCGGCGGAGCACCCAACACTTTTGTAGTGACGTTCACCAACGGCGACCCTGGGCACATCAACCAGCCAACCGCTACGAGTGGCAGCCTGAAACAGTTGCCGGCTGGAAATCTGACAGCCACCCGCTTGCTCATGATCACTTACTACCTGGACCTCTCGCCGATGGACGGTGTAACGCCCCGGCTCATGCGCATTCAGAACGGCCGTCAGCCCACGCCCGTGGCGGAAAACGTGGCTTACTTGAAATTCACGTATGACGTCTACAACAACGGCACAGTCCTGTCGAACCAGGCTAGCCTGCCAGCTGCAGACAACCCCAGCATGATCACCAAAGTCAACATCGCACACATGACCATGCGCAGCCAGCTTCCGGGCAGTGCCGGATACCAGGGTCTGGACTTGCAGACCTCGGTCAGCGCGCGCAACGTGACATTTACGCAAGAGTATCCCATCTCAGGATCTGCTTACTGAGTTGGGTAGAGGCAAAGCGACGAGGAGAACTTTATGACGCCGAAAACGACGAACAACCAAAAGGGGTTCACCCTGGTTGCCTCCCTCATGCTGGTGGCCCTGCTGTCAGGGTTTACGGTAGGCCTGTTGATGATGGTGAACACCGAGCAACGCGCCGGTGGCAACGACCTGAACAACCAGTACGCCTACCGCGCCACGGAAGGCGCGATTGAAAAGCAATCCTCCGACCTGGCTGGAATGTTCCAGAACATCCAGGCGCCAACCGCCAGCCAAATTTGCGCCCTTAGCAACAACTATCCCGTGTCGGACGCGACCATCACGTTCCCGGTGTACTCGATCGCTCCGATTTCTGGCTGCTCGGCGCCACTGACTACGGTGTGGGGCCAGATCAGCGCGGGATCTGACGCGGGTCTGTATGCCCAGATCATTCCTGTCACCATGAGTGCCTCGGCACAGCGCCTGACTGGTGAAACCGTGAGCATGTCGCGCAACGCAGAGGTTGCGCTGATTCCGGTGTTTCAGTTCGGTGTGTTCTCGGAAAAAGACGTGTTCTTCGGCAGCAGTCCGAACTTGACCTTTAATGGTCGCATCCATACCAACAAAGACATCTACCTCGGCGTGGCTAACGGATCCACGCTAGTGTTCGGTGACAAGATCGCAGCTTACGGCAACGTGATCCGCAATACGATGGATAACGGGCTGGACGCGACCGCCGGCGCAAACAACGACGGTGGTACGGTGCTGATTCCGAATGCAAACGCAGGCTGCGCGGCTGGGGTCGCCAACGGAACGTGCAAATCCATCGCCTTCGGCCAAGGCAGTGTCGTGGCAGGGCATGCTTCCGCGCAAAATCCAGGCTGGGCCGCAATCTCGCAAGGCACCTACAACAGCTACCTGATTGACGGGAACAACGGCAACCCGGGAGGGACGGGTGCGACGCTGTTGTCATTGCCTTTCGTACAAGGTACAACCAAGCCATTTGAAATCATTCGGCGACCGTGGCCCGGTGAAGATCCAGCATCGGTGCTGGGCGCTTCACGACTTTCAAATCAGGCCCAGATTCGAGTTCTGCTGAGCGACAAGCAAGCCGACCTTCACATAGCGGGATGGAACGGCGATGCCAGCCAGGACATCGAACTGGTCGGTGCGGTGCCAGCGTTGCTGGCCGCGCAGTTGACCGCGGGCGGAGGATGGGCGCAACCCGGTATCGCAGTCAATGGCAACGTCGCTAACCCATACTATTTTGGCGAGGCCTGGTGCGGCACGGTCAATGCCGCAACCCGCGCCTGCTCCAAGGACACGAATCAAGTGCAGCCTCCGACCTTCCATGGAGCTGCGTTCCCCGCATACACCAGCTTTCCGGGAAACATTTCCGAATGGCCTCTGATTGATGGCTGGCTGCTGGTGGAAGTCAAGTGGACGAGCGATGGCTTGTGGCACGGCGTGACCAAGGAGTGGTTGGGACTCGGCTTTGCGCGCGGCTTGGAAGCGCCTGACGTGCCCGGGACGAACGCCACCACGGGCGCCAAGTGCGTTCCGCCCGCGGTCAACGCTCTCGGTGGGAACGGATGCAACTATCTCACCGATCACACTAACGCAATTCTCTACTTTCAGGTGACAGCCGACCGCAACGGGGACGGCGCCACCAACGCAACGGACTGGGCCTATGCCGCCAACCCCGGCTTCGCTGGCCCGGCAACGCAATACAACTGGTATCCGATCAACTTCTACGATGCCCGCGAAGGCGAGAACTGGGACGTAAATCCCGGGACTTTCCCTCAGGGCTCGGGCACACCCAATGGGGTGATGAATGCCGTCGAGCTCGACGTAGGGAACTTGAAGTCCTGGCTTGCCGGCAAAACCGGGGCTACCGGCAACAAAGTAGACTTCGTGCAGCAGAACGGCTACGTGTTGTATTACTCTGACCGGCGCGGGGAACAATACAACCCTCTTGTATCCGCAACTCAGCTGATTGGCGAGTACGGGTTCGAGGACACGATCAACTACACGAACAACGGTCTTCCGAACGGAACGTTGGAACCCATCAATTACAACGGTGTTTCGCCGGAGGACATCAACGAAAATGGTGTACTGGATACTTACGGCGTAAAGATGGTCGGCGATGGCTTCGGCCCGCAGACCCAGGCCGACACCGACACAGCAATCCCCCCGACCCCGTTTGCGCCCGGTCACCGGATTAACACATTCACGGTCGGTCGCGCCAACCGGGTAACCGGTGCACGTCACGCCTTAAAGCTCGTCGATGGAACCATGGGCAACCTGCCACAGCCTCCGGGGGCCGCGCCGGGAGTCGGCGGATTCACGGTTGGCTCTGAGAATCCCGTTTACATCGAGGGCGATTACAACTCCAGCGCGGCAGATCCAATGTGGGGCGGTGGCGCCGTCGAACCGCCGCACGCAGCTGCAGCCATCATTGCGGATGCGGTCACTATGCTCTCCAACAACTGGGAAGACTCAGGCTCAACGACCGGCCCGGTTTACGGAAGCCTGTATTCGCCGCTGGTCACAAATGGCGGCGTGACGGGCCAGTCGGCGGCTACAACTTATTACCGTGTGGCGATCGCGGCTGGAAAAACGATCGCCTTCAACAACACCACCAGCAATCCAACCTGGGCTTATGGTATGGATGGCGGTGTCCACAACTTCCTCCGCTTCCTCGAAGACTGGAGCGGCCAGGTCCTGAACTACAAGGGATCGCTGGTCAGCCTCTACTGGAACACGTATGCCACCGGCACATTCAAGTGCTGCAACCTTGTCTATCACCCGCCGGTGCGTAACTATGTGTTCGATCCAATGTTCTCGCAGCCGCAAAACTTGCCGCCGGGAACTCCCATGTTCCGCAACGTGGACCAACTGACCTACCGTCAGAGCTTCACGGCGCGAACCAACTAACTCGCGGACGCTAAATCGAGGCCCCGGACGGCAGTCGCCTTCCGGGGCCTTCGTTTTTTTGGCTTGTGTTCCCCTTTCCACACGACGCCGCGATACACTTTCCCCGCATTGATACCGAACAAAACGGGGGATTCCGGTGGCATCGATTCGGGCACTTTTCTGGGACGTAGGCGGTGTGCTTCTAACCAACGCCTGGGACCGCACTCAGCGCATGGCCGCGCTCGAGCACTTTCACCTGGACGAGGAGGAATTCCACGACCGTCACGAGATGGTGGTGTCGTCATTTGAGCGGGGCAAGATCTCGCTGGATGAATACCTGGAGCGCACGGTGTTTTACCGGACCCGCCCGTTCTCCCGGGAAGAATTTCGACAGTTCATGTACGGACTCTCGCAACCTCTGCCGGAGACGTTGGACTTCGCTCGGTCCCTGGCCGAATCGGGACGTTATGCCATGGGCACGATTAACAACGAGTCGCGCGAGTTAAATCTCTACCGCATCGACAAATTCGGGCTACGGGGCATATTCCGGATATTTGTGAGTTCCTGCTTCGTCGGGTTTCGCAAGCCAGAGAGAGACATCTACCGTGTGGCGCTTGAGATCACTCAATGTCCACCCGAAGAGTGCTGCTTCATAGACGACCGCTCGCTGAACCTGGAATGCGCCCAAAAACTGGGCATGATGACGATCGAAATGCAGACCGTGGAAAGGCTGCGCCAGGAATTGAGCAATCTGGGAGTGACACCCTCTTGCTAGGTCCGTCGGGGCGGCCCGGGTTGAGGTTTTGCCGGTTCTTCTGCAGCGAGCGTCAGATCGCTGGACCAGCAATCGACAGAAATTTTCCAGTCGCCGTCCGCATCTTTGGAGAGGATCCGTACATACTTTCCGCGTTCTTCCCGTCTCTTTCCACTCACACCCGGAAGTAGCGCCGTAAATTTGCCTGCTTCGTACGCCATGTCGTCCGACACTTCCACGCGGGCGGCCTCCATGGCGACTTCTCCCAGTCCTGCATCGAGGGCTGCGACAAAAAACTCGCGCAGGGCGCCTGAGGCCTTCACCGCAGGTTGATTGGAGCGGTAGACGATCGCATCGGCCGAATACAAGTCGAGGACATCCTCAAGATGCTTGGTGTTACACGCAATTACCCAGTCCTGGGTCAGTCGGCGCACCAGGGTCTCGGCGCGGCTGTAGTGTTCGCCCTTTGGGGCCACGGGCACAGGTGCGGGTTTTTCAGAGTCGCGTGAACCGGGAATGAACCGGCGCGCACCTTCCGCCCCAGCCGGAAAATAGTGGTAGTGATAGTGATGATGATGGCGGTGAGCGCCCGCCTTTGGAGGCTCGGGGACGCCCTGCGGCAGGGCTTGCTGCGGCTTCGGGGTGCTGGCTTGAGAATCGTGACCCGGTCCCTGCTGCGCGACGGCGAGGGTCGACCCGCACATGGCACAAAAGCGGTTGCCTGGTCGGTTCTTGTGTCCGCACGAAGGGCAGGCATCGCCGTCGGGCAGGGTGG
>Ga0075029_100001352_pt1 | contig 14054 bp, 13 predicted proteins | sample LitLauG_LLR_2013_FD_71391 | JGI IMG/M metagenome (GOLD analysis project Ga0075029, IMG submission 71391) | Freshwater sediment microbial communities from North America - Little Laurel Run_MetaG_LLR_2013 | ecosystem: Environmental > Aquatic > Freshwater > Creek > Sediment | place: USA...
CTATCCGACGCTCTACGAGGGTTTCGAATATTCGCGGCATTGCATCTACACCGGTGCTGCGCCGAACCAGAATTCATTGCAGCTCGCGAGATTCCTGCTTTCGACCTACGGCAATCGCTTTCTGCTGGTGGGGTCGAACTACATCTATCCTTACGAATCCAATCGCCTGATGGCCGATTTCGTGGTGCAGGGCCGCGGCGAGGTGCTGGACGAGATCTATGTTCCGCTTGAGGCGGATCCGCGGGATTTCGACAAGGTCATCAGCCGGATCAAGAAGACGTCTCCCGACGTCATCTTTTCGACCGTTGTCGGGCGTTGCACCTCGGTCTTCTACGAGGCCTATCGGCGGGCCGGGTTCGATCCGGCGAAGATGCCGATCGCGAGCCTGACCACCAGCGAAGCGGAAGTCGCGGAGATGCACCAGGAGGCCGCCGAGGGCCATATCACGGCCGCGCCGTTCTTCGAGACCTCTTCATCGGCCTCCGCACGCCGTTTCGTGGAGAGCTTCAAGCGCAAATACGGTCCGGATGCGCCGGTGCCGGCGGCCGCGGAAGCTGCCTATTTCCAGGTTCATCTGGCGATGCGCGCGCTTGCGCGCTGCGGGTCCGACGATCCGGAGCGGGTGCTGAAGGAGCTGCGCGACTCCGAGTTTGACGCCCCGCAGGGACGGGTCAGGATCGATCCGGAAAACAACCACACCTATCTGTGGCCGCGGATCGCGCGACTGGACAAATTCGGCCGGTTCCAGACAGTGTGGAATCCCGGAGTTCGGATCAAGCCGGATCCCTACTGTGTCGTACAGAGCCTTGACGACTGGTCGGTCGATGATCTTCAGACGGTCAGCCACTGAGGTTCTGAGCGGGGGAGCAGGCGGTGGCGATCCAAATCCTTCGCGATCTTCGCGGCCTCCGGGTCCTGGTCGTTCATCCCCCGGACAACGAACGCGTCAGGCTGGTCGAGCATCTTCGGCGCATCGGCTGCATGGTCGAGATGCAATGGCCGGTCCCGGAATGCTGGTCCGACGGCTGCGACGTGATGCTGCTGGCCGTCGAGCATGACGCCCGCGGCGATATTCAGCGCCTCCTCAAGTCGAACGACGGAACGCGACCGACGCTGATCGCCGTCGTGGGCTACGAAGATCCGACCACGCTTCAGCTGGTGCTGGAGGCGGGCGCTGTTGCCGTCATCGAGCGCCCGATCCGCCCCTTCGGTTTGCTTACCAACCTGACGATCGCGCGCAGCATCTGGCTCGAGAAGCGCGAGACCGAAAAGCGGATCCGGAAACTGGAGCGCAAACTGTCGGGCATCCAGCGCATCCAGAAGGCGAAGGCGATCCTGATGGACGGCCAGGGATTGAGCGAAGCCGAAGCCTATGAAAGCATTCGCCGCCAGGCGATGGCGAAACGTCTGTCGATGGACGACATGGCGGCTGCGATCATTCATGCAAATGAGGTCTTGCAGTACCGCGCAAAAGATGTTTAGTTTTTGCAACTGCGGTAGGACGAGGAAGTCCTGATCGCAGTTTTCGCTGGACCACCGATGTTGTTGGTCTGGCATGGCTAGGTAAGCCCGAGAGGTCCGCGAGGATCTGTCGGGCTTTTTTGTTTTGACGACCGAGAATCGGCACGGACCTGCGCGGGTCCGCTGGCCTCGGGGGAATCTTGATTTTTTTGGCTCAAAAAACACGCTCTGGCGTGAACGGAACCGGCTTGCCCGATTGAAGGCGGCCACTAGGGGAGAGTGTCACTATGTCGATTGATCGGCGTAAATTCTTGAAAGGCGGCCTGCTGGCGACGACCGGGGCGATCGCATCGCCTTACATCATCAGCAGTCCGGTGCGTGCCGCGGGTACGGTGAATGTGGGCGTGCTGTTCTCGTTGACCGGCGGTCTTTCGATTATCGAAAAATCGCTGCACGATGCGACGCTGATGGCGATCAGCGAGATCAATGCCGCCGGTGGCGCCAAGGGCATGAAGATCAACGCCATCGTCGAGGACGGCGCATCGGATCCCAAGACCTACAACGAAAAAGCCTCGAAGCTGGTGATCCAGGATCGCGTGCCGACGGTGTTCGGCTCCTACACCTCCGCAAGCCGCAAGGCCGTGCTTCCGGTGTTCGAGAAGCGCAACAATCTGTATTTCTATCCCACCTACTACGAAGGTTTCGAGTGCTCGAAGAACGTCGTCTATACGGGCGCCGTGCCGAACCAGCAGCTCTCGAATTTCATCCCCTGGATCATCAAGACGCTGGGCAAGAAGAAATTCTTCATCGTCGGATCGAACTACATTTATCCGCGCGAGATGGCGAAGGTCTCGAAGATCCTGATCGAGAAGAACGGCGGCGAGTGGATCGCGGACGAATATCTCGAACTCGGCCATTCGGAGTGGGGCTCCATGGTCAACAAGATCAAGTCCTCCGGCTGCGACGTCGTGCTGTCGAACGTCGTCGGCGATTCCGTCGTCGCGTTCTATCGCGAATACAAGAACCAGGGCCTGACCCACGACAAGCTGCCGATCTGCGCCACCGTCACCTCCGAGATCGAAATCGCCGCGATGGGGCCGGAATATGCGGTGGGCAGCTACACCTCGTTCCCGTACTTCCAGGCCATCGACACCGACCGCAACAAGGCGTTCGTCGAGCGCTATCGCGCCTTCGTCAAGGATCCGAAGGCGGTGACGCATCACGCGCTGGAATCGTCCTACTTCCAGGTATTCCTGTGGAAGCAGGCGGTCGAAAAGGCGGCGGAGATCACGCCGACGGCGATCAGGGAGGCGGTGAAGGGCCAGGAGTTCGACGCCCCGAACGGTCACGTGAAGATCGACTCCGACAATCTCCACACCTACCTGACGCCCCGCATTGCGCAGTGGCAGGCGGACGGACAGGGCAAGATCATCGATGCCTACAAGGAGCCGACCATTCCGCTTCCTTACGTGGCCTACGGCGAGACGGAGAGCAATCTGTTCTGCACCGCCAAGGGTCTCGATACGTCAAAGCTGAAGATCTGAACTCGACGTCAAGACCGGCTGCCGCGCCTTGGCGCGGTGGCCGGGATGATGAGGTTACCTGGAATGCTTGAAGTCCTGTTTATCGGCCTGAGCCTCGGCTCGATCCTGCTGCTGGTGGCGCTGGGTCTGGCCATCACCTACGGCGCGATGGGCGTCATCAACATGGCCCATGGCGAGATGGTCATGATCGGCGCCTACGTCACGGTGCTCACGGGCATCTATCTCGGGGCGAACATCTTCGTGGCCATCCCGCTGGCCTTCATCGTCACGGCGCTGATCGGGCTTGCGATCGAGCGCGTCATCGTGCGCCGCCTGTATGGCCGCCTGCTCGACACCTTGCTCGCGACCTGGGGCATCGCAATCCTGATCCAGCAGGCGGTGCGGCTCGAACTGGGGCTGTCGTTCTTCGGCATCCATATCGCGGGACTGGGGCCCGGGCTCCAGAATGTCAGCGTCCCAGACGTGCTGCAGGGAACGCTCATGCTCGGCAGCGTGGAGATCAACCGCTATCGCGCCTTTATCATTGTCGTGACCGCGGTGCTGACCGCGCTGTCCTGGCTGATCATGTACCGCACGCCGTTCGGCACCCAGGTCCGCGCGATCATTCGCAACCCGAAAATGGCCGAAGCCTGCGGCATCGATGTCGCGCGGGTCAACGCGCTGACATTCGCGCTCGGCTCGGGCCTTGCCGGCGTCGCCGGCGTGATGATGTCCGGCTTCAAGACCGTCTTCCCCGATATGGGCACGCCGATGGTCGTGGACGGCTTCATGGTCGTGGTGATGGGAGGCGTCGGCAGCCTGCTCGGGTCGGTGTTTTCAGCCGGCATCCTCGGCGAGATCGACGGACTGGTGGCGGCCGGCACCAACGACATCCTGGCGAGGGCCGTGGTATTCGGCGTGGTGATCATGATCATCATCCTGAAGCCCAAGGGCCTGTTTTCGCTCAAGGGGCGCTGATCAATGTCCGACAAGCGCCGCGTCGAAATAGCGATCTATCTGGCGTTCTTTGCGCTGATCATGTGCGCGCCGCTGCTGCTCGATCCGTTCTGGCTCAACCGCATCGCCAAATACCTGGTGTTCGGCATGCTCGGCGTCGCGGTCGCGCTGTCGTGGGGCTACGCCGGCATCCTCAATCTCGGCCAGGGACTGTTCTTCGGCGGCGGGGCCTACATGCTGGCGATGTCGCTGAAGCTCGCCAGCCCGACCAGCCTGCAGCAGGGCTCGGACAAGCCGGTGCCGGACTTCATGCTGTGGAACGCCGAGCCGGGCGCGCCGACCGAACTGTGCTGCATCAACAAGGCATCGTTCCTGTGGCTTCCGTTCCAGTCGCAGTGGTTCGGCGTTGCGATGGGGGTAGTGCTGCCGGTCGCGCTCGCCACGATCATCGGGACCATCGTGTTTCGCAAGCGCATCGCGGGTGTGTTCGTGTCGATCATCACGCTGGCGCTGGTGCTCCTGGTGCGGCTCGTGGTCATCGACGCCCAGCCCATCACCAACGGCTTCAACGGGTTGACCGACCTCGGATGGTTCAAGGTCGGCGGGTTCGAGTTCGATCCCTATATCGTCCCGACCTATTACTTCATCGCCGTCGCATTGTGCCTGGTTCTCGCCGGCGCGCGCGTGCTGATCGAAACCCGGGCCGGCCTGATCCTGCAGGCGATACGCGACGATCAGAATCGCGCGCGCTATCTGGGCTTCGACGTGCCGCTCTACCAGACGTTCTTCTTCGCGGTGTCGGCGGGGATCGCGGGCCTCGCCGGGATGTTTTACGTCGTGATCTCGGAGTTCGCCTCGCCCACCTTCATGGACCTCAGTTTCTCCATCACCATGGTGGTCTGGGCCGCTGTCGGCGGCCGTTCGTCCATCCTCGGCGCCTGCATCGGGGCCATCGTGATCAACATGATTTCAGCCACCGTCAGCGAGACCCAGGGTTTCGCCGAGGCGTGGAAAGTGATCATCGGCCTGATCTTCGTGCTCGTCGTTTTGTATCTGCCGCGCGGCTTCGCGGGGCTGGCCCACGATCTGGTCGATCGCCTGCTGAAGCGCCGCAAGACGCCGGCGCAGCAGAAAGTCGAGGTTTCCGATGCCTCGCAACTGGCGGAGTGAGGGATGGCTGAGATCGCGCTTACCATCGATGGGCTCGGGGTCGACTTCGGCGGGTTCAAGGCCGTCAATGGTGTGTCGTTGACCATCGAGGAGGGCGAGTTGCGCGTGCTGCTCGGGGCCAACGGCGCCGGCAAGACCACGCTGATGGACCTCATCTCCGGCAAGACCAAATGTACCGAGGGGCGGGTATTCCTGAACGATACCGACATCACCAACTGGGAAGAGCACAAGATCGCGCGCGCCGGTGTCGGGCGGAAATTCCAGATTCCCAGCGTGTTCAAGGATCTCACCGTTCGCCGCAATCTCGAGGTCGCCAGTTGCCGAAATCCGGGCGTGCTGGCGAACCTGCGCTTCGGTTTCGACAGGGAGGCCGAGCAGGACGTCGACCGGGTGCTCGAGCTGATCGGCCTGACCGAGGAAGCCAACCGGCTCGCCGCCTATCTCAGCCACGGTCAGACCCAGTGGCTCGAACTCGGACTTCTGATCACCCAGAATCCGAAGGTGATCCTGCTCGATGAGCCGACCGCGGGCATGACGCAGGCGGAAACCCACAAGACGTCCCAGATCGTCAACAGCCTCAAGGGCAAGCACACCCTGATCGTCGTCGAGCACGATATGGCGTTTGTGCGTGAAATCGCCGAACGCATCACGGTGCTTCACCTCGGATCGGTTCTCGCGGAAGGCAACGTCGAGCAGATCGAGACCGATCCCAGGGTGCGCGAAGCCTATCTCGGATCGCGGGGGATCGGCTGATGCTCAAGCTGACCAACGTCGACAGCTATTACGACCGCAGCCACATCCTGCATGCCGTATGCCTGGATATCCCGATCGGGAAAACCACGGCCGTCCTCGGCCGCAACGGCACCGGAAAGACCACGCTGCTGAAAACGCTGATGGGGCTGACCGACCGGATGGAAGGACAGATCAACCTCAACGGAACCGAAATCGGCAAGGAGCCGACCTTCCGCCGTGCCCGCGCCGGGATCGCCTACGTCCCCCAGGGCCGCGAGATCATTCCGGACTTCAGTATCCGGGAAAATATTCTGATGGGCGCGTTCGCGCGCAGCGACGGCAAGCGGCAGATTCCGGAGCTGGTGCCGGAGCTGTTTCCCTATCTGATGGACAATCTCGAACGCCCCGGCGGCGTCCTTTCCGGCGGCCAGCAGCAGCAGCTCGCGATCGCGCGCGCGCTTGCCGCCGATCCCCGGATCATCCTGCTGGACGAGCCGAACGAAGGCATCCAGCCGTCGATCGTCGAGGAAATCGAAGCCATCATCATCAGGCTCAACCGGGAGGTCGGCCTGACGGTCGTGCTGGTCGAGCAGAACGTCATGTTTGCGCGCCAGGCGTCGCATTGCTTCGCCATGATGGAGAAGGGGCGGATCGTGGTGGCCGGCGCGATTTCCGAACTCAGCGACGAAATGGTCCACCGGCATATGGCGGTGTGATGCGGATCATCGCGGGGGACCACCACCTGAAGAGCCATGTGAAAGAGAAGTTCTAGCAGTCAACCAAGCAAGGAGACCAACATGCTGCACGGCGATATCTCATCGAGCAATGACACGGTCGGCGTCGCCGTCGTGAATTACAAGATGCCCCGACTTCACACCAAGGCCGAGGTGCTGGCCAACGCCAAAAAGATCGCCGACATGGTTGTCGGCATGAAGACCGGCCTGCCGGGAATGGATCTGGTGATCTTCCCGGAATATTCGACCCACGGCATCATGTACGACTCCAAGGAGATGTACGAGACGGCTTCGGTCGTGCCCGGCGAGGAGACGGAGATTTTCGCGGAAGCCTGCCGCAAGGCGAAAGTCTGGGGCGTTTTCTCGCTCACCGGCGAACGTCACGAGGAGCATCCGAAGAAGGCGCCCTACAACACGCTGATCCTGATGAACGACAAGGGCGAGGTGGTGCAGAAGTATCGCAAGATCATGCCATGGGTGCCGATTGAAGGCTGGTATCCGGGCAACTGCACCTATGTCTCCGATGGGCCGAAGGGCCTCAAGGTCTCGCTGATCATCTGCGATGACGGCAACTATCCGGAAATCTGGCGCGACTGCGCCATGAAGGGCGCCGAGCTGATCGTCCGCTGCCAGGGCTATATGTACCCGGCCAAGGACCAGCAGGTCATCATGGCAAAGGCGATGGCCTGGGCGAACAACACCTATGTGGCGGTCGCCAACGCCGCCGGCTTCGACGGCGTCTACTCCTATTTCGGCCATTCGGCGATCATCGGCTTTGACGGCCGCACGCTCGGCGAATGCGGCGAGGAGGAATACGGCATTCAATACGCCCAGCTGTCGAAGATGCTGATCCGCGACGCACGCAAGAATGGTCAGTCGGAAAACCACCTCTTCAAGCTGGTGCATCGCGGCTACACCGGATTGATCAACTCCGGCGAAGGCGACCGCGGCCTCGCGGCGTGTCCTTACGAATTCTACAACAAATGGATCGCCGATCCGGAAGGCACCCGCGAAATGGTGGAAGGATTCACGCGAAAGGCGGTCGGGACGGAGGAGGCTCCCATCGAGGGCATTCCGAACAAGGTTGCCGCTCACCGTTAGGCTGCGAGCCCAGCCTCCACGCCGGCTCAATTTGGCCGGCGTGGAGGCTTCAAAAGTGCGACAGCACGTTTAACCCACTGAAAGGTCTGCAAGCGATGCTGCGCATCGATCGCGTATTCGGCAGCCGTCTGGAATCCGCGTTCTCCCAGGAAATTCACCGCCTAGAACATCGCGGCGCAGTTGATGTGGTCAATATCCCGGTGGCCGATCTGGCGCGGCGCCGGCTGCTGGCGACCACGCGCGCGGGCGAGGAGCTCGCGATCGCGCTGCCCCGTCACCAGAAGCTATTCGACGGCGCAATCCTGCTGATCAACGGCGATCGGGCGATCGTCGTTCGTGCCGCGACCGAGCGATGGATGCGGCTCGAGCCGCGTTCGATCAGCGACGCCATAGAGCTCGGCTACCACGCCGGAAACCTTCACTGGCGTGTTCGCTTCCACGGTGAGGCCCTGTTTGTCGCGCTGGAGGGCCGCCCCGAGGACTACACCGCGCGGCTGGAAGAGATGATCTCCGCCCGCCGCGTCGGCGTCAGCATTCTGGACGAGGAGGGCGACGGGGGGCCCGGCGAAACAGGCTCGCATGACGGCCCCTCCGCCGCGTGCGATCATACCCATCACGACGGCCATCGCTGATGCTGTCGACCTTGCAGGCGATCTGGCAGGCGGACGGGACCTTTCCGAGCGGATCGTTCGCCTTTTCCTACGGCGTCGAGGGTGTTGTCGCCCTGCGCGCACGGCTGGATGGTGCGGCGCTTGCCGAGCTGACTGATGCGGTCATTCGGCAGCGCTGGATGAATTTTGACCGGATCGCGCTGGTCCGGGCATTTCGCGCTTTCGGCGATCTCGACGCGATTGCGGAAATCGACCGGGACGTCGAGGCCTCGACCTTCGGCAGCACAATGCGCGAGGGTTCGCGGCGCAACGGCGGATCCTTTCTGGCGTCGCATGCGCGGCTCGGCGATGACGTGGCGTTGCGGCTGCGCAAGGAGGTCGCTTCAGGTGCCTGCCTTGGCCATATTGCCGTCATGCAGGGAGCCGTATGGCGCGGGGTTGGTCTCGACGAGAGGCTCGCGCAGCTCGCTTCCGCCTATGGCGTCGCCTCCGGCGTTGCGGCGGCGGCGGTGCGGCTTGGTGCGATCGGCACGCTGGAGAGCCAGAAGGTTCTGCGCGGATGCCTTCCGCTGATCGATGCGCTGGTCGCCCAGCCGGTTCCGGACAACGCTGAACTTTCGAGTTTCATTCCATTTCTCGAGATCGCCGCCGCGCGCCACGCACGCGCCGATCTCCGCCTGTTTGCGAACTGAAGGGGTCGAGGATGCTGCTGACACCCACCGAACTGGAGCGTTTGACCATCTTCAGCGCAGCCGAACTGGCGCGGCGGCGGCGCGCCAAGGGGCTGAAGCTGAACTACCCCGAGGCGGTCGCGATCATCACCGATGAAATCCTGGAAGGTGCCAGGGAAGGGCGCTCGGTTGCCGATCTCATCGGCCATGGATCGACGATCCTTTCCACCGATGACGTACTGTCAGGCATTGCCGCGATGATGAACATCATCCAGGTCGAATGCGTGTTTCCCGACGGCACCAAGCTGGTGACGGTCCACGAACCAATTCGTCCGGCACCCGGCGCGGCCGCCGATCCCGAACATCCCGGCGAGATCACCGCGGCCGACGGCAGTATCGACCTCAACGCCGGCCGCCGGTCGGTCAAGTTGAAGGCCCGCAACACCGGCGACCGGCCGATCCAGATCGGATCGCATTTCCACTTCTTCGAGGTCAACAAGGCGATGGAGTTCGATCGCGCTGCCGCGTTCGGCATGCGGCTCGATATTCCCGCCGGCACCGCGGTGCGGTTCGAACCCGGGGCATGGAAAGAAGTCACGCTGGTAACCCTGGGCGGCCGCGGCGAATTGACCGGCCTGAACGACCTCACCAACGGATTGAGCTCGGACCCTGCCGTGCGCGACGCCGCGCTCGAACAGGCGAAGAAGCGCGGCTTCAAGGGTACATGATATGGCACGCATCGACCGCCGCGATTACGCAGCACTTTACGGTCCGACCACCGGCGACGCCGTCCGCCTGGGTGACACCGCGCTGACGGCGGTGGTGACGAAAGACCACGCGGTTTACGGCGATGAATGCCTGCACGGCGGCGGCAAGACGCTGCGTGACGGGATCGGCATGGCCGGCATCACCAGCAAGGACGGGGCACTGGATTTCCTGCTCTGCAATGTCGTCGTCATCGATCCCGTGCTCGGGATCGTCAAGGGCGACCTCGGCATCCGGCATGGCCGCATCGTCGGCTTCGGCAAGGCCGGTAATCCCGCCATCATGGACGGCGTCGATCCCCGGCTGATCGTCTCCAGCGGCACCACGGTGCGCGATTGCGAAGGGCTGATCGCAACGCCGGGCGCGATCGACGTCCACGTTCACTTCGACAGCGCCGGACTCGTGGAGCATGCGCTGGCGAGCGGGATCACCACCATGATCGGCGGTTCGCTTGGGCCGATCACGGTCGGAATCGATTCCGGCGGTCCCTTCAACACCGGGAAAATGCTCCAGGCCGCCGAAGCATGGCCGATGAATTTCGGCTTTCTGGGACGTGGCAATTCGCACAAGGTGCCGCCGCTGGTCGAGCAGTTGGAGACCGGCGTGATGGGGTTGAAGCTGCACGAGGACTGGGGATCGATGCCGGCGGCAATCGACACCTGCCTGCGGGTTGCCGACGAGCACGATTTCCAGGTGCAGATCCATACCGACACGCTGAACGAATCCGGCTTCGTCGAGGACACGCTGGAAGCGATCGGCGGCCGCACCATTCATATGTATCACACCGAAGGCGCCGGCGGCGGTCATGCGCCCGACATCATCCGCGTCGCCGGCGAGATGCATTGCCTGCCGTCGTCGACGAATCCCACCAATCCCTACACGGTGAACACATTCGACGAGCACCTCGACATGACGATGGTGTGCCATCATCTCAATCCGGCGATCCCGGAAGACGTGGCGTTCGCGGAAAGCCGCATTCGCCGGCAGACCATCGCCGCGGAGGATGTGCTGCATGACATCGGCGCGATTTCGATGCTCGGCTCCGACAGCCAGGGCATGGGCCGCATCCACGAGGTGATCTGCCGCACCTGGCAACTGGCGTCGAAGATGAAGGAGCAGCGCGGCGCACTGCCCGAGGATCGCCCGGGCTTCGGTGACAACGCCCGCATCCTGCGCTATATCGCCAAATACACCATCAACGCCGCGCGGACGTTCGGGATCTCCGATCACGTCGGCTCGCTCGAAGACGGCAAGCTGGCGGACATCGTGGTGTGGCGCCCGGCGTTTTTCGGCATCAAGCCCGAACTCGTGATCAAGGGCGGCTTCATCGCCTGGGGCGCCATGGGCGATAGCGCCGCGTCGCTGATGACCTGCGAGCCGATACTGATGCGTCCGCAATGGGGTGCGTTCGGCAGGGCGCCGGCGGCGCTGTCGGCCTGCTTCGTGCATCCGCTGGCGATTGAGCGCGACCTGCCTGGGCAGCTCGGTCTTTCCAAGACAATGCTTCCGGTTCGGGGGACACGTACGCTGTCGAAGCGCGACATGCTGTGGAACGACGCCTGTCCGAAAATTTCGGTCGATCCGGAGACCTTCGATGTGTTTGTCGACGGCGTGATCGCGACCTGCGAGCCGGCGCGCGAGGTTCCGCTCGCCCGCCGCTATATGCTGAGGTGAGACATGTTGCACGCTGACCGGGACATCACGGCTCCGCTTACCGTACCGCCGGCGGCCCGGGTCGGAATCGGCGGCCCGGTCGGGTCAGGCAAGACCGCGCTGATCGAGGCGCTGATTCCGGAACTGCAGCGCCGCGGCGTTGATTTCGCCGTTGTGACCAATGATCTCGTCACCAAGGAGGACGCGGAACGCCTGCGCCGCTCCGGGCTGATCGATCCGGCGCGCGTGTCCGCCGTGGAAGCCGGCGCCTGTCCGCACACCGTGATCCGCGAGGACCCGACCTTGAATATCGCGGCGGGTGACGACCTCGAAGCCCGGTTTCCCGGCGTCGAGCTGATCCTGTTCGAATCGGGCGGCGACAACCTCGCCTCGACCTTCTCGCTCGATCTCGTGGACTGGTGGATGTTTGTGATCGACGTCGCAGGCGGCGACGATATTCCGCGCAAGAAGGGGCCGGGGCTGTTGCGCTGCGATTTGCTCGTCGTCAACAAGGTCGATCTCGCGCCATACGTCGGAGTGGAGCTTGGACCTATGCTGGCCGAGGCCGAGCGCGTGCGCGCCGGCCGGCCGGTCATCGCCACCAACGCGCGATCCGGCGCGGGAATTGCCGCGGTTGCCGATGCTATACTTGCCGCAGTCCTCTTCGAGGTTTGAGACGCCCCGCGATGCGGAAGTCCTGCTGGTCGCCGAACTGGCCGGCGGACGAACCATTCTGCGCCGCCAGCATGTCGGATATCCCTTCCATATCACGCGGCCGTTTCAACTCGACCGCAACAAGCCCGAGCTTGCGACGCTTTATCTCCAGTCGACCTCGGGCGGGCTTTATGCCGCCGACCGGCTGGCGCTCGATCTCGTGGTCGGCGTCGGCGCGGCTCTCAATCTGACCACGCAAGCCTCGACGGTCGTTCACGACGGGCGGGGGGATCGTTCGACGATGCGCCAGTCGTTGACCGTGGAGGGCGGGGCCTTTTGCGCGTTCATTTCCGATCCGTACGTGCTGTTTCCCGGCGCCAATCTTCACGTTGAAACAACCGTCACTGCCGCGACCGACGCAATTGTAATCGTGGCCGACGGCTTTGCAGCGCATGATCCACACCGTCGCGGCGGGACATTCGCGAAGTTTTCGACCGCTACAAGGATCATGAGGCGGGACGGCAGGCTTGTGATGGCCGATCGCGGCAGCATCGGCGGCGAGGAGCTCTCCGCAGGCTGCGGCGCGCTTGGCGGCATGGCTGCCGCCGGTTCGGTCATCATGATAGCGCCGCCCGACCGCCTGGCCGATATGGCCGAGATCGAGGCGGCTGCGGATGATTGCGGATGTCTTGCCGGCGTTACCACGGCGCCGAACGGCGCTGGCCTTGCCATGCGCCTGCTGGCGCCGGATGGGGGCGCGTTGACCCGCGGTATCGAAGCCGCATTCCACGTTGCCGCGCGCGCGGCGCTCGGAGTAGTGTTGGCGCCGCGCCGCAAATGATGAGGGAACAGGGCGCTGGCGCGATCTAGCGGCGTGCCAGCCGGAAATAAAGCTCGGACAGCCGGGCCGGCAAATCCTCGACGCGCGGCACCAGCATGGTGTTGCCACGGCCGAAGATACGCACCGCCGAATTCATGGCGCTCGATCCCAGCACCACGCCGAAACCGTCGATGCCGCGCGCCCGCAATCCCACCGCGGCGCGGCGTGCGTCCTCGACCAGATCCAGCGGATCGGCAACGTCGACATCGGACGGCTCGCCATCGGTCAGGACGATCACGAGCTTCCGGAAACTCCTGGCGTGACTGATCAGTTCGCCGGCATGGCGAAGCGCGGTGCCGAGCCGCGTCGACAAGCCTGACGTCAGCGCGGCCAGCCTCCCGACGCAGGCGCGGTCATAGGGCTCGTCGAAGGCCTTGACGGTCGTCATCTCGACGTCGTCGCGCCCGTTCGAAGCAAACGCCAGCATGCTGAAGGGGTCGCCGAGCGCGCTCATGGCTTCGGCGAGAACCGCGACCGCGAGGCGCTCGACATCGAGAATGGAGGTGCCGGACGCAAGACGATCGCGCGTCGATTCCGAAATATCCAGCAGCAGCAGCACCGCGAGATCGCGGTGCTTCGAGGTGGTCGTGCGAAACACCCGTGGATCTGGCTCCAGGCGTTGGCGCAGCGCTATCCCGGTGTCGATCACGGCATCGAGGTCGAGATCGTGGCCATCGAGCTGACGCTTCAAGCGGATCGTGCGTCCGACGCGGACGCTGCGCACCAGCCGGCGGATCCGGTTGCGCAGGACGTCGGCGCGGTCGAGCGCCTCTTCCACCAGGCGCGGGTTGCCGGGCCGGGCGGGGATCTCGCGCACCGTCGTCCATTCCGGCCGCTCGACGCCGTGCGCGCGATCCCATTCCGGATATTTCGCGACCACAATACCGCGTTGATCCGCGGCCACCGGCCGCGCACGGCCGGCGCTGCCCTTATCCTCAAGCTGATCACGGCGCAGATCCTGATCCGGCTTCTCCTGTTGGTCCAGGCGTACCGCATCGACCGCAAGCTCGAGCGGCTCGCCGGAGGAGGGGGCGTCTTCGCCAAAATCCCAGAGCCCGAGACCGTCGTCGCGATAGAACGGCTCGACGACATAGGTCTTGGGGTTGAACTGAACCCGCATCTGGCCGAGATCGTTGCCGAGC
>Ga0075029_100001353_pt1 | contig 14048 bp, 12 predicted proteins | sample LitLauG_LLR_2013_FD_71391 | JGI IMG/M metagenome (GOLD analysis project Ga0075029, IMG submission 71391) | Freshwater sediment microbial communities from North America - Little Laurel Run_MetaG_LLR_2013 | ecosystem: Environmental > Aquatic > Freshwater > Creek > Sediment | place: USA...
TCTACAAGGAGGGTACCGGGGTGCCGAAGGATGCCGAAAAATCGGTGCGGCTGTTGCAGGCGGCTTCTCTCGCCGGCAACGTCGATGCCGAGGTCGAATATGCGATCGCACTCTACAACGGCACCGGCACGCCAAAGAACGAAGCCGCAGCGGTCGCACTGTTGCGCAAGGCGGCCAGGCAGAACAACCCGATCGCCCAGAACCGCCTCGCGCGCGTGCTGACGAACGGCACGCCGGCCGACAAGATCGAAGCCCTGAAATGGCACAGCATCGCCAAGACCGCCGGCAAGGGCGACCCCGAACTCGATGAAGCGTTGTCAAAGCTCGGTCCTGAGGATCGCGCCAAGGCGGAAGCCGCGGTGCGCAAATGGTTCGGCTCCAAATGATCCGCCTTGACGCGGCGGCTCCGACAGGGCACGCACATTTCACTTCACCTCTCCCGATCGGAGAGGCAGCGTACTTCCGCTGAGGATACGCCGAAACGACGTTCCATAGTCCAGTACAAGCCGAGATCATGCTGCACTCAGCCCTCATCAACGTCATGGTCAAGGCGGCGCGTCGCGCCGGCCGCAGCCTCAAGCGCGATCTTGGCGAAGTCGAAAATCTGCAGGTGTCGCTGAAGGGGCCGGCGAATTTCGTCAGCATGGCCGACCGCCGCGCCGAGGAGATGCTCTGCTCCGACCTCGCCAGGGCTCGGCCGGGTTACGGCTTCATCGGCGAGGAAGGCGGCACGCGCGAAGGCGACGACAAGACGCACACCTGGATCGTCGACCCGCTCGACGGCACCACCAACTTCCTCCACGGCATTGCGCACTTTGCGATTTCAATTGCGCTACAGCGCGAGGGCACGGTGATCGCGGGCGTGATCTACAATCCCGCCAATGAAGAACTTTACACCGCCGAACGCGGCAAGGGCGCCTTCCTCAACGATCAGCGCCTGCGGGTCGCGGGAAGGCGCAAGCTCGGCGAATGCGTCATCGCATGCGGGCTGCCGCATATCGGCCGCGGCAACCACGAACTGTCACGCATGGAGATGGCCGAACTGCAGGGCAAGGTGGCAGGGCTGCGGCGCTTTGGCGCCGCTTCGCTCGACATGGCCTTCGTCGCCGCCGGGCGCCTCGACGGCTATTGGGAACGCAACCTGCAGGCATGGGACATGGCGGCCGGGCAGATCGTGGTGCGCGAGGCCGGCGGCATCGTTTCAGGCATCGCGGGCGATGACGACCCGCTCAAGACCGGCAGCGTGATCTGCGGCAACGAGTTCGTTCACGCGGAGCTCGTGAAAATCCTGAAGCCGCTGGGAACGTAGGCCGCCGGTGCGCTCCACCCATCCTACGCACTGGTCGAAGATCGAGCGGGTCCGGGTGACGAACGGTTGCGGCCGCAGGAATTCGGCAATGTGAGCGTTGGCTGGCGAACGCTGGATCTATTTCGTCAACCGAGGGAACGGTACGATGTCCGGGGGTCGCTCGTCCGGGAGCTGAGATAAACTTCCTACGCTGCGCGCTTCCTGCTGCCGCTCGCAACCGCCAGGCGGACCCCTGAGACACGTTGAAGCTTGCCTATCACGGCAAACAGGCTATTGGCGCGCGGATTTCCTTTGGGACCAAACATGCGCATCAAGCTCTTGGAAGGCGTACCAGTTGCCTTCGCCAACTTTTCAAATCCCACGGTCGCATTGATATAGTCGCGCAGTACCGCTTTGCCGACCTCAACCTCGCCAGCAATCAGTCGCTCTACGGCCTCCGTCAAAAGCGCTTCACGAAACGCTACATCGCGATCCGCCCGCGCCTTCACCGTCTCCTTGAAGTCTCGGGTCAATGCCATCGGTCTCTTCTCATTTACGTTAGGGGTTTCCATCACACCGGCTGCGTCGCGTTCTCAACCTTTTTTCGGTTCTTGTAGTCGGCCCAGCGCTTCTGCGCCGTCGCGATATCTTTCTGCTGACGGGGCTTGGTGCCTCCCGCCAGCAGAATCAGCAGGCGGTCGCCATCCTTGCCAAAGTAGACCCGGTATCCCGGCCCGAAATCGATCCGAAACTCCAGGACCCTGCCCCGACACCTTTGACGTTGGAAAGATTGCCAAGCACCATGCGCGTCAGCGCGACCGTAACCTTTGCAGCGGCCTGGGCGTTGAGGCCTTCAAACCAGTCCCGATAGGGACTGTCGCCACCTGCATCAACGTATTCAAGAATCAGCACTATGAGATGGTAACATATACGTTACCATCCGGGCAAGCAAAAAACAGCGCGGCGCGCAAAACGCGTTCCATGGTTGTCGCGCGGGAAAACCCCTTCCCACTTTTTCAGATCATGCCTGGCGCGGCGGCCAGGGAAAGAAGGTGCTGGTGCGCGACTGGTAGTCGCGGTAGCGATCGCCCCGCGAACGCAGCATCTGCTCCTCCAGCGGTGGGATGCCCGTGACGTGGACCAGGATCCAGTACATGAAGGCTGGCGCCAGCAAGGTCGCCCAGCCCCAAGGATAAGAAGGAGGGTAGCTTGGCGAAATCGCGATCAGCGGATAGGCAAGCCAGCCCAGCCACTCGAAGAAATAATTGGGGTGCCGCGACCAGCGCCAAAGACCTTCGTCACACACCCTGCCGCTATTTTCCGGGCGTTCCCTGAAGTTCCTTAGCTGCGCGTCGGCCAGTGCTTCGCCGGCAATTGCCGAAAGCAGCACCAAAGCCGCCAGATAATCCTGCAGCCGCAGCGTTGCGGAGGGAAAATGCGCGGCGATGAAAATTGAAAAAGCCAGCGGAATCGAACCGAACGCCTGGTTCTGCAGAAACACGAACATTCTGCGGGGCGAATCGGCGCCCCACTCGCGGGCGAAGGCGGCATAACGCGGATCGTCGGCGATTGCTCTGGTGCGTATCGCGATATGTACCCCGAGCCGAATCGACCAGATTGCCACCAAAAACGCGACCAGCCACTGCCTCGCGTTCGGCGTCGTGCCTGCGATCGGCCAAAGCGCGCTGGCTGCGCCGACCAGCCCGAGCGAAAACGTCCAGATCGTATCGACCCAGCCGGAATTGCCGGTGCGCTGCTGCACGATCCACGCGCCACCCATGAGGATTGAGAGCGAAAGCGCGATTGCAGCCAGCGCCTCGAGGTATAAGGTCATCGAAAGTCCCGGTTAACCGCCTGAGGTGTCGAAGTTTTGTATAAATACGTCGGACTGCGGACCTGGTTTCACGCGGATTTTCCTCCGCTTTTCCATTCCGATTGGTCGCAACCAGCGCGCTGTGCCATATTGGTGCCCCAAAAGCGGTCTCTCGCAACGGATGATACAGCCAATGCCGTCAGGCTCCTCTTCCAGCTCCCCGATGCAAATCGAACTCGCAAAGCTCTCCTCGCCGCGCATCTTCCTGGTACGGATGGTCGTATTCCTCGTGCTGTGCGCGCTCGTGACGGTCGTGCTCTACAAGCAGATCATCACCGCCTTTTTTGCCAATCCCGGGCTCAACGCACTGATCGGAGCGGTGCTGCTGATCGGCATCATCCTGTCCTTCCGCCAGGTGATCCGGCTCTATCCGGAAGTCGCCTGGGTCAACAACTTCCGCATCGCCGATCCCGGGCTTGCCATCGAGCGCCATCCGACGCTGCTGGCGCCGATGGCTGCGATCCTCGGCGGCGAGCGCAGCGGGCGAATGATCATCTCGCAACAAACCATGCGGCATTTGCTCGACTCCATCGCCACCCGCCTCGACGAGGCGCGCGACATTTCCCGCTATATGACCGGGCTATTGGTATTTCTGGGCCTGCTCGGCACCTTCTGGGGCCTGATCGAGACGGTCGGTTCCGTTGGAAAGGTAATCGATGGGCTGAAGGTAGGCGGCGACGCGGGGGCCCTGTTCGATACGCTCAAGGAAGGCTTGGCCGCGCCCCTGGGTGGCATGGGCATTTCGTTTTCGTCCTCGCTGTTTGGCCTTGCAGGCTCCCTGATCCTCGGCTTTCTCGACCTGCAATCGAGCCAGGCGCAGAATCGCTTTTATACCGACCTCGAGGACTGGCTTGCTTCCACGGTGCGCGGATATGCAAGCGAGGCGGCGGGGCCGGCCGGCGAAATGCAGGCCGCGGTCGAACGGCTGCGGGTGACGCTGGAGGAAGGCGGCGCCAACCGCGGCACCACCGCGGCGATGGCCAATCTCGCCGAAGCCATCCAGGGCCTCGTTTCGCACATGCGCACCGAGCAGCAGATGATCCGCGAATGGGCCGACGGCCAGGGCGAGCAGAACCGCGAGATCAAGCGGCTGCTGGAGCGGCTCACCCGCCAGCCGGAGAAGAGTTAGAGCAACGATCTTGCTATCAATTTCAAAACCCAACTCCAGATGCTGCTTTCACCTCTCCCAGAGGGAGAGGTCGGATCGCCCTCGCGATCCGGGTGAGGGGTCGCGATCTAACGATGGGCCGTACCCCCTCACCCCAGCCCTCTCCCCATGGGAGAGGGGGCACACTGCACTCTCGTCGAACCACTTAGGCTGAACAACCTGGTAGAGAACGATAATGGCCCTGGCACGTGCTCGCCGCGAATCCGGTTTCAACTACTGGCCGGGCTTTGTCGATGCATTATCGACGCTGGTGCTGTCGATCGTGTTTCTGCTTTCGGTATTCCTGGTGGTGCAATTCTTCCTGTCCCAGGAGGTCTCCGGCAAGGACAAGGCGCTTGAACAGCTCAACGCCAGGATCGCCGAACTGAACGATCTCTTGTCGCTGGAGAAGCTCGGCAAGTTCAATCTGGAAGATCAGCTCTCCCAGGTACGCGCTGGTCTCGCCTCCGCCGAGACCGAGCGCGATCGCGTCAAGGGCCTCTACGAAGGTCTGGCGGGCGCAGGCAACGATGCCGCCGGCCGCGCGGGCGAACTCAACAAGGCGCTGGAGAGCGAAAAGCAGGTGTCTGCGCGCGCTTTGGCGCAGATCGAGGTGGCGAACCAGCAGATCAGCGCACTGCGCCGCCAGCTCGCCGCGCTCGAAGAGGCGCTGCAGGCCTCCGAAAAACGCGACCGGGAATCGCAGGGACGGATCGCCGATCTCGGCCAGCGATTGAACGTCGCGCTGGCGCAGCGGGTTCAGGAATTATCGCGCTACCGTTCGGAATTCTTCGGAAGGCTGCGCGCCATTCTCGGCAATCGGCCGGATATCCGCATCGTCGGCGACCGCTTCGTATTCCAATCGGAGGTGTTCTTCGACACCGGCCAGGCGCAACTCCTGCCTGAAGGCCGCGCCGAACTCGACAAGCTCGCGACCGCGCTGATCGAACTCGACAAGCAAATTCCGAGCGAAATCGCCTGGGTGCTGCGCGTCGACGGCCACACCGACGTGCGTCCGATCAACAGCCCGCTGTTCAAGTCCAACTGGGAGCTGTCGTCGGCGCGCGCGATTTCGGTCGTGCAGTACCTGATTTCGCTCGGCGTCCCGGCGCAACGGCTGGTCGCGGCCGGATTTGCCGAATTCCAGCCGCTCGACACCGCCGCGAACGAGGATGCATACAAGCGCAACCGCCGCATCGAATTGAAACTGACGGAACGGTAGCGGGAGCGTAGCCCGCATGAGCGGAGCGATATGCGGGATCGACCGACAGCAGCCCCGGATGTCGCTGTGCTCATCCGGGCTAAGCTGCTGGATTGCTTCGCCGACGCTCGCAATGACTTCGGTGCGCGTTTGATGTCGCCCTTCACCTTGCGCCCCTACCGCGTCGAGGACGAAGACGCGGCGATCGCGCTGTGGCAGGTCACCTGGCAGCAGGCCTATCCCGAAATCGATTTTGCCGCGCGCGTTCCGTGGTGGCGCGAGCGCTGGCGCAACGAGCTGGTGGGAAACGCAGTGATCATTGTCGCAGAGCATGAGGGCGCCCTGGCCGGGTACGTGACGATCGATGGACAGGCCTATCTCGACCAGCTCGTGGTCGCGCCCGCTCATTGGGGCTCCGGCCTTGCCGACAGGCTGGTCGACGAGGCAAAACGGCTTTCACCGGACTGCATCAGGTTGCTCGTCAACCACGACAATATCCGCGCGATCCGCTTCTATGAGCGCAACGGTTTTGTTCACGCCGGAGAGGGCGTGAATCCGACGTCGGGCCGGGTGGTGCTGAAGATGCAGTGGAAGGCCGAGACGCCCCGCCGGCGCGGAGAGTTGCCATGACACGAAGCCAGTTTGCGATCGGCTCGGCGACGTTCCTGGCCGTGATCCTTGCGGGCTTTCTGTCCGCCGTATGGGCCGATCGGCGTTATGCGGCCGGCGTCGCCCAGGCGCCATCCGAAAGCTCGGCGGCCTGCGTGTCCGCGGACGGTTCGTGGAAGAACTGGGTGTGGGCGAACGTGCCGGCGCTATCGCCGAAATGCCAGTGATCTTTTGATCCCACCCCCGCGATGCTCACGCGCCCTCGAACTGCAGCCGCGCCAGACGTGCGTAGAGTCCGTTGGCCGCCACCAGCGAAGCGTGGGTGCCGAGCTCGACGATACGGCCCCGATCGATCACGATGATCCGGTCGCAGGATAGCACCGTGGCAAGCCGATGCGCGATCACCAGCGTCGTGCGGTGACGCATCAATTCCTCGAGCGCCGTCTGCACCAGCGTCTCCGATTCGGCGTCGAGCGCCGACGTCGCCTCATCAAGCAGCAGCAGCGGCGCATCGCGCAGGATCGCGCGCGCAATCGCGATCCGTTGGCGCTGACCGCCCGACAGCGTGACACCGCGCTCGCCGAGTTGGGCCTCCAAACCGCTGGGCAACCTTCGGATGAACTCCGTGGCGTGCGCCAGGTCGGCGGCGCGTTCGACTTCGGCGTCGCTCGCCTCGGGCCGGCCGAAGCGGATGTTTTCGCGCGCGCTTGCGGCGAACACCGCCGGTTCCTGCGGCACCAGCGCGATCCGCTTTCGGATCTCGCGCGGGTCGGCCGCATTGATCGGCACGCCATCGAGCGAAATCGTGCCGGAAGCCGGATCGTAGAAGCGCAGCAGCAGATGGAACAGCGTGCTCTTGCCTGCGCCGGAGGGCCCGACGATAGCGACTTTCTCGCCCGCGCGAACCGAGAACGACACGTCATCCACCGCCAGCATCTGCGGGCGCGTGGGATAGGCGAAGCTGACATGGTCAAGACCGACATCGCCGCGGGCGGGCTCGGGCAAGGCGCGCGGCGACGGCGGGGAGGAGATCTGCGATTTCACGCGCAGGATCTCGAACAAGCGCTCGGCAGCGCCGGAAGCGGCCGAGACCTCGCCCCAGACTTCGCTGAGCTGGCCAAGGGCAGCCGCCGCGAACGCGGTGTAGAGGACGAACTGACCGAGCCGGCCTGGACTGATCGCCCCGGTCAACACATCGTTCGAACCGATCCAGAGGATCAGCACGACGCTGGTAAAGACGATGAAAATGATGATCGCGGTCAGCACGGCGCGCGCCTGTGTCGAGCTGCGAGCCGCCTCGTAGGCTTGCTCGACTTCACCGCCGAAGCGCTGGTCGGCCAGCCGTTCGCCCGTATAGGCCTGCACGGTGCGAATCGCGCCGACAAGCTCCGCGGCATAGGCGCTTGCTTCCGCAAGCGTATCCTGCGCATTGCGCGACAGCCGCCGCACCCAGCGGCCGAATGCCACCAACGGCAGCACGATCGCGGGGATAGCCAGCAGCACGAGGCCGGAAAGCCTCGGGCTCGTGATCACCATCATTGCGGTTGCACCGATGAACAGCATGAAATTGCGCAGCGCGATCGATACCGAGGCGCCAACCGCGGATTTGATCTGAGTCGTATCGGCGGTCAGCCGCGAGATCAGCTCGCCGCTGCGCGATGAATCGAAGAAGGCCGGCGAGAGCGACATCAGATGGGCAAACACATCGCGCCTGAGATCGGCGACGATGCGTTCTCCAATGGTCATCACCAGGTAATATCGCGAGGCACTTGCCAGGGCCAGCACGGCGACCACCGCGATCATCACGTTAAAATAGCTGTTGATCTTCGCGATGCCTTCGGGCGTGAAGCCGAAGTCGATCATCCGGCGCACCGCGACCGGAACCACCAGCGTCGTGACCGCGGCAATCGTGAGCGCGATAAGGGCCAGCGTCGCACGGCCGCGATAGCGCGCCATGTAAGGTGCCAGCGCCAGCAGCGGACGAAGCCGGGCGCCGCGCTTGTCCGGCAAGACGGTCAGGACCTCTTCAATGGCGGATGCCGTTTCGACGGAGGGTGTATCTGCGGGCAAGTCGTGCCGCGGCGTGCCGTCTGATCGGTCTTCAAGCCGTTCCACTGCGCTCATGAAATCCGAACCATTCGCTTTGCCACTCCCAGATAGGCCCGGTGGCCCAAGCTGGCAAATCCGCAAGATCGACCCGATCGGGGTGTCGGTCACCTTGTTTTGAGGGGCGCCCTACGCTATAGGACAGCCCAAATCCGTCACCTTAATAGCCGATAGAGGGGCGCAAGGCGCGCCGAAGACCCGTCATGAAAGCTGATATTCACCCGAATTATCATACGATTACGGTCGTGATGACCGACGGTACCGAGTACCAGACGCGCTCCACCTGGGGCAAGGCGGGCGACAAGCTGCACCTTGACATTGATCCGAAATCGCACCCGGCCTGGATCGGCGGCTCGCAGCAGATCCTCGACCGCGGCGGCCGTGTTTCCCGCTTCCAGAAGAAGTTTTCGGGCTTCCTCAAGAAAGAGTGAGCGGGCGCTGAGCTCATTTGGGACGCGGCGAGGCGGCCCGAGCGGCAGCGACCTACTGCTCGAACGCCGCCTTCAGGCGGTTGAGCTGGGGCACCAGCGGGTTACCGATGGTGGCGCGCTCGGCGGGCGGGGCGTGGATCGAAGCATCAAGACGGCGCACTCTGGCCTGCAGCGCCATCGATCGCGCAATCAGGTCCTGCAATTGCGGCGGCAGCCTCTCGATCATCTCGCTCGGGCCGGGATCGGCGGCCGAGAGCTTGACCTTGGTCTTTTCGCGATTGGCCTGGGTCAGCGTCATCTCGCCTTCCTTGACCGCGCGGTGCAGCAAAAGCCATGAGGCGAGCTGCATCAACCGGGTGGTCAGACGCATGCTTTCGGTTGCATAAGAAAGGCTGGCCGATCGGTCGAGTGCCTTGGCCTCCGCACGGCCGACCCCATCGAGATAGGCCGCGGTCTCCTCGACCAAATCCATCCCCTCCCGGAACAGGGTTCCAAACGCTGCCGAATTGGTCAGCCGTTCGCTGAACTGGACGAGCGGTGTTTCGCCTTGCGAGCGGTCCGACATCGTTACGCCTCACACCACTGGTCACCCGCCACTCGCAAGCGGCGGATATTTATGATGAACAAATCATTGCGCGGTCGCGGACGAGAGTCCAGCCGCAAGCGTTTTTATGGTTTCCAGCGGTCGGGGAGAATGGTCGACGATTTCCCAAAAAAAGAGCCGCCGTTTCCGGCGGCTTTTGAAGTTGATAACAGGGAGGCGTCAAACAGAGTGGACAGGAGCCACTCGGTGTCCAAAAGAGGACGGCGCCAGTCATAACCGAGAAAGCTTAATCGATCGTAAACGAGCGGTTTCTTTCAGGATTTGTTTGCCAGGACTCGTTTTATGGCATCGGCCACTGGCCCAGTGCTCCGGCTTTTCGTCATGACGGAGCTTGTCCTGATTGCCCCGGGCGTGACGAGAGCGCAGGGTTTCTACGACTTGAAGAAACTGTTGGCGGCCTCCTTCGAGGCGCGCTTTTTGGTCGCAGCCGCCTGCAACCGCTCGATTTCCGAAGTCATGAGCGCAATCCGCTCGGTGAGTTCCTCGACCGACAGCAACGAAACGTCCTGCCCGATCTCATGGGTTACTTTCTTTCTCGGCCTGTCGTCGTCTTCGCTCGCCATTGGGTCTATTCCCTCATCAAGAGGCGGTGAACCGGTTGCCACGCGGAACGCCGCTGGCTAATCAGAGGCTTGCTCTGGAATTTGAAAATCCTAGCGTCTGGCCAAGGACAAATCATGGAAAAAGTCCCTTCGCAAATGACCGTCATCGGCATCAGCAAGCCCGGTGGTCCGGAGGTCCTGTTGGCTGAAACCCGTCCCGTGCCGGCGCCGGGGCCGAACGAAATCCTGATCAAGGTCGCCGCGGCCGGCGTCAACCGTCCCGACGTCGCGCAGCGCTCCGGCACCTATCCGCCGCCTCCTGGAGCCAGCGACCTGCCCGGCCTCGAGGTAGCGGGCGAAGTGGTCGCGCTCGGCGAGGGCAGCCGCAAGCACAAGCTTGGAGACAAGGTGATGTCGCTGGTGGCAGGCGGCGGCTACGCGCAATATTGCGTCGCGCAGGACGCACAGGCGATGGCCGTGCCCTCGCCGCTGTCGATGCTCGAGGCAGGCGCCACACCGGAAACGCTGATGACGGTTTGGCACAATGTGTTCGAGCGCGGCCATCTTCAGCCGGGCGAGACAATCCTGATCCATGGCGGATCGTCCGGCATCGGCACCATGGCGATCCAACTCGCCAAGGCCTTCGGCTCAAAGGTCGTCGTCACCGTCGGTTCGAAGGAAAAGGCCGAGGCCTGCCTCAAGCTCGGCGCCGACCATGCCATCAACTACAAGACCGAGGACTTCGTGGCGGAGGTCCAGAAAATAACGTCCGGGACAGGCCCGAATGTGATTCTGGACATGGTCGGCGGCGATTATGTCGAACGAAATTACGAGGCAGCCGCAGTCGACGGCCGCATTGTCCAGATCGCCGTGCTCGGCGGCGCCAAGGCAGCCGCGAATTTCGCAAGGCTGATGGTGAAAAGGCTGCACCACACCGGTTCGACGCTGCGGCCCCGCAGTAACGCGGACAAGGCCGCCATGGTGGCGGCTATCGAGGCCAAGGTGATGCCGCTGCTGCGCCAAGGCCGTGTCAAGCCGTTGATGGACAGCACTTTCCCGCTCGAAAAGGCTGCCGACGCCCACCGCCGCATGGAGAGCAGCGAACATATTGGCAAAATTGTGTTGGTGCCTTAACGCTCGCGAGCGAAGGCCAGTGTCCTGGTTCTGACATTCGTATAATATCGCGGCGGGTCCGTTTGCGAATGTCAGAACCAAAGGGACACTGGCAAATATAGGATTCTAGTGTGGTTTTGGATTTGACATTCGACTTGAGGACTCGCTGCGATGCTGAATCGAATGTCAAATCCACCGCACTAGCCGGAAACCCTTTGATTTCCCTCGCATTCGTGTCATCTATCCGGGCGCGTCGGACGTCGGTGGTCCGATGTTGATCGCGGAGAAATGACATTGCGTCCGATCAGGTGCCTTGCGCGCTTTGCGCTGGGCTTCATGATTTTTGCGGCTACGCCGGCGCTGGCCATCGACGCTGTAAGCGTCCGCGGCGATGTGTCCGCAATCGACCTGACCGCGGTGCTCGACCACCAGCGCAGCGACACCGATCGCATCCAGGTCTCCACCGCGCCTGGCACCGACGGCATCGTCCGCCGCATCGAGGTGCGTGCCCGTGAAGGCGGCCAGAACTGGGTCGTTTTCGCGCTCGCCAACAACACCGACGACCAGCTCGATCGTCTGATCGTCGCTCCCCACTACCGCATCGTGTCGTCGGGCCTGCTGTGGCCCGATCTCGGGCTGTCGCGCATCGCAACCATCACCCCCTCGACCGGCGACCGGCCGGAGCGGCAGGAAAGCGGGACCGCCGATATCTTCCGTATCACGCTCGACCCCGGCGCGGTCGTGACCTTTGTCGCCGAACTTCGCACCGACAAATTGCCGCAGCTCTATCTGTGGGAACCCGACGCCTACAAGGACAAGGTCAACTCGTTCACGCTGTACCAGGGCATCGTGATCGGCATCTCCGGGCTATTGGCGCTGGTGCTTACCATCCTGTTCGTCGTCAAGGGCAGCATCATGTTTCCCGCCGCCGCCGCGCTCGCCTGGGCAGTGCTGGTCTATATTGGCGTCGATTTCGGCTTCTGGGGCAAAGTGCTGGACATGTCGAACAATGCCGAGCGGGTCTGGCGCGCCGGTGGCGAGGCGATCCTGGCCGCGACGCTGCTGGTGTTCCTGTTCGCCTACCTCAACCTGAGCCGCTGGCATGTGCGCTATTCCCACATCACCATCGGCTGGCTGTTCTTTCTCGGGTCGCTGGTCGCACTCGCTCTGTTCGATCCCGCGGTCGCTTCCGGCATCGCGCGAATGTCGCTGGTCATGATCGCCTTCGCAGGCTTTGCGCTGATCGTCTATCTCTCCACCCATGGTTTCGACCGCGCGGTGCTTCTGATCCCGACCTGGTTCCTGCTGGTGGTCTGGGTGATCGCGGCGGGCATGACGGTTGCCGGCAGCGTCACCAACGACATCGTGGGCCCGGCGCTGCTCGGCGGCCTGGTACTGATCGTGATGCTGATCGGATTTACGGTCATGCAGCACGCGTTTGCCGGCGGCGGCGCCACCACCGGCATCGTCTCCGACATCGAGCGCCGGGCGCTGGCGCTGACCGGCTCGGGCGATCTGATCTGGGACTGGGACGTCTCCGCCGACAAGGTCTTCACCAGCCCCGAGACCGAACAGCTGCTGGGCTTGAAGCGCGGTACGCTGGAAGGCCCCGCCGCGAAATGGCTGGAAGTGCTGCATCCGCTCGATCAGGACCGTTTCCGTGCTGCGCTCGACAGTGTGCTGGATCAACGCCGCGGGCGCCTGGTGCAGGATTTTCGGCTCCGCACGCCTGACGGACATTTCATGTGGTTTGCGCTCAAGGCGCGCCCGGTGGTCGGTTCTGACGGCGAGGTCTCGCGGGTGGTCGGCACGCTCACCGACGTCACCGAGTTCAAGAATGCCGAGGAGCGCCTGCTGCATGACTCGGTTCACGACAACCTCACGGGACTGCCGAACCGCAAACTTTTCATCGATCGGTTGAATGCGGTGGCCAATTTCGCCAAGACCATGCCGAACCTGCGGCCGACGCTCATGGTGATCGATCTCGATCGATTCAAGCAGGTCAACGATTCCGTCGGAATCGCGGTCGGCGATTCGATCCTGCTGACGCTGGCGCGGCGGCTGACCCGCATCCTCAAACCGCAGGACACGCTGGCGCGGCTTGCGGGCGACCAGTTCGGCCTGATCCTGATGTCGGAACAGGACCCCGCGCGCATCACCGCCTTTGCCGAAACCATCCGCAAGACCATCCGCGCGCCGATTGCCTTCAACGACCGCGAGATCTTCCTCACCGCCTCGATCGGACTTGCGCTCTCCGATCCGCAAGTTCCCCTCACCGACGAGATCATCAAGGATGCCGAGCTTGCGATGTATCACTCAAAACGCATCGGCGGCGACCGCATCGACGTCTACAAGCCGGCGATGCGGGCGAGGAAAACCGACCGCTTGACGCTGGAGAGCGAGCTGCGCCGCGCGATCGAGCGCGAGGAAATCACGATTCTCTACCAGCCGATCGTAAGGCTCGAGGATCGTTCGATCGCAGGCTTCGAGGCGCTGGCGCGATGGGACCATCCCAAGCTCGGGAGAATGTCGCCATCCGAATTCATCGCCATTGCCGAGGAGATCGGCCTGATCGTCGATCTCGGCATGTTCGTCTTGGACCAGACCGCCAAGCAGCTTGCCGTCTGGCAGCGCGCAATGCGATCGCGCGAACCGATCTTCGCCAGCGTCAACGTCTCCTCGCGGCAATTGCTGCGGCACGATTTGATCCACGACATCCGCACCGTGCTGTCGCGCTCCTCGGTGGCGCGCGGTTCGCTCAAACTCGAATTGACCGAATCGCTGGTGATGGAAAATCCGGAACATGCCGCCCAGATGCTGACGCGGATTCGCGAACTCGGCACCGGATTGTCGCTGGATGATTTCGGCACCGGCCATTCCTCGCTGGCCTACCTGCAGCGCTTTCCCTTCGACACGATCAAGATCGACCAGTCTTTCGTGCGTACCACCAGCCGCGGCACCCGCCCGGTGATCCTCAAATCGATCATTGCGCTTGCGCATGATCTCGGCATGGACGTGGTTGCCGAGGGCGCGGAGACGGATTCGGACGCAGTCGAGCTTTACCAGCTAGGCTGCGAGTACGCGCAGGGCTTCGCTTTCGGCGAGCCGATGGACGCCGACGCCGCGATGCGGCT
>Ga0075029_100001354_pt1 | contig 14043 bp, 6 predicted proteins | sample LitLauG_LLR_2013_FD_71391 | JGI IMG/M metagenome (GOLD analysis project Ga0075029, IMG submission 71391) | Freshwater sediment microbial communities from North America - Little Laurel Run_MetaG_LLR_2013 | ecosystem: Environmental > Aquatic > Freshwater > Creek > Sediment | place: USA...
CTCATGCGCTTTTCGAAGGAGAGGATTCCGGCGTCATATAGACCCGAATACCACGGTCCAAACCCATTGACGAAGGCTCCCTGGAAGGGCGCCCCGACTCGAGCGGAAAACGGGAGATTGGTCTGCCGGGTGCCGAGGATGTCGTCAATGTTCTTATGGTAGTAGTCCACGGCGACCATGAAATCGTTGCTTACCTGGCGCTGCAGGCCCACGTTCAGACCATAGGTGCGCGGCGTCTTGAAGCTCGGATCAACCGTCACCGGGTATGACCCCGCCGGATTGACCAGGTAGGAAAGCGCTCCGTAAGGTCCCCAGAACAGGGCATCCGGCGAAGTCGGCGTGACGCCGATCGCGGCGTCCGCCGCCGTAAGGTAGTCGGCCGGGCTGAACCCGGAAAGTTGCTGGATATTGCTCTGATTTACCACCGAATTACCGGGAATTGGCGCATGGCCAGGGGCCACGACATTATTCAGGTAATCGGTGCCATAGTATGGCAAGGGGCCAAAAGGACAAGTTGCCCCGGAGGCCACTATCTGCGCCTGAGTCATCGTGGGCGACAGGCACAGGTTAGGTGGAAATAATACAGGCGCGATGGTAGGAACTCCGGAGAACAACCGCGGATAGGACAAAGGCTGGATTGAGCGGAGGTCGGCGCCGCCGAAGGCAGGCACATCGCGAGCGATACCGAGGCGGAACTGGTCATAGAAAATGCCGAAGCTGCCCCGCAATACTGTTTTGGAGTTAATGGACCAGGCAGCGCCTACTCGCGGTGCAAACTCCGTCTTGTCGCCGAACTTGCTGTCATAGTCCCAACGCAAACCGTAGTTAATGGTGAGATTCTTGAGAATTTTCCAGTCGTCCATACCGTAAATGCCGTTGTAGTTGTTTCGCAGATGAATCTGGTTGGCTTGCGGTGTGGCTCCCCCGATGGTGTAAAGGAGAAAGAACCCCGAATTGATGGGGCCAAATTCTTCGTAATCGGAGATGGTGGCGAAGAGTTGATTCTGCTGGACATTGGCCTCCACGCCGTCCACATGGGTGTACTGATAATCCCAGCCGAACTTGATGGTGTGGCGACCAATCGTTTTCGCCAAACTGCTGCCCGCAAAACCGTATTTCTGATTCAGACTCGACGGTGAGGTAATCGAACCGAACGTTATCTGGCCTAGATCGCCAAACACCCCCCCGGTTGTCAAGCTGCTAAACAAGTTGTCGATCGTGTACGGTCCGGCTTGCGGGTGCGCGGATTCCTGACCTGACGTGTCCTGGCGATAGCCTCCACGAATATTGAGAATCCAGGGGCTCGCGGAACTACCGAGGGTTGCGGTGTCATTCGCGCCATACAGAGAACTCCGTGCTCCGTAGTTCTGCCGGTTGGAAGGCAAGGCCGTGTAATTGGAAAGCGGGAGATAATTCCCGATGTGCGCGTTGGTATAGTTGTATATCTCGGAAAGGTGGTGACGCCCGAGAATTTCATCAAAGCGTCCAAAAGCGCGCGCTTCGCGGTCTGTGGAGGGCGAATTGTACTGCGCTTCCTGATCGACGATCACCGGGGGAGCCTGGGGGGGAATCGTGTAGTTCAATGCACGGTTTTCGTGGACGCCTTCGCCAGAGGCATACCCGAAGATTTTGTCTTTAACAATTGCGCCGCCGAGGGCCGCCGTATAGTCCCAGCGGAGAAGAGTCGGAAGATACCCCGAGGATAAATTCGAAGAGTCGAAGGCGCTGCTGCGATAATAGGCGGAAGCAAGGCCGTGAAGGTCGTTTGAACCAGACTTGGTGATGACGTTTACGATGCCACCCGAGGCGTGGCCAAACTCGGCCGCATATCCGGTGGTGATGACCTGGAACTCCGCGATCGTGTCCTGGTTGAATTGAGCCGCTGGGCCGCCGGTAATCTGGTTGTTGTTCGGCAGCCCATCGATGAGGTAACCCGCGTTATTTCCGCGCTCGCCGAGGACGGACTGAGAGCCGTCCGAGTTCGTACCGTTTCCCGGATTATTCTGGCTGCTGATCAAGACGCCGGGCACCAGTTGCATCAGGTCCAGATAATTTCTGCCATTCAGGGGAATGTCGTTGATTTCCTGGGGTGTGATCGTGGTGCTCGTTGCGGAGGTCTGCGTTTCCAGCAGCGGTACTTCGCCCGTCACCTGTATCTCTTCGTGGCTGCTGCCAATTTCCAACTGGATATCGAGCTCGAGCGTGCGGTTGAGCGTGACCTGCAGGCCGGTGAGCACCTGCTTGCGGAATCCTTCCTTTGTGGCCGTGAGTGTATAGGTGCCCGCAACCAAGGCAGGCAGGCGGTATTCTCCCGCCGAATCGGTCAGCGCCGTCTGTGCGCCGGCCACGTCCTTGCCTGTCGCGCTCACCTCCGCTCCTACAACCGCTCCACCTTGCTTATCCGTTACCCTGCCGCGAATCGTCGAAGTGGTTTGCGCGAGAGAAACCGGAATCATCCCGAAGAGAATTACGGACAACGTCAGTAGCAACCAACCTGCGCCCCTGGATTGATCGAGTGCGTGAGCTTGCATCATTATTAATCCTCCCCATCACACTAAACTTGCGTCCTGCCTTTATGAATCATTCGGAATTCCACGTTTCTTTTCTATCAAAAGCAGCCTCAAACCAGCGGTGGTCCATGCGATCCTCTTCTTCGCTTCGGCGCAGCAATTGCAGCGAACGCGCCGTTTGCGTCTGGGCGCACGCGACAAGAATGGCTCCCAGCAAGGCGATGGGCGCGACGTATGAGCCGCCGAAGGAGGAACTTGCGGTGGACGCGATGCAAAACTCGTCGCACACGCGCGCAAGAGGAGTGGTCTCGCTGTCAGTGATGGCAAAGGTGGGAACGCCCTGCTTTTTTGCGCGCTGCGCGGCTTCGACAGTATCGCGCAGGCAAGGGCCGAAACTGATAGCGATCAAGAGATCCTTGCGAGTGAGCGTGCGTACGCGCCGCTGGACATTTCCGGTGCTGCCCACGGGCGCTTCCGCAGCGAAGCCGAGGGTCATCAGGCCATAGGCCAGGTACCCACTGAGCGCGGCCGCAAGATCAATCCCGATGATCAGGATTCGGCGCGCGCTCTTGACGCGCTTGGAAAAACGCCGGATTTGTTCGGGATCAATCCGCGAATGCAGCGCCTGCAGATTGCGCATATCCAGATCGAGGCTGTGGCGGATGCGGTCATCCAGCGTCCTTTTTTCTTTTGAAGCGGCCTTTAGGACCGCATAGGGGGTGATGCGCGTGACGAAATGCGCGCGAAGATCAGAGAGGAAATTGGCGAACTTCTGGTAACCCAGCACCTGGATAGTGCGAACAATCGTTGCGGCGTCGACTTCGTAACGTTTGGCGAGTTCCCGCGAGGAAAGGAAGTAGGTGTCCTCGGGATTTTCCAGGATCATGCGCAGCAACTTGCGGCGGCTGGGGTTCAGCTTATCCTGGGACTTGGCAAAACGGGCTTCCAGCTGCGTCTGGCCGTTGCGGGCGAAATTCGGCCGCTTTGCCGACACGGATTTTGTGTTCGAAGAAAGAGCCACCGACCACTCCCCAAAACCGGCGTACTCGCAGACCAACCGGCTCCCCCGCAACTGCGCCCGCATGTTCCGCTTTAGCTGGAACACTCCACTCGCATTAAATCAGTGTAAGCGAAATACAATGCTTGTTGCATTTTGTCAAGATATTTCAATATTTGTTGCACTGCATCGCAATTCTGCATCCTTCAATGAAACTTGATGACCTAGTTCGCTGCCGGCGGGGTTGGCGCGCCCGCCTTCGACCGCACGGCGGTAACCACTTCGCTGGTCGCGTAAACCACGGCTTGCGGCCGCACGATGGGAATCATGTGGTCGCTGTCGGTAACGATGATCTGTTTTCCCTGTGTGGACAGATGTGATTCCTTGACCTGCAGATCGTTGATCCAGAGCTTTTGAAATTCGGCCAATTCTGCCTGCACATCTTTTGGGAGACTTTCGCCAACGGCATTAGCCTTGCCCGCCGTCAATACAATCAGAGGGCGATCACCCAGGTTCCCGGCCTGACGAACCTCCGCGGCGCTGGCTTCGAACGAAGACATTTCGGAGGCCGTAGCCGCAAGATATTTCGGCTGCAGCTGCAGATAACGCAGTTCCCTTCTTTCCTCGAGGGGAAGTTCCTTGGGTTCACCCAACGGAGTCGCAATCCTCGCCACCCCGGAATAGAGAAGCAGCGGAGCGAGCTTCATCTCCCACTTCATCTTTGCTTCCTCGTCTTTCATGAATTTTTTCATGCCGGGCAGCATATAGCTGGCTTGATCCTCATGGGAGGTGTCCACCAGGACCAACCCTGCCACTTCATCTGGATAGCGAGCCGTGTAGACGCGGACGTTGTATCCGCCGAAAGAGTGGGCGACCAGCACGTAAGGCGGCTTTTCGCCGGAGTTTCGGAGCAGTGCGTGAAGTTCGCGGACGATTTGATCCGTGGTCCGCGGCATCGGCCCAGCGGTGCTCCAGCCATAGCCTGCGCGATCGTACGCACAAACCCTGGTGAATTTTGCGATGCCGGCTTGCGATTCCCGCCAGCCAATCGCCGGGACACCGAGGCCGCTGTCAAAGATTACGGTTGGGCTGCCAGACCCAGAGCAAATCAATCCCAGGGACACGTCCGAGTATTCCGGACCAAGCGTCACCAGCCTTCCCGGCATGGGGAATCGCCGCGCGTCGCGCCAGTTGCCGATCACCTGGTAAAGAAAGCCAGCCACCAGCACGACCACCAGTAACACGCCAACACCTAGCAATACCCGCTTGAGGATGCGCTTCATTTATCAGGACGCTCCCATATATCGAAAACGAGTCGCAAAACAGCTGCGAGCTGATGCACCATGCAACACACGTTGCGCTTTCAGGGAAAGAATTCAGTGTGGCGGAGTCTAATTTTTGGAAAACGAGAAGTCAATAGCAATTTGCAAGAATTTAAGGAAGCATGCCTGACGGCAACACCTGTTGCAGCTTTGATGCAGTGCATGGATCTTCCCGAACTTTAGCCTGCAACGGATTGTGATTCATCTTGACAGAGTGCAACACCTGTTGTATTCCCTTCTTCGCGTTTGCAATTCCCACAGCGAGGGATGCCTAACCTGCGAGCCAGACAATGAGGCCGGTTGCCACTGCCCCCGCGGAGAGCGCCGTGGCCGCACCCCCTCGCCAACTTCGCCGCATCCTCGGGATTTGGGATTTAGCTTTCATGATTATCGGCACGGTGATCGGCTCCGGGATCTTTCTGGTTCCCGGGCCCATTTTGCGGGCCGTGGGTCACTCCGTTCCGCAGGCACTGGCGGTGTGGCTGGGGGGCGGCATTCTCTCGCTGTTCGGAGCGCTGACCTATGGGGAATTGAGTGCTATGAAGCCGGAAGCAGGAGGTCTTTATGTCTATATCCATGATTGCTTCGGGCCATTTGCTGCGTTTCTGTTTGGCTGGACGCTTTTTTTTGTAATCAGTTCGGGATCGATTGCTACATTGGCGGTGGCGTTCGGCAATTATCTGGGAGAATTTGTGCAGCTTTCCGCGTTGATCACAAAAGGTGTTGCGGTGCTGATGATTGTGGTGCTCGCTGCCGTGAATGTGCGCGGGACGCGGCAAAGCGCTGATTTGCTGAACGTCATGACGGTCATTAAGGTAGCCGCAATTCTCGGCGTCAGCGCGGTTCTCCTGTGGCACGGCGGGCATCCGATCTTCGGCGATGTCTCATCTGGGGCGACCTCTCCATCCGGTTTCTCTGGTTTCGGTTTGGCGATGATCAGTGTGCTGTGGGCGTATGAAGGCTGGCAATACGCCACGTTCAGCGCGGGCGAAACCTTGAATCCGCAACGCACCTTTCCGCTGGCATTCCTGATCGGCACCGCCAGCCTGATCGCCATCTATTTGCTTGCGAATTTCGGATATCTCGCCGCTCTTGGCGCCGAGGGAGTTGCTTCCTCGAACCGCGTTGCCGCTTCCGCGTTGGGAGTCGTGATCAGCCGCGGGGCGGGGAAAATTGTCGCTCTGGCAATTCTGATTTCCATGTTCAGCGCGGCAAATTCCATCATGCTGAACGCGCCGCGCGTTTATTACGCGATGGCGAAAGACGGGCTGTTTTTTCAGGCCTTGTCGCGGATTCACCCCAAATTCGAAACGCCCGCGCTGGCGGTCATTTTTGCGGCAGTCTGGTCCGCGGTGCTCGCTGCCAGCGGCACGTTTGAACAGCTGTTGACGTACGTGGTGTTCATTGGCTGGCTGTTTTACGCGCTGGCCGCCGCGAGCGTGTTTGTTTATCGCAAGCGGCTGCCGGACGCCGCGCGTCCGTATCGCGTCCCCGCCTACCCGTGGACACCAGCCATTTTCATTCTCGCGGCTATGGCACTGGTGGCCAATACGATTGCTTCGCAACCTGTGCGGGCGGCGATTGGCCTTGGCATCGTGTTCCTTGGCGCGCCGGCTTATTTGTTCTGGCGTCGCAGTGTGGTTCCAGCAATCGAAGGAGGGGCGTAGGGTGAGCAGCACAAGTACGACTTCCGCCAAACCAGATATTGCGGTTCGCCCCCTGCAAACCATCGAAGAGATGCGAGCAGCGGTGGAATTGCAGCAGCGCGTGTGGAGATACAGCGCGGTGGACACCGTGCCGGACCAGATGTTCGTGGTGGCCAGGGAAAGTGGCGGACAAGTGCTCGCGGCGTTTGATGGGGAATCGCCGGTTGGTTTTGCACTGGCGTTTGCGGGAATCCATGGCACCAAAGCACACCTGCACTCGCACATGGTCGGCGTGATCCGTGAATATCAGGATCGCGGTGTTGGGCGCATGTTAAAACTTGCCCAGCGTGACGATGCGATCGCGCGCGGGATTGAGTTGATCGAATGGACTTTTGATCCGCTGCAACTCAAAAACGCGCACTTCAATCTGGCGAAACTGGGCGCGATTGTGCGGCGCTATCTTCCCAATGTTTATGGCCGCACATCCAGTCCGCTTCATGCGGGGTTGCCTACTGATCGGCTAGTTGCCGAGTGGTGGGTGGATTCCGACCATGTGAAGCGGGTGCTAAGCGGGCATCGAACGTCTTCCAGCAATGGCAGCACTCGCATTTCCCTTCCTAGCAACATCCGTCAGATTTGTGCGGAAGACCCCGCTCAGGCGGAGAGCACTCAGTCTGGAATGCGCGAGCAATTTGCCCAGCAATTCGCCGCGGGGCGAGCGGCCGTCGGATTTGAATTTGCAGGTGACGCAGGAAGTTACGTTCTGGAGCCTTATGAAGATCGAATCGATTGAACTCCGGGAAATTCGCATGCAATTGAAGTCGCCGTTCGAGACTAGTTTTGGAACCACGCTCAATCGCCGCATCCTGCTGGTGGAAGTAATCGCCGACGGCGTGGCCGGCTGGGGGGAAGTCACCGCTGGAGAAACACCGGCGTACAATTCGGAAACCACCGACACCGCATGGCATGTGATTTCCGATTTCATTGCTCCTTCTTTGATCGGCAAGAGTGTGGCGAAGGCTTCCGATTTTCCGGCGCTTGTTTCGCCCATTCGCGGGCACGAAATGGCCAAAAGCGGTATCGAAAATGCGCTTTGGGATATTGAGGCGCAGATTAACAAAATTCCCTTGTGGAAGCTTTTGGGCGGAACGATGGAAGAGATTGCCTGCGGCGTATCGCTGGGGATTCGGGAGAACCCCGTGTCCCTGGTAAAAAAAGTAGAGGAAGAACTTCGCAGCGGGTATCAACGTATCAAGCTAAAGATTAAACCGGGAAAAGATCTTGAATACGTGGCGGCGGTGCGCAAAGAGTTTCCGAAGATCCGACTGTCGGTGGATGCGAATTCGGCTTACACGCTGGAGGACACCGCGCATCTGAAGAAGCTCGACGAATACAAGCTGCTGATGATGGAGCAGCCGTTGAGCTGGGACGATATTTATGCCCATTCGAAATTACAGGCGCAAATCGAAACGGCGATCTGCCTTGACGAATGCATTCACAATACCCGGCAGGCCCTGACGGCGATTGAATTGAAAGCCTGCCGCATCATCAATATCAAACTCGGCCGCGTGAGCGGCCACACGGAAGCTCGCGAATTGCAGGGCGTTTGCCATAATCGGAACATTCCGGTGTGGTGCGGCGGCATGCTGGAGGCGGGTATCGGCCGCGCCCACAATATCGCCATGTCCACGTTGCCGGGATTTACGTTGCCTGGCGACGTTTCGGCGAGCCGGCGGTATTGGAACGAGGATATTATCGAGCCCGCCGTGGAAGTTACCCCGCAGGGAACCATTCGAGTGCCGCAGACGTCTGGGCTCGGCTTCACCGTAAAACGCGATCTCATCGAGCGGCTGGCCGTGCGCCGCAATCGCTGGAGCGCACAACGCGCTGCGAATTAGAACAAGTTTCGAACTAAGGGAGCGCCGATGAGTGTAAGCAAGTGGTCAATGAAGCGTTGCTCGGCGGGATGCAAAAGATCGCCCTGGCTGCTCCTGGCATGGCTTCTGCTTTTCGCGGGCGCCACACTTGCGCAGGACAACAGCAACATTCCGCCTCGCAGGGACTATGCGTCCGTGGCCAGCGCGCTTAGGCCCTTCATCGAATCACAGATGACTTTGGCGGGGATACCTGGGCTGTCCATCGCTATCGTGGACGATCAACAAATTGTCTGGGCGCAAGGGTTTGGGATGGCCGATCCCAAACAAAAAGTCCCTGCTACGGCGGAAACTGTCTATCGCATCGGTTCAGTTTCCAAGCTTTTCACCGATGTCGGAATCATGCAGCGTGTCGAGCGCAGTGAAATCAGTCTGGATGCGCCGGTTACCGATTACCTTCCCGACTTCAAGCCACAAAACCCGTTTGGGAAGCCCATTACGTTGCGGGAGTTGATGTCGCATCGATCGGGATTGCTGCGAGAGCCGCCGATCGGAAATTATTTTGAAACGACGGAGCCGACACTGGCAGCCACAGTTGCCAGCCTGAACGACACGGAACTGGTTTATGCGCCCGGCACGCATACAAAGTATTCGAACGCGGCGATAGCGGTGGTTGGCCGCGTACTGGAATCGCAAGCTCATCAACCCTTCGCACCATATTTGAAAGTTTCGGTACTTGACCCGATGGGGTTGCGCCACAGCTCCTTCGTGCCGGATCCGCAAATTATCCAGAAGCTGGCCAAAGCGGAAATGTGGACGTACGACGGGAAGACGTTCGAAGCGCCAACATTCCAACTTGGAATGGCTCCGGCGGGGAGTATGTATTCCACGGTGGAGGATCTCGGAAAATTCCTGAGCGTGCTGATCGCTCAGGGAAAAACAGAAAATGGCGCGCTGATTCAGCCCACAACTCTTGAACAAATGTGGTCGCCGCAATTTCCTAATCCTGATGGTTACACATTTGGGCTTGGTTTCCTGGTGCGAACGTTTGAGGGCCGGCGCATGGTCGGCCACGGCGGCGCGATCTATGGATTCGCCACCACGTTGGATTTGTTGCCGGAGGACAAGCTCGGAGTGGTGGTGATCGCCACTAAAGATGCCGTAAATGCGGTGACCGAGCGGATTGGCGAAGTAGCGCTGCATACTGTTCTGGCGCAACGGGGTGGGAAGCCGCTCGTTATTCCCGAGGCTACAAATCCCGTCCCGCAGGAACTCGGCCGCAAACTGGCTGGACGTTACGGCACTGGCGAAGACGCGCTGGATCTCACTTATCTGGATGGACGTCTTTCGCTTTTGAAAGTGGACGGCGGCGAGCAATTAGAGCTACGACGTCTTGGTGAGGATCTGATTTCCGATGGAGTTATGGGCTACGGCTTCAAGGTTACGCCTGCCGCCGCTGGAATTCAGATTCAGTCGAAGCTGCTTGCGAAAACACCGACAGCAAAACCGGCCGATTTGCCCGTTAAATGGCAGGGGCTCATTGGTGAGTACGGCTGGGATCACGACGTTCTCTATGTGTTCGAAAAAGCAGGGCGCTTAAACGTTCTGATTGAATGGATGGAATTCGACGCGCTGACACCAGTGTCGGAGGACGTCTTCAATTTTCCGACGCACGGCCTATATGACGGCGAAAAAGCCGTGTTCACCAGGGACGCAGATGGCCGCGCGATGCAGGTGAAAGTCAGCGGCGTTGTCTTCAAGCGGCGACCGATTGGTGGTGTCTCAGGTGGAATTTTTCGTATTTCGCCGGTGAAGGATCTCGATGAACTTCGCAAGCGAGCGCTCGCGGACCACCCCCCGGCCGAACCGGGAGTCTTGCGCAAGCCAGACCTGGTGGAATTTGCGAAACTCGACCCGGCCATCAAGCTCGATATTCGTTACGCGACTTTGAATAATTTTCTCAGCACATCCGTTTATTCGGAAGCGGCTGCGTTTCTGCAACGTCCGGCGGCAGAGGCGCTTTTGCGTGCCCAGAAAAAACTGGAAACGTTGGGGTACGGATTATTGATCCACGACGCTTACCGTCCCTGGTACATCACAAAGATTTTTTGGGAAGCGACTCCCGAGGATAAGCACATTTTTGTGGCTGATCCGAGCCAGGGTTCGCGGCACAATCGTGGCTGCGCGGTGGATTTGAGCCTCTATTATCTTGCGAATGGACAGCCTGTCGAGATGGTGGGCGTGTACGACGAAATGTCCGAGCGGTCTTTCCCGGGCTATCCTGGGGGCACCTCGTTGCAGCGTTGGCACCGCGAACTGCTCCGCCACGCGATGGAGGAGGAAGGGTTTCTGGTTTATGAGTTCGAATGGTGGCATTTTGACTACGCCGATTGGCAGAAATATCCGGTTTTGAATCTGACGTTCGAGCAACTTCAGGGAAAAGCGAATTAGGCTCGCACAGGACGGGCGTTTCCTGGCCGGCAACAGGTTTCGATTTTGCAAGTGAAGCAAATTTACGTGTAAGCAACTTCAATTCGTTGAGGTCCTCATGAAAACTGCAATCTTTGTCCGCAGAGCGCTCGGCTATCTTCTCGGCTTGGTGTTTCTTGCCGCTGGCGCGCCGCTCATCGCGCAAACCGCTCCAAGCCTGGAGCAACGCATCAAGCAGGTGATGGAACAGCCGGAGTTTGCCCACTCGCATTTCGGGCTGAAATTTATCGAGGCGGAGACGGGAAAAGTAGTTTATGAACTGAATTCGATAAAACTCTTCGTACCGGGTTCGACAACAAAGCTCCTCAGTACCGGCACCTCGCTGGAAACTCTGGGAGATGACTACTGCTTTCACACGAAGATTTACCGCACCGGCCAAATCAAGAAAGACGGCACCCTGGAGGGCGATCTGGTGCTGGTGGCGAGCGGCGATCTGAATCTTTCGAATCGCATCCAGCCCGACGGCACGCTGGCTTTTGAAGATGAAGATCACTCCTATGGCGGGCCGGACAGTAAGGGACTGCCGGGGGATCCACTCGCCGTCATTCGGGAATTTGCAAAGCAAATCGCGGCCAAAGGCATCAAGAAGGTGAGGGGCCGCATTCTGGTGGATGCGACGCTCTTCCCCGAGGGAGAGCGGGAACTGGGCACCGGCGTGGTCATCTCTCCCGTTGTGGTGAACGATAACGTGATTGACGTGATCGTCAGTCCGGGAGCTGCCGAAAAATCTCCTGCCGAACTTAAGATTGCGCCTCAGACAGCGTACGTTCACATCATTAATCAGGCCACGACGGGCAAAGTTGGCTCACGAACATCGCTGCAGTACGAAGACGAAAAGTTAAATGCGGATGGAACCCGTAGCGTCAATCTGACCGGAAGCATCGCACTGGGAGCAAAGCCTACCATGAGCTCGTACCCGGTTCCGGAACCGAGCCGGTTTGCAGCCACGGTCTTGATGGAGGCGCTGAAGGAGCAAGGCATCTCCGCAAATCTTGCTGGGACGAGCGAGAGCATCGACTTCAAAACAATAGCCGCGAGCTATACCTCGGAAAATATGGTTGCCGAGCATGTGTCGCCTCCCTTCAAGGAAGAGGTAAAGGTCACCTTGAAGGTCAGCCAGAATCTGCACGCGAGTACGATGCCTTATCTGTTGGGTGCCATTGCCGCCCACAAAACCATCGGGATTCTGCAAGCTGGATTCGATGTTGAGCACGACTTTCTCACCAAGGCGGGTCTTGATCTTAGCGGAGCCTCGCAGAGCGACGGCGCGGGGGGCAATGCCTTTTTCACACCTGATTTCATGGTCCATTATCTGCTGTTCATGTCCAAGCAGCCGGACTACGACAATTTTTATCGTGGCATGCCGATTCTCGGAAAAGACGGCACGCTGGTGAAGATTCAAACAGGTTCGCCAGCGGCAGGCCACGTTCACGCGAAGACCGGAACCTATGGCGTGTACAACGCGCTAAACAAAAATCTCCTGATCACTGGAAAAGGCCTCGCGGGTTACATGGACACGGCGAACGGACAGCATTTAATTCTCGCGCTCTACGTCAACATGGTTCCTGTCTCGATGGAAGACCCGGATGCAGCGCAGAAGGTGGCGGGAGAGGCGTTGGGGCAGATTGCAGCAGCGGCCTATGACGCCCCACTGACAGCACAGGCGATACCTGCGCAAGACGAGTACGACGTGATCATCAAGAACGGAACGATCGTTGATGGCTCCGGCAATCCATGGGTTTCCGGGGATCTAGCGATCAAGGGCGATCGCATCGCCGCGATTGGAATGCTCGAAGGAGTGCACGCCAAACAGGTGATTGACGCCAAGGGCCTAGTAGTTTCTCCAGGATTCATTGACATGCTCGGACAGTCGGAATTTCCGTTGCTGATTGACAATCGCTCGTTGAGCAAGTTGTCGCAGGGCATCACCACGGAAATTACCGGCGAAGGAGGCTCGATCGCTCCGCAAACGGAGCTGACGCTGGCTTCGCTTCAACCCGCCTTGGACCAATTCAAACTGAAAGTAGATTGGACAACTCTCGACGGCTACTTCCAGCGCCTGGAGAAGAGCGGCACGCCGCTGAACATTGGAACTTACGTCGGGGCGGGCCAGATTCGCGAAGCCGTGATTGGAGAAGTGGACCGCGCGCCAACGACTGCCGAACTCGAACAAATGAAGGCGCTGGTGGCACAAGCCATGCAGGATGGCGCGTTCGGGATTTCCACCGCGCTGATTTATCCTCCGGGCCACTACGCCAAGACCGAAGAGCTGATCGAACTGGCGAAAGTTGCTTCGCAGTATGGCGGCATTTATGGCACGCATATGCGCAGCGAGGGACAGACCGAGCCGGAAGCGATTGCTGAAGCTCTGCGGATTGGACGCGAGGCGAATCTCCCCGTTGAGATCTTTCACCTGAAAGTTTCCGGAAAAACCCGCTGGGGCAATATGACGAAAGTGGTGGCGCAGATTCAGGCCGCGCGCGACGCCGGCCAGGATGTCACCGCGAACATGTATCCCTACATCGCCGGTGGAACAGCACTCGCCTCCAGTTTGCCGCCCTGGGTGGCGGATGGCGGCATGGAGAAATTATTGCAGCGCCTGCACGACCCCGCGATTCGGACGAAAATCAAGGAGGAGATGGCCGCGGATCATCCAAATTGGGAGAACTTGTTCTTCGATTGCGGCGGCGGGAAAGGCGTGCTGGTGTCGGGAGTGGAAAATTCCGAACTCAAGAAGTTCGATGGCAAGACGATCGCCGAAATTGCGGAAGCCCAGAAGAAGACCGAACTCGATGCGCTGTTCGATTTCATCATCGCGGATAAGGGGCAAACCGGCGCGTTGTATTTCATGGCCAGTGAAAAGGATCTGGTCTACGGATTGAAGCAGCCGTGGACCAGCCTCTGCCTCGACGCCGGCGAAATGTCGCTCGATGGTCCGCTGTATGAGCCGCACACGCACCCGCGCGCATTCGGAGCGATGCCCCGGTTTTTGGGTCACTATGTGCGCGACGAGCACCTGCTTCCCCTGGAACAAGGCATCCGCAAGATGACTTCCCTTCCCGCGCAGCGCGAACACCTCGCCGGCCGCGGTCTGCTCCGGCAAGGGTATTTCGCGGACATCACAATCTTCGATCCTGCAACGCTGAGTGATACAGCCACCTACGCCCAACCCGCGCAGCTTTCCAAGGGTGTGAAGTATGTCTT
>Ga0075029_100001356_pt1 | contig 14029 bp, 12 predicted proteins | sample LitLauG_LLR_2013_FD_71391 | JGI IMG/M metagenome (GOLD analysis project Ga0075029, IMG submission 71391) | Freshwater sediment microbial communities from North America - Little Laurel Run_MetaG_LLR_2013 | ecosystem: Environmental > Aquatic > Freshwater > Creek > Sediment | place: USA...
CGAAGACGGCGGCCAGGGCGTCGGTGGAATGCCTGGAACACGGGGAGAGAAGCGCGCATGGACGTGCGGCGTCGGCTGTTTGTGGTGTGGGTTCTGCTGGCGGCGACATGGCTGGTGGGCTGCATCTGGTTCGGCGCGGCCAGGTGGCACTGGTTCGATGCCACCCGAATCTATGAGGTCGCTGACGGCAACGACGAGAAATATCGAGTCGAAGTCGATCCAGACTCCACCGATGACGAAATTCTCGCATTTGTTCAAAGATCCGCCGGCTCAAAATGGTTGCGTAAGCAGTGCGCCAGGGATGTGCGCGGGCCGTGGTGCGATGTGGTCAGTTCCCTCAAAATGCCGAGGCAGTATTTCACCTGGCAGTATTTGGCGATTTCGATCGGCGGATCGCTATTGCTGCTCACGTTGGCGGTATTCGCCGGCATTCGCCGCCCTTTGAAAGGCTGAAGGCCGGTCGCTTTTATACCCGGTTCCTACATCCTGTTACCGATGTTCACGACTCTTGAAGAATTACGGATAAGCCGCCGGCCGCGCGAGTACGCGCTATCGCCCTTCCTCGTTGTGCCTTTGGCGACTTCGTCTTTCCGTATCCCGCAGCTGATCGGCGTCGCGTGCTTCGTAGCGACGTTCCTGGACACGACGTCTTTCGTCCTCCCGCTTTGCCTGAAAATCGCGTCCCTGGGACAGGGAGTCCCTGAACATCGTGTCCAGCTGCATACTATCCTGGGCGAAAGCGGCCGAGCCAAACAAAAAGCCAATCAAAATGGCGGCAGCCGAAACTCCAACTGCCGAGCGAGTGCCGGTCGTCATTGTTGCGCATCCTCAAGTCTGAAAGCGGCCTGCCGCCATGTTGGGACGATCCTCCGATAGCGTTTGTTACCCCGAACGAGAAAGTTTTCCCTCGACCGGCAGCGCGACCCGCGAACTGGAAATGACACGGGTTTGCACTGACGAAGCACTCAAGACGAAACATGGCGGGACGAAATGCGACGAGACGTCACATAAAAACAAACAGGCCCGCCCCTTTTCGGAGCGGGCCCGTCGGACAGCATGATTTCCGGGACTTACTTGTCCTTCTTCATTCCGTCGTCTTTCTTCATGCCGTCCTTGCCCATGGCATCCTTCTTCATGCCGTCGTCTTTCTTCATGCCGTCCTTGGACATGCTGTCCTTCTTCATGCCGTCATCCTTCTTCATGTCATCGGCGGCGAAGGCAACGGGGGCAAGCGCCAGGCTGAGCGAAACAGCCGCAGCCGAAATTCCAAGCGCAATACGGGAGCTGATGGTCATTGATTGTTCATCCTTTTTGAAACCGGTTTCGTCGGCGACATCTGCCGCCGTGGATATGGACGGCCCCGAAATCGCAATTGTTACGAAGAGATCGAAAAAATTTTGCCCCTTCACGGGCATTTGCGCGAAGTTCTGGACGGCATATCCCAAAAAATGGAAATTGCTGGCCACCTTTCACCAATTTTGCCACAGTTTGCAGCGCACCAATGCCGGATCGGCCATATCCAAAACTTTCATGTTCACGAATTGCGGGAATGCGGGGTTAGGATGCTTTATAAGCACCTCCGCATTGCCTCAGCCAATCGCCCAGGGAGGGTCATCATGTTCACGCGTCGCCATGTCCTTGTCTCAACGCTTGCCGCCCCAGCCATATTGCATTTCGGGACCGGCACGGCCCATGCCGCAACAACCCTGAAAATCTCTCATCAGTTTCCCGGCGGCACAATCGACAAGGGCGATTTCCGCGATCGCTTGTGCCGTGTTTTCGCCGCCGAACTGACAAAGCGGACCGGAGGCGAAATTACAGCCGAAGTCTACCCTAACTCCTCCCTGATCAAGACCAATGCGCAATTTTCGGCGATGCGAAAGGGCGCGCTTGACCTCAGCCTTTATCCCCTTCCCTACGCCGGTGGCGAACTGCCCGAAACCAACATCGCCCTGATGCCCGGGCTCGTATCGACGTACGATCAGGGCCTGAGCTGGAAGAAGAATCCCGTCGGAAAGACGCTAACGGACTTTCTCGCCGACAAGGGCATCATCATCCTAAGCTGGGTTTGGCAGGCCGGCGGGGTTGCCAGCCGCTCGCGCCTGATCGTAGCTCCGGAAGATGCCAAGGGACTCAAGGTTCGCGGTGGCTCACGGGAAATGGACATGGTCCTGCAGACCGCGGGTGCTGCGGTGCTTTCGGTGCCGTCAAACGAAATCTACGCCGCGATGCAGACCGGTGCCTGCGACGCCGGCATCACCTCCTCCACCAGTCTGATTTCGTTCCGCCTTGAGGAAGTCGCGAAAGCGCTGACATCGGGCGCAAAGGCCTCCTACTGGTTCATGCTTGAACCTCTCCTGATGTCGAAGTCGATTTTCGACGGTCTGCCCAAGAAGCACCAGGATGTCATTCTGGCCCTCGGCACAGAACTGGAGGCATTCGGTCGAAAAGGCGCACAGGATGACGATTCCGAGGTTGCGAAGGTCTACCAAAAGGCAGGCGCCAAGGTTAGCGAACTCGACGCAGCCACCGTCGGCAAGTGGCGCGACATCGCCCGCGAAACCGCATGGAAGGACTACGCCGCCAAGACTCCCACCGCCGCCAAATTGCTGAAACTCGCATCCGACGTCTCAGCATGATGCATGGTCCGCTCACGGATCAAAAGCGTTTGTCGACGCCCGGGACGAGCAGCGCGCTCGTCGCGGCGCTCGATGGCGCCCTCACATGGTGCAACCACATCATCGTTGTCGTCGCCGCCGTCGCGTTGATCGCGGCTTGTGCCATCCTTAGCTACAGCGTGCTTGGGCGGGCCTTGTTTCAGAGCCCGAACTACTGGCAGGACGAGGCGGCCGTGTTTCTCCTGGTTGGCGCGACCTTCATGACGTCGGCGTACGTGCAGCAGCGGCGCGGCCATATCGGCATCGAGGCTTTTGTCGGCCTGCTGCCGCCGCTGGTCAACCGGATCAGGCTGTGGCTGGTCGACGTCGCCAGCTTCCTGTTCTGCACGTTTTTCGCCTGGAAGTCCTGGACGCTGACGCACGAGGCCTTCACCGACGGTCAGGTGTCGAACTCGATGTGGTCTCCCCCGCTTGCGATTCCCTACGGCCTCATGGCGTTGGGCATGACGCTTCTGTGCGTACAAATCCTGCTGCAAATCATGATTCCCTTCTTTGGGCCGGCGCGTCGATGACTGTATTTGGAATTGGGGTCAGTTACGGGGTCGCCACCCTGTTTGCGATGTTTTCCGGTATGCCGATCGCATTCGCGCTCGGCGCCGTCGCCGTTGTGTTCATGGGCATCTACATGCCTGCGGCTTCACTCGATACGGTGACACAAAATGTCTACGAGGAAATGGCTTCGATCACGCTGCTGTCGATCCCGCTGTTCATCCTGAAGGGAGCCGCGATCGGCAAGTCCCGCGCTGGCCAGGACCTCTATTCCGCATTGCATGCCTGGCTGCACCGCGTCCCCGGGGGGCTTGGCGTCGCCAACGTGTTTGCGTGTGCGCTTTTCGCCGCGATGGCCGGATCCTCACCGGCCACCTGCTCGGCGATTGGCTCAGCCGGCATTCCCGAGATGCGCAAGCGCGGCTATTCGGGCGGCTTTGCGGCCGGTATCATCGCTGCCGGCGGCACGTTGGGCATCCTGCTGCCGCCTTCCATCACGATGATCCTGTTTGCTGTCGCCGCGGAGAAATCGCTGGGACGATTGTTTCTCGCCGGCATCGGCCCGGGCCTGTTCCTGGTCACGCTGTTTGGTGCCTATGCCGTAACCCGTTTTCGCAAGGAGTACGCGGCGGCGAGCGCCGCCTACAAACAGACCGGTGCAACCTCCGCCATCCTCGCTCGCGACGAGTTCACGCTGGGCGAGCGCTTCAGCGCCTTGCCGCGGGTCTTGCCGTTCGTACTGCTGCTGACGGGCGTGATGATCGCGCTCTACGGCGGTTACGCCACGCCATCGGAGACCGCCGGTCTTGGCGGCCTGCTCGCGCTGCTGTTGATCGCGCTGATCTACAGCGTTTGGCGGCCCACCGATCTTGCGCCGATCCTGACCTCGACGATTCGGGAGTCCACCATGCTGATGATGATCATCGGCATGTCGCTCCTGTATTCCTACGTGATGAGCTATCTGCACATCTCGCAGTCCGCGGCCGAGTCGATCGTCGCCATGCACCTGCCGCGCTGGGAATTACTGTTGAGCATCCTGGTCCTGGTTGTGGTCCTCGGTTTTTTCCTGCCGCCGGTGTCGATTATCCTGATGACCGCGCCGATTATCCTGCCGCCCCTGCGGGCAGCGAATTTCGACATCATCTGGTTTGGTATCGTGATGACCATCGTGATGGAGATGGGGCTTATTCACCCTCCGGTGGGCCTGAATATTTTTGTCATCCGCAACGTCGCCCCCGACATTCCGCTCCGCGACGTCATCTTTGGCACACTGCCATTCGTGCTGCTGATGATGCTGGCGGTGCTGGTGCTTTGTTTCGTGCCCGAGATAGCGACTTACCTGCCCGACCTGATCATGGGGCCGGACGGCGGAAGATAGACCTGATCCTGAAGGAGCGGCGCCTGCGCTGCGTCTCGAAGGATGGAGCCCGGCCTCGTGGTTCGAGACGGCGCGGAAGCGCCTCCTCACCATGAGGGTCCCTACCGCTTCCGTTTTGCATTGATCGCTGCCGCAACCCGGCTCACCGGCGAGCGGCCGATCAACTTGCTGATCTCGTTGGTTGCGGCCACCAGCTTCGGCATATCGACCCCGGTTGCGATCCCCATGCCCTGGAGCATGTAAACCACGTCCTCGGTGGCGACATTACCGGTAGCACCCGGCGCGTAAGGACAGCCGCCGAGGCCGCCAGCAGCAGAGTCGATCACTCGGACGCCCTCCTCCATGCCGGCGTAGAGATTGGCGAGCGCCTGGCCGTAGGTATCGTGAAAATGCATTGCCAGATGTGCGACCGGCACGCTGCCGGCCACGGCGCGCAAAAGGTCACGCGCCTTCCGCGGTGTCCCGACGCCGATGGTATCGCCGAGCGAAACCTCGTAGCAGCCAAGTTCCCACAGTATCTTTGCCACGCCCACGACCGCCTGCGGCTTGACCTCGCCGTCATAGGGACAGCCAAGAACGCAGGAAATATATCCGCGCACCTTGATGCCATCTGACCTGGCGCGCGCGATCACCGGCTTGAAGCGTTCGATCGATTCCACCACCGAACAGTTGATATTGGCACGGGAAAAACCCTCGGAGGCCGATCCGAACACCGCAATCACCATGGCGCCTGCGGCGCGCGCGGCCTCGTAACCCTTCTCGTTCGGCACCAGAACGTGGAATTCGGCGTCGGGATGGTGGTTGACGCCCTTCAGCACTTCGTCCGAACCGACCATCTGCGGGATCGCCTTCGGTGAAACGAACGCACCCACCTCGACGGTGCGCAGCCCGGCTCCCAATAGCGCCTCGATGAAGGCAATGCGGCCGGCCACGCCGACCGGCGTCTTCTCGTTCTGAAGACCATCACGTGGACCGACTTCAACGATGCGCACCTGGTCGCCCATTTCGACCTCATTGGCCTGTTGGCTCGATTTCAGCCAACTCGACGCCCTCACCGACGATGTCGCCGACTTTGCACTTGAGCACCCTGAGTACGCCCGCAAAGGGTGCGCGTAATGTCTGCTCCATCTTCATCACTTCAAGTGTGAGGATCGGCGCGCCTTTTTCAAGCCTTTCACCCTCCCTGGCGAGCAACGCGACGACGGTTCCGGGCAAAGGCGCCACGATCTTGTCCTCGCCGACCTGCTCTTCATCGTCGCCACCGAACGGATCGACCCAATGCAGGTCGTAGCGGCCATTGCGCGTGCGCAAATATAGTTCATGGCCCTCCACAATGGCCACGATCCGGGATTTGACACCGTGCAGTACCAGATCGATGCCATCGCCGCCATTGGGCGCGGCCGCGAAGGCCATGCGACGATCGCCCACAACCAGTGCCGAAGCACCCTTGCCGTAAACCAAGCTGACCTTCTGTTCGTTCGCCTGCGCGTGACGGAACGCAAATTCCCTCACGCGCTGGCCAACCGGCATCCAGCCCGCCGTTGCCCAGGGCGAAAGCGAACCGGCTTGCTCCTTCGCTTCCTCGCGCAGGATGGCAGCGACGGCCGCGGCGAGTTCAAGATCATGTGGAGCGGGCGGGCTCGGCGTGAGCTCTTTCAATTCGCGCTCGATGAAGCCGGTATCGATCCTGTTGGCGCGCACGTCAGCGTGGGTAATAAGCGCCGAGAGGAACGGAATGTTGGTGACGACGCCCCGAACATCAGATTCTTCGAGGACACGATTGAGGCGGTCGATCGCGACGTCCCGGGTGGTCGCCCACGCGACCGCCTTGGCGAGCATGGCGTCATAGTGTGGCGACACCATATCGCCCCGTCGATACCCCGCATCGATCCGCACACCATCGGAGGAATCCGGCATATGCCAGGTCCGTATCCTGCCAACCGACGGCAGAAAATTCTTGCGCGGATTTTCTGCATAGATCCGCGCCTCGATGGCATGACCGTTGAGGGCGATCTGATCCTGGGTCAGCGGAAGTTTCTCGCCGGAAGCCACCCGCAACTGCCATTCCACGAGATCGATGCCGGTAATCAGCTCGGTCACGGGATGCTCGACCTGCAGACGCGTGTTCATTTCGATGAAGAACACTTCCTTTCCGTCGGAAACGAACTCGACGGTTCCGGCACCAAGATAGTCGACTGCAGCGGCCGCCTTGCGCGCCGCGGCACAAACCGACTCGCGCTGGTTGGCGTCAAGGCTCGGCGACGGCGCTTCCTCGATCACTTTTTGATGCCGCCGCTGCAGCGTGCATTCGCGTTCGAATAATGACAAGAGATTGCCGTGGCTGTCGCCGATCACCTGCACCTCGATATGGCGCGGGTTTTCGACGAATTTTTCGATCAGGACGCGATCGTCGCCGAAGGCGGCCTTCGCCTCTCGCTTGGCGCTGACCACGGCGTCCGCCAGTTCGCCCGCCGATCGCACGATCCGCATGCCGCGACCGCCGCCGCCGGCGGAAGCCTTGACCAGAACCGGAAAGCCGATCTTTTTGGCGGCGGTCGCCAGCGTCGCCTCGTCCTGTGCTTCGCCGTGATAGCCCGGTACCAGCGGGACACCGGCCTGTTCCATCAGCATTTTCGAGCCCGATTTCGAACCCATCAGCCTGATCATGGCTGCCGTCGGACCCACGAATATGAGGCCGGCATCGACACAGGCCTGGGCGAAGTCGGCACTCTCGGACAAAAATCCGTAACCGGGATGAACAGCCTCAGCGCCGCTCTTGCGCGCCGCCTCGATGAGGCGCTCGATGTTGAGGTAGCTGTCGCGCGCCCGCGCCGGCCCGAGCAGGACTGCCTGGTCCGCCATGCCGACGTGCATCGCCTCGCGATCGGCCTCCGAATAGACGGCGACGGTGCGAAGACCCATTGCCCGTGCGGTGCGGATCACACGTACTGCGATCTCCCCGCGATTGGCGATCAGGAGGGTGCCGAACCGCCGATAGGGTTTTGACCGGTGCATCGTCACATCCTGAACAGGCCAAAGCGCGTGGGTTCGATCGGCGCATTGGCGGCGGCCGAAAGGCCCAATCCCAATACCAGCCTGGTATCGGCCGGATCGATCACGCCGTCGTCCCAGAGTCGAGCCGTTGCGAAGTACGGACTGCCCTGGCTTTCGTATTGTGCGCGTATGGGCGAGCGAAACCTTTCTTCTTCCTCCGCCGACCAGGTCTCGCCCTTGGCCTCGATGTTGTCGCGTCTGACCTGACTGAGAACCATAGCCGCCTGTTCGCCGCCCATCACCGATATGCGTGCGTTCGGCCACATCCACAGAAAGCGCGGGCTATAGGCGCGGCCGCACATCCCGTAATTGCCGGCGCCGTAGGAACCGCCGATCACTACGGTGAACTTTGGAACGCCCGCGGTCGCCACCGCCGTCACCAGCTTGGCGCCGTCGCGTGCGATGCCGCCGGCTTCGTATTTCTTGCCCACCATGAACCCGGTGATGTTTTGCAGGAAGACGAGCGGAATGTTGCGTTGGCAACAAAGCTCGATGAAATGCGCGCCCTTGAGCGAACTCTCGCTGAACAAGATGCCGTTATTGGCAATGATTCCGACCGGATATCCCCAGATATGGGCGAAACCGCAGACGAGCGTTTGGCCGTATAATTTCTTGAACTCGTCGAATTCCGAACCGTCGACCAGACGCGCGATGATATCGCGCACGTCAAACGGCTTGCGCCCGTCGGCGGAGACCACGCCATAGATCTGCTCAGCCGCAAACAACGGCTCGCGCGGTTCGCGCTTATTCAAGTCGGCCTGCGCCGGCCGTTTCAAGGTCGCAACGATGCGCCTGGCAATCCCGATCGCATGAGCATCGTTTTGCGCATAGTGATCAGTGACGCCCGATTGCCGCGAGTGGACGTCGGCACCGCCCAATTCTTCCGCGGTGACGACCTCGCCGGTAGCGGCCTTCACCAGTGGCGGTCCGCCGAGAAAGATCGTGCCCTGATTGCGCACAATGATGCTCTCGTCCGACATCGCCGGGACATACGCGCCACCGGCTGTGCAGGAGCCCATCACGATTGCGATCTGGGGAATCCCCAGCGAGGACATTTGCGCCTGGTTGTAGAAGATGCGGCCAAAGTGCCGCTCGTCGGGAAAAATTTCATCTTGCTGGGGCAGAAACGCGCCACCGGAATCGACCATGTAGACACAGGGCAGATTGTTTTGCCGGGCGATGTCCTGGGCGCGAAGATGTTTCTTCACGGTCATCGGATAATAGGTGCCGCCCTTGATCGTCGCATCATTGGCGACAATCACGCATTCCCGGCCCGATATCCGTCCCACCCCGGTAATGATGCTTGCCGAATGCACGTCGCCGCCGTAAAGACCGAAGGCCGCCAGCGGCGACAGCTCGAGGAAGGCTGTCCCCGGGTCGATCAGAAGATCGACGCGCTGGCGCGCCAGCATCTTGCCGCGCGAAGTGTGCCGGGCCCGCGACGCTTTACCACCACCTCCGGCCACCAGATTGAGCTTTTCGTTGAGTTCCGCAACCAGCGCCCGCATCGCCTCGGCGTTTCGGGCAAAATCAGACGAAGCGGGATCGGTACTGGAATGGAGAGGCATGGCCTTCGGCAATCTCATGGTGCGCCGCAATTGGCGCGACGGCTTCCGGCAATGGTGTCATTGCGCAGGCGCTTAAGGCAACCCTGAACTTCCCAACCCAAACCGTGGCCAGCTCTTTTTGGCCACGGCATCAAACCCGCATTTTGAAATATCTGGTTGGCACCAGGCAAAACCGTTCCCATCGATCGGGCCAAGGGATTTTCCCGCCCGGCGGTTTAGTGCGTCCATGGCTCGGCACGCCGAAACGCGAAATTATCAGCGTAGGCAGCCTGTCGCCGGACCGGCTCCTTGGGTTCGATTATCTGGTAGGGAATGCCCTCACGCTCGCAATAGGCCACCGCCTCCTCCTTGGTGTCGAAGCGAAGCGTGACCTGCTGCTTCATATCGCCAGAACTCGTCCAACCCATCAACGGCTCGACTACGCGCGGCTGTTCGGGCTCGTAGTCAAGCTGCCATTCCCTGGTCTTGGCAGTCCCGGACTGCATCGCGTTTTTGGCGGGCTTGAAGATGCGAGCGGTCATGGATGGTCGGACCCCTTTTTGCGGAATGCGGCTTGGACGCGTGGTGAAAACGGCCGGGATAGTATAGTGACACCCTTCACAAATCCGGATGATTCCCCGGCCTCGGATGTAACATTTTCCGGAATGGTATAATCATTGTGCGATCCGGTGACAATCTTGCCGGAAGGCTGCGCGCCTGGTCGATCCTCGGACGCATGAAGCAGGTCCAATGAAAATCAATGCCACATTGCCGGAAAAAGGACGCGACCTCCGGCTCGATCTTTTCCGGGGCGTCGCCAACTGGGCGATTTATCTCGACCACATTCCTGACAATGTCGTGAACTGGATCACCACGAGAAATTACGGCTTCAGCGACGCCGCCGATCTCTTCGTATTCATTTCAGGCTACACGGCATCATTCGTCTATGCTCGAATGATGCTTGAGCGCGGTTTCGTCGTCGGCGCCACCCGCCTGACCAAGCGTGTCTGGCAGCTCTACGTTGCCCACATCATTTTGTTCGTGATCTATATCGCATCGATCAGTTACCTGGCGTTGCGATTTGGCGATTCGGAGATCATCAACGAGTTCAACGTCGCGGGCCTGGTCGACCACGCGACCGAGACGCTGCGGCAGGGCCTCATCCTCAAATTCAAGCCCGTCAATCTGGACGTGCTTCCGCTCTACATCGTGCTGATGGGATTCTTTCCGCCGGTTCTGTGGATCATGTTGCGTCAACCCGATTTGACGATGCTGGCATCCATCGTGCTGTGGCTCGTGGCCCGGCAGTTCGGCTGGAATTTCGCCGCCTATCCTGCCGGAAGCTGGTATTTCAATCCCTACTGCTGGCAGGTCCTGTTCGTATTCGGCTCGTGGTGCGCGCTGGGTGGAGCGAGGCGGTCGCGGTGGATTGTTGATTCCCCGATTACGCTCTATGCCTGCATCGCCTATCTCTCGTTTGCGTTGGTGATGACGATGGCAGGCAAGTTTGCGGATTTCGGCGCCCTGCTTCCGGACTGGCTCTATTCGGCCTTCAACCCCAACGACAAAACCAATCTGGCGCCCTATCGTTTCATTCATTTCGTGGTGATCGTCATTCTCGTCATCCGGTTCGTGCCGAAGGACTGGCCAGGTCTCGAATGGAAAATCTTCGATCCTGTTGTCGTTTGCGGTCAGCAGTCGCTCGCGGTCTTCTGCGTCGGCGTCTTCTTGTCCTTTATCGGGCATTTCGAACTGATGATGAGTTCGGGCTCGTTGTTCGCCCAGCTATTTGTCAGCATAACCGGAATAGCGATCATGACGATCGTGGCTTACTACATCTCCTGGTCGAAGCGGCAGGACAAGCCGGCTTCCAAGGCACCGGCAGCCAAAACGGCCTGACGGCCTTCAGGGGCCAGCGAACGTTTCGGGCACGGGGCAACTAGCTTCGGGGTTTTTGACCAACCAACCTGCCCTTCGACGAAAAGCCGCTCCATTCGGTGGACCAACCAAGCTTGGAGGTTTGGCTTTGCCTTCCCTGCAGCGCGAACGCTGCTCCTTGCGGGTCCGCGCATCGGGCGATGGACATTCCCCCCGGCATCTCGACCGGGTTCGGAAAGACCTCGCCGCCGGCGACCTTCACGCGCTCCTCGGCAGCCTGGATGTCCTCGACATTGAAATAGAGCAGCCAGAACGGAGGCGGGTCGCTCGGGTGGCGGGTGAACATGCCGCCAATCGTCAGCCCGCAGGCGGAGAACGGGTGATAGTGCTCCTCGGCGCTGATTTCGGTGTGCGGCTTTTGCCAGCCGAAAATCTCGCCATAGAAAGCAAACGCCTTCTCCCAGTCGGCAGCAAGCAACTCGTGCCAGCCGACGCGTCCCGGCTTGGCGGCCTCGAGAGGTTGTTGCCGGTTGAACTTTAGCGCGGCGACCAAGGCAAATATCGCGGTCTGCGGATCGGCAACAACCGAAATGCAGCCGATGTTGGTGTCGGTGGGCGGAACGAACACGCTGCCGCCGAGGCGCTTGATCCGGCCAGTGGTCAACTCGATGTCGTCGACGCCAACATACCCCATCCATCTCGGCCTCGCCCCCATCCTCCTCCCCTCTTCGGGCAGCTCCATCACCCCACAGGTTGGAACCTTCCCGGCGGCAAGGAGCGTATAAGGCAGATCCGGCGTCGAGGCGTCTTGCGCCTCCCAACCGAGGACGTCGCCATAGAAGGCCTTGGCCGCAGCCACATCTGTGGTCAGCAATTCATACCAGGCGAAGCATCCTTGATAGCCGATCAAATTCGTCTCCCCGTTCGCGCTGCAAAAATAGTGCGGCGCCGCATTCGGACCCCGGACCCGCCGCTTCCTCCGCACGACGCAATCGAGAATAGCGCGGGTCGGGGCAACTCGCTCACTTCAAAGCGTGGTCTTGATCGGACCGCCCGACACGCATTTGCCGGCACCATTTGTTGTATGAGACCGGAACTGGGCAGTTCTCCCGACCGTTACCGTCGGCGTCATTTGTGCCGGCCGGTGGGACATGATTCACCGACTACAGAGATGATGAATGAATCATGAATAACCGATGTAATCGGAGTCGTTCATGAACGTGAAATCTTGGCCATTTGTAGGCTTTCGCTGCATCTCGAATTCCTCGTCGGCTTGCGAGTGGTCAACCCTTCAAGTAGAGTTACTGATCTCGAACCACTTGCTAGATAATGGAGGATTCGAAAATGCCACGACTGAAGCAGGCTTCGAAGAAAAAGCGAGTGACGAAAGCCGTACCGGCCTTGGGCGCGGCCGGTTTGACATTTTCGCTGGTGGGGGGCGCGTCGGCAGCGGTTGCACCTGCAGCCGATCAAGCGCAAACGCCGAATTACGCACCGAACCATCAGATTACACTCGGTGAGGAGGAAATCGCCGACGTCAGTCTGGCGACATTCTATGTGTTCGACAAGGAAGGCACGGAAGCCGCCCGTAACGGCGTTCAGATGGCCTGGGGCTGCCGATGCGGTGGCTGCCGCGGTTGCGGTTGTCGAGGGTGCCGTGCATGCCGCTGCGGCTGCGGTGGCTGCGGCGTGGGCTGGGGCGGCTGCTGCGCTTCGTGGGGCTCATGCCGCTGGTGCTAGGCCCGATCATCCGCCAGCATTGATCGATGCAGTAATGATCCAGTTGTCGTGGCCGGGTTCGACTAGTTCGACCCGGCCAATATTTTCCTGAACTTTTCTGCCTTTTGTGGCGCGGGGCGAGCCCCAGGCTAGCCCTCCGCGCGACAGAGAGGTGGGTCTCCGACCGATCGAGAAGCGCTGCCCGGCCGACCGGACAAGGAGTTTCCATGGTCAGACAAATCGCCTTGCACAGTCGAGCCGGCGTGGTACGCAAGTCCCGTGTGCCCAAAACCATGACCAGCAACCGCAAGGCAAAGCCGGCGCCCCGCGCCAGCAAGGATATCGCGCAGTTTGCGCCGAATTTCACCGTCTACGTACTGCCGCCGGACGCGGTCTGCCTCTATTCCGAAGACCGGAAGTTTTTTCTGCACGGCGAGCTTTATTGCGCCCTTGCGGATGCGATAGGCAAGGGCGGACAGAGTCTCCAACAACTCGTCAATGGCCTTTCGAAACGATTTCCCCCTGCTCAGATCGAGGAAGCGCTCAAGCGGCTGATCGAGCGCCGCTACATCGTCGAAGCATCGCCGACGTCCGCTGGCGTGGTGGCCGGCTATTGGGCAAGCCTCGGCCTGCCGCCCGGGATGGCCGAGCAGAATCTTGCGAACTGCCGCGTCCGCGTCGAATCGATCGACGTGAACGGCGCCGCCGAGTTCGCCCAGGCGCTGAGCGATTTTGGGGTGACCCTCACCAAGCGCGCCGCAGATCTGACCATTACCTTGACCAACGACTATCTCGAACGGCGCCTTGCAGAATTGAACAAGCAGCGGGTGTCGGATCGCACCCCCTGGCTCATCGTGCAACCCTCGGGCGCCTTCCCCCTGGTAGGACCGATCTTCAACCCGGACAGCGGTCCCTGCTGGACCTGTCTGTTCGATCGCATGATCCGCAATCGTGAAGTCAAGGGCTTCCTCGAACGCGGATCGGCGCGCGCCGTCGCCATTTCGCCACTTGCTCGCCAGCCGCTGGGCCAGGGAGCCATACAATTTTCTGCCCTCGAGGTTGCCAAGGCCATTGCCACGGGCTTCCGAACCGACCTGAACAATCACATCGTCAGCCATGATTTGTTGGGCTCGACCGTCGTCAAGCATTACGTCGCCAAACGGCCGCAATGTCCGACTTGCGGTAGCAAGAAATTGCGCGATCCACGTCGCTCGCCGACGCCGGTCGAGTTAGGCCCGGGCGCCAGGCTAATGATGACGAGCGGTGGATATCGCACGGTGTCGTCG
>Ga0075029_100001357_pt1 | contig 14022 bp, 13 predicted proteins | sample LitLauG_LLR_2013_FD_71391 | JGI IMG/M metagenome (GOLD analysis project Ga0075029, IMG submission 71391) | Freshwater sediment microbial communities from North America - Little Laurel Run_MetaG_LLR_2013 | ecosystem: Environmental > Aquatic > Freshwater > Creek > Sediment | place: USA...
GAGGTTCGAGTTGTCAATGCCTTGTTGAACGTGGTGAGTTTTCCCACCAGGTCCGTAAACGGGTCGCTGATCACCGCGGCGTCTGCCATGGCTATTTCGCCCCCTTGGTCTTCTGCTTGTTCTGGCGACTTGGAGCCGCAGTTCGCGGATTTGGTCTGCGGGCCGCGGTGACGGGCTTTGTGAGTATGTTCACAATCCGATCCAGTTTGGCATCCATGTCGTCGAGCCGCATTTCAATATTCGTGACGCGGTCGGCCAGAGAAATAAAATCCGCCCGCGAAGGCATGCTCAACTGCTCGAGCACGCGCAACATCGACTTCTCGACCGCCTCTCGAAACGGAGAGGACGCCGAAAGATAGGTGTCAAGCACCGTCCCGCTAGTTCTGGCGTAGGCATCAGTATTCACCGTTTCCACCATGGCCTTCGCCCAGGCATCAAGGTAGGTATCCCGCATATCGCGGAAAGCTTCCATCGGATCCGGCGGCTTTCCGTTCGGTGCTTGTTCGTCGCCCATGGCCAACTCCCTTTTTCACCAAGCTCTCACCGGAGACAGGGCAGTTTGCCCCGATCCCCGGCCCAGACACACCGCAAGCGTTGCCGGTGTGTCTACCAAAGCGCAGTATAACAAGAATGACTACGCGGCCACGATGCTCTTGAAGGGCTTGGAGACGATGTCGAGCATTGTCTTCTGCGTCTGGATCAAGGCATCGATGCCATTCTGGAAGGCATCGGCGGCGGGGTTGTTGGCGATGCGGAATTGCTTCTTGGCAGCTTCGCAGGCCGACTTATGCTGCTCTGCATAATAATCAAGCGCCTTTTTTTGCGCTGCAACAGAGTGCTCGACCGACTGCTTGAACAGGGCGGTCACGCCTTCCGCAACCTTAACCGCCGAACCGCCACGCTCTTTAGCCAGGCCGGCAACGACATGGCTCTGCTCCACCGCCAGATCGATAGCGCCTTTCTGGGTTTCCACAAAGCGCGCGAACGTCTGCCCGACCAGGTCGAACAGGAACAGTCCTGGAGTTTCCGGGATGTAATTAAAGGCCTTTTTGCAAGCTGCGATCAGCTCAGCGTTCTGTTCGGCGGCGATATCCAGCGACTTCTTCTGGAGTTCGGCCAGGCGCTCTACGTTCTTGGTGTACAGAGGGATGAAGGCCTCGACGACGTCGTTCTTTTTGGCTGCTCCAGCAGCGCTCTTGGTTGACTTCTTGGGGGTACTCATGTTGTGCTCCTTTCAGGACAATGCCTGATGTTGCAAAAGTTGCTGCAGTGCAGCATGAACTTATGATAATCTCGTTCTGGCAGATGTCAAGCGAAAAGTTAGGAATGAAATGAACCATAAAACGGTGATTGTCAAGAAGTACGGGAACCGCCGTCTTTACGACACCACGAACAGCCGCTACATCAACCAGGACGAAGTGGCCCAGATGGTTCGGGAGGGGCACGAGGTCCAGGTTGTGGATGCGGTTACGGGTGAAGACTTTACCCGCTTGGTGCTGACCCAGATCGTCGTGCAATACGCCAAAGGGCCGGAGTCGGCGTTCCCCCTGGATATATTGCGGCAGATGGTGGTCTCCGGCGGGAAGGCTACGCAGGAGACAACTTTGAGGTACATGAAGACCGTCCTCGATATGTACCAGACCGCTTACCGGGCGATGGCGCCGGCAGCCAGCCCTCTCGAATTTATCCAGGCTGGCACGCGCCCGCCTGTTCCACTTGTGCCCTGGGTGCCGGTGGCGGCCGGCAGCGGCAGGGTTCCACAAAATAACAACGAAGCTGGCGAGGTAAGCGAATTGAAGCGGCGGGTAGAAGAGCTGACGTCACTGGTTTCAGAACTGGCGGCCGACAAAACACCACGCAAGCGTAAAGCAAAGCCGCGGAAGAATCGTTAAGTTAATCCTCACAACTGGGCCGCTCCGGCGATTCGCGCGTCTCTTTCATCTCGCAACACGTGCGGTTATCCAACCACCATTTTGTCGAAGGGATCCCTCCGGTTGCGGGTGACCAAAAACACCCAGAAGTGTGATGGCTGTCACAAATTCCGCGGTTCGCCTTGGATAGACTTTGAACAGTTACTGGGCACCCAGGTTTCGACTTCCCAATACCGCTGTCATACTTCTACTCATGGGTGAGCCGGTGCATTCGAATCAGGAAGGGATTGTTCCATGACTTACGGAATCGTATCGAATTCGTCTCTCTCCAGCCAGACTGGCCAGCCGCGCATCACGTCGTATGACTCGGGATACGAGTACAGTCTCGACCGCTATATCGATGTCAAGTCGCTTGTGCAGGATGCAGACAAAGAGGAGAGCAACGCTCCTGCGACCTTTGCCATGGCAAGCTAGTTGGGTTGCTTTGCGTTAGAAGTGGAAGCCGCCGCCGCAAATCAGGACCTCACCGGTCACGTAATCGGAGAGCGGTGAACAGAAGAAGAGAACTGCGCTCGCCGCCTCCGCGGGCGTGCCCAACCGCCCCAGCGGACAAGCGGTTTTCACCGACTCTAGCATCTGCGCCTGCACACCAAGCCGGATCGCATGTCCGCGCATTTGGATGTTTGACTCATCGCCCTTGAGGACCTGGGTAAGGCGAGTTTCGATCAGCCCGAAGCCAACCGCGTTCACGTTGACGTTGTAGCGTCCCCATTCCTTGGCCAGGGTTCGCGTGAGCCCGAGCACCCCCGCTTTGCCGGATGAGTAACCGGCCTGACCGGGGTTGCCGTCCGTGCCTGCAATCGAAGTGATGTTGACGACCTTCCGCATTACCTGTTTGCCGGCAGCGATCTCACGTTTGGCCGCTTCCCGGATGTACGACGAGGCCGCACGCAGCACGCGGAAGGGCACGACCAGGTGGATTTCGAGCATGGCCTGGAACTGTTCGTCGGTCGTCTTTTGAATGACATTGTCCCAACTGTACCCGGCATTGTTTACGATGATGTCGACGGAACCAAAAGCGTCCAAAGTGGCCCGGATCAGTTGGTCTGGAAACCGCGGCTGGGTGAGGTCGCCGGCAAAAACTTCCACCCGTTGTCCCAGCGAACCCAACAGACATTTGGTCTCCCGCAGCGCGCCTTCGTCCAGATCGTTCACCATCACGGCGGCGCCGCATTCCGACAGTTTCTCCGCAATCGCGCGGCCGATACCACGGCCCGAACCAGTCACCAGAGCTGTTTTGCCTTCCAGGGTAAAGGACATTTGTGGTTACCCGGCTTTCTCGTTCGCTGCACTGCAGCGAAGTATTGCTGCACTGCATCATTAGATCACAAATTGTCCGGAAAGGACAGTGCCCGAAGTTTAGAAATCTGGGGAAGAATAGCAATCGCGACTCGCAGGGCAGGGACACGGTGCCGTCCCTAACGGACTCCGCGTCATTCCAATTTGCCTTCCCGGCACTCGGGTGCCGAGCTTTCCTTTGTCGCCGCTTTGCGGCTGAGGGCTTCCCGCGCAAGAGCTCCCTCAGGCCGCGCTTTTCTACATGTGGTACCCGCCGTTGACGTTCAGCTCCTGCCCGGTGATATAGTCCGCATCCGCCGCCAGGAAACCGGCCGCCTTCGCAATCTCCTCCGGAGAGGCGAACCGCCCCAAGGGAATTTTCGCCTTGATCTGAGCCGCAATCTCTTCCGGAATGGCGTCGACCATCTCCGTCGAGGTGAATCCGGGCGCAATCGCGTTGGCGGTGATGTTGAACTTTGCCATCTCCAGCGCGAGCGTCTTGGTGAAGGCAATGATGCCGCCTTTGCTGGCCGAGTAATTGGCCTGGCCGAAAGCGCCCATTTGTCCGACCACCGAACTGATGTTGATGATCCGCCCGAACCGCTGGTTGATCATGGCTGGGATGGCCGCGCTGGTGCAGTAGAAGGTGCCGTTCAGGTTGACGTTGATCACTTCTGACCAGTCGTCCTCAGTCATTTTGCGCATCGATCGGTCGCGCGTAATGCCGGCGTTGTTGACCAGGACGTCGAGGCGCTGCCACTTATCCAGCACTTCTTTTACGATGCGGTGGGCCTCTCCTTTTTGCGATACGTCTCCTTGAACCAGCATGCATTCCACACCGATTTGCCTGATTTCCGCGGCCGCGCTCTCGGCGTTGACGGTGTCCGACCGGTAGTTGAGGGCCATGTTCGCGCCGCGCCGGGCCAGTTCGATCGCGATCGCACGTCCAATGCCTCGGCCTGCGCCGGTCACGAGCGCGACTTTCCCCTTCAGCGACTGCGCCCCGTTGCCTCCACTATTTCCCTTGTTTTCCATAGATGTATTCCTCTCCTGAGAGTTGCAATGCACTACCGCCGGATCTACCCGCATCACCACGTAGCCGCCTACCGCTCCAGCGCCAAACCCGGGCGCGAACACCCGCATGGGCCGGTCGATTCGCCCTTCCCGTACGGCATCGTGAATGGCAAGTAGGATGCTTGCGGACGAGGTATTTCCGACGCGTTCAATGTTGAAGTAGAGATGGTCGGCCGAGACTCCGGCGGCTTTGGCCAGGTCGAGCACCATGTTCTTGTTCGCCTGATGGGGGACGACCAGATCAATCGCATCCATCAGCGTACCCTGGCCGCCGTCCGGGTGCGGAAGCGCTTTAAGTTCGCCGATCATTTGCGTGAGGTAGCGCTTCGCCAAAATCTTCACTTCGGGCCCGTAAACAGTGATGTTGTTATCGAACTCCGGATTCGGCCAGATGATGGAGTTCACCTCCGACCAAGGGCCGCTGGCGTAGGTCTGATACACCTCAATGTCCGATGCCACCCCGGCGGGCGCAGGACTCACCACCATGGCCGCGGCTCCATCGCCGAAGATCATCCGGGAGGTTCGCACCGTCCCGATTTTGTCGGAGAACTTCTCCGCGCAAACGACGATTACTGGACGCTTGACTTCCTGCAGCAGGCGCACTGCCTCGGCGAGGCCGTAGGACATGCCGGCACAGGCCGCTACGATGTCGCAGGAATTATGGGTCTGGCGCAGCCCCAACTCGCCCGACAACCATGTCGCAATGGACGGGATGAGAGTGGTGCTGGTGCAACTGCAGAAGAGCACGGCCCCGATCTCCGCGGGTTTACGCCCCGACTTGGCCAATGCCGCGCGTACTGCCAGCAGCGCCATGTCCTCCAGGCTCAATTCGGTGTAGCAGCGCGATTCGATGCCCGTCTTTTCGGAAATATCCTCTACTGTCATGCGCGACCAGCAGTAGGCGTGATTGCTGATGAGGTCTTTATTAGTGCAAGGGACCTCACCCTCATAGACGGCGATGGCTTCGATGCGGGGCAGAATCGCGCAGCTGTCGCGCACGATCACCGGAGAGTATGGCTTTTCGGGCTCGCTCAAGGCCAAGGTCTCGGGCCGGGAAGGTCGCGGCCGATGTGCCGAGTGGCCGTTGCGTTTGACCCGCCGCAGGAACTCAACCACATCGCTGTTCTTGGGGTGGAGGGCTACCACATAATCTTCATCTTTCAGCTTGCCCATTTCCGTGCTGGTGCTGGTTGTCGGATCCCAGCGGTACTGGTTGTGGAGGATCATGGCCTGTCGCATCAGGGCCTCGAGCTCAGGCACCGTATGGATGCAGTCGATCACGTCGTCATAGTCATAGCCGGGATAATCGCGGTCATAAGTCAGCAGACGGTAGGTTTTATTCTTGGGGTCGGAGAGTATCTCGGCCACGGTAGGCCGAAGCGCTCGAAACTCTCCTCCGGAGCCCTGTTTATTGCGAAGCACGTCGAGCAACATGCGGAAGCTCTTGTCTTCTGCTTCCTGGTCCCACAAGGGCGGCAGGGTGAGATAGCCCGCTTCGATGGCGGCTGTCGGTCCGGCCGCATCCCGCGGCTTGTACATCCCCAGAAAGACATCGCTCCGGTTCCGAGGCAGATCTCCCCACCGAGTCGGGCGTTTGTCATACATGGTCAGAACGTAGCGTTGTGCCCAGAACAAGTTCAGCGCGATATCCCGGCAGACTTCGTAGCGGTTTTGGTAGTGCCCGGCCTGCACACGGGCCACGATCTCCATTTCCGTGGGAGCCTTTTCCCCGAAGTCTCGTCTGATGACATTGTTAAACTGGTGGAGCGTCTGGAAGACCGAGAAATCCAATTCCGGGAAAAAATTGCAGGGAAAGACCATCCGGCCATAACGATTCATCACAAACGGTTTGACTGACATAATGCTTCTTCTCTCCTACCTCGGGGCTTGGCAGCTATTCGAATTCGACCAGGATCTGGTCGAGTTTCACAGCTTCCCCTGGCGCTACTTTTACAGACTTCACCTTTCCCGCAATCGGTGCTGTGACGCTGGTTTCCATTTTCATGGCTTCCAGAACCACGAGCAAATCGTCCGATTGCAGTTGATCTCCGGCCTGCACGCAGACTCGCACTACGATTCCGGCCACGGGACTGCGACACACTTTCGACTCGTCGGCATCCCCTTCCGAAGAAGAGTGGGGCCGTTGCGCCGTGGGCACTCGACTGGACTGGGGCAACCCCGGCGGATGCTGGGGTGCAAGGTCCTCTCCACCCTCGACATCGACCTCAACCTCGTAGGTCTTCCCGCCCACCACGATCTGGATCTTCAAGGGCGGCTCCGAACCATAGCATTCTTCGGTGAACCGATCGCATCTTGCCCGGTCCCGATCGGTGGATTCATGATCTGCAGATTCACGGTTAGCGCCTCCGCGAGGCGAAGTTGCGCGAAGCCTGGATTACAGCGCGCCCCTGCTGTGCCCACGGATTGGCGACGGCGTCGGATGTTGGCAGGATTTTCACCGAGCGAATCCGGACTTTTCTGCCGAGCAAGGCAGTGACGGTTTCGGCGATCCTCGCCAGGGTTTCCGGCGTAATCTCGTCGGATCCCGGTGTAACGGCCGCGTGTGCCGGAGCACTCGGGGCATCGGAAGAGTACGTCTTTCCGGTGGCAACCACAGCGGTCCGTGCGCCCGCTGCTTCCTCTAAACCCTTGACCTGTTCAGACAGCGAATCTAACTGCCGCTGAAATTCGAGGCGAAGTTCTGCGACTGTGTTCTTCACCATCCTTCGCGAACCGATCAGCAACGCCAGCCATGTGGCAACCAGCGCGGCAATAAGCCAGTACATGTGTGTCATCCCAGGTTCTTATAGCGGAATCAAACCGTGTTTTTTCGGCGGACGAAGTTCGCGCTTCGAACTCACGGAGGCCAGAGCCTGCGCCAGATATTTCGAGGTCTCGGCGGGCTCGATGACGTCGTCCACCAGCCGTCGGCCAGCCGAAACATACGGATTGGCAAACGTACTACGGTATAGCTCGATGAGTTCCTTACGCCGTTGCTCTTTGTTCTCCGCCGCGTCGATTTCGTGACGAAAGACGATTTCCGCCGCGCCTTCGGCTCCCATGACCGCGATTTCAGCCGTGGGCCATGCGACTACGCGGTCCGCCCCCAGTTCTTTGCTGCACATAGCAATGTACGCGCCACCATACGCTTTGCGCAAAACGACCGTTATTTTTGGGACGGTTGCCGCCGAGTAGGCGAACAACATTTTCGCGCCGTGGCGAATTATTCCGCCATACTCCTGCTCGATGCCCGGCAGGAACCCGGGCGTATCCACGAGAGTCACCAATGGCGTATTGAAGGCGTTGCAGAAGCGCACGAAGCGGGCGACTTTGTCTGACGCGTCAATATCCAGAACCCCAGCGAGCACGCAAGGCTGGTTCGCCACGATACCGACGGTTTGTCCCTGGATGCGGCCGAAGCCAATTACGACATTCGCAGCGAAACCTGGCTGGATTTCGAAAAAGTCCTGATAGTCCAGCACTCGATTGATCACCGTACGCACGTCGTATGCGATTTTCGCGTCGACTGGAACCGCCTGATTCAATGCGGGATCGGTCTCCCGTGCCAGGTTGTAAGGCAGCCGCGGCGTTTCTTCCAGATTGTTCGAAGGCAAAAAACTCAACAGGCGACGGCATAGAGACAAAGCGCCAGCGTCATCGTCGGCGATCAAGTGGACCACACCCGAGCGATTCATCTGTGCCGCCGGTCCCCCTAATTGTTCGGAAGTCACCACCTCGCCCGTAACCTGCTTGATGACCGATGGTCCGGTGATGAACATCCGGCCTTTCTTGGTTTGAATAATGAAATCAGTGAGCGCTGGACTGTAAGCGGCGCCGCCTGCGCATGGACCGCAGATGATCGAAATCTGGGGAACCGTGCCCGAGAGCAAAGTGTTGTTGTAAAACACCCTCGCATATCCGGCAAGGCTGTCGATGCCTTCCTGGACCCGTGCGCCTCCCGAATCATTGATAAAGACGAACGGGCTGCCGGTCTTCAGCGACAGCTGCATCATATCCACGATCTTGGCACAGTGCACCTCACCGGCGGCGCCCCCGGCTACCGTGAAGTCCTGGCTGGCCAGATGCAGTACACGGCCATCCACCGTCGCGCACCCTGTAACCACTCCATCCGCCGGCAGTTCTTTATCGGCCATCCCAAAGTAAGTGGAACGATGTTTCGCGAAAGCGCCTATTTCCTGGAAACTATCAGGGTCCACGAGCTTTTCCACGCGCTCGCGGGCCGTAAGCAAGCCAGCCGCGTGATGCTTCTCGATCCGCGTCTTGCCGCCTCCCTGCTCGATCTTGGTTCGCTTGTTACGAAGTTCTGCGATCTTTCCCTCAATCGTCGTTTTCTGCATCGTCTTCTGCTCCGCAACAATTTCGAATTCAGGACTAATAACGGGATTCGCGGCCATGAGAGGCCTCCTCAAACTGAATGTGCGTGGGAGTCTCGCTATGACGAAATCCGACGAGCCCGCTTCGGCGTCAGTTCTGCCAATGAGACACTTCATTATCAGCAAGGCCTGACCCAGCCTCTGTGACGTAGGACACACCCCATTGTGACCTGCGAATTCCTGGGACCAGTCGACCGGATTGGGGGACGTTGCCCTGGCCTGCCCCAGAAATAAGCCGCTCTATGATCTGACAGGACAGCTTTTCTACAGAGGCGACAGTTCGTCCTCTTTCTCCTCCTTTTTTCCCGTAATGAGTCTTTTCTCCAGGAACTCCCGCGCCAGGTCCTTGCCTCCGATGCCGAAGGCAATCGCCAGGCCGAGCATTACCGCTCCAAATGCGGTCCCGAAAGCGATCAGCATCGTCTGTTCCGCAACCCCCAACACTTCGAACACCATGGATAACGCAAAGATGCTGATGATGATCCGAATCGAAATACTCAAAAGGCGCGACGACCGATAATTCGCATTGACCGCCGCCAGCAGTACCGCACGGGCGACAAAGTTAGCGGCTAGCAAACCGAAGAAGAGAATGAGCAGGGCCCCAAACAACCGCGGCAGAAAGAGAAAGAACCGCGCGATGTAATCCTGCAAACCTACGATCCCGAGTACGCTCACGCCCAGCAGAATGAAACCGACCCAGGCCACCCAAAAGACAAACCGGCTTAACAGTTCCGTGGAAGAAGGAAGGGCCGCCTGGTGCAGCAACTGGGTGGCGCCTGAGTTCTCCGAGAGCTTGGAAAACTTGGTCAGGCGCAGGATGCTGCGCACCAGCACCTTTAGAAGGTAGGCAATCACCCAGCCTACGAAAGCGACGATTAACATCACAATCAGACGCGGCAGGTAGTGCGCAAAGCCTCGGGCCAGGTCCTCGAACGCCTGGGTCAGTTCGGTGATGATGATCTCCCTCATTGGCGCCTCACTTTTTGTCAGCCCAAACATCGAGCAGGTATGGCTTCAATCGTTCGAATTCACCGCACAGAGATTCCACATTTTTTTCGATGTCTTCCCCGGAGGCATCTCGATTCTCCTGCAGAAATGACAACGTCCTTCCGCGGTATAGAGGAACCAGGGCCTGGACAATATGGTCACGGTTGATGACGGATCTGTGATAGGAGGCCGCAAACTCAAACACCGTCTTGGCCCACAGCTCCGGTGGGTAATTGAACTCGCTCGCTTCAAGACCCGCGATCCGTTGCAATTCGGCGAGCGTCGGAGCCAAGAGGATGGACCGGAAAACCGGTTCTAGTTCGGCGATGCCGGTGGTAAACATCTCTTGAAGCCGCTTGCGGTTTACCCGTACAGGTTCCGGCATGACTTCCGATGGAGTGCCTACGGTGCACACAGGTCGAGATCCGGTGATGGTACTCCAAAGCGGAAAATTGCTATCCAGGGACACAAACAGAGCGCCCACTGTCCGACGCATGGCTGCGACCAAATCGCTGGCACTTCGATCCGGCTGCGTCTTCGTCCCCAGGAAAGACTGGCAGACGCGGTAGGTTCCTGTGATGGCCGCAATGGTGAGGAAGATTTCGGCTCCGCTTCTGCTCCCATCGTCATTCCAGTTTTCTTGGGCGAGGAAATCCGTTGCGAGGCGGCCCGAGATAGCGAATTCGGAGGCGTAGGGCTCACGGATTCCATAACCGTAGATAGCGCGGGTCATGGGGTACAGCAGATTGCGCATGAGGACGCCTTCAAATTTCTGCCTGCGATAAATCGGGGATACGAGATCGAAGTTGTCACTGTAGACGGGACGAACGAGACGCTGGAGCCAGTCAGGTTCTATGGTTGTTGACTCGGGTGAAACTACCACGCAGGCGCGGGCGCGCAGCAAGTCGGCAGCCGCCAGGATGGTTCGCAGAGCCGTTCCGGGCTCGGGAGTGCGCGCGTACTGGGTGCTGATGGAGTGCAAGGTGCGTAAGGCATACACTTTGGACCCCTTACGCGGCTCATCCCGAGGGTCATCCTTCCGCACATCATCGATCGAGGCACCGACGACGAGTTCCGGAGTTCCGTCTTGCGATCCACCATCGGCGTTGATGATGACGGCGCGTTCGCGGGGAAAGCACTTGAGAATCCCGGCCTGAATCGCCTGAATGACCGGCTCCACGGTCTTGGCGTTGTTATGGGTCGGCAGGCCGACGATAATGTCTACCTCGCCCACATTGATGAGCTGACGGAGAAAATCATCGGATAAAAGTGTCTCTTCCGCCAATTCAACCTCCGAGCGAAACTTTAAAAGGTCACAGAAAAAGTATTTTCCGCGTCTCAGTCTTACCGCAGCGCCTAAACACGCTGCTCAAAACTCAGTTTTTCTATGCCAGCCTCTAAATGGGCCTTCGAATTCAAGTGCTTGCGGCATCGCTAAAGCGATGCCCTGATACGAAGCTGACTCTATCAACCTTTCCCGTTCGATCAGATCCGTCGCAGCCGGAACCAGTAAAACTGGTAAGGGCCCATAGTCAAAAGGTAAGGCAGATCGCCGATGCGAGGAAAGATATTCCTGCCAAACATCTCAATCAGGATATTCCCTTTGTAGCGGCGCAGATCGAGTTCGACCGCTTGCGCGGCATTGGAGAGATTGTTCACGACCAGAATCGTTTCTTTGCCCAATTGCCGCACATAGGCCAGTACACGGTGATTCGCCGGGTACAGGAATTCGATTGATCCCGAGCCGAATACCGGACTGGAACGGCGAATCCGCATAATGTGCTTCATCCACGACAACAGAGAATGCTCGGTGCGCTTTTGGGATAGCACGTTCACCGCCTGGTAGCCATAGACGGGGTTGAGAATCGGCGGCGAGTAGAGACTCTCGGGATCCGCCGCGGAAAAGCCCCCATTCCAGCCGCCATTCCACTGCATCGGAGTCCTTACTCCGTTGCGATCTCCCAGATAAATGTTGTCGCCCATTCCGATTTCGTCGCCGTAATAAATGATGGGAGTACCGGGCAGTGACATCAGCATCCCATTCATCAATTCGATGCGCCGCCGGTCGTTGTCGAGCAAAGGCGCCAGTCGCCGCCGGATGCCTAAATTCAGGCGCATGGCTTTGCTACTCGCGTAGATGTCGTACATGTAATCGCGTTCTACATCGGTAACCATTTCCAGCGTCAATTCGTCATGGTTGCGTAGAAAGAGGCACCACTGGCAGGAGGCGGGGATCTCCGGCGTCTGCTGCAGAATTTCCGTGATCGGCTTGCGGTCTTCCAGCCGCAAGCCCATGAACATCCGCGGCATCAAGGGAAAGTGAAAGGCCATGTGGAACTCATCTCCGTTGCCGAAGTAGGGACGAAGATCAGCCGGCCACTGGTTGGCTTCCGCCAGCAGCATTGCGCCCGGGAATTGCTCGTCAACTTTCTTGCGCCATTCCCGGACCACCTCGTGAGTTTCCGGCAGGTTCTCGCACGACGTCCCCTCCCGCTCTATCAGGTAGGGGACGGCGTCCAGGCGGAAACCATCGACTCCGAGTTCCAACCAGAACGTCATTACCTTCCAAATCTCTTCGCGCACAGCGGGATTGTCGTAATTCAAATCCGGCTGATGGCTGAAAAAACGATGCCAGTAATAGGACTTGGAGATTGGGTCCCATGCCCAGTTCGACATTTCGGTATCGAGGAAGATGATTCGGGTTCCACGATACTTCGTATCGGTGTCGCTCCACACATACCAGTCACGCTTGGGATTGTCCTGCGAACTCCGGGATTCCTGGAACCAGGGGTGTTGATCGGAGGTGTGGTTGGCCACCAGTTCGATAATCACCCGTATCCCGCGGTCGTGAGCGCCTGACAGGAACGTCTTGAAATCTTCCAAGGTGCCGTAGTTGGGATGAACCGATCGGTAATCGGAAATGTCATAACCGTCGTCTCGCAAGGGCGAGGGGAAAAACGGCATCAGCCAGATGGCGTTCACCCCAAGCTCCTGCACATAATCCAGCTTCTGGGCGAGACCCTGAAAATCGCCAATACCATCGGTGTTGCTGTCAAAGAAAGAGCGGACGTGGATCTGGTAGATAATGGCGTCTTTGTACCAACCGGCTTCGCGTTGCAATGGCAACCTGTTCCTCCAGAACTACGGCCAGCCCGCCTGGTGTCGGCGTCAATAGAATCTTAATTCACGATCGCATCCTGCGGATGGAACGGACCTTCAGGTGCGTAAGCGCTAAGAATGTGAAGCCGTTCCGCGCTGCGCAGGAGGTTTGTCAGCGCGTGTACCAATCGGAGTGCGGGGACCTGGTTCGAAAGGTACGGAGTGTTCTGGGGGCCCACTTCCGGGGCCGGGTGAAAAAACGAAAGCGCCCCCTGACTCATTGAGTCATGGGGCGCTATCGTTGAACAGCCCTCCCCCGAAGTCTGCTCGCCACCAGACTAGTTTCTGATGTGCGCTGTGGGAATGGCTCCTGCGTGCCATGTGGCGGCACTGCTGGGCTACTCACTTGCAGATGTGACATGTATCACGGAGCTTAGTCGAGTTGCATCACGGTTTGTCAATGACGCGCTTCAGTTGCTCGGTCAAAATTTTGGCGACTTCGTACAGTTGAACCAGGCTACCCCGTTGAAATTCAACATCGGTTCCCTTCAAATCATCGACCAGAGCCTGGCAGAGCTGGTAGGCGGTACGAATACGTTCTCCGGCCAAGAGCGAGAGCACACTGGTTGAGTCCTGATCGTTTTCCCTGCGCACGATATACTGCTGGGCGGCCCATGCGGTGTTTCTGACTCGATTTAAGGCGTCCCGGAAGTCCGCGAGAACATCCGGGTCCACCGCGCTGGAGAGCAACAACTTATGCAGCCCCTGAAGCTCCGATATACCTTTTCCCAAGTGCGCCCGAACGTTAAGATCGCCAATCTTCGGCTGTGCTGCGGCTTTTGGAGTTGACGGGGCAGATGCACTCTGTTCTTTTTTCCCCTTCCGAGCAGACGCTGCCTTCCGTCCCACACCCCGGTCTGGCATGACACTCTCCTCGCTTCGGAACACACATCATAAACCCATGGCAGTTTAAACATCCTTCAGTTGGCTCTCATCCCGAAGTAGTGACCCCTTTCATGGATCACCGTCAGGCGATTTGTTCGCAGAAGTCGACCTCGCTGGAACAAACCGCCTCAATATTCCTTCTGATGAAGCACAATGTGATCTGGCCCTGTCGGCAGGTCAAATAAGCTTTTCTGGTCGCGGGCACGCTCATTCCGACCAGCCGTCGCCGGTTTCATCTTCATCATCATCATCTTTTTTGCGATCGTCTTCCTCTTCGTCCTCTTCCTCGTCAGGCTCTTGTCGCAGGATGGCAT
>Ga0075029_100001360_pt1 | contig 14004 bp, 20 predicted proteins | sample LitLauG_LLR_2013_FD_71391 | JGI IMG/M metagenome (GOLD analysis project Ga0075029, IMG submission 71391) | Freshwater sediment microbial communities from North America - Little Laurel Run_MetaG_LLR_2013 | ecosystem: Environmental > Aquatic > Freshwater > Creek > Sediment | place: USA...
ATCGAAGGCACGACCAGCGAGGATTCAGGCGCAACCATTCGTGACACCATCACCGCCGCTGTTCAAAACGGCGTTGCTGATGAGTCGCTCTGGGCTTACGACATCACCAAGTTCGCCATCAAGCCCCCGGCGAATGTCTATGCCAACGCCAAGAAGCACGTCATTGCTTCGTACCACAGCATCACCGATGGTGACGTCACCTCCATCGAAGCCGCCATTGTTGCCGGCTACGGCGTTGAGTTCGGTATGAATGTCTACGATTCGTTCATGAGCGATGCCGTTGCCGCTTCCGGTATTGTTCCGAACCCCAACACCACGACCGAAACACTCCAGGGCGGTCACGCTCTCGCGATTGTCGGCTTCTCGCACAGCGTCGGTCTCCCCGCCGGCACCGTTTCGCCCTCGGCTTCCGGTCGCTATTTCCTGGTTCGCAACAGCTGGGGTACGAGCTGGGGTCTCCAAAAGACGGGCGTTACCTGGGGCGGCAAGTCGCTCGTTGCGCCGGGCTATTGCATCATCGCCTACGAGACCATCATCTCCCAGGCTTCGGACTTCTGGGTTGTCGTCAGCAATCCCCTCGGTACCTGAAATCTAAATCACTCAATGAAAAAGCCATCCTTCGGGGTGGCTTTTTTGTTTTAATTCTCTAGAATGAAACGAGCTGCATAAACATCTAGAACAGACAATCCAACTTTAGCATCAACAACTACCTGGTTTGATTCAAACCCGACTAGCTTCTTGTCATCCAAAATGACATACGATAGAGGATTGTGCTGAGATATTGCACTTCTTATTCGACTTTCCCTTGTCTGATCTTCTGTGTAGGATTTACAAAATCCACAGAATTTGCCAAAAAATCCATAATTTGTCAACAAATCCTCAATTGTTTTTTCATCATAGAATAATGACCATGAGGAATGCATGAAGAATGAAATATCTTCTTCTTTAAGTAGGTTTAGAGTTTCAACAAGATTTCTTTCCAGCACCAATGGCTTGAAAGAGGCTCCAACATTCAAAACGCCATCTGCATCGAAGAACACGGCTCTCATGCAACAAGTCTAGTGTGTAACAACCACCGAGTCAAGATCAACGAACTTCAGCTGACCAGATGAATCGCACATGATGTTACCCGGATTGGGATCGATGTGGATCGTACCACTTTCCTCCATACGATCATAAAGATCAATTGCTTTTTGATAACATTTGTGATTTTTATATTGCTCTGTTGGTTTATTTCTTATCTTTGCACGAATGATGGCTGAAATAGTTTCTGCATCATGACATGGATGCATTTTTTCCATTTCACAAAAATAGAAAAATCCATCTTGATCTTTAATGCGCCCAATTTTTCCAATATTGAGAATTTTTGGATAAATATCCAAATTCTTGGTTCTGATCATTTCTATATTTTGCATTTTTTCATCAGCAGATGATTCATCTGGTTCTTTTGATATTTTCAAAACAGCATGCCCAAGGTCATACACACTGCCTTGAACACCAGCGCCTAAAAAATGATTATTGTTAATAATCTTATGTATTTTTTCTAGATCTCTATTGTTTGATTCGAAAATGATTTCAGATATCTTCTTGAGATAGGTGGATAGTTGTTTTGATACCACAATCCTTGAAGCACAAGAAATAAAGTAAGCATCCGCTGTTTTGCCAAAAATTACCATAGTATACAAATAAGAAAAAACGCGCTGAGTAGCCAACCTCAGCGCGCTTTGGATTTGTAAAGCCAACTGTATTATATCATTTTTTTATCTGATCTATCCGCATGACCAATAAAAAACGCACCCGATCTTACAACCGGATGCGTTTTGGGTTTGTACAGCCAACTACACTATATCATCAATCCCAACGATCGATTTTGATAGTTTGCTGAATCCCTGTATTCAATACAACATGCAACTGGACATCCCAGCTTTCACCGCTGGCAATCAAACCACAAGCGGTTGCGTTTTCACGATTCTGGATCTTGCGCGTCCGATTGTAGGCTTCCATCGTGGATCGAATCGAATGAAACTCACTCTTGAGAATCTCCGGAAACAAACAAAGACTCGGTTCCCGATGATCCCAACATCCATCCAAAACAAAGATGGCTCCCAGTCCCTGATGCTTGACGAGATTCCACTTCTCCTCATCACACCAAAGATTCGGTCGCAACGTAATCGCATTGACCTTGGTCCACCGAGAAGAAATGCCCCAACTGGAAGGAGAAGATCCTCCATGGTACAGATACCAGGAAAATGGATTTCGCTCCTCCGCAAAGTCCCACTGAAGAATGGGCGGAGCTTCCATATTGACTGCCGTAACAATCCCACCCAAACTTGTAATGTGATTGACATAACATTCCGCACTCACCATCGAAGGCAAAACAGTCTTGCGGAATTTGTCAAAGGTCATCACCGTTGCCGGCTGATCCACCTTCACCGAAGATTCTTTCTTCTTCGGCATCAAGTGAGAAAACACACCATCCTCCTTGACATCGGGTCGCTTTTGTGGAGTCGGTCGCCAAATCGCATGAATTTCTTCCAGCGTAGCAAACCTGCGCCCCAAAGAACCTTCCGATTCCAACTTCTTAATAATCTTGTTGGCTTGAGCAATGTTTCCAGCCGAAGGAGCCGCTTGCGGGCGCTGATACTTCAGCGAATTCATCTTCTCATCAAACTTGCGCTTGATATCCTCAAAAGGCAAATCCTGCTTAATATCATCCAACAACGTCCCAATCATGCCCGAACGAACATGACAGAAACCCACAGGGGCTGTCGCCACCGCCTTCCACTTGAATGCATCATGCCTATGCTTCGGCACATTGGACAAATTCATGGAAAGCCTCAGCAAAAACTCTGCCACGCCAATGCACTTTTCCGAGCGGTAAAGATTGCTGCTCGTCAAAAGAGAATAGGCTTTGGCAATGTGGTCATGGCTGTAGTCGGCAAGACCACGAGACAACATGCCAAACTCTTCCTTCTTCAGAGCCATGGCTTGGTCAGGTGTTTCGAGCTTCTTCTTAAAGAGATAGTGCTTGCCCGGCGTAACAGAGAAATGGGTCCATTCTCCGGTTACAGAGGAAGTGGCTCGGTTCTTCGGCAATCCCCAGGTCTTAAACTCCGAATAGAAAACAGTTTCAATCGGGGCGGAAATGACCTTATCGCGAAGAAAGGCAGCCGCATTCTTGAAAAAGGCGGGAGCGGTATCGGGATTCCACAAAGCGGAAGTGATGTTTCCGACATCATCAATGGAAACGAGCGATCCGTATTTGTGGAAGAATTGTCGGCACGAAGTGCAGGTATAGTGTTTGCGCCGACCGATGGGGAGTTGATTGAGGAAATCATCGAAAAGGTTGGTTGCGCTTGTGAGAAAAAACACATCTTCTCGATTGGTATGTTTTGCAAACTGCAAATGCACGCTGTGAAGGAAAGAATCAAATTCTTCCTCCGCAAGATCCACCAACCACGGCTTTTCAGAAAGAGCAACTTGAGACGTTGTTTGCATTGTCATTTCCTTTCAACTATCCATCCACCCTACCACACGACCGTGCCAGGCGCAACATCCAAATGCGCTGGGGTGCACTTGCAGAATTCAACCGAGAAGATGCTGCAAACCTCCTCCCATTCCTGATCGGAAAAGTAATAATGCATTCTCTGATTCCAACTATTGAGAATCCATTGTTTGAAAAATTGCATTTCGTATTGCTTCTCACATTCATAAATCTGCTGTGGGTGAAATAGAAAAATACAAATGTTATCAAATGTGATAGAAACAGATGCACAATGCGCAGAGAAGATCAGGATAGCTTTTTTACAAAGCTCATTGTAGGGCTCTCTTGTTTCAGAGAGTTCAAGAGAGCTACCGGTGTAGGAAGAGGGTGAAACTTTGAGAAAATAGGTTTGAATAAGAGGTTCATGATTGAATTGTTCAATCATAGAAGGGGTATTTGGTTTTCCGATATATTTGGATGCCACATCGGTGAGTTTTGTGATGCGCGGTTGTCTTGGCTGGAAAGTGAGAAAATTCATCTATTTACCCAATGAAAAAAGTGTGGAGAGAGAGGACCCTACCACACTTCTTGATTGGGATCAAAGAATTTTCAGTCCTCTGGGACCTCATAGAGGGGCAGGTTGTGAGAGTAGCCGGAATCGAGAAGAACGATTTTGCCATCTGCTGCAATGCCCCAATGATCCAGGTGAAGAAGATCATCGACAATAAGATTGCTCTGACGCGCAAAACGAGCCACGGATTTTACAAATTCTGGGTAATCTGAATCTTCAATATATTCATAACTGCTATCGCTTTTCTCAGCCCCTTCAATGAGCTTTTCAAGATCTTTACAGAATTGACGCCATGGGATCCCGGTAATTTCCTTGAATCTCATTTCATCTTTAATAGCTTCGGGTCCCTCGGCTTTTGTACCATCGGAATAAATGAGACCTTTGTTGGTCTCATATGCTCCACGAAGAGGTTTCACAAGTTCCACAATAATCCAAAAAAGACCAGCAGGTACTTGTTCGCTTTTGTCATACAGCTTTGTAGAAATGCGACTATCCATGGACTCTTGGTTGGGCTCGATGTCACCATTAAGTGCTTCTTCAGCATTCTGAGCCATTCCAAAATCATCCTTCGCAATCTTCAAAACCTTCTTGGAAGAATACAAGAAAGCTTTTCTTGAAGAGCCTTCACCAAGAGGCTGCAGAAAGCGCTCAGCGTAGTGAAGAAGACTGTGGATGTTTTCTTTCCGACTCCACCCGCCCTCGGTCAAGGACTTGAAATATCGAATATCAAAACGCGAACCGTAGGAGCTGTCCGTATTGATATTGCGAATCGAGGCTTCGCTCAGAAAATAAATATGGTTTTGAAAAGCGAAAGCTCGCTTCGATAAGGATTTAATACTTGGCATACGGAAATGCAAATTTAGTATTGCTTAAAATTGTCAGCGCTGATGCCGTGCGCTTTCGTAGGAAAAGCCAGAATCCAAAAGCACCACTCGACCATCTGCCGTACTACCCCAATGATTCAGAGTGACCAAATCACCCATAATCAAATCATTGGACACCGCAAACTTCGCCACCGCTTTGACAAAATCCGGATACTCCGTCTGATCGATTTCATCGGAGCTGTCCATCTCTTCCCTGCACATACGAACAAGCTCTTCAAGATCAGTACAGAACTCACTCCAAGAAACGCCGGTGAGCTCCCTGAACTTTATCTCATCCTCAATCTCTTCCTCTTCATCAACATATTCACCATTGTGATCGACTGTATAGCCGCTTTCACTTTGCGATTTTCCACGAAGAGGATTTACAAGCTCCACAATGATCCAGAAAAGACCCGGTGGGAAATACTCGCTTTTTTCATACAACTTTGTCGCAACGCGTTTGTTGAACTCCTCTGCATCCCCTCCAACATCCGCATTCTGAGCCTCTTCTTGGTTTTGAGCTAAACCAAAATCGTTCTTGGCGATCTTGAGAACTTTTTTGGAAGAATAGAGAAAGGCTTTTCTCGAAGACCCTTCACCAAGCGGCTGCAAGAAATGATCAGCATAATTCAGCAGAGCTTGCATTTTGTCATGCTTGCTACCATGCCCCACACATAGGGATTTGAAATGCTGAATATCAAATCGAGATCCATGCTCATGATCTGTATTGATATTACGAATAGAGCCTTCGCTAAGAAAATAAACGTGATTTTCAAAAGCGAAAGCTCGCTTCGATAGGGATTGAATACTCGCCATACACAGATACAAATTTAGTCTGGCTTTTTCAGACTCATCAATGCTTGAAAAATCATTCCAATGTTCGACCAATCCACCCGTTTGGAAGCAAGCATTTCCCTCACATCCATCACCACCACATACGTCATCTCGGATTCACCCTGCACCCCAAAGGTCATCCCAGAGTTTGCAAGATTGCGGAAATACTTGTACTCCTCGCGCGTAATCCTCGTTCCAAACAAATGAGAATTGTGCGCAGAAAAGGTTCCCGCAAGCTGACGTGAACCAATCTCAACAAGTCTCGATGCGTCAAGCTTGAAAGAGGTTTCCTCCTCAAGCTCATGAACAATCACCATCGCCGGAGGAAGTTTCTTGCTTGCTGAACCACCCGGAATCTCTGTGATAAAAGAATCCTGTGTTCGTGCCGGAGAACGGAACTCTTTCACAAACACAACCTTCGTATCCAGAAGCTCCTCAATCGTTGCCAATGTTTCCTCCGGATGATAAAACATCACGATGGAGGAAATATCCGTCCGTGCAAGAATGAATTCATTGACCTTGTGACGATTTTCCGCCTCAATGAAGACATCGACATGCAAGGCAAAGCAGAAAACAAAATCAGAATGCTTGGGGCGGAAGTTCCAAAGAACCTTGGCATCGACCAATTCGTTGCCGTTTTTGCGCTGAGATTCCAGCCACGATTGAAACGTGGGATGGTTGTAAATATACAGAGGAACCTTTGCCTCACCGTTTCTTCGCAAAGCACCCTCTCCGATTTTGGAAAGAGCATTCTGAAGAGTTTCCTTAAGAGAATACGCTACAGGAACATTGTACTTCCTTGCGTAATGCTCCAAATACCGATTCTTCTCCGGATTGGGACAATCCTTGGGATACCCAAATACCACTTTGCCTGATTCGCACCATGCACCAAACTCAATATTGGTGGTGAAGGCGGGGAGCTTTTTCAGGTCACGTGGAACCCAGAAGACAACGATGTCGGCTTGATTGAGAGCTTTTTCTTCCCACTCGCATTGCTCGCTGTAACCTTCATCGGTTTGAACATCAATATCCGCCCCATCACGATATTCGGGAGTGAAGACGTGACCATCAAATCCAAGCTCTTGAAGAATTTGCAGAGCTTCCGTGCGCCAAGAAACTTCGGTTGTGGGTTGCCGAAGAGTGGGTCCTGCAAGGAAAAGGGTTTTGACGACGAGGGTGGGAAGAGATTCTTTGGTATGGACTTTGATCATTTCACTTGTATCCTGGGTTCCGAATGAGTGATATCAAGAAATGCAAAGATCTCTTGATCCCACTCTTCTTTGGTTCGCTCAACCAAAAGATGGGGTTCCATCTTTCGCTTTCTCATATAAAAGGAAACGAACTTCTTGGCATCCTGCTTGTCTGGGTAGGAGTCGAAAAATTCCTGAATGTTCATTTCCCACCAAGGGACTGCTCAATCACACACTCAAGAGCAGGTCGGGAAAACACGCCGTTCTTCTTTGAGGAAAGAAAATAGTCCATCGTTGACTTGGACTTGCCCGTAAACATCACAAACAAAGGCGCCGTCGGCAACCCCTCCTTGCTTATTGACAAAGCAAATTCCTTTCTTGGCAAATGCTTGTATCTCTCAAATACAGCATCGGACTTCTGACAATACGATGCAAAACCTGCCTTGAGATCGTCAATTCGCTTTTTCTGATACTCAGACAAGTAGGCTTGCAAATCATCATCCATCTTGTTGAGAACAATCTCAGCCAAATGAATGTCCGTTGAAACATTGCTCGCCACCCGATGGGCAACAAGGTATTTCTCTGACTTGATCTTGACTCGCTTGAAATCCTCGTCCACCGAAACAAATCCTTCAAAATTGAAGTCTTTGACCTCGGATAAAAAGGATTGGATATCGTTTATCGTATTGAAATCATAAATACGAGGCAGGGAGATCCCAATATCCAAAGTTCGAACATCGACCTCTTTGCCTGTCTTGGTGTGACGGCATCCGATGAGCCAGGTTTTGAACTCCTCATAGATGACGACCACGCGATTGACGGGTGTGGTGAGTTCAAACATATAGGTGTAGTCGGGATCGAGTTTGGATGTCAGATATTCGAAACTGAAAGGCAAACTCTTTTCAAAGAGCTTTCGAAAGGAAAGAACTTCCTCACATCCTTGTTTGGTCAGACAGTTGGATCCGTCCCAAACGGAACGTGTAGAGGTTCTCCATTGTCCATCAAAGAAGTAGACATTGATAAGGGAGCCATCGAGTTTTTCAAACAGGGTGATGCGCTTATTGAAATCAATAACGGCGCCATTTTGCCCAAGGTTCAAAAAACGATCAAAGGAGCGGCAGACAATTTCGGTAGTGCCTGGGACATCCTTTTCGGTGAGGATACCATTGGCAGAAAGAATGAGAGCTCTACATTCAGACATCATGGGCGAATAGCCGCCGAAGATCTGATTGTAGTTTAATTGCAGGAGTGTTTTGTCGTTGTAGGGATAGAGGTTGTATTCGATCCCTACATCAACAAGAGAGGCGATGGTATTGGATTGGAGATAGTCTTGGATGATCATGGGATATCGGAGTGAAGGGGGTTCAGTCCACGAAGAATGCGCGCTTTGTTTGCGGCTCGTTTGGTTTCAACGCAATCCGAGCACATCCATTTGGAAACGGACTTGCCCATTTTGCCATTTTTCATTCGTGTGGTAAAGACATCTTTCGCACGAAAGACGATGGTGAGTCCAGCTTTCACTGGACATTTGCAACCATTGGCGAAAGAGATAAACCAATCTTCCTCGGTAAATCCATAACAATCAGATCCAGAAACAATCTTTTGGGTAACGATCTCATCGGACATGGCACTCTCCTAGCTACCAAGAGACTAGCAGATCCGATGAGAGATGCAAGCCTATTGGGTCAGGCTCGCTCTTTTCGCACATACACATCCTTTGCGATGTTGTGACGATAATCATAATAGGAAGTTTTGTACTCCCATCCCTTGCGACCTTCCGATCCCAAATAACCATCTCCCTGGGCTACCACATGAAGAGTAAGATAAACAAAAGAATCATCCTCATCTTTGGGCTCCTCAACCTTTACTTCTTCCACAATCGAGGGCTCTTGAGCAATGATTTTGATTTCACTGACCTGAAGATTGGAAACCGAAGATTCCTCTCCATCCAAACGAGAAGTCTCCAAAGAATTTGGCACTGGTACATCGCATGCAATGCAATCTTCATGACGCAGAAAGCCATCATCAGATTTCTTCAAAAATTGGCTTTTGCTAAATGCCTTGTTGAAGAAGATGCAAGAGGCTTGGGTTTTCTTTTGAGAGAAGCCCCGGCACTCTTCGGAGCAGACGGTATCGGATTTGAGGGCAATGGGAAGGGAGATGGATTTTTGCATGGTCTTTTCCTAACAAAGGCTGAGTAGATAATTCTCGTGATTGTCAATTTTTGAATTGAAAATGGCTTCAAATTTGATGGGGGATTTAAGTCCCTCAAAGAATTCATCCATCTTCTGAATAAACTTACGCAGCCCGCTAATTTGAGTTGTCACAATCGATGCGGGAAAAGCCATATCGTTGGATTGGAAATTGATCACGATGTCGGGCACCCAAGAAGAAAAATCTTCCAACAGCATATGGACAAAAAGGTCCGGCATGGTCCTCCACTGAATCATTCTTTCCAACACGGCTTGATCGTAAAGAAGACGAGGTTTGACATGGAGGAAAAGCAAATAGGCGTATGTTTGGTCTTTTTTCAGCAGGACTGAATATTCGTTCGGCATACCGCTTGGAACGTAAAAGACAACATCGCAAAAGGTGAATTGTTTATCGATGGACATGATTTTTTATACATCTCCTATATGTACGGACTACATCGCGCACTTCAAAGTTTTGTGCTCAAAGTTGCGACTTTATCAGACGAGCGTCTAGAGGAACTTAGTTCCATTCGATCTTTTACAGATCGTTTGAAGTTTTGTAACAAACACTGGGAGAAACTTGGTGCCGGTTCCTCTCGCGTTGTTTTTGACTACAATGCAGACTCGGTGTTGAAACTTGCTAAGAACAAGAAGGGGTTGGAGCAAAATGCGGTCGAATGCGATGGCTTTTTGCAAAACTACGATGTCATACCTGAGCTGCGCGAGGAAGACTCGTCGGAACGATGGATTGTAGTCGAAAAAGTACAGAAGGCAACCGAAAGCGACTTCCAATCCATACTCGGCATCTCCTGGGAGGACTACTGCACCTATATGAGGTACCAAGACGAGCGCAGGTCCAAGAACCCCAAAAACCCCTTTGAGGACAAGCCTGAGTTCAAGGAAAAGCTCGACAACGATGAGTTCATCGGAGAAATCGTTGACATCCTCGTCAATTTTGACATGAAGGTCGGAGACCTGATTCGTATTTCAAGCTATGGGAAAAAGAACAACAAGCTCAAACTCATTGATGCTGGACTGACCAAACAAGTCTACGATGATTACTACAAAAAGTGATGCCGTAGAGATTTGAAACACTCCGCAACCTTGTCCCAATCTTTTGGATCGAATCCAGCCTTGTCATCAATCAAAACATTGAAATAAGGCTTTTTATCAAAGCATCCGGTCTTTGTATTTTCCACAGGGGTATAATTCGCTGTCTTGAAATGAATGCCAAGCGCTCGTAGCTTCTTCTTGTAAATATCCAAATCCGAATCATACCCACAAGAATACAAAGCCAAAAATACTTCCGGAAGAGAAGAAAGATATTGCAAGGCAATGATAGCCTGTGGATAAAAAGGAGATTCGCAATCCCTGTAGTTGGATTCGGAAATCGTTCCGTGAATATCTACCATGACGTAGAGCGTATCCCATTTTCTATCTACGGCATTTTGATAGGCTTGTTTGATAGACTTGTACAGATAGAAGTTTTCCATTAGGAAATTCTCACCTTAATTACCTTGTGGCTTTTGGTTTTCATATCATAGAAATCTTTTTGTGAGATGAAGTCCCACCCCTCGTCTATAAACGTCTGGTGTGTTTTCTCCACCACCGTATTGTAGTTTTTGGATTTCAGAAATCGAACCCTCATCAAAAGATTGTTGTTTTGATAAAAGAAATCCGAATATCCATAAAACAACTCCGCCAAAAAGTGAAACATTAATCTCCTAACACGATAGCTTCCGAAATATCTATCTTCATGCTTTCCAAATCAATCAAAGCATGAATTTGTGGAGATCCATATTCCGCTTCCGCGACATACGAAATGAGATTTTCTCTTTTGTAAAAGCAATATTCCGAGTGCGTATGACCCGAAAGAACCATGATTTTCTTGTCTGGATTTTTGGAAGCAAATCCATCCAACAAAAAACCAAGCGTCGTATTGGTATAAAAAGGCAAATACTCCGGCTCAGAAGGCTGCCCATTGTACCGACACAACTCTGGAAAAGGTGGAACATGGGTTGCCACCAAGACATTGGGTGTCGTAACCGACGCCAATTGAGCCGCCAGAAGATTGGCGGACTGCCTTGCTTTCTTCCTGGAAAGCCAAAGCCAATAGTCCCCAATGTCATCAAACGTCTCTGGACACGACCCCGAACCCTCGGCGAATTCATGAATGACACGAAAATCGGTCATTCGAAAATCATTGATGACACCCGAAAGTCCATCGTACCAACCATCCACTCCCACAATCGTGGTATCGCCAATCACACACGGCTTGTTTTGGAGATAGTTGAGATGGACGGGTGTAGAGGAAAGCTGCTTTTGAACAATGTCAAAAGAGCTGTAGTAGTAGTCATGATTGCCCAAAACGAAGTACACGGGCTTTCCATAGACTTCCTGAAAGCGCAAGATGTCAGATGCAACATAACCACCCGTGGAAATATCACCGGTAATCACAATGCCATCGGCTGCGTCAGACCACGTTTCCGCCAATTCATCAATCGCAGAACGATCGTCTGGTCCAGACACAATCCAATCAAAATGAAGATCCGAACTCCATAGCAGTTTCATATATACCTAATGTAGGTTTATTCGTTAGAGTATAATGAAACTTAGCGAATAGATTTCTTGATCTTCTCCTCAATGAATTTGTGCGTGCCTTTCAAAAGAAGTTGAATGATCTTGTTTTCAACCTTGTTGATAAACTTGGTAGCGATCTTTTCGATATAGCTTTTCTTTTTCATTTGAAGTCCTTCGGATGACTATAGCAGAGGAGGAAAAAGAATCAACCCATTTTGTTGGGCAGGAGTGAAATCTTCATATGCTCGAGTGGGCTGCGCTTCATCTTCAGCAACTCAGCCCATGTGTAGCCATTGAGCAGAATCCAATCCTGCGTATCCGACTCGGATGCATCGGCAATCTCCTTCGCCTTGTGCTGGCTATAACAAGGCAAGGATTTGGTTTTGAACTCACTCCAGAACAAAGCCTTGTCTTTGATTTCTTGACAAATAAAAATACGATGCTGGTCTTTGGCGACAACAACATAACAAACAACATTCTTGAAAAGATAGGGCTTGTATTCTTTGTGGTTTCTCATTTTTTCACCTACAGTACAAAGGCTGTGACTCCGAGCTCATCAAAGTATTGCTTGATCTTTTGGACCTTCCTGAAATAGATGTGCTTCATTCCTCCGTTTTGTGATGCATGAAGACAAAAATCAGCAAGGTCTTGAACGACAGGCTGGAACTCCTCTCCCGTCACAAATCTACCATGAAAGGCATGCGAGGAAAGAAATCTTTGAATGTCATCCGTAGGAACGGCAGAGAGGTGTTTGTGTAGGAGAACACATTCGTTGGGAGAAAATTCCCACTCCTCGCCATGGCAGCTGAACTTCTCTCTATAGATAAGGTGCGAATTGGGCGATTGCATTTTCATAAGAATACGATAAGCCGATTCTGCATCTGTTTTGCAGAAGATACGATCGGTATCAAAAAGATGACGTCTATCCAACAGCGAAAGAACAATACTGAATTCGTAGGACCGAAGAAACTTAGCACCTTTTTTGAAACTCGGATCATCCTTACACTGGAAATAATGGAGCATGTGGACACCTCTCGGGCGGGAAACCTCGCCAAATCAAAGACCGCGTGTGCCGATCCATTGTATGCTCCAATGTGCGCAACCCAGAGCAACCAATACTATGAACTATCCTTATGATCCCAAACCTTACCGGCAGACTTATCAATTCCACTTTGTCTGGAACCACCACGCACATTTACGGCAACGCCGCCAACATCACAGGCGCCTGCGCCATTTCTGGCTATATCAGCCTTCTTTCGGGTGATATTTCCAATCTCACAGGTACCGCAACCGATATTAAAGGAGCTGTCCGTATCACAGGAAACATCTCCAATATCACAGGAGATATCTCCAATATCTCGGGCAACGTCTCCAATATCTCAGGAAATGTTTCCAACATCTCCGGCGATGTCTCCAACATCTCGGGCAATGTCTCCGCCATCAGCGGAAGTGTCAACGCTATTTCAGGCAATGTGTCCGACTTGATTGGAAGCGTAACAGGATGTTCGGGCAATGTCAACAACATCAATGGAAACGTTTCCGCCATCTCCGGCAATGTGTCCAATATCTCTGGAAGCGTAACCAATATCTCAGGCGATGTCTCGAATATCTCTGGCAACGTCTCCAATCTTACCGGCAACGTCACCGCATTGAATGGAAGCGTTACCAATATTTCCGGCAAAGCTACCAACATTCGAGGCAATGTTTCCAATATTACTGGAAATGTGTCCAACATTACAGGTGATGTGTCGAATATCTCGGGAAGTGTAAGTGGTCTTTCTGGAGCGATTACCATCACGGGTAATGTCTCAAACATTACAGGTGTGATTGGAATGACAGGAGATGCTTCCGGATTGGTTGGAAGCATCTCGGGTATTTATGGAGATGCCACAGGTATCTCTGGAGATATTTCTACTTGCAATCTGACGCAGACCGATCGTGGAAACGGCGTGGCGATTTCAGATATTATCGCTCCGCTCTAGCAAGAGGCGATCGTAGGAGTATCGGCTGTAAAGTTGAGCAGGATAGATTCGGGAACATTTTCTTCAAAGCAGACAAGGGATTGAAAGATCCTTTGTCTGTATTTGGCAATGAGGATGGATGCCAGCCGAATCCATGCTTCAAAGATAATGATGTCGTGTTCGATTTGAACCAGATCATCGGTGTGATGAATATTAAATGTTTTTGACCTTGACCCATCTTTGGCTCGTGTCCAGAGCGAAAGGTAGGAAAAGGTCGGAGGAATTTCGGTCAAGGTATCTTCTGCATCCATTTCAATGGACTGCAGAGA
>Ga0075029_100001365_pt1 | contig 13981 bp, 7 predicted proteins | sample LitLauG_LLR_2013_FD_71391 | JGI IMG/M metagenome (GOLD analysis project Ga0075029, IMG submission 71391) | Freshwater sediment microbial communities from North America - Little Laurel Run_MetaG_LLR_2013 | ecosystem: Environmental > Aquatic > Freshwater > Creek > Sediment | place: USA...
ACCCGCGCTTCCGGCGACAGATAACTGAAGATGTGATTCTGCTGCTGATCGTCTCCGCGCATGCCTTCTGGTATCACAATCGGCTGTGGATTAGGAGTGGTTTTTCAGCAGCCTGCTAGGCAGTCCCCACCGTTCAGTGCGACTGCGTGCAGGAAGCATTCCTCAAACACGGAGGGGCCAGAACGTGGCGCTTCGACACGCCGTTCAGGCAACGTTCACTTCCTTAGTTACGATGGGCAAGAATACGAGCGCGTCTAGAACGAAGTCGCGAAAGCGCATGGGTTGCATAGTGTCGGGATCAGCTTCTGTTTCTCCCTAAGAGAGGAACGCCACCGCATTTCGCCAGTGGCGTTGTATGGGAGGGGTAGGAATCGACATCGGACATCTGATGGACGGAGAGCGGTACCCTGGAACCCTGTTTTCGAAGCTACGGCTGAGCAACGGAAAATGAGCAGGGAAACTATCACAAGAGTTTTCGGAAGAAGTCGGATCCTGGTGTTCTTCTCCAAACAGCGGAACATCAATGCGGTGATGACTAGGTTGACTTCATCACTCGACCAGATCTACGTCGTACGGTTTCAGCCGAATGGCCCCGTCGTATGAGGTGCCGCTGATGATTCCGCGTTTCCTGCCGCGAATAGAAACTGCCTTTTCTTCCCCGGTTGTATTCACGTAGAGTGTCCGCCCTTCAACCACGCGCGCGTAAACGCCCGAAGGGGTTTCTGGTCCCCTTTCAACTCCGAGATCGGCGTACATATCGCGCACGAGAGGACCAATCACCGACGTCTGCGCAGGGACGGCGATGTAGATCGCGCGGCCTTTGCCATAGCTGTTCACCGTAATTGCGGCGGACTTTTCTGGCGTATTAGTGAACGTAGCCACTGTCCTTGCGGTGCGAGGCTCAAGTACCTCATAGAAGCCGATGCTAGCCTTCTCCGTTCTGCCGTTCACGCTCATTTCCGGAGGCGTGTTGGGCCGGTAGAACTCCTCAGTACGAACTCCGAAGACATCGCTCACGCGCCCCGGCATCGAAGTGTCGAACCATTGATTCGTCTCGTCCACTTTCGCTGACATAGCGGTCATAATCGCGGTTCCGCCGTTGCGGACGTAGTTCCGGATTGCGTCGGCGCTGGCGGTGTCCATAACGTAATCTGCCGGAACTACGACTAGCTTGTAGCCATCAAGCGTGCTGTGACCGATGTTGATGAGCGCGACGTCAATGTTGTCGTCAAAGAAGGGTTTCAGGGCGTTTTGAACCTGCTCGATGTAGCCGACCGTGAAGTACTGGCGAACCGTATTACTAGGTCCCGGTGGATGGGACGCCATGTTGCTTTCAAACGAGTAAGCGATAGCCACCTCCGGCTTGTGATAGCGCGGGAAACCCAGGTGTTGCAGTTTTGAAAACTCGCTCGCAATTTGTTCGTACTCCGCATATTTCCACGAGGGAGTGCCGTCGTGATCGAGCAATCCGAAAAGGGCCTGTTCTTCTCCGCCACGATGCGTGTTGAAGGTCCATGCGAGAAACGTTTGTCCATAGTCGATCAGGCCAAGATACGCCCACATGCGAATGATGCCTTTCGGGCCCCCGTAAGTGCCTCCGCCTCCGCTTGTGAATTCGTTGAACCACAGTGGAGTGGACAGGTCTCCTTTTTCGAGAAGCGCGCCGAATGAAACGTCGAGTGGATTTGCCGGGTAGAATCCCTCGGCTCCGTAGCTCACGAATCTCCTGTACGAGCTCAGATAATCAAAGCCTCTGCGCCAAGCCCAGTCCCACAGATTGGACACGGCGGGTAGATTCGGAACATTGCGCTCGCGAACTTTTTCCAGATCTTCAAGAACCGAAATTGTTACATCGGACCAGAAGCGCCGCAGATCAAGATATCGCTCCGGCGGAGAAGGGCCATCGGCATAGGGCAGTTGCACTTCATCGAATGAATTCAGATGCCGCGACCATCGCTGAGTGGCCCATGCCTTATTGAGATTTGCGATTGTCCCGTGGCGCGCCTTTAACCACTCGATGAATCTCTGACGATCGGAGTCGGAGTACGACATGAAGCCATTGCCGATCTCGTTGTTGTATCCAATCGCGGCCAGTGCGGGATTGTTCGCGTAATGGCGCGTCAACTCGTCGGCAAAGCGAACCAGATGCTGGCGATAGTCGGGACTGCTGATATCGTCCATGTAGCGTTCTGCCGGGTGTAGCACGGCGCCGTGCTCATCGACGATGTTCACCGAGGGATATTTGTGATGCAGCCAGATCGGCGCAGGCGATCCGCCAATATCCAGGACCACCTTGATGCCAGCTTCATTCATCTGCTCCAGAATCCTGTCGAACCAGGCGAACTCAAACTGTCCTTCGGACGGCTCAAACGCGTCCCACGAGAGGTCGCCCATGCGAACCATGGTGAATCCCGCCTGCTTCATCAGCGCAATGTCCTGGCGAATCTGTTCTGGAGACCGATCCACCGGCTGATAGCAGGTTCCGACAAATAGCTGCCCTTTACCGGGCCAGTCAGGATGTTGGTCTGCACTCTGTCCAACAAGGAGTGTGCTGCTCAGGAGTAACGCAACCGTGGTAAACGTTCGTCGCGAGATCATGTCCGTATGGTGAAATATGAATTTGTCTTTTTTCACGGGAAACTTAAGTCAGCTCGGAAGGATTCGGAACGAAAACGCATACTTGCAGGGCGGAGCATCCGGTATTTGGATTTCGAGGCCTGGCGCTCCCCGCGTCCACTTAAGTTCGGATGTCACTCCAAGCAGTTCCACCTTTCGAATTTGCTGCGGATAGTTTGCCGCCTTTTCTGCAAGCGACTTGATCAAAATCTTCCCATCCGTCGGCCACCCCAAAGCGATGGCGTAGAGTGTCTTCCCCTTGGTTGTGAATCGTATGTCTGTATGATCGAACTTGAGTTGAGAGAGCTGGTATGGCGCCGTCTTCTTTGCTTCCGTGGAAGGGCCTTCGCCAAAAGTTTTCCACGGCCGCGTGCCCTTGATCGCCTCACTGTTTACCTGCTGCCATTCCGCAAGTTCATTCAAGAATGAAATCTCATCGCAGTCCGGCTGGCCGTGCCCCGGCAACGGAATGCTTAGCAGGAGATTTCCATTCTTGCTGACGATGTCCACGAAAAGAGGAATGATGAAAGAGGCTTTCTGATACGTGTGGTTTTCAAAAAGGTGCCTGTTGTAGTGCCAGTTCCCGATACACATTTCTGTCTGCCAAGGTTTTTCTTGCAGTCCTTCTGCCATTCCAAATTCGAAGTCGCGGGTCAGTGTGCCCCAGACAGGCTCAGGAACTTCTTTAAGGTCAACCACTCCTTCCAAATGGCCGGAATGCGCTTGCATGTTCTTGTTGTAGTAGTACGCCATGATTTGCGGTGCGAGATCGGGAATGCCTAGCCAGACCTTTAGATCGGGAGCCCATTTCCCACCATCGTCGAAGACGAACTGCGCCCCATCGTCAAAATTCAAGATGTCGGGGCTGTAGCTGTCGATCACGTCCTGCACCCGTAGAAGAAACTGCTGGACAAACTCCGGGCACGGCGTGTTCTTCGCGTGGGGCTTGCCGTTTAGCAGCTGGGGGTCCATGCCATCCCACCACTTTCCCTTCCCGTCGGCGATCGTTTGCATGCCGTCGTAAGGAACGCCTGCGAGCGGCCCGCTGGTATCGCTCTTATATCGCACAGGAAGAAACTCGTCCCACGTGCGGTGTGGAGTTCCGTGATAGCTCACGCCAAATCGCAACCCGTTGGAACGTGCGATCTTGGCCCAGGTCCCGACAATGTCGCGTTGCGGGCCCACATTGACGCAATTCCATGGCTGATGGTTCGAATTCCAGCAATCGAAGTTGTCGTGATGAGTCGCCAGCGCCACAAGGTACTCAGCTCCTGCACGTTTATATGCCTCAATGAGGGCCTGTGGATCCCATTTCTCCGCTTTCCAGAGACGACAGAGGTCCTTGTATCCGAATCGCGACGGATGCCCGTATGTTCTTACGTGGTACTCATATTGAGGTTGGCCCTGGAGGTACATGTTTCGCGCATACCAATCCCCTTGCTCCGGAACACATTGCGGACTCCAGTGAGCCCAGATTCCGAATTTTGCGTCGCGAAACCAGTCTGGGCAGCGGTACGCCTTCAGGGACTCCCAGAACGGTAGAAAGGGACCATCGGGGACTTGTCCACGAAAGAAGGGTGACTGGCCGGATGCTTTAGGAATTCCGATCAAGGCCAAGGCGCATACTCCGCCCTTCAGCAGTGCTCGACGGTTCAATAGATTGTTCCCTTCTCAGATGATTTCAGGAGACCACTTTGCGCATTCACTCCAAGGGTCCCTAAGCTATTGGCAACTTGCTTGGAAACAAAGACTCTGGCTGAAAAATGGCATCACATGATTTTGGAAGCGATCAGCCACCTTACTCGTGTGAGTGCCCGGATAAACCTCAAACGTGTTCGCGATTCCATACCGATCAAGTACATCGTGAAGTTTGCCGGTATCAACTCGTAAACCGTCCTGGTCCCCGACGTCGATCGCGATAGCGCGATCACTGCGCAGATTCCCGATGTACTGATCGATGAATGCCAGCGGCGCATTCGCAGTCCATTTCGCGAGGACATCTGGTTGAGGCACGCCGTCCTTAGTGGGTAGATCCAGATAAAGCGGAGGATTTTTCGGATCGGGTGACCACGCCGCAGCCGTGGCAAGCTGAGCGCGGGGAAAGAATGGTAGCTTGGCCGAATCTTCGGGCGTTTTCACCGCCTCCAGACCCTTCTCCATTTCTGGATTCGTCGATCCAGTTGGTCGCGGCGATAAACAACATGGACTCATGATGTACAAACTCGCGAACACGTCGGAGTGCTTCATGCCGATGCGTGTGGCGCCATGGCCTCCCATCGAGTGGCCCACCAGGCCACGGCTGAGTCGATTTGCGATGGTTCGGTAATGTGTATCGATAAAAGCGACAAGATCGTGCGCGATGAACTGCTCGAAGTCTCCCGTCGTCACCGAACTCGAATACATCGAACCATTGTGCAGCATCTTCGAATCGGGTAGCACGAAGATCATTTCTTTGGCACCCTGAGCAAATGCGCCTTCTATGGTCTGCGGTACGTGGATCTCATGGCTCCATTGCTCGGCGCCGATGGAATAGCCGTGCAAGGCGTATACGACAGGGTAGCATTGAGATTTATTCGCGGCATAACCAGGTGGTAAAAACACAAATACGTCGCGGTCGACCGAATCCCCTTCCAGGTTGCGTTCGAGCGCCGTCCCGTGAACTTTAATGTGTTCCATGGTCACCGGCTTCGCACCGGGAACGACAGGGGGCACGTCGGTCTGCACTTGTGCCACGAGCCTGGTCCCCAGAGCAATCGCTATTGCCAACATCATCAAGCAAAAGAATTTCGTGTTGATCATCGATTTCTCGTTTCGGGCATTCTCGTCCATCAGGAATTGATCTCCTCAATCTTGTGGTATACGGAGTACCGTTCATGGACAATGCTCGACAACGGTAAAAACGGTACTGAGTGATTTTGTGATAGAGGCCGGAACGAGAGTTTTCCGCCCGACGGCTCAAGCCAGCTCGCTGGATCGTCGAGCTTACCCTTGAACTGCAGCGTCGGTTCGGGGGCTTGTTTCTCTTCGGCCCTGAAGTGCCGGTACCATTTTTCGCGAGGCTCTTGTTCGAGACGCGCTGCCAGCACAAGAGGGCCGTACATGGCAGCCTGAAGATCTTTCCTGTCGGGCATGGGCGCTGCATGCAAGTGCATAGCGAGGCTAAGTTCGATACGGTCTCCGTTCTTCCATGGGCCACGCAGAACGAGATAGCTGCTCGGATTGGCGAACGCGGGAACTGGACGTCCATTCACCTTCACGTCCCCACTTTTCGCCCAGTACGGAACGCGCAGCTTCATTTCGATGTCAACGGGCTTTGTCGCCGACACAAGCAAAGTTGTTCCTTGCTCTTCCGGGAAAGACGTTTGTTGGATTATGCGAATACTTTTGTCTTCCCAGTTCACTTCGGACGCGATGTAGAGGTTGACGAAGATGGAATTATCATCATGGAAATAAATAGTGTCAGTCAGCTTGGCGAACTCCTCCGCGCACGTACCGCTGCAACACCAGAAAGAGTCAAAAGGCTTGGCATAGATCTTGGAGTATCCATTCCCAAGAGGCAAGTAGTAGACGGTCGTGCCAGTTTCGGGATCGATCGTGCCCATACGATGGTTGAACAGCACTCGTTCGTAATAGTCCATGTAGCGCGCTTGCGGCGACCATCCGAATAAGTGCCGCGTCAGCTTCATCATGTTGTACACGCAGCAATCTTCGGCGGTGTCCATGCTGAGCTCAGGCGAGAGGACGCCTGGGTCGGATCCCCAAGCCTCAAAATTGCTGGTACCGCCCGTGCAGTACGAACGCTGGCTGGTGACCTCATCCCAAAAATAGTCGGCGATGTTGCAATAGCGCTTGTCTCCCGTCAGTTCGTACAGCCGCGCGGCCGCGATCACTTGTGGAACATGTGTGTTCACGTGCAGACCCTTGAGTTCGTCGCGGTACCCCGCCAGCGGATCGAAGAAGCTTTTCTTGTCGAAGCGCCTTGCCAGCTTCAGATACTCGGAATTTCCGGTAACGCCATAAAGATTCGCGAGCACTTCACCCATACCGCCATATTCCACGAGAAGAACGCGCTGCATTTGTTGTTCGCTCAACGGGTCGGACCAGTTCTGCACCCATCGCGCCATCTTCTCAACGGTCTCCAACGCCTGCTGGTTGCCAGCCAGCGTGTACATGTCGAGATGGCCGGCCATGATCTTGTGGATGGAGTAGAAAGGGGCCCAGACGCTCACTCCGTCGCGCAGGCGATCAAACAATTCCTGAGGAAATGCGCTGAGGTAGCCACTCTTGTGTTGCGTCTGGCAATTGGCCAGTTCCGCTACCATAAGATCGCCATTACGCTTGAGTTCTTCGTCTCCTGAACTGGCAAAGGCAAGCGCACAAGCCGAAAGATAGTGTCCGCCCGTGAAGTGGCCTCGCAGTTCGCAATCGGGCTTTTCCCACTCGCCTAGTGGTTCGGCAGAAGAAGGAATACCCGCTGTCAGGCGAAATGTATGAAGCAACCGGTCGGGAGGAAGTGTCTTCAAATACTTTCGGTTTACCTCTGCCGCCGCGCTAAACGCTCCAGGCTGAAGTTTCACATTCTTCATGGGAAACGGGATCGCTTGCGGTGCAATCGCCTCGTGTCCCACTGCTTTTAACGCGGCCGGGGAACTGTCATCTGCTCCCTGATTTCCGACCGCGAATGCGGGTGGGCGAAGGATTGCACCTGCGCCGACAACAGCGGCAGTGGCAACAAACCCTCGACGGCTGATTTTGTTCACAGGATCCCTCCATAGCTATGCTTCTTGGTTTCGGCCAATAACTGGACTACTGCACTGCAAATGAATAAATGTTGACGCTGAACGGCGGCACCGACACCGTATCCTGCGAAGAGGCTACCTCCTTCTCCTCTACTTCAACGCCCGGTTTCTGACCGACGGCGTTGGTTGCCTCCACGCTCGCCGGTGCCATGCGCCAAAGATGCCCTTGCGGCACGAGCTTCGCGCAGTTTATCGATAGCTTTACGCGTTGTTCGCCATCCGAAGGATTCAGCACGGCGAACGTGAGAGTCTTGTGATCCTCACTGAGAGCGGCACTTACGTCCAGCGGATAGGTATCGCTGCCTGGATTGACTTTGGGTTGATCGCCGCCGGCGGGGTAAATCGGCTTGGGCTGCGGCGAATTTCCGGACACCTCCACGGGAATCGTGCCGAAATGCTCCCGATACATCTTGAACAAAAGACCGGTTGGGCTCAGAACGGCATCGGTGCGGTCTTCGCTGATCATTGCGGTTGCAAACGTGAACCCGCCCAGCTGGTACAGATCAGAATGGCGAAACATTTCGTGGAAGGCCCAGGCATACGCCGGAACGGCTTTGTAAGAATTCGGCGCTGCCCCGATGTATGCCCATTCGTCTAAGCTGATCGGCACCGGTCTTGCTTTGAGGCCCGGGATGCGTTTCAGGTATTCCTGGTAGTGCTCATACTTCGCCCGAACTTGCGTTGCGGGCCAGCGCTCCCATTCGACAAGAGCTTGTGGCCCGGTATCCACTTTCTCGCCCGTCTGAAGATCAGTTCGCTTACCGCTAGTCGAGTAGTAATGCTCGCTCAGAAGGTCAATGTTGTCGAGGCAGTGGGCAAGCAGGTTGCCGCTCCAGTCTCCGGCAGAAAGATAGTCAGGCACGATCTGGCTGTTGAGGCGCTTTGCCTGCTTGGAACCGGTCATCGCGTCCGGCATTGCGCCGGCAGCAATCAGCTTGATCGTCGGATCGACTCTTCGCATAGCCTGGGCGAAAAGATTGTGTTTTAGTTCCCACTGCGCGACGGGCATGAAGCCTAGCTGCCACTCACCCCAGGGCTCATTTCCGACGCCCCAATACTTCACGTGATACGGTTGCGGATGACCGTTCTCTGCACGCAATTTCCCCATCGGCGTTGTGACCGGCCCATTGGCATACTCAACCAGTTGGGCAGCAGACGAGGCATCGCCGAAACCACCATTTACCGTGACGTAGGGCTCCACATCCAACAGACGGCAGAGTTCCACGAATTCGTCGGTGCCGACATCGTTTGGCTGAACGGCGTGCCACACGGGATCCATAACGGGAGGCCGCTGGTCAGGATTGCCGATCGCATCGCGCCACTCGTGGCCGGATACGAAGTTCCCGCCGGGGAAGCGGTACACTCCGGAATGCAGTTGCTTCAGAGCAGATATCACTTCTGCACGAAAACCGTGCACGTTATTGGCGGGCATGAGCGACACCGCTCCAATGTGGAAAGACCCAGTGCCAGTCCCGCTGATTTCGAGCCGTGCGTCATCGGTGTCGCTCTCGACCTTAAAACTCAGCGGGATCTTAAGATACTGGGCGCGAAGCTTGGCGATGGTGACGGATTGCCGATCATTTGCTCCACTTCCCCAGATCAGTGTCACCTTGACAGCCATAACGGGAGTGCCCGCTAAAACGGCACGACCCGTGTACGACCTCCCTTTGCGTACTGCCAGTCCGGATTGCTGAATTCCGTGCATCTCGGTCTGACTGAGCTTTACCATCGGTGTGTGCCCGCCGACGTAAGGATGTTCAGTATCCATTGGGCTTGCCGATCTCCCGATCCGGCACATCACAGAATTTACTCCCGCTGCATGGGTTGCCCAGCATTCATAGACAAAGGCGACCAAGGGCTAGCATGAGGCCTTTGCGACGAACCACCTAGTTCCTATTGCCAGATCGTCAGGACCAACCCCGAACCATTCTTACTAACGCGCGTGGCGGTTTAGCTCAGTGCCCAACTTGATCAAGTTGGGCATCCTTGCCCCTTTCCACTTCGGCCTCCGCGGTTCGGCCTGCTCGTTCCAGAGCAGCGGCGAGTCCTCGGTGAGCTTCGACAAATGTCGGGTCGCTCGACACCGCTTCTTGGTAGCGTTCAATCGCGTCAGTGATTCGCCCCTTTAGCAGAAGCGCCCGGCCGGTGTTGACTGCAAAAGTCGCACGTTGCCGATTGACGGCGATTCGCGAGAGGTCAGCGGCCTTCTTGCGTTCCGACGCCGCTTCCGCAGTTCGGCCTTGTTGCGCGAGAATGCCCGCCAAGGTGACGTGTGGTCCGGGTTGGTTTGGCATCATCTGGATTGCCTTCTGGAGCGCATCCATCGCTTCTGCCTGCTTATTCTGTTGCTTATACACGCTCCCCAGGATGGCCCAGCCATCTCCGTTCTCCGGGCGTAGTGTCAGAGCGGTCTTGAGTTGTTCCACGGCGTCGTCGAAATGGCCCGTTTGCATATCCAAAACACCAAGCGTGTAGGGCGGGTCTGGAGAGTTCGGATTGAGTCGCGCGGCCAACTCTAACTCTGAGGCCGCCGCCTGGATATCGTCCTTCAGCTTCAGAGCGAGGCCAAGATCGTAGTGCAGTTCATAAGCTTCAGGTGCGAGTTTTAAGCCCTCGCGGAACTCGGAAACCGCGTCCGCGAGATCGCTCTGTTGAAGATAGGCGACTCCCATATCCTGATACACCAAAGGATCGCCGGGAACCTCCTTAAGGGCACGCTGGTAGAGGGGAATAGCTTCTTTAGCCTTCCCCGTCTGGACCAACGCGAGAGCAAGATTGGTTAGTGCCGGCGCGTTGCGCGGATCAGCGGTGACCACTTCCTGAAAGATTGGGATCGCTTGCTCCTCCTGTCCGCTAGCCTGAAGTGCGAGAGCGAGCTGATACTTTGCATCGAGGGAAGAAGGAGCCAGCGTGAGAGCTCGCTGTAGAACGGGGATGGCCTTCTCGTTCTCGCCGTTTGCGATCATCGCCTTACCGAGCTCAACCTGGGCGAAAGGGTCCTGGGGAGAGAGCTCAGTTGCGGTTGTAAGTTCCTCGATGCCCTCCGAGGTTCGCTGCTGCATCATGAGCGTGAGGCCCAGGTGCAAGTGCGCTTCGGGGAAGTTAGGATCGAGCCGAACCGATTCTTTGAATTGACTCACGGCGCCATTCCAGTCTTGCTTCTGAGCTTCGAACGAACCCAGAGTATCGTGCAGGACCGGATTTTCGGGAGCAGCAGCCAATGCGTCTTGCGTCTTTGCTATTGCAAGTTCGGTTTGCTGGGTGGCAGCAAGCGCTCTTATGTAGAAAATCGCCACGTTCGGTGGCAGGGGAGGGGCGGTATTGCGATCGAGAGATCGAAATCGAGACAACGATTTTTCGTGATCGCCCGATTGCTCGTAGGCAATAGCGAGATTCATTTGAGCAGTGCGGTCGTCGGATTTAAGCGTGAGTGCCCGGGAGAGTTCGCGAATGGATCGCTGATATTGCCCGAGTTGCAGCAGCACGGAACCCAGCGCGCTATGTCCCTCGGCGATATCCGGAGCCAGCAAGACCACTTTCTCAAACTGCCCTTGGGCAGAGGCGAGATCGCCGTTTTTCTCCGCCGCATAGCCCGCCCGAAAAGCGGCATCGGCCGAGCGAAGCCGCTGTTGCCGGCCGTCGGCAGCTGCCACACTCGCGGCAACGCTAGCGGAGACAAGCAAAACACTTGCGCATCGGTACACGCCGGCTTGGAACCAGAATGTCATAGTTTCGTCTACTGAGAAGACTCGAGATGCGGCTCGCTTGCCTCCTGAATCTGTGCAGCCGCCTGATACTCACGCGTGGCATCATCAGCGCGTCCGAGAGCACGATAGGCCTGCCCCAAAAGATAATGTGCCATGTAGTTCTTGGGGTCGATCTCCAGCGCGTGTTCAAGATACATCTTGGCCATTAGCGAGTTCTGCTGCTTGAGCAACACCTTACCGAGCAGAATGAACGGTATGTTCACGGCCGGTTCAAGCAGGACAGCCCGATCCAGAGCCTGTTGTGCGTGGTCAAAGTCGCCGGCATGGATATATGCGTCTCCCAACCGCTCGTACACAACGCCATCTAGAGGATTGAGAGCGCTTTCCCGTTCAAAGTCCGCGATCGCCTCGGCCGCTTGTCCGTGGGCGAGAGCAATCTCGCCGAGCAGAAGGTGAGCCTGCGGAAGAGTTGCATTAAGTGCAATCGCCTTACGCACTGACTCCTCGGCAATCGGAAGATAGTTGCGGCGTAGGAACATGCGCCCTGCGAGCAGATAGGCTGGCGCGGAGTCGGGAGCAAACCCATATTGGCCAGCGAAGGCCTTGCGAGCATCGTCGTAGCGGCGAGTGTCCATGTAGCAAAGCCCCAGAACATAGTTCGGATCGACATTGGCATTCGGGACCGCATTGTGAGCCTGCTCGAGTAATGGGACCGCCTCGGCGGGCTTCCCTGCACGAAAGAGGCTCACCCCTTCCATCTGCATTGCTTCGCGGTCTTTTGGATTTTGCGCAACGGCCTTCGAGAACGCTGAACTCGCTTCCGACATCTTGCCCTGCTGGTAGAGGACCATGCCTCGGAGATACTCCACACCAGCGGGTTCGGGTTGCTCCGCGGCTAGCGTATCCAGCTTTTGCAGAGCTTGATCAAAGCGGCCTCCGTCAACCAGAGCGGCCGCTTCACGCAACGGCGCTCCCGCGGTTGCTGATTGTCCACAAGCCGGCAAAGCCAGTCCTAAGAGGACGCAGCCAAAACGGGTTGAGCGCATAGGACGTAGCCCGAAGCGACGCAATTACTACCCCCTGATGGTTTGAGAGCACTCACCCGCGAGAATGCGCGGAGGAACGCAGCGTAGCATGCCGCCCTGCTGACACCTATGGTCCACATGGACTATTGCGAATCTACTATCGGTGATCTAGGGTTCTGGTCGTTCTGCGAGGACGGTGGAGCTTCTCTTGGCAGCGGTGGCGTTTGATGGCCTCAGCGTCTGCATGATGTGAGGCTGGCTGTAGTTGCTCCGAGACGCGATACCTGCAGCGCGAAACGTTCCAACAGTGAAATGGTGGAGGGACGATGCACTCTATGTCGAGGACGCATTCCAGATGCCTGATCGCATTGATCGCTGTTGCCATCGCAGGTTGGTCTGCTCCCAGCCTTTCAGCACAGGCCATCTACGGATCGATCTACGGCCAGATCACCGACAGCACGGGAGCGGCGATCGCGAACGCGACAGTGACCGTGGCAAACGTATCCAAGGGCACCTCGGTCCAAGTAACCACAAACTCAATCGGTGAGTACTCGGTCGAGCACCTCATTCCGGATGTCTATGACGTTACGGTCGCAGCAACTGGATTCCGTGGAGCTGAAAGCAAGGGCATTCGAGTCTCTGCAGACACGTCTCCGAAGGTGGATCTGAAACTCGACGTGGGACAGGCCTCAGAGAGCGTGACGGTCACGAGCGAGGCCCCGCAACTTAAGACAGATCGCGCTGACGTCGCCTTGGTCCTCGACGAAAAAACAGTGTCGGATTTGCCGAATTCCGGCCGTAACTTTGCGAGCCTGGAATTGTTGATTCCGGGGACGCAGGTCATGGGTTGGTCACAGAATAGCGCCGAGGATCCTCAGGGCAGCCCGACCGTCCAGATTAATGGCCAACATTTTTCAGGCGTTGGATACGAACTGGACGGAGCGGCGAATCAGGACCCCATCCTTGGTCAGATCGTTATCAATCCGCCGCTTGATGCTGTCACGGAAGCCAAAATTACGACGCAAGACTATGACGCGCAATTCGGTCAGGCCGTGGCCGCGGTAGTTACCGCCCAGACCAAGTCGGGCACGAATAGTTTTCATGGCGACGCATTCGAATATCGCCGGACCGATGCAACAAGGGCTACGGACCCATTCAGCCAAGTCGCGCCAGACTCGGTCACACACCGACTTATCCCATCAGCCAAATACAATCAATTCGGCGGCTCCCTCGGCGGCCCTATCCTGAAAAACAAGGCGTTCTTCTTCGTCGATTATCAAGGAACTCGGCAGATTCTGGGGTCTTCCGCACGCGAGACGGTGCCGACTCCGCTGGTTCAGAGTTCGTGTGCTGCAGCTAATATTGCGGCCGGAACGGGCGGGTGCGATCTTAGCGACTACCTCACCTATCTCGGGCCAGTAAAGGGGCAGATATACAACCCGCGTCTTGCGGGAGCACCGGCTTTTGCCAACAACTTCATTCCGGCACAGTATCTTTCGCCGCAGGCGCTGGCACTGCTGGCGATGATCCCTCTGCCTAACCTGCAGGTGCCTGTTGGGCAACCTAATAACTTCGCGGGCAGCGGTAGCGGAAAGCAGCATAACGACGAGGTTGACGCGCGCGTCGATGAGCAACTGAGCCAGCGTACCCACCTCTTCGGGCGCTACAGCATTTTCAACAACGGAATTTCATCGAACACGATTTTTGGCAAGGCTGGTGGAACAGGGTTTTCGTCCCCCACCAACAGCTTCGGGGGAACTGCCTCTGGCCGCAGCCAGAGTGCTGTCGCCGGAATGGACATTGCACTGAGTCCACAACTGCTGACCGACTTTCG
>Ga0075029_100001366_pt1 | contig 13979 bp, 8 predicted proteins | sample LitLauG_LLR_2013_FD_71391 | JGI IMG/M metagenome (GOLD analysis project Ga0075029, IMG submission 71391) | Freshwater sediment microbial communities from North America - Little Laurel Run_MetaG_LLR_2013 | ecosystem: Environmental > Aquatic > Freshwater > Creek > Sediment | place: USA...
ATTACGTGGAGCGTGACGGCGACCACTGGAACGCCATGCAAACTTCAATTAATGGTGGCGAAGTCCTGCCGATCGGCCCGACGTTTCGCAATGTCAAGATCCTGGACTATTCTCCGCGGCGCTCGGAATTTCTCGCGGGCACCTACTCGATGCGTTGGGATAACCAGATGGCGCTGTGGGCTTTGCCCGTGCAAGGCGGGGCGCTGCGGCGGATTGCGGATCTCCACGTGATTGATGCTGCGTTTACGCCGGATGGCGAGCGCATCGCCTATGGCACGTCCGACGCCATCTATCTGGCCACTCCGGACGGCGAAGGGGCGCGAAAACTCGTTTCCGTGGAAGTCGGACCCGTCGCGTTGCGATGGTCAGCCGATGGCAAACTGCTTCGCTTTGGATTGTTCGAAGAAAAGTCCAGCCGTATCTTGCTCTGGGAAATCGCCGCTGACGGTTCTAACCTCCATCGCGTGACCCTGGACATGGCTGGTGATGATTACGCCGGCACAGGAACCTGGAGCCCCGACGGCAAGTATTTCTTCTTTACCGGGGTGCACGACGGGGTGGCAGGACTATGGTCTGTCAACCAGGCCGGCACGATCTTTCACCGTGCGCGGAATGAACCGATTGCTCTCACCTCCGGCCCCGTGGAATTTTTCGATCCGGTGATCAGCAAGGATTCGAAAAGGCTCTTTGCTCTGGGGGGCAACATCACGGATGTCGTGATGCGATACGACACGGGTTCCAAGCAACTGGAAGTTCCGATCGCCTGGTCCCAACCGGCGGGAATCCTCTCTTACGCGAAAGACGGCCGGATCGCTTACGTGACCGGCCCACATTGGGAGCTATGGCGCAGCGCCGGGGACGGAAGCGAGCGCATGCAACTCACACCGAAGGGCCTGGCAACGGGCAGACCGGCTTGGTCGCCGGATGGAACCCAGATTGTCTTTCAAGGTGGACTCGCCGGGGAGCCCAAGCATATCTACCTGGTTTCCGCGAGTGGCGGCTCGCCAAAGCAAATTCCGCCTGGTGCGGGAAGTCAGTGGGACCCGGACTGGTTTCCGGATGGAAAATCCCTGGTTTTCAGCGTTCCAGACGAGAAGGGGCTGGCAACAACAGAGCAGACTGGAATCTTTCAACTGAACCTGGAGACCTGGAAGGTTGCCAAACTGCCGAATTCGGAAGGCTTCCTTGCCCCGCGCTGGTCATCCGACGGTAAATACCTTGCCGCCGTCACCGGGGACCAGAAACGCCTCATGGTCTATGACCGGGCGAGTGGGCAGTGGTCTGAATGGGCCTCCGGCAAACTGTTGGGATACCTGGCCTGGAGCTCCGATTCGCGTTCGATCTACTTCCAGGATTCGCTCGGCGAACAACAATCCATCCTCCGCGTGCAAATTCCCGAGCATAAAATAACCCACGTCTCCGGATGCGACGTGGCGCTTCGCCAAGGCTTCCAGCGTTGCGTTTTTCTGGGATTGACTCCGGACGGCTCGCCGCTCCTCAGCATTCGCCAGAATCAGTTCAACGTGTACGCCTTCGACCTCGAATACCAGTGAGACACCTTTTCAACGCTCGATAGGAAGGTTGTGGAACTGCGTTTTCAAGTGTGCGGTACATCTACCAGTGTTTCGTGCTCAGAGATGATTTTCCGCGCATTGTCGGCATTGGGATATTGGGGATCCACTTCCAGAGCTTTCTTGTAATTGGCAACTCCCCCCATCGCGTCGCCCGTTTTCAATTGCACTTCGGCCAGACTGTCCCATGTGTTCGCCGATTTCGGGAACAGTTCGGTGTTCAGCCGTAGCGCGGCGATCGCTAGATCGTTCTTGTGTTCTCGAAACATCTGGTATCCGAGAGTGTTGATGGCTTCCTCGGAAACGAGGCTGGAGCTGGGAAGCTTATCGTGAATATGCCGCAAAGTGGCTTCCAGCATCTTCGCATCCTTGCCGTCCATCAACTTTTCCAGGGCACTCGCGGCGATGCTCCCATAGGGGTCGATCTCCGCCATCAGCGCATCTGCACTTTCGGGGCTTTCCTTCAGTAACGTCTCCATCTTCTGGATGCTTGCGGAATAGGCCGCGGGAACTTTATCCAATTCCGTGCGAAGATCTTTCGCGTCCATCCATTTGCCCTGCAGAACCACACCCGCGATCTTTCGGGTATTGCCGATGCTTTCCAGCGGGTCCGCATCGAGCAGCACCAGGTCCGCGCGTTTCCCGGGCTCGATCGTTCCGCAATGTTCACTCACACGAAAGTACCGTGCCGGGTTGACGGTGGCCGTGCGTAAAGCCTGGTACGGCGTAAATCCGTCGTTGACGAACTCCTGCAACTCCTCGTGCAAGCCGAAACCCGCCACCGGCCCCACAGCGCTCGCGTCTGTTCCGCTCAGGATGGGCACTTCCGCCTTTTCCAGCGCCAATACCAGCTTTCGTTGCAGGGCCAGCGATTCGCGAAGGCGGGGATAAACCTCCGGAGCAAATCCGTTTTTGTAGCGGTCCGCCTCGGGCTGAAAACCTGCTTGAACCCAGGGAGCGTCGTAATGCAGATTGGGGTTGTTCAGGAACTCATCAAGATTCGTGGCCTGTTGCACGATCATGGCGTAGTTCGCCAGCGTCGGGGTCACAAAGATGCCGGCCTTTACCGTAAGCCTCACCGCCTCCGGGATCCTGCTTTCGTCATAAACAATATGGCTATCGTCATCGTCACGCTTTGGATTGAAAAACGTGTAGGTGTATTCCTCGAGGTGCGCGATGGACTGGCCGGAGTCCAGCGTCATTTCGAAATCCGGCTTGCGCGCCACGTGGCCCATCAACAGCATGTGATTCTTTTTTGCCTCGGCGATCAGCGCGGGGTACTCCTCTTTCGAAACCCAGTTGTAGATCTTTACTCCGTCGTAACCGAGCGCCGCCTGCTCGTCCACCATGCGCACGGCTTGCTCCGGCGAATGCGGCTCTGTAAAGATGGGGCCGGTCGAAAAAATCCGGGGACCCGTCATTTCTGCCGCGGCGATTTTTTTCCTCCAAGCTAAATGCGCGGCGCGTCCATCCAGGTTGTAAACCGTGGTCACGCCATTCGCCAGAAACACCGGAAACTCATAGGGTGTTTGCAGGTGAACATGTGCGTCGGTAAGCCCTGGGATTAGATATTTTCTTCGCGCGTCTATGGTTTTCGCACCCGCAGGAATAGCGGTGGTCGAGGCGGGTCCAACGCTCTGAATTTTTCCGTTGGCAACCACAACGGTCTGGTCTGCCAGCACAACCTCCCGGTTCATGGGCACCACGTTCACATGCACGAAGGCAATGGCCCCATCCGCGTTGCCTTTAGGGGTGGGATTCGCGGCCGCGCTCCCTCCGGCGATTCCAGAACCAAGAACAAGCACCCATGCGGCACCCAGGAATCGATGGCGCCATAGAGATCGAAGTGTGTTTTTCATGTCAGCAGGTACGCTATCCCAATCCGATTTGTTCCCGGCAATCTATCGCTCAGGGCACCTGGCAGGCAGCGTCTAGTACCCAGAGAGGTTGCGAGTGAAGCAACTGTGCCGCGACTCCCTTTTCCCTTTTCCTGCGTTTCCCCTTATAACTGAATTCGGTATCCCAGAGCTGCTCCCTCGGCCCAGCAAGACAGGAACGATTCGTGACCCCAGACAAGAAGAAACGACTTCGCGTTGGCGTGCTCTTCGGCGGCCGCTCCGGCGAACATGAAGTTTCGCTGGCTTCTGCTGCTTCCGTCATTCGCGGCCTCGATCCAGACAAGTACGAACCCGCGCCTATTGGCATCACCAAGGACGGCCACTGGCTGGTTGGCGAAGGCGCCGCCAAGCTGTTGCCGGACATTCTGAAAAACGGGCGACGCGTGATGCTCACCGCTGACCCCACGGAAGCCGCCATTGTGCCGCTCGACCGCGGCCCTGGTGCGCAGCGCTTCGACGTGATTTTCCCTGTGATGCACGGAACGTTTGGCGAAGATGGCACCATCCAGGGCATGCTCGAACTTGCCGACATTCCGTTTGTTGGCGCGGGCGTCCTCGGCTCCGCGATTGGCATGGACAAAGACGTTTCCAAGCGTCTCTGCCAGGCCGCCGGAATTCCCGTGGTGCCGTGGATTACCGTGCATCGTTGGCGCTGGGAGAAAGAGCCCGCGGCGGTGCAGACGGAAATTGAAGGAAAATTTCCCTACCCTGTTTTTGTGAAGCCGGCGACGTTGGGTTCTTCGGTCGGCATGACCAAAGTGCACAACTCCGCTGAATTGGCGCCCGCCCTGAATCTGGCGTGCGAATTCGGCATGAAAGTTCTCGTAGAAACCGCTGTCAGCGCTCGCGAGATCGAGGTGTCCGTTCTGGGGAACAGCGACCCGCGGGCATCTGTGCCCGGCGAAATTGTGCCGCACCGTGAATTCTACGATTACACGGCGAAGTATCTGGAAGATGGCACGCAACTCCTGATTCCCGCCGACTTGAAGCCCGCGCAGCAGAAAAAAATCCAGTCGTTGGCAGTCGAGGCCTTCCAGGCACTGGAGCTTTCCGGCATGGCTCGTGTGGATTTCTTTCTGGAGAAGACCAGCGGAAAACTTTTCCTGAATGAAGTGAATACCATTCCGGGTTTCACTTCCATCAGCATGTATCCCAAATTGTGGGAAGCTTCGGGCATTCCCTTCCGCGAATTGATTGACAAGCTCATCGAACTTGCCCTGGAGCTGCATCGCGAAAAAGCTCGCACCAAATACGCGATTGAATTGCCGGATGGATCCGGCGGCGCTCTGGCCGGCTAACCGCGCGCGGGGAACCAATTCACAGAAAAAAGCGTCCAATTAAATGGGAACTTTGCACCGGCGCGCCTGCTCTTGTACCATTTTCGTGCGGCGCCCATGGGGAGCTGTGCAGTGAGCCATTTGCCGGGAGATCAGGAAATGTCGCTTTTGGAACCACCCGTAGAGAAACCGCAGAAATCGCGAGTGATGGCGTTTACCGTGGCCGCGCTGGTCTTCACGCTGGTCGTGGTGCTGTGGTTCACCTTCCGCTACTATCCCGAGAAAAAAGCCGCGTCGCAGTTTTTTGACGCGCTGGTCGCCGGTGATACCAACAAAGCTTACGATCTCTGGAAACCTTCCGCGAGTTACAAGATGAGCGATTTTCTGGCCGACTGGAGCACAGATGGCTACTACGGCCCGGTGAAGAGCTACAAAATCATGGACGCGAGCGCCCCCAGGAACGGAACTTCCATCGCAGTGAACATCGCAATCAGCCCGTTCGCCCCCATGCCGTCCGCCTCGGACGGCGACAAAAGCCGCAAAACGCGCGTGGTGACTCTGTGGGTTTTGCCAAGGGACAAATCCCTAACTTTCCCACCGTAGTTTCTTCTCGGGTGAAAATGTGCGATTAGGATGAGAGTCCGTAAGAGGTTTTTCCGGCGTGCACTCTGGCCTGTTTCAACTGTGGATTTCGTCAAGCGCCGCAAGCAACTCCGGCGGACTCACCGTGGCTGTACCTAGCTTTCCAACCACAACTCCCGCGGCTGCGTTCGCAAATTGCGCAGCTTCTGGCAAGCTTGCACCCGCGGCCATCGCCAGCGACAGCACACTCAATACCGTGTCTCCCGCGCCCGTAACGTCAAACACCTGACGCCCGGTAGCTCCGGGTTCAATTCCCGGCTGCCCGATGCGCGCGTAGGTCACTTCCGAACTTGTGGCGGGAATGTGCAAGTGTCGCGGTGAGGCTTCCTCAAAAATTGTCATCCCTTGCCGGCCGCGCGTAATCACCACCGCGGCGCACCCAAAGCGGGCCAACAAGTCACGCCCTGCTTGTTCGAAGGACTTTTCTGCTGCCAGTGAGCTGCCAATATATCGCGCAGCTTCCTTGGCGTTGCACACAATTACGCGGGTGTCGGGATACGAGCGAAGGCGCGAGGTCCTGGGCTTTACGAAGACCGGCACTTTCATCTTGCCGGTTGCATTCAGGACGCGATCGACAAGGCCGTCCTCCAGCACACCCTTGTCATAGTCGGAGAGAATCAGCGCATCCAGGCGCTTCAGCGCCGTCAGAATAAGGCGGAAAAGTTTCTCTTCGGTCTCCGCCGAAAGCGGTTCGCGGCGCTCGCGGTCAATGCGCACGATCTGCTGGTGCCGCGCAATGATGCGGGTCTTCAGCGTGGTCACGTGCCCGGGATCGGCGACAATTCCGCGATCATCGACACCCTGCTTGCGCAACCACCTGTGCAAGGCTGTTCCCGCTTCGTCGGAAGAAACCTTCGCCGCTTTCCGGGTGACACTCGCGCCGGTTTCACCACCCACCACGCCAAACACCTCAACGTGAGCGCCGAGCGACGCAACATTATTCGCGACGTTGCCCGCGCCGCCCGGACAATCCTGTTGCGATTCGTAATTCACCACCGGCACGGCCGCTTCCGGCGAGAGGCGCGTGGCCTCGCCCCACACGTAGCGGTCCAGCATCAGGTCGCCAAGCACACCAATCCGCAACTTCCGGAAACGCGGGAGCATGCGTTTGAGCCGTGGTACGCTGTGGGCGAGTTCAGATCTCATCTGAGGCAGGTTCGCCAATCACTCGGCGGCGATGGTCGCTTCGTCGGCCAGCATTACGGGAATATCGTCGCGCACCGGATAGACGCGTTTGCAAGCCTCGCACTTCAGTCCGGAATTATCCGTCAAAAGGTGCACGGGCTTTTTGCAGACCGGGCAGACCAGTATGGCAAGCAGGTCTTTGGGAATGGGCATAAAACTCTCCGTTGGCTGAAAGAAAACTGTAACAGAGGAAACGCCGGGTGGCCAGCCGAGGAAAGTGCGTCAGGCAGGCACGTTTTGCGCAACCGGGATGTTGGCCTCAATGCACGTTCCGCCGCCCGGCCGCGAATGTACCAGCAGTTCCCCACCCATGCTCCGCAGCCGTTCTTCCATGCTGAGGAGACCCAGACCCTGCGAGGATTCCGCAGCCGTCGGATCGAAACCAACCCCATTATCGGAAATGCGCAACCGGAGCGCACCGGGCATTTCATCCAGCTCAACAAACGCCTGCGAACAACCACTGTGCTTCTGCACGTTGCGAATCGCCTCCTGGGCTACGCGGAACATGCACAAAGACGCATCGTCCTGCAGCTTGCATGTCAGTGGCGCGCTGGAGAACTGGATTTTCACCGCGTTTCGTTCCGCAAAATCCCGGCAAAAATTGTGCAGTGCCGGCGCAAGCCCCAGCAATTCCACCTGCGATGGATGCAAGCGGCGCGAAGTGTGATGAACATCGGTGGTGATCTCGCTGGCTACCCGGGCAAGCATCTCCACTTCCATGGCCAGCGCGGAGTTCACTCTCAACGAAGCCAGTTTGAGCTGTTCCAGATCAATGGTCAGCAGGGCCAGCCGTTGCCCGATGTCGTCGTGCAGATCGCGGGCGATACGGGAACGTTCTTCTTCTTGCGCGCGCGTCAGGCGGTTGCGCAGCACCTGCAATTTTTCCTCCGAACGGCGGCGTTCGGTGATGTCCTGATAGATGGCGAAGGCGCCGACAAACATATCGCCGGAGAGAATGCGGATACCGTGGAGCTCCACGTCAATCAGCGTCCCGTCTTTGCGGCGGCGCTGCGTAGTCGCATGGGTCACGCCGCCGTTAATCACCGCCTGCGTCAGGCGGGAGGCGTCCTCGCGGTCGTGAGAGGCGATCAGGTCGTCAATGTATTTTCCCTTTAGCTCTTCCTGCGAATAGAGAAACATCTCTTCAAACGCGCGATTGCAGAAGAGCACGCGGTTATCTTCGTCCTTGGTGACGATGCCGAAGGGGCTGTTGGCGATCAGCGCGTCCAGATACATGTTGCGCGCGCGAAGCTGTTGCTCCGCGTGCTTGATGGCGGTGATATCAAACGCGGTGGCCAGAATCGCCGGTTTGCCTTCGAATCGCGTGCGCGCCCCGGAAAAATCCAGCCAGCGGGTCTCCCCGGTTTTGGTGCGAATCTTGAATTGATAGCGGGGTTCGGGATTCTCGCCGCGCAGCCGGGCCATGGAGCGCTGATAGTTCATGTCGCGGAATTCCGGGTCGACAAGTTTCCAGGGATCCATGGAAATCAGTTCCTCGCGGGAGTATCCGCTAAGGTCTTCCGCGTACCGGTTCACATACACCAAGCCGTTTCCCTCCAGAATCCAGATGGCGCAAGGGGCCGTTTCGGCCACTAACCGGAACTTCGCTTCGCTCTCGCGCAGCGCGTCTTCAGCCAGCTTGTGAGCAGTCAGATCCACAAAGCTCACCAGGTAAGACTCACCCACGCAGGAAAGATGAAACTCAATCCCACGTGAACTACCATCCTTACAGCGGACGCTTGCGCTCATGCATTGCGATTCCCCCGGGTGCTGGGTGGCGCGCGCGATCAGTTCCTTCCACTGCGTTTTTACCGCTTCCCGGTAATCCGGGTCTGGATAGGCCAGCGGCCACCACGCCTCCACGCCGGGCACGTCTTCGGGTTTGTAACCGAACAGCTCCAGGTATTTGTGGTTGGCGAGTTCCACCTGTTCATCCGCCACGCGCGAAACCAGCATCGCCACCGGAGAACCCTGCAGAATCTGCAGAATTCGCTCTTCGCTGGCTCGCAAAGCGGACTCCGCGCGGTGGCGTTCGTCAATCTCCGCCTGCAATTCCACGTTGTTTACCGCCAGACCCAGTCGCTGGCGCTCGCTGACCTCCAGATCGCGCTGCGTCAGGTGCGATTCTTCCACAAGCAGCAAAATCATTCCCAGGCAGATGCCGCAAATATCCACCAGGTCCAGAAAAAACAACGGTGAGCCCAGCAGCGCCTGGACACTGTCAAAGGGATTTGGCGCCACATTTGCGGCCCCCAGATATGTTCGCAAAATGTCCACAAAATCGATGGTGTAGGAAACCTGGTTCACGGCATACAGCAGGCAAAAGGCGCCGCTCATCAGTGCAGCCCAGGAGCGATTCTTGCGCCACTGGCGGACAAAGACGATGCAGCAATAAGTAAGCGCGCCCATCATGCTCAACGTACGCGGCAGATTGCGGGCGGCAAAACTCGCCATGCGATCCTCGCGCAACGCGTATCCTGCGGCAAACGCTGCCGCCGACATCACGAGCGTCACCACAATCCCGCTCCAGAACAGTTTGCGAACGGATTGTTCTGGCAGTTGCCAACTGAGGCCTCCCATCGCCAGCAGCAGCGGCTGGAGCATTCCGAAAACAAGCACCGCCAGCACCAGCCCCATTTTTGTGGGAGTCCATTCCGGACCGACACGCACCGATTCAATCGCCGCGGCGAGAAAGAGGGCAGAACTTGTCCACGCCCATGCCCACCACCGGAAAAACTCAAATTTCCGGAGACGCTGGTAGAGGGCCCACAGCAAAATTGCCAGGAAAATCGTGATCAGCAGTTGAATGTCAACCGGTTGGAAAGAGGGATGCTGACTACCGTTCATCAGTATCTAACCCGGACAGTTGGACTTGCTTCCTTCGATTGTTTGGAGTCCCAAGGCTTCGAATCACGAAGAGTGTACCGCAATCATACGTCATTTGCATGGCGATTGGTTCGCCACCAGGGCCACGTGGCGGCCAGCGCCATCAACAGCGCCAGCGCGGGATCACATGGGTGGCGGAGCCGCAGCGATTCCTGCGTGACGTAATAAACAAGTGGGAAAGCCAACGGGAAGGCCACCAAAAGCAAAAAGAATTCTCGGCGAGAGAGCCACAGACACACTAGCCCTCCGACGGCCGCCAACACGGTCAGCGCGTTCCAGACGAACAAGTAGCGGACCAGGGGCGAACCGCTCCCCAGAAAATCCCGCCAGGGTGTGGGAGTTCCCAGCCAGAGCGCAATAGCGCGATTGCCCGCAAGGCGCAGGCAAAGCGTTGGGTGACTGCGGATAAATTCCCTCGCTTCTCTTCCCTTCTCGTCCAGAAACGCATTCTCTCCGAGCCTCGCATACTGATGCACCTGCTCGTAACGGGTGATGCGGGTGATTGCGCGGGAGTGCTCGTCATAGATCGGATTGTTTCCCATCCATAGTTCGAACGGAAAATCCGAGCGAATTGGAATCAGGCGGTGAAATTCGACGGCATTGCGAATCGTCCATGGCAGACAAACCAAGATGGTCAGCGCCGCTGCCAGAAGAATGTCGCCCACATGCCCGGATTGCTTCGTTCGCGCTCGCAAATACAGCCAGAGCAGCAAAAAAGGTAAAACCGCCCCCAGCGCCGGGTTTATCAGCAGGCAAAATCCCCAGAATAGCCCGTAGCCAACATAGTTTATCCGGCGCGGCTTTTCGGCCAGATAAAGGGTGAACCAGAGCAGGCAAGCGGCCAGCAGGGCCGAGAGCGAAGTATCCCAAATCCATTCGAACGGGATCAGGATTCCACTGGGAAAGATCGCCCACAGCCAGGCCGCCGCGGCAGCCGGACGATTTCCGAACCGTCCTGCTGCAAAATATAAAGGGACGCACACCAGCGCCGAACAGAGGCAGTTGAACACCGCCGCCACATAGAATGAGGCAACTGTAAATACTCCGAACATGCGAAAAATTCCGGCCAGAAAAATTGGATAGCCCGGAGTGAGCCAAGCCGTGGGGCCGGTCGGCTGCTGAAAAAGGCAGCAAAATCCTTTGCCCTGTGCCAGCGCCGCAGCCACACTTCCCACTTCGTTTTGGAAAGGAACCTGCGCTAGCGCCTCATGGGGAACCAGATGCCCCTGATAAAAAACGAAAGCCAATCGCAACAACAGGGCCACGCCACAGATGAACCATGGCGAGACGGCAATGGATTGGGATCGCGTTTTCACCTGCAGAATGCTACCCCGCTCCGCCTTTCCTCTAAATTCAGCCGTGCGTCATAAATTTGTTCGAATGGTTTATAAGGATTCGACACGCCAGAGAAGCCGCGTCGAGAACGAGGTGTGCTGTTGAAAATCGGGCCGCCAGAGAGCCAATATCTGCGATCCCTGATAGACGCGTTCAAAGCCGCCTTCCGATTCAGACACCGTCTCGATCGGAGCCACCCAGAATTCCTGAGCGCCCGGCGCGTGCATCGTCACGCGGACTTTCTGCCAGCCATCTTCCACACGCAACAAGGGAGCCGGCAAGGTGCCCGAAAAGCGCAGGTTTTGCGGTCCCGATGGCGTTTCAAAAAAACGGTCGGGTTCCGTCGGCGCAAGGAAATTGATGACGGATTCCACTCCCAGTGCCAGTGGGCGCGCCAGCGGAGCCGAAAGTGTGAGCGAGAGATCGCAACTGATCTCGCAACCTTGCGGCGCGGGTCCAAACAGAAACAGCTTGGTGATGGAAAGATGCGGAATCTTGTTCCCTTCGCTGGCAAACTCCGGCAGTTCGCATTCAAACCGCAAATCCGCGTAGTTCGCCGACGAAGACCGTTGCATGTACTGGCCCCCGCTAACCGCTGCCACTTCTTTCAACTGCAGCGCCTCAAAATCCTGCTGGGTATTCACCGGATCGAATAGATAGGCCCGGAAGGCATGGCGCGCGTAACGATCATAGAGCAGGAACCGCTCCAGGTTTGGCTCCTTCACCCGCACTTGATCGTGAATCGAAACTGCGCCGCCCATTGATGGCGTAATGCTCGCAGCCTCGCGAAGGCGCGTGTGATACGCCTCGGGACGCCGGAAAATGGAATTCACAAGTGTGGCGCTGGCGGGCCGGAAATCGAACATGGGCATCGTCGCGCCGTCGGAGGGCTTCACGAGGGCCTGGAATTCCGGCGCGGTGAAAAGAATTTCGCCGGCGCCGTCGGCGTCGTAGTCCACCAATTCCACGCGCGGCACCAATCCCCCTGGAGTGAGTTGGTCCGCCAGCGACTCCGCGCGAATCAGATTGCGCCAGATTTCCGTGCGCAGGTGCGGAGCATAAATTCCGCCAAAAATCCCGTGCCAATAGGCGTCATTCCCCTGCCCTCGCAGAACGTGGTCCCGCGCTTCCTGGTTTTGCGCCGCGTATTCCGCGCTGGTGCGCCGCGGTGGAATCGAAGCCACGGCCGCCGAAGCCCGCAGCATCTTCTTGTGCAGCAGATTAGACTCCGGATATTTGCGGAAGAAGCCGCGCCACGCGCCGCCACGCAAGAACGCCAGCACCTCCGGCCTCTCGGCAAATTCTTTTTCCAGTGAAAAGAAGCGCGCCCGCGGGCGCGTGGGCAGCACCCATTCCATCATCTCGGCGTACGATGCGCTGGGAAGATCGGCGCGACCCAGCGGATTGTGCTTGGCCATGAATTCCCCGGGGGTCACCGTCTTCAGCCAGCTTGCGTTTTCTTCCAGCGTCGAAAAAAATTCCTCCAGCCAGCCGTCCGTGTAGCAGTGCTTGAACGTGCCCGGCCAGCATCCGAATTTTTCCATGTCGTCGCCGAACGCTGCAGCGCCGTCCGGATGGACGCTCGCGGCCTTTTCCAGATACGCAATCGTTTCCGCAGGCTTGCGAAACGGGATCAAATACCGCAAATCCTTCAGTCCGGGAAACACCCACACGGTCTTCCCACGATCCTCGGCGATATACGCGCCGTAAAGCTCTTCCGGTTCAAATCCCGCGGCAATAAACGGCAGATCATCCACCAGCGTGTATGCGACGTTCGCCCCCGCCAGCGAAGTCGGAAGCTGTGGCTCCCACACGCGCTCGGCCAGCCACGCCCCGGCGGGCCGCTTGCCGAACTGGTGTTCGATGTAGCGGGCCAGCCGCGCGAGCTGTTCCACCTGGTCCGCAGTGGGAATGGAGATCAGAATCGGCTCGTAGAAGCCTCCACCAATAAGTTCCACCTGGCCGGTGGCCACCAGCCTTCTCAGCCGCGCAAAGTATTCGGGATGGTTTTTCTCGATCCACAGAAGCAGTGGTCCCGAATAGTGCAGCCCCAGGCGCACACCGGGATGCTTCTCCACCATTGCCAGGAAGACGTCGTACGAGGTGTGGTAACACTCCTCAAAGACATGTTCGAAGTTCCCGGCAGGCTGGTGGGCGTGGACGATCAGGACAAGATTAAATGGCGGACGTGCCTCGGTCATCAAGCTCACATTTCATGATACCAAGAGACCCCGCAAAATCTGGAGCTAACTGCCACCCCAGGGTGTGAATGTCTTATTACTTGGGAGAGGCGTGCGCCACAACCCAGCCCACCACCAAGTTCAGCGCTTCCGGCGAAAAGGTCTCCTCGATGGCCGAATATTCAGAGGGCGTCCCCAGGTAGGCGTGCTGGAACAGGTGGTTGAGCTCCGGCAATTCGCGTACTTCCACTTCCTTGTTTCCCGCATCCTCCAGCGCCTTTTGCAGCAGCGGCATATTGAGCTTCGCGGAAACTTGCAGATCCTTCTGTCCATACAATGCCAGCACCGGGCATTTCACGTTTTTCAGGTTCGGCAATGGATCGTAGTCCAGAAAGAAGCGGAACCACGGCGAAGTCAGCGTGCGCAGTTGCATCTCCAGCGCCGCCGGCGGCAATGCCGAGTCCAGTCCTGAACTTTTCACCAATTCCACCAGCTTCTGCGACAACACCCCGGTATCTTTTTCATTCCGAACCAGGTCATACGCCGCTTCATCAAAACCAAGACTGGCTTCCAATTGACCCTCTCCCAATCCTCCTGCCCGGCCGATCGACTCCGATTGTTGAAGCAAGATGTCTTCGCCCTTTGAGGCTGGCGCCGCCAGCAAAACCATCCACGCGACGTCTTGTGTATGCGCCGCCAAATACGGCGCAATGATCGCGCCCTCGCTGTGGCCAATCAGCCCGACATGCGAAACGTCAACCTCCTTGCGCGATTTCAGGTAATCCAGTGCCGCGTGCGCGTCAGCTGCAAGGTCCATCGTGGTCGCCGCATCCAGATTGCCGGTGGACTTGCCGATGCCGCGCTTGTCATACCGCAGTACGGCAATTCCCTTTCGCGTGAGCGCATCGGCAATCAGCAGGAAGGGGCGGTGATTGGCAATTGCTTCATCGCGATCCTGCGGCCCGGAACCCGCAATCAACACTGCCGACGGAAACGGACCGGTAC
>Ga0075029_100001368_pt1 | contig 13976 bp, 17 predicted proteins | sample LitLauG_LLR_2013_FD_71391 | JGI IMG/M metagenome (GOLD analysis project Ga0075029, IMG submission 71391) | Freshwater sediment microbial communities from North America - Little Laurel Run_MetaG_LLR_2013 | ecosystem: Environmental > Aquatic > Freshwater > Creek > Sediment | place: USA...
AGCTACCACCGTGCGCATTCCGCGTATCGATGAGACCGAGTGCGTTGGCTGCAATCTCTGCTGGCTGGTCTGCCCGGTGGAGAACTGCATCACCATGGAAGAAGTATGTCATCCACTCTAATCCGCAACGGCACGGTCGTCACCGCGCGCGACACCCTCAAAGCCGACGTCCTGATCGAAGGCGAGTTAATCAAAGAAGTCCGCGCCGACATTCCCGAATTCTCCGCGGACAAGGTGCTCGACGCCGCCGGAATGTACGTGATCCCCGGCGGCATCGACGCCCATACGCATCTGGACATGCCATTCGGCGGCACCACCTCGGCCGACGATTTCGAAACCGGCACACGCGCCGCGGCCTTCGGCGGCACCACCAGCATCGTGGATTTTGCCATCCAGGCACGCGGCACGCGGATGCGCGATGCTCTGGACACGTGGTGGAAGAAGGCCGAACGCCGCGCCTGTATCGACTACGGGTTACACATGATCGTCACGGATCTGGGCGCCTCCGGCCTGGAAGACATGGACGAGATGGTGGAGGAAGGCGTGGCCAGCTTCAAGCTGTTCATGGCTTATCCCAACGTCCTGATGGTGGATGACGCGACCATTTTCAAGGCGCTTTCGCAGACGGCCAAGAACGGCGCCCTGATTTGCATGCACGCCGAGAACGGCTCGGTCATCGACGTAATCATCGCGCGCGCCCTGGCCGAAGGGAAGACGGCGCCGATCTATCATGCCTTGACCCGCCCGCCGGGCGCGGAGGCCGAGGCCGTTCACCGCGCCATCGCCATGGCGGAGATTGCCGGCGCGCCGGTGTACATCGTCCATCTATCGAGCGAAGACGCTCTCAACCAGGTTCGGGAGGCGCGCGACCGCGGCGTGCCGGCATTCGCGGAGACCTGCCCGCAGTACCTGCTGCTTTCGATCGAAGAGCTGGATCGTCCCAATTTCGAGGGCGCGAAGTACGTCTTCACGCCGCCACTGCGGCCCAAACACCACCAGCCGAAGCTATGGGACGGGTTGAAGCACGACCACCTGCAGGTGGTTTCCACCGACCATTGCCCTTTCTGTTTTGCGGACCAGAAGATTCTGGGCAAGGACGATTTCACCAAGATCCCCAACGGCGGGCCGGGCATCGAGAACCGGCTGCAGTTGATGTATCATCACGGCGTGAATGCCGGCAACCTCTCGCTGAACCGTTTCGTAGAGCTGACTTCCACCACGCCGGCGCGGATTTTCGGCATGTATCCGAAGAAGGGCGAGATCGCGCCGGGCAGCGACGCCGACCTGGTGATCTGGGACCCGGGTTCGGTCTACACCATCAGCGCCAAGACGCACCACATGCGCGTGGACTACTCGATGTTCGAAGGCTACGAGGTTCGGGGCAATGCCCGCACGGTACTTTCGCGCGGCGAGGTGATCGTGGATGGCGGCGAGTTTCTGGGCAAGCCGGGCCGCGGCAATTACTTGAAGCGCACGGCACGCGGAGGGGCTTGGAAGTAAAGCCGCGGCGCGACCGCAACGGCTCCGATAGGTTGACCCCTTTCACCTATATCCACTTGGATATAATAGAGCTGTGCGGCCCGTTCTGCACGCCTTCCACAAGAAAACGCAGGCAACGCCGAAGAAGGATCTTGAAATCGCGAAAAGACGATTTGGACAACTATTGGGAGGCAGGATATGAGGAAACCGGAGAGCTACGCGAGTGTTTGGGATGCAATCGCGGATACCCCCGAGCAGGCTGCGAACCTGAGAGCGCGGGCCGAGCTGATGCAGAAGATCGCGGCACGCCTGAAACAGCACGACTGGACACAGGCAGAAGCGGCGAGCCGCTGCGGCGTCACGCAGCCCCGGATCAACGATTTGCTCCGCGGCCGGGTTTCCCGCTTCTCGCTCGACGCGCTTGTCAATATCGCAACGGCGCTAGGTTGTCGCGTGCGCTTCGATCTGGAAGCGGCCTGAGCGGGGCTCTTTGCTGGAAGCGTTCGGCGGGCACAGACTGGATGCAGGGTGCAAGGCGGGGCCATGTGCGCCCGTTTACGGCGCACCCTTCCACTAGCGCTTATGGGAGTAACCGGCTTGTGGGAGTAATCCAGACGGTGGCACTTCGACGACGACATGACGACTTCCCGCTCATGTGACAGCCGGGTCTCCGGCAGGCGTTGACGACCGGTATCTGATAAAGGCGCGGTCTAACGCTCGTTCTTAGTGCAGACGATTGGTTCTGTGCAGCTATATCGGTGGCACGCGAAGACCGTGAACCGCTTGAGCAACTTGAGCTGAATGAAGGCGTCAAGATGGACGGATACCTCGCACGAGAAGCCAGCAGTTTGTTCGGCGCAACGGCGTGAGACGTTTGCTATGGACGAAATTTTCTTCTGAGTGGCCGCTGGAAGCGTGGTGACGAAGTCGCTGACCAGTTCGTCACGTCCGGCATCACTAAGCCATTCGACGTGGTTCGCAGGACATTGTCGGCGCAGCTCTCTCTCCCATGCCGTCCAGTAATATTTGTCAGCGGCTCCAGCAACCGAGGGAAGCGCCATCAGAAGAGCGAAAATGATTCGCCGCAAGGATCTTCAGCTCCTGTTCAGGCAACATCTTACCGCGCTGCACTTGGCCGTATCACGCCCGTCCCGCCATGTTGACTGGATGTGGTCGCGGGCGCCGGCAGAAGGAACAGTTGGCGCCTACGCGTCAACTTGAAGTAAACGGCTTGAGGGAGGCACTAACCGCAGAATGCTGACGGCGGGCGGCGCTTTCGCGCCTTCGCCGTCGTCATTCGCCACGACACGGAGAGCAGGTCGTGCAGAGCATCTGGTTCGACGCGCGACAGACGGACCAGCACCAGGGGATAGCTTCGATAGTAGTCCGTGAGGTAATACGTCTCGGGCGCATCCTCCACCAGCCTTTCACGGTCCTCCAGCCCGGCTCTGACCACGAGTGTGTCTGGTTCTGCGGATGGATGTGTCGCCAGGCCAGGCATGAAGATGCCAGCAACTTTCAGTACCGGTGAACCGTCGTACTTCGTGGTTACTTCGACGTCTGGCAGCGCGAGCCCGACAGTCCTGACAATGTCAAAAGCGCCCGTCATGAGTTGCCTGTCCCGCCTTCGTCTCATCGATACCGGTCTCCATCTCAGCCCATTCGCCGCACATTCAGACATCCGCCAGGGTTAGGGGGCGAGGCGTCTTGCCGTCAATGTCGGTGAAGCCGTACTCCACTGCAACGCTGGCCGCCACTAGCACCGTTCCCGTGTGCCGCATGACGTCGGGATCTGCTGCAAGTGCTGCCACCGCGCGTCCAATAAATTCGGGGGACTCTGAATTGGTGAGGTCGAGCCAAGGGGCTGCCTCCAGGACCTTCTCGGTTCTGACCAATCCCGGGTACAAGGACACCGCCGTGACACCATGCGGCCGTAGTTCTACTGCCATGTCGGCGGTCATCTTGTCCGTCGCGGCCTTCGACACACCATAGGCGACATTCGCGATGTGCTTCTGAGCTGCCCAGAAGGAGATGTTCACAATCAGCCCGCGCTGGCGGGCGATCATGGACTTTGCAGCCAGCTGGCTTGCGTGGTAGTAGGCGCGCACGCCGGCACCGAACATGGCGTCCCAGCGCCAGAGCCCCTGCTCCCAGAATGGCTTGGTCCACGTGAATGTGCCGTCTTCCACCATCCGTTCGTAGCCGCCCCAAATGTTGTTGACGAGAATGTCGATCTTTCCCGCCGCCCTGGCCACGCGCTCAAAGGCGGCAGTCACCTCTGTGTCCACCCGGTGGTCGCATCGAATTCCCGTAATCTGCTCTTCGTCGGCTACACGTTCGTGCGCCGATCGGCCAGTCACGAACACCCGCGTGCCATACTGCGCGAGCGCGCTAGCGATGCCGCGGCCAACGCCCAAGGTGCCACCCGTGACAACCGCGACTTTGCCGTCCAAGCTTCCCATTCACACATCCTCTCATGTCGTTCAATGGAAGGTGGCGCAGGCCTCATCCAAAGCGAGTCGCCCGGCCTCACGCACACGCGATTGCAGAGCCACATGACCGTGTAACGCCGAATCCGCGGAAGTGGACGGGCAGACAGGCCTGAAGTCCGCATCTAGGAAGGTTGAAGATTACTTCCGTCAGACGCCGCTCACGGCGGTCCCGGCCACTTGAGCTTACAGTCGCCGTTGGGTCGATTGGCCAGTAGACCATGGCCTGCCATCGGAAGCGAGGGGGGTCCGACGTGCGACTGCGAACGAGATTCGCGCGAGCAACTCCGGCCTAAGTCGCGAAAGCGACGCGCACACAGGCCTTGACCTGGCTCCAGTCCCGGTCGCTAAGGTGCCCGATGATGGTCGACTCCGACCGGTGGGCGCGGCGAGGTGATCGTGGATGGCGGCGAGTTTCTGGGCAAGCCCGGCCGCGGCAATTACTTGAAGCGCACGGCACGCGGAGGGGCTTGGAAGTAAAGCCGCGCTACAATGCGGCCCGAGCGGCGCTCCACTTTCGAACGATCGCCGGTACGTCAGTGACCGTGCTGCCGGAGGACGTGAAGAAAACCGTTAGGCGTGGTCGTGTTGGGGATGAGGTAGCTTCCGCTACGGTCCGGTTGCCCAAAAAGCGCCAGTGGCCCGTTGTACTAAGGTCTTTCTGCATCAGCCCCGGCGTTCACCGGAAGGCAAACTTGGTTCCGGTGCCCTCCAGGACCGGGTTGTTATGATGGGTGCTGATGGATTCGCGCCGCATGTGCCCGCATTGCCGGGCGTTTATCACCACCAAGGACCGGATATGCCCCTACTGCAACGAAAAGGTGGGGCCGCGGGCCGTGGAGCGGGGCGACGGCGGTACGCTGCTTGGTGGGCTGATCCCGCAGGCGCGATTCCTCACGGTAATCATCCTGGTGATCAATTTCGGGTTGTACATCGCCACCACTATCTACAGCATGCGCGCCGGCAACGGGGAGATTGCTTCCAATATCGACCTCAGAACCCTGTTTCTCTTTGGGGCGAAGGCGCCTCCCCGACTGGCGGCGGGCCAGTGGTGGCGCCTGGTGACGGCCGGCTTCCTGCATGGGGGATTGCTCCATATCCTGATGAACTCCTGGTCCTTCATCAATCTGGGATCGTTGGTGGAAGAGGTTTTTGGCGCCAACCGAATGCTGGTGATCTATTTCTGCTCCACGGTCTCAGGATTTTACCTGAGTTATCTGTTTAGCCCGGCGCTTTCGGTAGGGGCATCGGCCGCCATATTCGGATTGATCGGCGCGATGATCGCGATCAGCATCACGGATCCGGTACGGTTCGGACACATGCGCCGCACCTTCGTGGGTTGGGCTATGTTCGGCGTGGTCTACCTGTTCTTGCCGATGAACATCGACAACTACGCTCACTTTGGCGGCCTTTTGGGCGGTTTTGCGGTGGCGTACCTGGCGGGGACTCCGCGGCTGGTGGAGTCCTGGACTGGCAGACTGTGGCAGTTCTGCGCATGGGCCTGCATTGCGATAACAGCCGCCAGCTTCCTGAATATGTACTTGTGGTTCAGCCGTGTGACCCACTAGGATGGAATTATGAGAGTTCGCGCGCTAGCATTGGCTCTTGCCCTGAGTTCGGGCGTCGCGACCATGGTTCAGGCCGCCGGGCCGAAGCCGGTCGTCAGCAAACCCAAGGTCAAGAAGTTCAAACCGAAGAAGTTCAAACCGAAGAAGTATAAGCAGTCGAAGGCTGCCCAGGTAAAGCCGCGCAAGGCCCCGAAGCGCAAATAGCCCCGCCGCCGGGCGACAAAGCGCCACATCGCTTTCTTCCCAGCAAGCGGCAAGTTGCCGCAAGGTATCTTCCCGCTCCCTCTGGAATTGCTTTTGTTTGCAATCAATCGGGGGTTGGCCAAAGGCATGCTGCTATGCTGGCGCACCATGCAAACGCAGCCCGCTAATCGAATTCTTCTGGCGAAACTGACGGCCCTCGACGCTGTCTTGCCCGCGACGCTGCCGCCTTCGGACCAGTTGGCTTCCGTGGCCAATTCCATCGCGGTGACGGTGGCAGGTGTGCCGGCTACCGTGATCGGCGCCGCGTTGGCGCCAGGCAATGCCGGTCTTTACCAGATTGCCGTGCAGATACCAAGTTCAGTTTCCGATGGCGACCAGCCCGTGATGGCCCAAGTGAGCGGAGTGCAGTCGCCCTCCAACGTGCTCCTCAGTGTACAGCGATGAGGTTTCGGGGGCCGCGTTTTACTCCTCATGCGGCCCCCGGTTTTTTCTCGACCAGAGCGCAAGCCAAAGGTAAGGCGTGCGCGACCTCAGTGCGTCATCGAGTAGACGACGTAATTGATGCCGATGCGGATTCCCAGCGCGGAGAACTTTTCCGGGTAGCGCGGGTCGTCGGCCCATTCCCAGGAATCGCCCACATCGGAGTTGAAAGACATCGCCACCATCAACCGGCGATGGTCGTCGTAGATGCCGAGCCAGTGGGCCTTGGTGCCCTCGGCCCGCTGCGACATGTAGCCGCGGCCGCGCCCGCCCAACGCCCACTGGCCTAAGACCTGGTAGCGGTCGTCCAGGTCGTAAACCGCGTGGAAGATGGAGTCGGCGTTCTCGATCTCCACTACCGGCCGGTCTGGAAAGACGCGCCTCATACTTTGATCGAACCGCGCGTATTCGTCGGGGCCCCAGAAGTCATCCATGTAAATGAAGCCGCCCCGCAGCAGATACTCGCGCAGGGTTTTGCACTGGGCGTCGGTGAGGAGCCAGTCGCCCATTTCGCCAACCACCATCCAGGGCCAGTTGTAGACATCGTCGGTATCGTCGGGGTTGACGGGTTGCTCCACCGAGCGCGCATGCACCCGGGAAAGCCGCCGCACGGCAGCCGCAAAGTGGCGGTCGGCGCGCGGATAATCCTGGGTCCAACTGGTGCCGCCTTCGCGCCAGTCGAGCCTGCCGTAGCGGTACCGGGCGAAACGGGCATCCGGGTGTTGCGGATACATGAGGCGGGCCTGAACCCATTCGGTTTTCTCCTGGTAGTCGGGTGGCAGGGGAATGTTGTCGTAGGGTTCCATGCTGGGGTAGACACGGAAAGGCCGCTGGAAGGCGAAGAGCGCGCTCATTACAACGAGACCGCCTCCCAGTAGCCCGAGCGCCGTTCGAGAAATCACCACAGCCGCCTTGCCCCTGAAGGATAGCAGAAATGCGAGCGCGGGGGCTGGCGGAGCGCGTGCTACCCTTCCGAGGCAGCCTCAGCCTCGGCCGCCGCTTCCGGGCCGGCCGCCCTGGCTTCGGCGAGCAGGATTTCGGCTTCCTTCAACTTGCCGCGCGGCACCTTCACTTCCACTCCGAGTACTCCGGCGTATGGGATGTTGGTCTGGATCGAAGGAATCCCATTCGAGTCCAGGACGCCGCGAATCATGTCTGCTTCCATCTCACCGTCGATGGTCGACGAACTGAACAGGGTGACCATGTCGAGGGCGTGAGACGTCAGGATCTGGTCCTGATTCTGAGGGGCCTCCCCCTTGCCGGGATCTTGCGCCATGACTCAAGGATATCGCAGAATGTGGATGAGGCGGCTCTGCACGCCGCCCCTACGGAGGCACATCGATGTCGGAACCGCATGACGAAGTGGAGCAGACGGAACAGGACGGCAGCAACACGATGGCGTGGTTTCTGACCGGAGCCATTATCGGCGCCACGGTAGCCATTCTCTTCGCGCCCAAGAGCGGCAAGGAGACGCGCCAGTTCATTTCCGAAAAGACCCATGCAGGGCGGGAAGCCGTGGCCGGGACCAGCCAAGAGATCGTCGACGCCAGCAAGGACATGTTCGAACGCGGCCGCAAACTCGTGGAAGATGCAGCCGACCTGTTCGAGCGTGGCCGCAAACTGGTCAAAGGCTGACGACCGGCGCAATGTCCAGCGTCGCACTGGGCGATTTCGAAATCAGCCTGATCCGCGACACGCCGTATTGGTGGGATGGCGGAGCCCTATTCGGCGTGGTCCCCAAGACGCTGTGGTCGCGCAAGACGCCGTCCGACGAACTCAACCGCATTCCCCTGGCCTTCAATTGCTACCTGATCCGCACCGGCGGGCAAACGATCCTGATCGACACCGCCGGCGGCGACAAGATGGACGCGCGGGCACGCGAACGGATGAAACTGCCGCCCGAAGCCGAGCTGCTGCCGAGCGTGCTGGCACGGCACGGCGTGGACCGGGAATCGATCGACGTGGTGATCAACAGCCATTTGCACTGGGACCATTGCAGCGGGAATACCACGCTTGGCCGCGATGGCCAGCCGTTCCCCACGTTTCCGCGCGCGCGATATTACGCCGGCCGTCTGGAGTGGGAGCACGCGCACGAAGGCCAGCGCGACGCCGTGAGCTATATCGCCGCCAACTACGACCCGCCGGTGGAATCCGGACAGATGACCTTGGTAGAGGATGGCTACGAGGTGGCGCCGGGCGTGCGGATGCACATCGCCGCGGGCCACACGCGGGGCATGATGGTGGTAACCGCGGAGAGCCGCGGCCAAACGTTCTGCTTCCTGGCCGACCTGGTGCCGACCGCCGCCCACATCCAACCCACGTGGGTGGCGGCCTTCGACCTTTATCCGCTGGAGGCCATCGAATCCAAAATCCGATGGCTCCAGGCGGCCTTAGCGGGCGATTGGGTTTGCGGGTTCGCCCACGACCCCGAACTGGCGTTTGCGCGAATTACCGGGCATCCGAAGAAACGGTTTGCGGTGGCGTGAGAGCGCGCCGGACAGGCCGCAACCCGGAACCCACCGCTACCGCAGCCACCACCACATTGGCCACCACGACCGGTAACGCGTGGATCAGCAGCCCATAAACCACCCAGAGCAACGCGGCTCCGGCCTGGACCTTGCGCAGCGCCATCGGCTGTTTGAAGAAGTAGGAACAGGCGAACAGGGCGGTGGCGATCCAGCCGATCCAATCCAGCCTCATTGGATTTCGGCTCCGGCCACCGTGGCCGCTTCGGCATAAACCCCGCCGGCGGTTCGGATGGTCAGCGAATCGGTGCGGACTTTCTCCCAATCCTGGAGGACAAACCCGTGCGACTCAAACCAGGCGCGAATGCGAATGGAGTTCCAGCCCAGGGTGTCCTCCAGAACCGGAATCAGCACGCTGAGGGCGTCATCGCTGAGGATGGTTCGCCGCGCGATCTGGGTGATGTATTTGTTTTCCGACACGGCGATAGTGAGGCCTTCCAGGCGGTTCACGTGCAGCATCACGTGGACGTCGGAACTGCCATCGCCGACGTAAACCACGCGGTCATGGCTGACCGGCAGGCGGGAGCGAAGCTCTTCGAGCACCGCCACCTTTCCGTAGCCGGCCGGCACGCGGAGAATGGATTGGATTTCGCCGTTGGATTCGTCGTAACGGAATCGCGTGCCGAAGATGTGTTCCGGTGGCACGATGCCTTCGAGCGCCGACTGGATCACTTCCTCCGGCGCCGCCGAAACCACATAAAAGGAAAACTGGTAGTCTTCCAGGCCATTGAGCAGTTGCGAAAGCAGGCGAATATTCTGCTTGAGGCGGATGCGCTTGCCGGCGGCAACCAGGTCGTGCTGGCGGACCCGCCGGAATTCCGGGTCGTGCAACAGCAGGTAGGCCAGTTCGCCGCCCTGCTGCACCAGATGGATTTGAGAAAGGCCGGCGATTTTGTCGTGAAAGCCGGTAATGCCTAGCATCTCGCTGAGGACGATCCCCGAATCGTTGAAACTCAGCGTTTGGTCGAAATCGCTGATCAAGAGGTATTGTTTAGACAAAGTGCGCGTCTCCTTTAGATTGAATTGGAATTGGGAAGGGGGCGGGCAGACTCGGCCGCGATGAACAATGCTTCTACGCATTGGATGCGCGGGGAGCGTGCCGGGTTGCGGCAAAGACAGAAGCCTTTTGGATTCAGCCTGTTAGCGCAAGCTAAAGCATGCGGTTACCAAAATGGCGTTATAATCAGTTTCGGGCCTGAATACCCTTTATGCCGCGTCGCCTTGCGCGGAAGCTGATGCTGTCCATCACGGTGATCGTCATCATCGTGGCGGCGGTCTCCGGTTTGGTGAACGTAAAGACCGAGGAGCAGCAGCTTCTCAACACCATGATCCTGGGGGCGGACCAGCTCTCCAAGGGCATCACCAGCGCTACCTGGCACGCTATGCTCGACGACCATCGCGAGGCGGCCTATCAGGTGATGCAGACCATCGCACTGAAGCAGGGCATCGACCGCATCCGCATGTTCAACCGCGCGGGACAGGTCATGTTCTCCACCAATTCGGAGGACGGGCAGGCCTCCACGGACCGGCCCGACCTGGCGTTCCACGTGCGCGTCTTGCGTGGCGCCGATGGACGGCGCCGGCTGGGGATGACGACCCCCATTTACAACGAGCCCTCCTGCAGCCAGGCGGAGTGCCACGCGCACCCCGCCGCCATGAAAGTGCTGGGCGTGCTGGACCTGCGATTGAACCTGGAGAGCGTAGATCACGAGGTGTCCAACATGAAGCTGCGGGTACTGCTCGTAACCGCGGTGGAGATCACGCTGATCAGCCTCTTCATCATTTATTTCACTCGCCGGTTCCTCGGCCGGCCGATCGAGAAGTTGATCGAGGGGACCAAAGCGATTAGCCAGATGGAACTGGACAAGCCTCTCGACGTGGTTGACAGCAGCGAAGAACTGGACGAACTGGCGCGCTCCTTCGACGTGATGCGCGAGCGGCTTCGCACGGCGCTAGGCGAGATCAACCAGTTCACCCAGAACCTGGAAACCAAGGTCGAAGAGCGCACGCAGCAGCTCAAGGCGGCGCAGAAGAAGCTGATGCAGAGCGACCGCCTGGCCTCGCTCGGGCAACTCTCGGCCAGCGTGGCGCATGAAATCAACAATCCCGTTTCCGGCGTGCTAAATCTCTCGATGCTGATGCAGCGCATGCTGAAGGAAGACGGCATTCCGCCCAATCGCATCGAAGAGTTCCGCAAATATCTGTCGCAAGTCACCAATGAAACCGCCCGTGTGGGCCGGATCGTTTCGGACCTGCTGGCCTTCTCCCGGCGCTCCAAACCGCAGCGGGCCCCAGGCGACTTGAACCGCGTCGTGAAAATGACGCTTTCGCTGGTCGAGCACAAAATGAAGCTCAGCAACGTGCAGGTGGAATCGCGCCTACGCGAGGATCTGCCGGCGGTGCCCTGCGACCCGTCCCAACTGCAGCAGGTGGTGCTGAACCTGGTACTGAACGCCGCCGAAGCGACCCAGAGCCTGGCGGAGCGGCGCGTCGAAGTGTCCACCGAAACCGCGGGCGCCATGGTTCTTCTGCACGTGTCCGACAACGGCGAGGGCATTCCGCCGGAGAACCTTTCCAAAATCTTCGATCCGTTTTTCACCACGAAATCGGAGGGCAAGGGCGTCGGGCTGGGGTTGGCCGTGTCCTACGGAATCGTCGAGGCTCACGGGGGCGACATCGAAGTCAGAAGCACGGTCGGCGAGGGCACCACGTTCACGGTGTCGCTGCCAGTCGAGCCGCAGACCGCGCGCAACGAGCCGCCGCTGGTCAAGCTGGCTCGCAAGGAATGAGGTACCTCTACGTGGGTGGCACGCCAGAGACCGATCGGCAAGCGCTCACGGCGATTCGGGGCCGAGTAGAAACAGACCTCGGGGTGGCCGTGCGGGAAGTGGAGTTGCCTGACGTGGAATTCGCATTCGACGCCGGGCGCGGCCAATACGCGTCCATCCCGGTTCTGGAGATGTTGAACCGGCTTTGCCCGGTCGATGCGCTTAAATTGTTGGCCGTCACCGAGCGCGACTTGTTCATTCCCGTGCTGACCTTCGTTTTCGGCCAGGCGCAATTGGGCGGGCGGGCCGGCGTGGTTTCGCTCGCCCGGTTGCGCCAGGAGTTTTACGGTCTGGAGCGCGATGACGCGGTCCTTTTGGAACGCGCCCATAAAGAAGTGCTGCACGAAACCGGCCACTTGTTCGGGCTGGTGCACTGCGCCGAGCGCCGTTGCGCCATGTCGCTGGCAACCAGCGTGAGACAGATCGATTTGAAAGATGCCGCATTGTGCGCGCCCTGCTCGGCCCGCCTGCGGCGCTACCCAAGGGAGTCCTGACATGAAAGCCCACTGGCAGATTCTGGTAGTGGATGACGAAGAGGTGATGTGCGAATCGCTGGCCGCCTGGCTGCGCGAGGACGGATACGGAGTGGACACCGCGGCGTCGGGACGTGAGGCGCTGGAGAAGGCCCAGAAAAAAGACTACGCCATCTACTTCGTCGATTTGAAAATGCCCGGCGGCATGGACGGCATCGAGACCATGATGCAGATCCGGCGGCTGCACCCGGAGGCCTCGATCATCATCATCACCGCCTACGCCACGGTAGACACGGCCATCACCGCCATGAAGGAGGGGGCCCAGGAGTACATCGTCAAGCCCTGCAACCCCGAAGAAATCTCTCTGCTGGTGAGCCGCATCGTCAAGGTCAAGAATCTGCAGCGCGAGAACACGATTCTGCGCAAGAAGCTGACACGTCAATACTCCGTACACGACGTGATCAGCAAGAATGGAAAGATGCAGGACGTGCTGCGGCTGGCCAGCGACGTGGCCAGCCTGCGCAGCACGGTTCTGATCCAGGGCGAAAGCGGCACGGGCAAGGAGTTGATCGCGCGCTCCTTGCACAACGCCGGCGAGCGCGCGGCGAAGCCCTTCGTGGCCGTTTCGTGCGCGGCACTGACGGAAACCCTGCTGGAATCCGAGTTGTTCGGCTACGAGAAAGGCGCCTTTACGGGGGCGGCCCAGCAGCGGCGCGGCAAGTTCGAAACAGCCGACGGCGGAACCATTTTTCTGGACGAGATCGGCGACATCTCTGCCAAGCTGCAGGTGGACCTGTTACGCGTTTTGCAGGACCGGAGTTTCTACCGGGTGGGCGGTTCCGAGGAAGTCAAGGTGGACGTCCGGGTAGTGGCGGCGACCCACGTAAACTTGCAGCTAGCCGTGGCCGAAGGCAAGTTCCGCGAGGATCTCTACTACCGTCTGAACGTGATTCAGATTCGCATCCCGCCGCTGCGCGAGCGGCGGGAAGACATCCCGCTGCTGGCGGACCATTTTCTAGAGCGGCTATCGCACGAATTGGGCAAAGACATCGGCGGGATTTCCCAAGGGGCGCTTAAGATCCTGATGGATTACCACTGGCCGGGCAACGTGCGCGAGTTGGAGAACGCCGTCGAGCGCGCCATGGTGACCTGCCGCGGTCCGAATCTCACGGAGGAAGACTTCTCCTTCCTCCAGCAAAACAGCGCCGCCGGCAAGACCTGGGCGGTGCCCGCCGGCATGACCATGAACGAGATGGAGAAACTGCTGATCACCGCCACCCTCCAGCGCACTGGCGGCAACATCAAGGAATCGGCTTCGATCATGGGAATCGACCGCTCCACGCTGTACGAGAAGATCAAGAAGTACGAGATTCCGCGCTGAGCCGAGGCGTTGCGTTTCTTCCTGAGGCACAATGAAACAGTGAGCGGAATCCGGTTTGTCACGGATGAGAAGGGCCGCAAGGTTGGTGTTCTGATCGACCTGAAAATACACGGGGCCGTCTGGGAAGACTTCTGGGAAGGCCTTGTGTCTGAATCGCGCCGGAGGGAAAAGGGCATACCTTACGAGCAATACCGCGCAACCCGCCTGAAGCGTACCCGCCCGCGTGGTTAAATACTCTCTAGAGTCAAGCAGTCGGCGCATAGGGAACTGTTCACCCGCATAGACCGGGCGGATCGCGCACCGGCGGGAGGTTTACGAGTAACCGGTCGACCTGTCGCGCGCTTTGCAGGACCGGGGCTTCTACCGTGGTAGGCGGTTCCGAAGAAGTCAAGCTGGCCGTCCGGATAGTGGCGACGACGTGATGAGACCAGGCTGCCATTTGCAAAACCTCGACCCGTGGGCGTAAGATAGACTGCTGGATAACAACAGTTAAGGGATGCACCTGCGGATGCGAAGGACACGGTGAGGCGTTAGGCTGTTCCAGTACAT
>Ga0075029_100001372_pt1 | contig 13963 bp, 21 predicted proteins | sample LitLauG_LLR_2013_FD_71391 | JGI IMG/M metagenome (GOLD analysis project Ga0075029, IMG submission 71391) | Freshwater sediment microbial communities from North America - Little Laurel Run_MetaG_LLR_2013 | ecosystem: Environmental > Aquatic > Freshwater > Creek > Sediment | place: USA...
GTGGTAAATATCCTATAAATTAAAAACATGATTACTGTAAATGTTACCACCTTTCATTCAGGTTACGCGGATGCTAATCCAAAGTGGATTGTCCGTGAGAAACGTGGCCGCGGAACTTGGGTTGCTGAAATCATTGAGTGTCCCGATTACTCCGGCCACAAGCGGGCATTCACCACGCAAGAAATTGAAGCGTCAATTCGTTGGAGCCAAACCATTGGCAAGATTCAGAATGACTCTGAAAAGTTTCTCGATAGTCTCACTCCCGGCTCGTATGTTCACTACCGGAATTCAGGCAACTATGTTCGGTGCCAAGTGACGCCCGACAAACAGCTTTTGCCTGTGGCCTTGGTTGGCGATTGGCGTCAATACGACTTGCCTCGCCGGATGCAGGATGGTGAGATTTACTACGGCTATCACGTTGACAGCATCCGTAACAAAAAGACTTTCAGGCCCCATGCCAGCCACCTTTACGAGTATCAAAAGAGCCAACATGACAAGGTAAATCCGGCCACTTTGTCACCTATCAATTGGGCGGTGCCTGACATGACTCCAACCGAAAAGGTTGAAGCTGAAAAGCATCGGACACTTGAACGGATTGCCAAGATTGCCAGTAATGGTGAAATGTCAGCACAAGGCCGGTTGGATATGATTAAAAACATCCTCGACCCGAATGCTCTATGAAGGCTTGATTTGTGGTAAATCTTCTATAATTTAACTGTATGACATTCAAATTCAAAAAGAATCAGCGAGTGAAGTTTGCCTATAACGTGGACTTTCGGGACACGGGTGGGCCTTACATTCCGGTGAACACTCCCGCAGTAGTGCTGAAACGTTCACGCACCGATAACTTTGTCTGGGTGAAAAGTGATTGCTTCGGCATCCACAAGATGAGCAACAACTATCTCACCGCCGCTTGACTTCACCAATATCTTTGTTAAATTAAGTATGTGGATGAGGCCGACCGCAAGGCGCCAAGAGTAGGGCACCGGTCCCTGCGATAATCACTTTATCGTTAATATGTTCGTCGAGGTCAGCGCTTGACTTTGTGAAATAATTCTATAAATTGTAAACATGATTGACATGAAAATGAAAGAATTTATGGCCGGAGTTTTAAAAGGTCGTGGATTTAATCCTGAAACTGCTGACCTCAAATTTGGCGATAAAAATAGTAAACTGGACGATGTTATTACCTTTTCCATGCCTGCGGGACATAGTTGCCCCTTTGCCAAAGATTGTCGTTCCTGTGCCGTCCGCAATCCCCGCAAACGGCATGACATTGGCGACAAGCGAAAATTCATCATTCAGGATGGGCCTGATACGCAGTTTCGGTGCTTCACCGCAATTGATGAAGTCATGTATAAAGAAGTGCGAAACGCACGGTGGCACAATTTTCTCACTTTGCTTTCTGTCCTCACAAAAGGAAAACAAGCAACCGTCGAATTGATTGAACGCAGTTTGCCGATTGCCCGCTGGGGCAAGCCGACAAGGGTGCATATCGCCGGCGACTTCTTTACTCAAAAATATTTTGACGCATGGATGGACGTTGCCCGCCGCAATCCTACTCGGTTATTCTACGCCTACACAAAGGCTCTGCCGCTTTGGGTTAAACGTCTGGATACAATTCCTAACAATTTTAAACTTACCGCCTCTTATGGTGGCACGCATGACTGGATGATTAAAGAATACAATCTGAAATTTGCCAAGGTTGTAAAAAGTGTTCAGGAAGCCCGAATGATGGGCTTGCCGATTGACCATGACGATAGCCATGCCTACGGTGGCGACAAGTCGTTTGCTCTTCTGGTTCACGGTCAGCAACCGGCCGGCTCCGTCTGGGCCAAGGCCTGGTCAACTCTTAAAAAGATGGGTATCGGTGGGTATGGTAAAACAAAAGCGATAACGATAACCGCAGGGGCCAAATCCGTAAGCGTTGGGGGTGCCTCCCGCCTCCGCAAAGGGGCTTGACATTTTCAAAACAAACACATATAATAAATCTATGATTAAATTAGACAACCACCGGCAATTAAAGCCGGATGAAATTATCCGGAAGGAGGATTTCTACAAAGACAACCTCGGCACAGTTCGTCCTGTGAAGTGGTCAATTGGGATGACTCCATCCCGGCCGGCGTATAAAAATTACACCTTCTTTCGCCGGAAACACACCAAGAAACCGGCACTAGCTACAAGCAATCGAACGGTTTATATTCGTATCCCCGAATCGAAGCCGAAGGATAAATATCCGACTGTCTCATTCTTTTACAAATCCGACGAACGTGAAGTTCAGGTCATCAGTATGGATAACAAGTATATCACCGGCCTCGAAGTCAATCGCAGTGGCGACAAGCCGAAGTATCAATTCAAGAAATTCCTCCGGTCCCGAATCTATGGAGACATCAAATTGGTGAAGCTGGCTGACAAGTAATAAGGGGCTGGCGGACAATCTATCGCGGGGGGTACTACCCCTACCTATACGGGTGGGGGTATAATCCTCTGCGCTTATATGGTGCGCTTGACTTGTTTAAAAGTTTTGGTATTTTATCTATATGAATGAAGCCAAAGCAGAATTAAATTGGATATACGAAGCCATTGGCAATAATGAGCTTGAATGTAATGACGCAGTATTGGCTCGTATCAACGTTTTGGAAAATATAGCGAATCCGTTTATGTCATTCACCCAACATGAAAATGCTGAAGCAGGATGTGGTTGTGACCATCCTGATAGTTGTTGGGACTGTGCTGCTATTCGTGGTGGTTGTCCTGAAGATGTTTGAACGCTTTACTTGTTGAAAACTTTTGGTATCTTAACAATATGAAAATGACATATAACAAACCAACTCAAACAGGATATTATTGGATGTGGTCTTACAATCCTACCACGGGTCTGCCTGATTCCTCACCTGAAATTGTATTGGTAGCATTTGATTTCTCTTATCGTTCAAAGAAAGTTACCCGTGTGATTGCCAAGTTTTGGCAGTGTAATCTTGACGATGTTATCAATGCCAAATGGAGCGAAGTTCTTACACCACCGGCCTTTAATTGATGGAGCGAGTTGCTGGAATTGAACCAACCCTTGACTTCGGATGAAGCCCATGCGCCGACACATTGAACCCGCCTACGGTGAATAAGTAGTCCCAAAGATGGGAAAAGGTAAATTTTATTTAAGTGAAGTTAATTATTAGAAAATGCAGGGCGCCCAACCTTGTGATTGGATTATACCGGCGAACCGGCCCCCGAGCTCCTTGGACACATGGCCCATGAGTTAAATAGCAGGCGACCACATACCGATTATGGACGCCATTATGCCCTTTTCTACACGTTGGTAGCTGGGTCTAAAAGTGTCTTTTGAATTGAAGGCGAACCTAATCACAAGTTTGTCTGTGAATGGTTACTGTTTGAACCTTAATTCAAAAGTTCTTGCCCATGTTCTCCACCATCGGAGTCACAATCTTTCGATTGATATTGCCGGTTTTCACGGCCCATAGACTCATTCTATTGGAAGCTGTTCGTGGTATTGCTACCATCACGTTGCTAACGTTTCTTTAAGGCGACTAGCGCCCGAGACTGATTTTCTCCAGCCTTATCCAACTGAAATTTTTGGTAAACACCATTAAGTATTTACCCAATAAACCCATAAAGGTCTATCAAAAAATTGGTAGCGGGTCCTGGATTTGAACCAGGGTTCTTCTCGTTATGAGCGAGACGAGATAGGCCGGACTTCTCCAACCCGCAATCCTAAATTTTTCTGTGGTTATCAGCCCCGTGTATTTTTATCATTCGTCGAATTACGTCATTCGGTCAAACCACGTTTTGAGACTAACCACAAATTCATCTTAACAGAACTTTTTCATCTGTCAAGCGTCTTTTGAAAACTAAAAAATGTTCCGGAGAGATTCGCTTGTTACTCTCGACTATCCTCACGTTCAGGTTATTCAGTCAGCGGCACCCGTCGGCACCAAACAACGCCGTTATGGCATATTAGCGTTATTACGAGAATCGTTTCGGTTGGCCGACCTATTCGACTCTCTACTTTACCCGTTCGTTACTTTCGTGTCTGTGATGATTCTTCACCACCCCAGCACCTTACTGCTAACGGTAGCAGTTGCTCAGTCACGGAACATAAATCTCTAATTGATACGGAATTTTAGTATCGTCGTGGAAATCAGATTCACAGTAAAATTGCTACGTCTATTTTCTTACACGGTATCAATTAAATTTTCAAAAAACAAAATTGGTGACTTGCCTACTGGAACATCTTCCGATTGGCATATTCGTCATTCGACATTTCAATCACCAACATCTTCATCCTATCAGAACTTAACTCATTGTCAAGCCCTTTCGGAAAATTGTCGGCTTAACCGTAATCCCTTGAACGGGACCGTTTATCCTAACTTAACGGCGCCTTGGAGCGTCGTGGTCATAGGCCGATTCGCCAATCTCTTGGCTTTTATCCCTGAACGGGAACACCACATGATTTGAGTGGCTCTTACCGTTCGTCCTTCCCTTAACCGCCAGTCTGGTTCGCTTTCGACCTTCGATGCTTGCGTTATCCCTTCCTACTCACGAACCACAAATACATACTAACCAACTTCCGAAAAATGTCAAGCGTCGTTATTTTCCTAACTGCTTCAATCTCTGGTCACCGACGCCGACATTCTTTCCCTTCCCATCCACTGTGCGGTTGCTTGACTCATTGAAACGGGCAACATTCTTACCTTTGCCGTCAAGCAGAACACCGTTGACTTCACGGCCGATGACTTTGCCTTTGTTGTCAATGAATAATCCCATAAAATTTGTTTGTCATTACGGCCCGACTCGAACGGTCAGACGTGCGCCATGTCTGAAAGCGCCTTGGAACCGACTCCGCTTTGTCTTCACTCACGACATAACTTGTCTTTTCCCGTAACAACAAACACAAATTATCAGAAACTTTTTATATTGTCAAGCGTGGTAGTTCTTAATCATCTTTGTTATGACTGATATTAACCACCCGAGAAGAAATCCATCACAAAACAAAATGAAGTGAAACATAAAATTGGCGGCTCGCCTTGGATTTGAACCAAGTTAAAGACACAAGATACTATGCCGATTACTCCTCTCCATCACTGCCACTAGTATCAACTTGACTTCGTTCGTCAGCGGTTTTCTTTGTCAGCGAGCCAAAAACAATGTATCAGATGATTTTATATTGTCAAGCGTAATTGGTTGGCCCTGCCGGACTCGAACCGACAACCAAGGAATTATGAGTTCCCTGCTCTGCCATTGAGCTAAGGGCCAAGAATTTTTGAAAGCGTCAGGCATTCACCTGCAGGCCTTGTGGACAGACCATTGACGGGTTTCTTAACAGAGCCAAAAGTGTCCATTACTCATGTTCAATCGAATTGCTCTCGTTTCGGATTTACGAATTTTACCGCTTCACTTTCAAAATTTTGGTGCTACGAACGGGACTCGAACCCATGACCAATGCCTTAAAAGGGCACTGCTCTACCAACTGAGCTACCGTAGCGAAATGGTGCTGGAGCCGGGACTTGAACCCGGAACCACCTGCTTAGAAGGCAGGTGCTCTATCCAATTGAGCTACTCCAGCGGAAAGATATAACTATACCACCGGATTTGATTCCGTCAAGCCTTACAATCCCAAAACACGACGTTCTTCCAAGGAAAGTTTGTCAAGAGCTCGCCGTTTCGTTCGTTCACGTTCACCACGAGCATTTTCTTCGGCAATCCGAGCTGCGTCTTCGGCATCATGCTGAGCAATCCATTTACGAGTCTCACGGGTCAACTCATGTTCCAAGTTGTTGCGACGGAGAATGGTTCTCATATCACAAGCAGCACGGGTGGCTTTGTCGGCTTCACGACGAAGACCGGCATCTTCACAGACAGTTTCAGGATAATCACAACGACAAGGCATATTTTTATTTTTGATTAATTGTTTATTATTACAATCAAATTATATCAGTAATTTATTTACCGTCAAGCCTCAATCTGCTTGCTTGATATATTCGACAATTTCCTCCGGAGTGTTTTCCAACCAGCCGCCGGTGATTGCTTCGCCGATACTTTCGGTCCATTCCATTCCTTTGACAAGGTGTTCGACGCCATCAATTACAATGACGTGTTTTTCGTAAACTTTTGGTGTTGCCATAAAAGAATGTTATCAGAAATTGGTTTACCGTCAAGCCTTTTGAACCACTTGAACGATTCGGTTATCTTCACGAATGACATCCAATTCCTTTTCCGTTTGACCGTAGGAACATTCTTCGCCACCAACAAAGGCGTCATCTTCATCACAACCACAGGTAACACAACGGGGAATTCCGCCGGTGGGATTGGAAAAAAGATGTTCGCCCTTCTTGCGACGTTCGATTTTGTTTTTGCAACAACCAGCACCTTTTCCACATTTACATTCGGATTGATTTTTCATAAAATGATATTATCAGAAATTGGTTTACCGTCAAGCCTTACAAATCCATTCCTGCGATGATTCGGGAAGTAGTGAAACTAATTCCATCCGGAACCAAGTCGCCATCATTCAGAATGTCCAAGTGCCCTTTTTTGTGATTGAACTTGGCACCGACACTCGCTTCAATGGTGCCGCTTGCCAACACTAAATTAGTCAAACAATCTGTCTTGGCACCAGCACGGTCATGGCGTCCAATAAACTGAAGCACCGATATCGCCCGATAGGATGGATTGACCAAAGACGCCCGAGGATGTTTCCCCGTGATATCCTGCAAGTCCACACACTCGCCACCAGCAGACAGATTGGCGATGATGATACGTTTTTTATCAGATTGGAAACCGTTAATGTCTGCGTGACGTTCGGCGAACGACTGGCCACCGTAGATGCGTCCAATTTTGTCCGCTCCGAATGTCTTCGCCAAGCGACTGTAAAGTGCGTCAATGGTATCAGTATAATTGACACCGATAAGGACAGACTTGCCTTCATCTACCAAGTCTTCGGCAAGCTCACACAAGGTAGGAACCTTATACAACTCAGCAAGCCGGCGGGCTTTGGTTAATACAGCGAAAATATGTTGCGAGTAATTTTCAGAGAACTTTTCCAACCGGGCAAGCTCCATCTGCATATCTTCATACACACGGGCAATCTTGTCACCGTTGGCGCCCATGTCGTAAGGCGTGCATTCGATTTGATTATGAGGAAAGATATCACCAAAGTCTTCCCGTTTCATGCGACTGGCAATTTTTTTGACTTCAAACAGTTGACGGCGAACTTCTTGCAACTTTTGCTTGGACTCTTCTTTTTCAGAGTCAAAGAACATGGCGCCCCACTTTCCAACATACTCGGCACCAGCATCTTGCATAAACGCCTTGAATTTACGCATCCCAAAGTTTTCAGTCTTGACGTGATTCATTCCCTTGTGAAGACCGGCGGCGTAGCCAAAGGCTCTCATGTCAAGCGGCGTCATCGCCATCGTAGCAGACATAATGTGCATCGGAATTCCCTGCTCGGCCGCTGCGTAAACAAGTCCAGCGTTCAACGATTCATGGCCTTTGCAACGGTGCCCTTCATCCAAATAAAATTCCATGTCTTGACAACCGCGAGGCAGTTTGAACTGGCCGCGAAGGAATTCAGGGACTTCTTTCATTCCCTTGCTCCGATAATGGTAATATTCAGTATTACCACGGGCCAATTTTTCGTAATTGATGATGAATTCAGGCTTCATCCCGAACTGGTCAAGCGTAGCTTTCCACTTCGGAATGTTCAGCTTTGGTGAAATGACAGCAAACTTTTTACCACGATGGCGGGCGATGGAAGCACCGACAAAGGTTTTACCCATCCCCGTGCCGCTGAAGTCACAGGATATCCCATTGTTACCAAGGGAATTCGACAGCAACTCTGCGTGTGGAATTTGAGGTGCGAGCAGACCGGTTGAATTGAAACTCATATAAAGAGAATACTAAAAGTTATTGAATTGTCAAGCGGACATCACTTCATCGGTATTCGGAGTAAGTTGGTCAACATCTACCGTAAAACATTCACCTTCCTGGTCTTCAACGATGACATTGGTTGCCGTAATTTGAATGGCAGTTCCAACAAAATCGTGGTTGAACATATCAAAATTGTCCTTCTTATGGACGTTGTATTTCTGATTGATTGAAATGTCTTCCAACGTAAGGTTGCTTGGTGTAAATGTCATATAGTCAAGTTATCAAAATTTTTACTATTGTCAAGCGTTCAGTCGTTAAAGATGATGGCCTTTGTTCCAACACACTCCGGATGTTTTTTGATGCTGAAGCCGGCCGGTTCATAATTCCAACCACTGATTTCACGGTCTTCGCCTTGGCCGTGATACATCGGTGAAGACATGACATAAACCACGACAGCGCCGGTCTTTTCAGACTTGACTGCGAAACCAACGTCACAGGCGTCATCATAGATGCGCTCAAGATGACGGTTATCCAAGTCGGATGCTTCAGACACCAAGGTTTTATCCTTGTCTGAATAACTGAATTGGCGGGAAGAATGTTCAACTAATGTCAATCTCATACACTTAATTTATAGAAGATTTACCACAAGTCAAGCGCTCAATCAAATACTTGTAACATTATATTTAGCATAACGAATGTTATACTCTTGTGTAAGATTGTCAATTTGTTTGCCGATGCTTAATACATCTTTTGTATTGTTAGAGTTTACTGCTTCAAGATATTTCAATTGCAATCTTTCTATTCTACGTTTAAGGTTTCTTTTTGATATTGAAAATATTCGTTTCATACACTTAATTTATAGAAGATTTACCACAAGTCAAGCGTGCAAGAAAAAAGGCTCATGGTCATTACAACCACGAGCCTTTGTCTTGGAACCGAGAATTTTATCAACCAACCACAGGCTCGCTTGCCACAGTAGCGGCCGGAACACCAAACGTAATCGTGTGGCCGGTTTCGACGATGGCCGGCGGCGTGGGCGCTTCAATCACCGCCGCCGTTTCAACCGGCGTGGCGACTTCAGGCGTCGGGGGAACGACGGTGGCAACCGGAACCACGACAGATGTTGCGGCAACCGGAGTCGCTTCGGGCACCGGCGGAGTCGTCGGAGCGACGGGCGACGGAGACACGGTAACAACCGTGCGAGTCTTCGGGGTCTTCGCCTTGACATCGGCCTTTTCGTGCTTGTCCTTGTTGAAGTTGTCCTTCAACACGAACACCGCCTTCGGGCGACCAACCTTACCACCGGCCTGCTTGCGGGGTTTCAAGGCGATGAGAGAACCATCGGCCAGTTTCGCATCAACCTTGTTACGGAGAGACAGTTGACACTGATTCTTGTTCAGGGTGAACAAGGATTCCATCGTGAAGGCGCCGCGGGGAAAACGAGTGGCCTTCGGAGGAGCACCAACCTTGCCCCACTTGCCGCGGAGTGAACGCCGATTTTTGGTAACTTTGTTTTGTTTGTTGTTTGTATTCATTTTTGTTTTGTTTTTGTTGTTATTTGTTTTGTTGTTTCAATCGTAAAATGATATTAAACTATTATTTATAGAAGTCAAGCCTTGACCATCCGATGTTTGAAGAATTTTTCGTGAAGGATTTCCACAGCATTTTTAACGTTATTGCTGACACCGTAAGGATTTTCCGAGCAGGAGCAAATCTTCAAATCATTCACGGGACACCACACTTTGACACCGCCCGAGGTTTCGACTGAAAGAAGCTTGGTTTGACAGAAAGGACATTTTTCCTCAATTTCAGTCACTTGACAAGTGAGATTGCGGACAACCGGCACTGCGACAGGTTCAACCTTGGGCAGTTCTTCCACGATGGTTTCACCACCGGAATTGTCAGGCGTGACAATTTCAATTTCAAAAGGTTTGTCCACCGGAGCCACGGTAGGAACGACAGATGGCAAAGGTTCAACTACAACGGCCGTTTCGGTGACGACAACCAAAGTCGGCTTGACTTCAACCTTATCCACAAGAGGAACCGGTTGACCGTCGGCGACTTTCCAAATCTTTGACGGTTTACCTTTACCGGAAGGATTCGGGCGAGTTCCAGCCGATACGATAATACCGGCCTTGATGGCAGCCTGATAAGCCGTCCAAACTTGTTGATTTGTCTTACCGTTGGCTTGGGCCAATTCGGTATGAGTGAATTCACCAATCGGAAACTTCAATGTAATGTTTTCTTTCATATTGTTAATTTATACTTTGTTTTCAGAAAGTCAAGCGTGCTAACCACAGGCCAATTGTCACCTTATAGTCATTGATAATATCAATTCCCTTCGGTTGAAGCAAAGCATCCACCTTGGCGAGCGTCAGAACATCCACCGCAAAGTAATTGGATTTGATACCACCAACCCAGTTATGACCGGAATCATAGAAATAATACACTACGCCTTTATGGGTGATGGTTATTGATTGGTATCTCTTTTCCACAGAGCCAATTTATACAATCTTTTCATTAAGTCAAGCGGAGCCACCACGCTTGACTTGTTCTAAAATTAGTTTAGTATGAAGGTGTTGATGAGGCCAGACTCGAAAGAGCGCCAAGAGTAGGGTATCGGCGGCTGCGTATATTCCTTTATCGTTAAAGTAGAACAACGCATAAGAAAGGCGTGGAACTCAATGTCCACACCTTTCTTATTCGTCGGGTGCTATTGGATTTGCCGGCCGGGCATCCAATCCCTCGGAAAACTGTTCGCTCGCTCCAACTGTCTTGCTATGGTGAGACAGTCAACCAATCTTACATCCGGCTCCACCAACCGGTTTAACGAACACCGGCAAACAACAATCACAATCTAACAGGTTTCTTATAGAAGTCAAGCCCTGTTAATTGTTCGCCGGATTATTAACGGTTGGATTGACAATTTCCTGAACTTCAATTGTAGGCGCCACAATTGCGGTAGGCGTTGCGTCAATCACCAAACCTGCGTAGTCATCACAAATCTTGTGAAGACGGCCAGTGCGTGCCGGCATACTCCAAAGACCTGAAGCTTTCGACTCCTTGCGAGGCTTGAGGTATTCCGTCACCGCGTTGAACAAGGCCCAAAGGTTATTCGTGCCGAATTCAGCGTGGCGAGGCTTGACAAACTCCTTGCGAATGTCTTCAAACTTCTGCCACGGAAAGACTTCCCCGGCAATTTCCGCCAACAGATGGTCAGCATCGCGAAGGCCAATTTCCTTGGTTTTGTAGGTTTCAATCCGCTTGGCCTGCGAATTCCAACGGGCGGACAACTGGCCGATTGCGGTGTCAACCATCAAAGGCAAGTCTTCCATGATGTTTTTGGTCTGCTTGCGGTGCATCACAATTTCAGAGGAAAAGGCGAGGTTGTCACACACAAAGACTTGTGAACCAACGGCTAAGCCACGGCTCAGCGACTTGTCAATCGCCCCGCGAAGACCGACGACATAACCGTAATCACCTTCGGAAGCGCCGGCCAGTCCAATCTGAAGCAACCCGAACATCCGGGCATTGTCTTCGGTAACACCAAAGGCTTCATTGATGATGGCCATGCCAGACGTGGCCAGTGAGCGTTCCACCTGATTCACCAACTCAATGTGAGGAATCGGGTGCCATGTTTCCGTGTGAGGCGGACACGGGATGTTTGCGAGTGTTTGGCGGTCAATCGAACGAGCGCCACAGTGAAGAACTAAGTTTGTTTTCATAACAACAAAAGTTTAACAGAGTCACCTAAAGAGTCAAGCGTGGCACAAACTTCTTACCAAGTAGGCAAAACTTCTTTTATGAACTGATAGAATGACACTTCTTTTTTTGTATTCCAATCATCAGCCATCGCCGAAGTATTAAAAATCATCTTGCATTCATAGTGGGTATGACCAACAAAAATGTATTTCCATGTTTTTGATTCGGTGGGATAATAGTTGGCAGCATCACCCCTATATCTATTCACGGTAAATACAAAACCATTTTTGTATAAGACCTTTATAGCGCTTAAAAGCGCTGTATTTGTATTAAATTTGATTCTGCAGGAAGTCATAATAGTTCACCAAGTAGGCAAGACTTCTTTTACAAAGGCATCAAATGAAATAGGCGTTGAATCCACTTCGATAAAAGCGCCACCATGAAGCACCATTCTACATTCATGGTCACAACCGATTTTGAGATTTCGCCAATTTGGAGCACCAGGCCATTCGTCCCTAATCTCTACAATGGTTTTGTAACGGTGAGAAGAAAAGACAAAGCCATACTTGAACAAAATTTCAATCATTTCAAAAACTGAAAAACGTTCGTCCGCCACTTTGATATGAAATTTCCTTGGTGGCATAAGTCAAGGCATCTTGCCGGTGAATAGATAACAAAGCCTTTCCCAAAATGAGCGCTGGTTAAAAAACTTCTGAATTTGAAGACGTTCAGGCCCTGGCTTGGTAACTGCCCAACGGTTCGGGTATTCATAAGTGTAGTCTGATATGGAAATAACCGCCCCATTGTTCCTATTTACGATGCGTGGTAAACCATTCTCATAAAAGCCTGCCACGATGCCATACACTAACTGGCACCCTGAATTATTGACTTCCACTTCATCGCCAACATAAAATTTCATTGAGAGAAGTTTATCAGGCCTCATCATATTAGTCAAGCGTCACCGAGCAGGGCTTGACGTTCTATAAAAAGGTGTTATTCTGTAATTGTTGAAAGCAACATGAGGCCGACCGCAAGGCGCCGAGAATAGGGGACCGGAGCCTGCGCTGATGCCTTTAACGTTAAATATTAACGTTATTTCGCTGGTGGTGGCATTTCTTCAATGTTTTCAGTATTATTTCTGAAATATACCACTAATAGTATAGCAAAATTTTAACATATACTATATCTTGTGGTTAGGCGCCGATAACGTTAAACCTGAACTATTCCACCCTGATTAGTTATAACAATCAGCTCTTTTCGCTAGCTCTTAAAATTTTTTTGATTATTACCCTAATTTTTTCCTTGGTATCAGGCTCTTAAAACTTTTCAAATAGTCCAAAATAAAATTAAGATTTTTTGGCGTTTGAAAAATAAAAATTTGTACTTAGTACACGTAGCGACTACGTTAAATTTTATGGCCTGACGGCCAAGCGACACAGCGACAAAGTATAAAAGATATTAAATATCCATCCAGATTTTTTGGCACGTAAGCGTTGTATTACTTGGTTTAATTATCGTTTAACGAGCCTGACATTTATACAAGTATTCATTGTGGAACGTGCAGCGAGCCAGGAATTTTTACAATGTTTTAACTATTTGCGCCATAGGTTTAACGATAATAATCAGGCTCTTTTCGCTGTTGAAAGTTGTTGACGTAGTAGATAGCCCTAAAAAACACAGTATAGGGGTCTTAATTTAGTTTGCGCTGGGGGTACCCACCACTCCGTATAGGGGCCGGCAATCATTCCTTGGGGGTGCTACCCTCTGTGTATATGGGGATATGTGAATACGTTTCATATTTAGAACGTCACTCCGTAAAACGTTTTGAGAGCTTCCTTGGATGAATACCACATTGTATCGCCGTTGCGGTCTATTAGGTCAAGGAACTCTTTCTTGGTTATCTTGGCACACAAGTCAAGTCGCTTATACGTTGTGGTAATCTTCATCCCATTATGGTAGATAAGAAAGGCGTGTCCAACATTTACGTTGTGGACAATCCCATAAGATTTGTTCCTTCCAATTCTAAAAGTAACGAAGGAATTTAATTTGAGTTTGGTTGCCTTTGACATATTTGAATACGTTTTTACGTTTCTATTTGTTATACCTTTTGGTGATGCCATCCAGCCCACCAGTAGGTTTTGAACTTGTTTCTCTTATCTGCCAAGTCTTGAAGTTTCCACATGGGAAACCCTGCGGGATGCATCGGAATCTGGCCATTAAAATCTTCAACTATGTTCAGCCCTTTGTTCACCAATTTCGTGCCATCAACATCCCAGTGATTGTTTGTAAGAAACCTTTTGAAGTTCTCAAAGGCGGTAAAGGGAATGTCTTTGGGCGATTCGTCGTCATCCAATCCGGCGTATAGATTGTTGAA